>Ga0247732_10000942_pt1 | contig 12264 bp, 5 predicted proteins | sample UWRJL163409C2_FD_180940 | JGI IMG/M metagenome (GOLD analysis project Ga0247732, IMG submission 180940) | Plant litter microbial communities from Arlington Agricultural Research Station in Wisconsin, United States - UWRJ-L163-409C-2 | ecosystem: Environmental > Terrestrial > Plant litter >...
GGCTGTGCAGGAGGCGAAGCTGAACGCGCTGTCGCGGTTCCGTGCGTCGGTGGGCGGCCACGGCATCCACTTCGTGCACGCCCGCGCCACGACGCCCGGTGCGCTACCGCTCATCCTCAGCCACGGCTGGCCGGACTCGTTCTGGCGCTACTCCGCCGTGATCCCGTTGCTGACCGACCCCGGCGCGCACGGCGCAGACCCTGCCGACGCCTTCGACGTGGTGGTGCCCGACATGCCGGGCTACGGATACTCCGACCGGCCGTCGGTGCCGCTCGACTCGGTGGGTGTCGCCGGTCTGTGGGCAGAACTCATGTCGTCGCTCGGGTACGACCGCTATGGCGCGGCCGGCGGCGACCTCGGCAGCCACGTGAGCCGCTACCTCGCCCTCGATGATGCGGCCCATGTCGTCGCCGTGCATCGAATGGATGCCGGGCTGCCGGCACCATCCCTCGACCCGGCCGACCTCACACCGGAGGAGCTCACCTGGCTCGCGGGCGCCCAGAGCTGGAACATGTCGGAAGGGGCATACGCCGCGATGCATCGCACCAAGCCTCAGACCGCGGCGGTCGGCGTGAACGACTCTCCCGCCGGTCTGGCGGCCTGGATCGTGGAGAAGATGCGGTCGTGGAGCGATGGTTTCCCGTTCAGCCGAGACGAGATCCTCACGAACGTGATGATCTACTGGCTGACCGACACCATCGGGTCGTCGATGCGGATGTACCGAGCCAATGCGGCGATACCGCCCGAGCAACTCGCCCGCCGGGTGGAGGTGCCGTCGGGGTTCTCGCTGTTTCCGGGTGACATCGTGCGTCCGCCCCGCGAGTGGCTGGAGCGCAGCACCAATCTGGCCCGGGTGTCGTACCCGACCCGCGGTGGCCATTTCGCGCCGATCGAACAACCCGAGCTGTACGCCCGCGAGCTGCGAGAGTTCTTCCGACCGTATCGGTAACGATCTCGCTGTCGAGTATCTTTCGTCGACTGGATGTGACACGATCGCGAGACGTTGGCCGGACGTGTCCGCCGCTGGTCACCGCGTAGCAGCGTTGCTCAGCATTCGACTTGGGTGTTGTTCTCGGGGGAGATCCACTCAATCTAAGGTCCGTCATGCGTGCACCTACCGTTCGTACTCGTCGTTTCATCGGCCTCGCCGTCGCGCCCGTCGCCCTGCTGGCCGTCGGCTTGCTGGTGTGGCAGGGATCGTCTGCTGCCTTCACCGCAGAAACCCGCAACGTCGGCAATAACTGGGCAACAGGCTCCGTCACCCTCACCGATGATGACCTCGGTGCTGCTGCCTTCCAGATCGCCAATGTCACGCCGGGACAGACCGGCTCCCGCTGCATCAAGGTCACGTCGACTTCCTCGGTCGCCGGCGTCGTCAAGCTCTACGTCGCTCGCGTGGGGGCGCAGGGGCTCGAGAACAACATCACGGTCAGCACAGAGATCGGCACGGGGGGCAGCTTCGGCAGCTGCACGGGTTTCGTCGCGGACGGAGCTGCGTTGCCGGCTCTGTCGCTGGCCGTCGCCGGTGCCCAGTACTCGAACTACTCGACCGGCGTCCTTCCGTGGACGACCGCGGGAGTAGCATCCGGCGAATCGAAGTCGTACCGCGTCAGCTGGGTGTTCCAGACCGGCGGCTTGACCCAGACGGAGATCGACGCCTTGCAGGGAAAGTCTGCCAGCGCGGATGTCGTGTGGGAGCTGCAGACCAGCTGATCGCAGTGTCGCGATGAGTGCGGTGTCAGACTCAGCCGCGTCCAGCACATCGCCGTCGCCCGAGGGGCCGTTGGCGGGCTGGTCGTGGTTCATCGTCGCGATCTGTGCACGGATCTACCTCGTGTTCGTGGCTACTCTCGCCCTGTGCGCCCTGATACCCATGCTGACCGGGCTCACCGGCTCGGTAGTGCAGAGCGGATCGATGGAGCCGACGATCAGTGCCGGCGATGTCGTGTTGGCCAGGCCGGTCGGGCGCACCGAGCCGCTTCCCATGGGCCGTGTGATCACCTTCGCCGCTCCGACCGGCTCTGCTCACTCGGGGACGATGTTGCATCGGCTCGTGGCGGAGCGACCAGACGGATCGTTGGTCACTGCCGGTGATGCCAACACCGATGTCGATAGCACCCCGATCGCTCGGCGGGACATCGTCGCCCGCGGCGTACTGCTGATTCCGTGGATCGGCCTGCCAGCGCTCTGGATCGGCACGGGTCAGCTGGTGCCGTTGCTGATCTGGGGTGCGTTGACGCTGTTCGCCATTGCCGTCGAGACGACGAGCGCCGTGCTTGAGCGCGGGGGGCGACACCGCGGTGCGAGTCCCACCAGACCACCGCGCAGCATCCGGAGGTTCGGAAGGCGATCCCTGATCCCGATCGCCGCGACGGCCGCGCTCGCCGTGACCGTTGCGCTGCCCGGGGGTGTGGCGGTGACACCGGTCGATGCAGCATTCACCGCGCGGACCACGTCGGTGGGTAACTCGTGGTCGGCCGCGGCCGCGGCACCAGCGACTCGGCTGGCCTTCACCACCAATCCGTCGGCGTCGACGGGCGGACGCGCGTTCGCAACGCAGCCCGTCGTGACGGTCCGGAACGCCGCGGGCGGAACGGTCACAGGAACCCGCACCGTCACCTTGGCCCTCACGAACGCCGCCGGGGCGACCCTCAGCTGCGGGACCAACCCGCTCACCTCCACCACCGGCATCGTGGCCTTCAGCGGCTGCCGCATCGACAAGGTCGGCTCGTACACGCTCACCGCGACATCCGGCACCCTCACACCGGCCGTCAGTGCAACCGTGCTGATCACCGCCGGGCCTGCCGCGGCACTGCGATTCGCTGCGCAACCGGCGACGACCGCCGCGACCAGCGTATTCGCCGTGCAGCCGACCATCGCCATCGTCGATGCGGGCGGAAATGCGACGACGAGCACAGCATCCGTGACGCTGGCGCTGACGACCCCCGCCGGTGCCGCCCTCACCTGCACGACGAATCCGCGAGCGGCCGTGTCCGGGACGGCGGCATTCGCGGGCTGTCGGATCGACAAGCCCGGCAACTATACGATCACCGCATCGTCCGGGTCACTCGTGAGCGCAGTCAGCTCGACCATCGTCATCACCTCGGCGCCACGCCCGCAGCTCGTCTGCCAGTCGAGCATCTGGTACGCGACGTTCAGCTGGAGCCCGACTCCCTTCACACCGACGACCTATCGGCTGTACGTCAACGGCACGCGGGTGACGGCGCAGGGAGCCGATGGATACAACTCCTACGTGCAACTCTCGCCGGTGAATGTGCCGGTCTCCTCGTTTCCACAGGGCTCCGCCACGGTCGAAGTCCGCAAACTCCTCGCCAGCGGGCTAGAGGAAACCATCGGATTCGGAACGGTGCTGCTGGGATCCGCGAGCTTGCGGACGTATCTCTGCGGATAGTGCTCGTCTCTGGGCATGGCGCGCGGCCGTATCGGTAGAACCGGGTACCCCGCGGGTGACCGATGGACCAATCGCGGGTGCGGCGCGGACCAGATCGACGGGGAGCGCTGGCGCGCCCTAGCGGGGATTCCCTAAACAGGAGCTGTCGTCGCCCCATTCTGCGTGGAGGGTACGCGGGGCGCGGCGTTCGGGGAAGTCACCAGGGGGAAGTTCTACGTGAGCAATTTCGCACGCACCAACGGTCGTCACGAGCTCGGGATGGCGGTGCGTCGGCCCCATCGGATCGGCGCTGTCGCGGTGGTGTTCGCCCTGCTGGGGGCGGCGCTGAGCGTCGGGATCGCGGCGGTCACCGGCATCGCACCGGCCGAGGCCGCCCCCGGCAACCCGGGCACGACATCCGCCCCCACCGTCGTCTATACCGAGGACTTCGAGAACGGCACCGGCACGGCGCCCGTGGCGCTGACCGCGTACGTGGGAGCACCGCCGACCTCCGCGACCTACACCGCGGCCGCCGGATGGCGTACCGGCTGCAACGGCAACATCGTCGAACTCAACTCACCCGACTCGGCACTCGGAGCCACGAACTGCGCGTCGCTCAGCACCTATTCGAGTGTTCGTGCGCTCGCGAACACCCTCGGAGTGCACGCCGGGAACCCGTCTCCGGCCACAAACCATGCGGTGACCGCGTACACGGAGAACAACCCAGGAGCGGGCGCGATCGAATTCGCGACGGTCAACCCGATTCCGCTCGCGTCGTCGTCGGGTCGCTACCTCACCTTCCAGGTCGACACCGCCGCACAGAACTGCGCAGTGTCCGCACCGCAGTACAACTTCTCGCTGATCAACGGCAGCGTCGCCACCCCGGTCGGCGGAACCATCAACGCCTGTACCGCAGGCCAGGCGGTGGGTACCTTCACCTCCAACGGCTCGGTGCTGTTCACCGGTTCGGCCGTCGGCATCCGCATGACCAACGCCAACGGATCGGGCGTCGGCAACGATGCCGCATTCGACAACATCCGCATCCTCGATGTCACCCCGCAGCTCGACAAGTCGTTCAGCCCGACCAGCATCACCACCGGGCAGACCAGCGCGCTCACGTTCACGGTCACCAACACCTCGGAGCTCGCCTCGAAGAACGGCTGGTCGTTCACGGACGCGCTGCCCGCCGGCCTCACCGTCGGCCTCCCCGCCGCGACCACGACCTGCCCGGCGGGCGCCGTGACGGCACCGTACGACGCCACCTCGATTTCCGTCACCGGCAATCTCAGCGCGGGCATGACATCCTGCACCGTCACGGTGCGTGTGAAGTCGGCCACCACGGGCAGCTACACGAATGGACCGGCCAACGTCACCCAGACCGGCCTCAATGCGCCGGGCACCTCGAACCTCGAGGTCACCGACCCGCCGGCCTGGACCTGCTCCGCCTTCGGGTACCTGTTCCAGTCGCCGAACGGCGACGCCACCCCGCACAACATCGTTCAGGTCGACCTCGCGACCGGTGCAGCCACCAACCCGGCCGACACCACCGGAGCGGTCAACGCGGTCGGCTACAACACGCTCGACGACTACGTCTACGGCATCTCCAGCCAGAGCGGCCCCACCAGCGGACACCTGATCCGAGTCGGCAGTGACGGCACGTTCACCGATCTCGGCATTCCGGCCGGCCTCGGCCTCACGTACAACGTCGGTGACTTCGACGACGCTGGCCACCTCTGGGTGACCACGTCCGGCAGCACGTCGAGCTACGCCGAGATCGATCTCGCCCCCGGCTCGGCGACCTATGGAACGGTGATCGACTCGGGGACCAAGACCAGCCCGGGGAGCATCACGAGCCCCGGAGCCGACTGGACCTGGGTCAACGGCGCTCTCTATTCGGTGGGTGCCACCAGCACCGGCACCGCCATCCTGGTGCGGTTCACCCCGGCGACCGGCGCGCTGACCAACCTCGGCGCGCTATCAGGCGGTCTGGCGAATCTGCTGGTGGGTGCCACCTACGCCGACGCGAGCGGATACCTGTACGCGTCGGATAACAGCACCGGCCGCATCTTCCGCATCGACGTCGGCTCGCGTCAGGCGATCCTGGTCTCCAACGGCCCGGCATCCGGGGGCAACGACGGCGCCCGCTGTGCCCTCGCGCCGATCCCGACCATCACGGTGAGCAAGGTCGTCGCCGGTCGCGTCCAACCGGCCGACCAGTTCACAGTCGGTATCCGCAACGCCGGTGGCACGGTGCTCACCTCCGCAACCACCGCGGGCACAGACACCGGCGCCTCGACCGACAACTGGCCGGTGACGCAGGGCGCCACCTACACGATCACGGATGCGATGGCACCCGGATCTCCAGACGCCCTGACCGCCTACGTGGCCAGCATCGTCTGCACCGACACCACCACCGGCACCACCGTCGGCACGGGCGGCGCCGGCCCGGGGTGGACCCTCGCCGTCACCAGCACGGACGCCTACAGCTGCGTGATCACCAACGCGCCGGCGGTCTCGTCGTACACGGTCGCCAAGAGCGCCTCGACGGCGACGGCACATCCGGGCGAGACGATCACCTATTCGGTCACCGTGACCAACACGGGCACGGTGCCGTACACGGCGGCGAACCCTGCCACCTTCCGCGATGACCTGAGCGGCGTGCTCGACGACGCGAGCTACAACGGCGACGCGACGGGGGGCGCATCCGTCACCGGGGCCACCCTCAACTGGTCTGGGCCGCTTGCGCCCGGTGCAACCCAGGTCATCACCTACTCGGTGACCGTGCGCACGCCCGACAACGGTGACCACAACATCAGCAACGCGGTGGTGGCGACCACGCCGGGCGGAACCTGCGCGACGATCGGCGGATGCACCACCGAGTCCCTGGTGCAGTCGTACGCGGTGCAGAAGACCGCGAGCACCAACGCGGTGATCCCGGGAGATACGGTGACCTACACCGTCACGGTCACCAACACCGGACAGGTCGACTACACCGCCGGAGACCCGGCCGACTGGAGCGACGACCTGAGCGCCGTGCTCGATGACGCGGCCTACAACAACGACGCGACGAACGGCGCCGACTACACCGCGCCCACGCTCAGCTGGTCGGGTGCACTCGCCGTCGGTGCGACCGAGACCTTCACATACTCGGTGACCATCGACGACCCGGGCACGGGCGACCAGGAGCTGCACAACGCAGTGGTCACCACCAACGGCGGCGACTGCCCCGCGGGCACGAACAACCCGGCCTGTCGAGCGGATGTCCCCTCCGGCTCGTTCACGGTGGCCAAGTCCGCCAGCGCCACGGTCGTCACCCCCGGCGATGTGGTCACCTACACCGTCACGGTCACCAACACCGGTGACGTGGACTACACGGCCGGCACCCCCGCATCGTTCATCGACGACCTGTCGAACGTGCTCGACGACGCCGCGTACAACGGCGACGCGACCAACGGCGCGACCGTGAGCGGCACCGACCTCACCTGGTCGGGCCCGCTCGCCATCGGAGAGACCATCACCGTGGTCTACTCCGTGGCCGTCACCAGCCCGCCCACCGGCGACGAGTCGCTGCGTAACGCGGTGCGACCCACCAGCGGTGGCGGCACCTGCGCCACCCCGGGTGGCTGTGTCACGACGACGGCGGAACGTTCCTTCACGGTGGTCAAGACCTCGGCCCCGGGCGGTGCGGTGCACTCCGGCGACGTCGTCACCTACACCGTGACCGTGACGAACACCGGTACGGCACCGTTCACGGCGAGCGTGCCGGCCACCTTCACCGACGACCTCACCGCGGTGCTCGACGACGCCAGCTACAACGGCGACGCCAGCCCCGGCGCCACGGTGACCGGCACCACGCTCGACTGGGTCGGCGCGGTCGCGGCGGGCGGGACCCGCACGATCACCTACTCGGTGACGGTGGACGAACCCGACATGGGCGACCACGCACTGACCAACGCGGTGACGCCGGGCGATGGCGGGCGCTGTGACGCCGCCGCCGACTGCACGACCACCAACGCGATCGCCGAGTTCACGCTCTCGAAGAGCTCGAGCTCGTCCGGCGCCGTGCACGCCGGTGACGTGGTGACCTACACGGTCACCGTCAGCAACACCGGCGGTGCGGCGTACACCGACACCGAACCGGCATCCTTCACCGACGATCTGTCTGCGGTGCTCGACGATGCCAGTTACAACCGCGATGCCTCGGGCGGTGCCATCGTGACGGGCGAGACGCTCGCCTGGTCGGGCCCGATCGCGGTCGGCGACAGCGTGACGGTGACCTACTCGGTGACGGTGAGCCCGGCCGGCACGGGAGACGGCGAACTGACCAACGCGGTCACGCCGCCGCCCGGCACCGGTGGTGTCTGCGGCGACAGCGACTGCAGTGTCGCCAACGCCCTGCAGGCGTTCTCCGTGAACAAGTCCTCGAGTGCCACCAGTGCCACCCCCGGCGACGTGATCACCTACACGATCACCACGACCAACACCGGGCAGGTCGACTACACCGCAGGCGACCCGGCCGTCTTCACCGACGACCTCTCGGGTGTGCTCGACGACGCCAGCTACAACGGCGACGCGACCAACGGCGCGAACTACATGGAGCCTGAGCTCGCCTGGGGCCTCGCGCTTCCGGTCGGCGACAGCATGACCGTGAGCTACTCCGTCACCGTCGACAGCCCCGACACCGGTGACCACAGTCTCGCCAATGCGGTGCGGCCGGGAATCGGGGGTGCCTGCGATCCCGACGGTGCGTGTGCGACCAACGATCCGGTGGCATCCTTCACCGTCAGCAAGGCGGTCGACAACGCGAGCGCGGCCGAGGGGGCGACGGTGCGGTACACGGTCACCGTAACCAACACCGGCAAGGTCGACTACACCGACGCGGTGCCGGCGTCGTTCACCGACGACCTCAGCAAGGTGCTCGATGACGCGGTCTACAACGCGGACGCCAGCGGTGGCGCGACCTACACCACGCCGACCATCAGCTGGGCCGGTCCGCTCGCGATCGGAGCATCCACAGCGGTCTCGTACTCGGTCACCGTCACGACACCCGACCTGGGCGACAGGGTGTTGGCCAACGCGGTCATCACCCCGCTCGGCGGCAACTGCGTGGCAGGCGTGGACGGTGACGGATGTTCGGTGCGCACGTCGATCGCCGACCCGGCCCTGGCGTTCACGGGTGCCGCGCTCGCCCTGCCGCTCGGTGGAATCGGCGCACTCCTGCTGATCGGGGGCGCGGCCATCGTGTTCCTGCTCCGCCGCCGCCGGCTGCAGCACTGAGCCGTTTGCAGCACTGACCGTAGCCATCACCTCCGGTCGGGCCACCGTCGTGGCCCGGCCGGAAACCTCGGAGACTCACAGATGACGTTCGCCCTCCTGCTCGCCGCCTCGCTCGTCATCGCCCCGACGGCGGCCGCCCCGCAGGCCGCAGACACCCCGGCCGCGCCTCAGCTGTCGGTCACGATGAGCAACGGCACCGAAACGGTCCACCGCGGGCAGACCGTGACCTACGCGACCACGGTCACCAACTCGGGCACGAACGCCGTGGTGACCCGCGTCGTGGCTGAGCTCCCCGACTACCTGACGGCGAATTCCGCGAAAGACGGCGACCTCACCTCACACGCGGCCAGCTGGACCGAGACGATCGAGCCGGGGGCGAAGAAGACGTTCCGCGTCTCCGCCTCGGTGGGCACGATCCCGAAGCGCGACGTGCGAGTGACCGCGCTGGCCAGCGTGTACCTGGGGAACGAGAAGTCACCGCTCATCCGCACGGCAGACGCCGACCGCATCCCCGGTGTCGCCGACGGGCCGTCGAAGATCCCCGGCCTTGCGACACCCTCATCGACGACGCACATTCTGCTCGATATCGGAGCTCTCGTGGCCGGCGTTGTGGCGCTCGGCGTGGGCATCATGCTCCTGCTGCGACGTCGTCGCCGATATACCGGGCGTCCACATTAGACAAGCCTGTCTACCTGTGTGCAGAATCGAGGAATCGGCGCACCCGACCCTCCCGCGCCGCCACCTCGAAAGGCCGTGACGACCGTGCCCGCGATGTCACCCGACCATCGGGCGCGCCCATACGGCCTTCCCCGTGGCACCGACCGAGCTATCGTGCGCAGTACCCTGCTGCACCAGCTCGACCGCCTGGCCGCCCTGGCCGTCATCCACGCACCTCCCGGATACGGCAAGAGTTCTCTCGCCGCGATGTGGGCTCGGCAGCGTCACGCAGCGGGCGACGGCGTCGTCTGGATGACCGCGAACGCCGAGCTCGACGATCGGGACGCGTTCATCCGCACCCTCGCGGCAACGTTGGCCGCAGCCGGCCTGACGAGCGGCGACGGCGACCTGGCGGATCTCATCGGGACGGGAGGCACCGACCGCTTGATCGTGGTCATCGACGACGCCGGATACCTCGCCGACGCGGGCCTGCTCGAGACGATCGCGACCCTGCTCGACCGAGCGCCTGCCCTGCACCTGGTGCTCTGTACGCGCGCACCGCACCCGCTGGTGAACGTCGCGGCGCACCGACAGCTCGATGTCGCCCACGTCACCGCCGACGACCTCGCGCTGAGCGAGGCAGAGCTGGCCGACCTCGCCCGCATCTGGGGGTCGACCGCCACTCTCGAAGAGGTCGGGCAGATCTTCGCGCTGGTCGGCGGCTGGCTGGAGCCGAGCAAGCGGATCGCGGCGCAGGTGGGACCCGGAGTCATCCGTACTTCCGCGGCCGAGGGCTACCTGCGAGAGGTGGTGTTGCCCCATCTCGCGCACCTGGGTCTGCTCGACACCGCTTTGGCGCTCGCGCTGCCGAGCACCGTCGATCCGGTTCATCTGGCGGCGGCGAATCGACGACACACCGATGCCGGCTCCGCAATCGTCTCGCACCCGGGCGATCATCTACGGCTGGGCGGCTACCTCGCTGCAATCCCCGGCGCCGAGCCTCAGTGGGGCTTCGTGCCGCTTCTTCGCACGACGCTGTTCGATGTGGCGAATCACCGCGCCGAGCGGGCAGCCGCCGACCATCGCCTGTTCGCCGACGCCCTCTATGAGGGTGGGGGCGACCACACTCGCGTGCTCGACCACGCCCGGGCGGGCGAGCACTGGAAGCTGTTGTCGCGCGTCTGGGCGCGGCACCCGCTCGCTCTGCTCGACAGACACTTCCCTGCCGCGCAGCGGGCATATGCGGAGCTGCCCCCGGAGGCACGCGAGCGACAACCCGTTCTCGCGCTCGCCTCGGCTGTGCTGCGTGAGGCGGAAGTGAGGGCCACCGGCCACGGAGCGATCGAGCGCGCGTATGTTGCGGCGGCGCCAGCACTGCGGGACGGGCTCACCGCGCGATCGGAGATCGACGAGGTCATCGCCGCGATGACGTCGGTGATGGTCGAACAGCGTCGGAGCGGCGACCTGGTGGCGGCGAAACGCACAGGAGAGTCGGCCGCCGCAGAGCTCTCGCGCAGCGCCGGACTGGGCGAGCTGGCTCAGCCCAGCCGGGTCGCGCTGTTCTATCACCAGTGGTCGCTGACCGCGATGGTCGGAACCGACCTGGCTGAGGCGATCGCGATCGCCGTGCGGGCCTACGACGCGGCACGTATCGCCGAGGGCAACTTGATCGCCGCCTTCGCCGCTGCACACCTGGCGATGCTGCACGTTTTCGTCGGCAGCCAGGAGGAGGCCGACCGCTGGTTGGCCGCCGCCCGCGGGATCGACCTGGGCGGGCATCCATTTGCCGCGGCAGTGAGCTCAGATCTCGGAATCGTCGAGGCCTACCTCGCCGCCGACCGACTCGACCCGCAAGCCGCTCGGCGAGTGATCGACGATGGTGCGCCATTCGCTACGGAACTGTGGCCATTCGCAGCCCTGGCCGCGACCGCGTACTCGCAACTCTTCGACGACCCCGCGCTCGCCCTCACCCGGCTCGAGCATCTGCGCTTCGTCCACCGTCGCGAGCTCGGAGACGATCGATCGGCCCAGTGGATTCTCGACCGGAGCACGATCGACGCATTGATGGCGCTCGGCGAAGTGAACCGGGCCGAACGGATGATGCTCGACACCTTTGCGCGACACAGCCCGCGGGAGGTGCCATGGCTGAGGGTGCCGTTCGCCCAGCTGGCGTTGATCACCGGCGATGGTTCGCGGGCGAGGCGGCGGGCGACAGCGGCGGTGTGGGCGCCGGATGTCGTGGCCCGAGACCGCGCGGACGCCATGATGATCGCCGCTGCCGCGGCCTGGCGTCTCGGTGACAGTAGCGCGGCGGTGGAGAGTTATCGCCAGGCGACCGCGCTCGCGGCCCAATCCGGCTCGCTGCACTGCTACCTCGTACTGCCGGAGGCCGACCTGCGCGCGATCGCCGAGGCCGCCCGGCTGGCGGTTCCCGCGGAGGTCGCCGCGCACCTCGTGGCTCACGGGAGTATCTTCCCGACCGATGCCCATTTCGTCGAACTCTCGCCGCGCGAACGCGACGTACTGAACGCCATGCGAAAGCACGGCACCGTCGCCGCCATCGCGCAGGCGCTGCACCTCTCGGTGAACACGGTGAAGAAGCACCTGTCCTCGATCAATGCGAAATTCGGTGTTCACGACCGGGCGGCGGCGTTGCTGCAGGCGGAGCGGCTCGGGTTGCTCGAGCCGCCCGCGCCTTAGCGGGTCGGGCCTCAGCCGACGGTGCGGTAGCGAAGGTAGACGACGCCGCTTGCGGCGAAGCGATGGTGCTCGAGAAGCTGCAGCGGCATCCGCAGATCGTCGGGCAGGAAGTGTGTGCCGCCACCCACGATCATCGGGCAGACGAACTGCTGGATCTCGTCGACCAGGCCGGCACGCAGCGCCTCTGCCGCGATGCCGGGACCGCCGATGAGCACATCGTGGTCGGAGGTTCGAACGAG
>Ga0247732_10000943_pt1 | contig 12264 bp, 11 predicted proteins | sample UWRJL163409C2_FD_180940 | JGI IMG/M metagenome (GOLD analysis project Ga0247732, IMG submission 180940) | Plant litter microbial communities from Arlington Agricultural Research Station in Wisconsin, United States - UWRJ-L163-409C-2 | ecosystem: Environmental > Terrestrial > Plant litter >...
CGGAAGCTAAGACTCTCTGCGCCGATGGTACTGCAAGGGGGACCTTGTGGGAGAGTAGGACACCGCCGGACTCCTATTACACGAATGGCCACCCCACACCGGGGTGGCCATTTCGCGTTAACCCGCACGACACCACAGCACTCTCCGAGCACGGGTACCTCGTCGAGGACAGGTAAAGTCGTAGGGTGCTCAGAGCAGAGAATCATCCCGAATCACCCCGACCATGGCTTGCGAGCTATCCGTCCGGACAGGACTCCGACATCCCGGAGATCACCTTCCGATCGATTCCGGAACTCGTCGCGGCCACGTGCGAGAAGTTCGGCGATCAGCCGGCATTCTCCAACATGGGGCACGCCCTGTCGTTCCGCGAGGTCGACCAGCTGTCCGACCGCATGGCCGCGTTCTACCAGAAGGAACTGGGGCTCATTCCTGGCGACCGCATCGTCATCCAGCTGCCCAATCTGCTGCAGTTCCCTGTCGCGATGTTCGGTGCGCTGAAGGCGGGACTCGTCGTCGTGAACGCCAACCCCCTGTACACCGCTCACGAGCTCAAGTCGATTCTCGTCGACTCCGGGGCCGTGGCCATCGTCGTGCTCGAGAACTTCGCCGTGACGCTCGACCAGGAGATCGGCGGCACCGACATCCGGCACGTCATCCTGACGTCGGTCGGCGACCTGCTGCCGCTGCCTCAGCGCGCCTTCACCAACTTCGCCGTGCGCTACGTCAAGAAGATGGTTCCGGCCCACTCTCTGGCGGGAACGATCTCGTTCCGCGACGCCCTCAGCAGGGGAGCGCAGCTGGTTCTCGACGCTCCCAGCATCGCCCCCGAAGATCTCGCCTTCCTGCAGTACACGGGCGGCACCACGGGCGGCACGAAGGCCGCGATGCTGACGCACTACAACATGCTGGCGAATCAGTTCCAGATCATGGGTCCCATTCGCGTCGCGCTGCAGGAGGGCGCGGAGACGGTCATCGCGGCTCTTCCGCTGTACCACGTGTTCTGTCTGACGGTGAACTGCCTGGGCTTCTTCCACTTCGGCGCCCACAACGTGCTCATCACGAATCCCCGTGAGACGGATGCCCTCATCAAGACCGTCGCGAAGTACCGGCCGAGCGTTCTGATCCTCGTGAGCACACTCGCCGCCGCCCTGCTCGACAGGCCGAACTTCGACTCTCTCGACTTCGCGCCGCTGAAGCTCAGTGTGGCCGGTGGCATGGCCCTGCGCACGCAGGTCGCCGAAGAGTGGGAGCGCAGAACAGGTACCCAGATGGTCGAGGGATACGGCCTGACCGAGGCGTCTCCCGTCGTATCGGTCAACCCCACGGTGGGCACGGCCCGACTCGGCACCATCGGGCTTCCCCTGCCCTCGACGTATGTGGAGATCCGAGACGACGACGATCATGCCGTCGCGCTCGGCGAACGCGGCGAGCTGGTGATCTCCGGCCCCCAGGTCATGAAGGGCTACTGGAACAAGCCGGAGGAGACCGCGAAGACGGTCGGGCCCGATGGATGGCTGCACACCGGCGACGTGGCGATCATGGACGCCGACGGCTACGTGACGATCGTGGACCGCATGAAGGACATGATCGTCGTGGGTGGCTTCAACGTGTATCCGGCAGAGGTCGAGGAGGCCGTGCTGAGCGACCCTCGGGTCAAGGAGGCGGGCGTCATCGGCGTGCACGACGAGCACTCCGGCGAGACGGTGAAGCTCTTCGTGGTGCGCCAGGATCCGTCTCTGACCGAGGCGGACATCCGCGGATACCTCAAGGAGCGCCTGGCCGGCTACAAGCGGCCGAAGTACATCGTGTTCCGTGACGAGCTGCCCAAGACGAACGTGGGCAAGATCCTGAGGCGCGAGCTGCGTGAGCCGGGAGACTCGGGCTCGCGATAGTCTGGGAGAACAGTCTTTTTACGCGGCGTAAGCGGTGCCGCCCCGAACGAACGGTAGTTGTTTCCATGAGAGTGATCGTCTTCGTCCTGTGCCTGGCAGCCTTCGTCGCCGGAATGGTTGTGATGGCGTACGCATTCAATGGCGAGGGCGGATTCGTCGGAGAAGTGTTCGTGGGCGGCGTGCTGCTCTCGTCGGCCGCCGTCTTCGTGCCCATGAGCGTTCTGCGCTGGCTCGACCGCGCCTAGCGCCTAGCGCCGGGCGACCGACGCGTCACCAGGCGGCGGGCTTGTAGTCCTTCAAGAAGACTCCGTGCAGGTCAACGCCTGCCTCACCCTGAACGATCGGGTCGTACACCCGGGCCGCGCCATCCACCAGGTCGAGCGGGGCATGGAACCCCTCCTCCGCCAGTCGGACCTTGGTGGGGTGGGGCCGCTCGTCGGTGATCCAGCCGGTGTCGACACTGGTCATCAGGATTCCGTCGTTCTCGAGCATCTCTCCGGCACTGGTGCGGGTGAGCATGTTCATCGCCGCCTTGGCCATGTTCGTGTGCGGGTGCCCCGGGCCCTTGTAGCGCCGGCCGAACTGGCCTTCCATGGCCGAGACGTTGACGATGTACGTGCGTCGCGCGGGCGACGCCGCGAGCACGGGGCGCAGGCGGCTCACCAGAATGAACGGTGCCGTGGTGTTGGCGAGCTGAACCTCCAGCATCTCGAGCGGGTCGACGTGCTCCACGTTCTGAGTCCAGCTGTTCACGTCGTGAAGGTCTGGAACGAGGCCGCCGGCGTCGATGGCGGTTCCGGCCGCAAGCCGGTCGAGAGAACTCGATCCCGGCGCCATCGCGAGGCTCGTCAGCTCGGAGGCCGTGAGCTTGTCTGCGACGAGCGCGGTCGATCCGAGGATGGGGTGCGCGGCCACGGAGGCCGCCAACGCCTGGGGGTGCGGATCGTTGGTGTGACCGAAGGTGACCAGCTCGGGCAGGGGCCTGTCTGTGGGCAGCGGCTCCAGCTCGGCATCGGTCAACGGCGCATACGACCCGGGGGAGCGCTTGACCGTCTGGGCGGCGTTGTTGATGAGGATGTCGAGGGGCCCGTCGGCCGCGACTGCATCGGCGAGCGCGATGACCTGGGCAGGATCGCGCAGATCGATGCCGACGACCTTGAGCCGGTGCACCCATTCTGAGGCGTCGGGAAGGCTGGAGAAACGGCGAACGGCGTCGCGCGGAAAGCGGGTCGTGATCGTGGTGTGCGCCCCGTCGCGCAGCAGACGCAGGGCGATGTACATGCCGATCTTCGCGCGGCCGCCGGTGAGCAGCGCCCTCTTGCCGGTGAGATCGGTGCGGGCATCCCTCTTGGCATGGCTCATGGCCGCGCAGTCGGGGCAGAGCTGGTGGTAGAACGCGTCGACCACGGTGTAGTGCTGCTTGCAGATGTAGCAGGCACGCGACTTGAGCAGCGTGCCGGCCGTGGGCGCCTCGGTGGTCGTGGCGAGGGGGATGCCCCGGGTCTCGTCGTCGATGCGATCGGAGGCGCCGGTGGCGGTAGCGGCCACGACGGCCCTGTCGGCCGCGGCGATGCGGGCCCGCTTCTCCTGCCGGCCATGGTTCTTGACGGCCTTGAACATCTTGGCGGTCGCGCGGCGCACGGCCACGAAATCCGGATGCTCCTGCTCGAGTGTGTGCAGCTGAGCCAGCACCCGGAGGGTCACCTCGAGTTCATCGGCGGTGAAGCCGCTCGGCGGCGCTTCGGGGTCTGGGGGCAGGTCTGTCATAACCGGTCGATTCTACCCGGGCCCGCTCGGCACCATAGTCTCGTCTTATGGCGACTCCAGATTTCGTATTGGCCCTGCGCGAGAAGATCGGCAACGCTCCTCTGTGGCTCTCCGGCATCACAGCCGTGGTCACGCATGAGGGCAGAGTGCTCATGGTGCGGCGAGCCGACAACGGCGCCTGGACGCCCGTCACGGGCATCATCGATCCCGGGGAGCAGCCCGCAACGGCGGCCGCCCGGGAGGTGCTCGAGGAGGCCGGGGTCGTGGCCGTCGCAGAGCGGCTCTCCTGGGTGCACACGCTCCCGATGCTGACCTACGAGAACGGCGACCAGTCCGAGTACCTCGACCTCACGTTCCGCATGCGCTACGTCTCCGGCGAGCCTTATCCGGCAGACGGAGAGAACACCGAGGCCCGCTGGTTCGCGCTCGACGCGCTGCCGGAGATGTCGCTCGACATGCGCACGCGCATCCGGTACGCCCTCGATGACATCGAGCCGGCGCGTTTCGAGCTGTAGAGCTACTCGACGACGGCGATCACGATCGACAGCACGACGCTGAGCACCCCGACCCCGAGGAAGATGAAGCCGAGAAGGCGCAGCAGGTGGCCTTCCCTGTGCGCGGGGTCGGTGCGGGCCTGGTCGGGGCGTCTCGGGTTGACGAAGACGGTGATGTCGTCGCCCTCCTCGAGATGGGCCGTCTCCTCGGTGTCTGCGGGCAGCTCGTAGAGGTGGCCGTCGTCGCCCAGCCATCGGAAGACGTGGGCGGCCGAGGAGTCGTCGCCCGGCGCATCCGGGATCGGCTGGCGGGAGACGATGACGGCCATGGTCTCGGTCCAGCCGCTGAAGGCGAGGCGTCGAACGTAGCCTCCGATCAGCAGCGGCACGCCGATGATGAGGCCGACCCACGACAGCACCTCCAAGACGAGCGAGGCTGCGTCGAGGGGCGTGGTCATGGAATCGATTTTAGGGGTCTAGGCGGGCCGAGGATCTTCGATCACGACGTCGTCGGGCTTCTTGTCGACGCGCCACCCGCGCCAGACCGGTTGCCGCAGGCGGTTCGTCGACGTCCACTCCGCGAATTCCACCTCGCCGACATCGGACGGGGTGATCCAGTGGGCGTCGCGCGCATCGGCCGCCGGCACGTCCTGGGCTGGCGAGGTCGTGCGCTCCATTCGGGAGAACTTGGCCTGCAGCTCCGCGAGGTCGCGCTCGCTGAAGCCCGTGCCGACGCGGCCGGCATAGCGCAGCTCGCCATCCTGGGGAACGGCGAGCAGCAGGGAACCGACGGTGTTCGCCCGCCTGCCCGCGCCCGGTCTCCAGCCGACGACCACGACCTCCTGGGTCTTGTGGAGCTTGAGCTTGACCCACGCGGGCGAGCGCTTGCCCGGCCTGTAGGTGGAGTCTCGCTTCTTCGCGACGACGCCTTCGAGATGAAGCTCGGCGCTCGCGGCGAGGGCCTCGTCGAGGTCGCCCTCGTAGGCGGGCGGACACTGCACGAGCGACGACGAGTCGGTCTGCACAATCTCCTCCAGCGCCTGCCGTCGGTCGTCGTAACTGCGGGAGATGAGCGACTCCGTCGCTTGTTCGAGCACGTCGAAGACGAAGTAGTGGGCCCGCGTCTGTTCGATCGCGCGTTCGACCTCGGCCTTCTTCGTGAGCTTCATACGGCACTGGAGGCGCCCGAAATCAGGCCGACCCCGGGAATCGAGTGCGACGATCTCGCCGTCGAGCACGCAGTCGACGGAGGCGTCGATCGATTGCGCCACAGCCTCGGCGATGTCGGGAAAGCTGCGGGTGAGGTCGTTGCCGTTGCGACTCGCGAGCCGAACGGCGTCTCCCTCGACCCGGGCGATCGCGCGGATGCCGTCCCACTTCATCTCGAAAGCCCAGCCCGCGGGCGAGTCGTCGGCACGCACCGATTCCGCCGTTCCCAGCGTCGCGAGCATGGGCGACAGGGGGGTCTGCTTCGCGACCGGATGCGACGGGCCCGGATGCGACGTGCCCGGTTGCTGGGCCGGGTCCATCAGGTGGATCAGCCAGTTGTTCTCCGCTCTGCCGTCGCCGCCGGTGTGGATGAGCGCGAATCTGCGGGGCTCGCCGAGTCCCGACGGCTTCGTGCCGGTGAGGGTGGCGATCACCTCTTTCCCGTCGCGCCATTTCTCGAGTTCGTAGGTGCCGGCATCCCAGATGCTCACCTCGCCGCCGCCGTACTCGCCGGCCGGGATCGAGCCTTCGAACGAGCCGTAGGCGAGCGGATGGTCCTCGGTCTGCACCGCGAGGTGATTCTGGGTCTTGGAGGTCGGAACTCCTTTCGGGAGGGCCCAGCTCACGAGCACGCCGTCGTGCTCGAGTCGGAAGTCGTAGTGCAGCCGCCGGGCGTGGTGCTCCTGGATGACGAACGACTGCCCCTCGGTCGGCTCCGCGGCCTCGCTGGGCACGGGCTCGGGCGTCTTGGATGCGTCGCGCTTGCGCCTGTAGGTCGCGAGTCGGTCGGTCGTGGGCTCCAGCGCGTCGAGGTGCCCCTTCACCAGGTCGGCCAGCGGATCGCCTCGGCGCTTCACTCGCCGCAGCACCTCCTGGAAATCGAGCTGGGCGAGAGTCGGGCTGGCCAGTTCGCGCCAGGTGCGGGGGGCTGCGACCATCGGATGCGAGCGTCCCCGCAGCGAGTACGGCGTGATCGTGGTCTTCGACCCGTTGTTCTGACTCCAGTCGACGAGCACCTTGCCTCGGCGCAGTTCCTTCTTCATGTCGCTGACGATGAGATCTGGATGCGCGGCCTCGAGGGCGCGGGCGAGCTCGTGGGCGACGGCCGAGACCTCGTCGGAGGTCTGCCTGCCGTCAAGGGCCGCGTAGAGGTGGATTCCCTTCGACCCGCTCGTGACGGGCATGGGGTCGAGTCCCATATCGCGCAGGATGGCGCGGGCTTCCCTGGCGACCTCGGCGCACTCCTGCAGGCCCGCACCCTCTCCGGGGTCGAGGTCGAGCACGAGGCGGTCGGGGTTCTTCGGTTCGCCGGTTCGGGCGAAGCGCCATTGCGGCACGTGGATCTCGAGGGCCGCGATCTGGCCGAACCAGGTGAGGGTGGCGAGGTTGTTGACCAACGGGTAGTCGTTCGAGTGGTTCTTGTGCTCGATCGTGCCGCGGGGAATCCAGTCGGGCGTCGAATCGTCGAGGTTCTTCTGGAAGAACATCTCGCCCGGATGCTCGTCGGTCCCGACTCCGTTGACCCACCTCTTGCGTGTGGCGGGCCTCGCTCGCGAGTGCGGGATCAGCACGTGGGCGATCGACGCGTAATAGTCGAGCACCTCGCCCTTCGTCGTGCCCGTCTCGGGATACAGCACCTTGTCGAGGTTGGTCAGGGTGAGGCGCTGCCCGCCCACCGACACCACCTGTTTCGTCGCGCTCATGATGACATTCTCCTCACGCGCCGGGGGTCAAGGGCTAGTGCTTGCGCCGCAAGAGGAGTTCACTCGTGTCTATGAGAGCGATCTGGAAGGGCGCCGTCACGTTCGGCCTCGTGAACGTGCCGGTGAAGGTGTACGCCGCGACCGAAGACCACGATCTCGCGCTGCACCAGGTGCACGACGAGGACGGCGGGCGCATCCGGTACCAGCGGCGCTGCGAGATCTGCGGCAAGGTCGTGGACTACGCCCACATAGACAAGGCGTACGACGACGGCGAGCGCACCGTCGTTCTCACGGGCGACGATCTGGCCAGCCTGCCCGAGGAGAAGAGCCGCGAGATCGATGTCGTCGAATTCGTGCCGAGCGATCAGATCGACCCGATCATGCTCGACCGCAGTTACTTCCTCGAACCCGACTCCTCGTCGGCCAAGTCGTATGTGCTGCTGCGGCGCACCCTCGAGCAGACCGACCGCACGGCGATCGTGCACTTCGCCCTGCGCCAGAAGACCCGACTCGGGGCCCTACGGGTGCACGGCGACGTACTGATGCTGCAGTCGCTGCTCTGGTCGGACGAGGTGCGGGAGGCGACGTTCCCCGCCCTCGACGAACGGGTGCGCATCACGGCGAAGGAGCTCGAGATGTCGAGCGCGCTCGTCGACAGCTTCGCCAGCGACTTCTCGCCAGAGGACTTCACCGACGACTACCAGGAGCAGCTGCGGACGCTCATCGAGGCCAAACTCGAGCAGGGCGAGGCCCTCGACACCGAGGCAACGTTCGGCGAGCAGCCCGAGAAGGAGTCCGGCGGCGAGGTGATCGACCTCATGGAGGCGTTGAGGCGCAGCGTCGAGCGGAACGCCGCGAAGAAGACGTCGACGAAGAAGTCCCCGGCGAAGAAACCGGCGGCCAAGAAGAGCCCGACCACGAAGACCCCTGCCGCGAAGAAGCCCGCTGCGAAGAAGGAGCCGGCGGCCGCGAAGAAGCGCCGGGCGTAGTGTGGGTGGGTGTCCTCCCCGCTGATCCCCGACGACGTGATCGAACGCATCCGTTCGCGCGCAGCCGGCTACGACCGTGACAACGCCTTTCCCCACGACGACCTCGACGAGCTGACCCGCCTCGGCTACCTGCGCATGTTCGCATCGGCCGCGCGCGGCGGGCTCGCGCTGGGCCTCGCCGAGGTTGCCCGTGAGCAGCGTCGCCTCGCCGCGGCCGCGCCCGCCACGGCCCTGGCCATCAACATGCACCTCGTCTGGACGGGCGTGGCGAAGGCGCTGCACGACAGGGGAGACGACTCGCTGGCATTCGTGCTCGACGAGGCGGTTCAGGGCGAGATCTTCGCGTTCGGCAACAGTGAGGCCGGCAACGACCTGGTTCTGCTCGACTCGCGCACCCGCGCCGACGCCCATCCCGACGGCTCGTACTCGTTCACCGGGCGCAAGATCTTCACCTCGCTGTCGCCGGTCTGGACCAGGCTCGGCGTGTTCGGTCGCGACGACGCGAGCCCGGATGCGCCCAAGCTCGTGCACGCATTCATCGACAGGGCCGCCGACGGATATCGCATCGACGAGGACTGGGACACGCTCGGCATGCGCGCGACCCAGAGTCACACGACGATCCTCGAGGGAGTGACGGCGCCGGCCGACCGGGTGTTCCGCCGCATCGCGCCGGGGCCGAGCGCAGACCCGCTGGTCTTCGCCATCTTCGCGAACTTCGAGGTGCTCGTCGCCGCCGTGTATGCCGGCATCGGCGACCGTGCGCTCGAGCTCGCCGTCGAGGCGGCCCATCGCCGCACGAGCCTGAAGTCGGGCGGCCGACCCTACGCATCCGACCCCGACATCAGACACCGGGTGGCCGAGGCGGGCATCGCGCTCGACGCGCTCGAGCCGCAGATCGACCGGATGGCGCAGGACGTCGACGCTCGCGTCGACCACGGCGCCGCCTGGTTCGCGAAGCTGGTCGGGCTCAAGGTGCGCTCAACCGAGACCGCGCGGCTCGTGGTCGACCAGGCGATTCGAGTCACGGGCGGTTCGGCGATGTCCAACTCCAGCGAACTGGGGCGCCTGTACCGCGACGTGCTTGCCGGACTGTTCCATCCCTCCGACGACGAGTCCGCCCACGCGACCGTCGCGAACTCGCTGCTGGGACCGGTGGCCGAATGAGCGCAGTGTCGTTCGACGGCCATACGCCGCAGCTCGCCGAGAGTGCCTGGCTCGCCCCCACGAGCACCGTCATCGGACGAGTGCGGCTGGGTGCCGAGAGCAGCGTCTTCTTCGGTGCCGTGCTGCGGGGCGACTCGGCAGACATCACGGTGGGGGAGCGCAGCAACCTGCAGGACAATGTCGTCGTGCACGCCGACCCCGGCTATCCCGCCCTCATCGGCGACGGGGTGAGCGTGGGACACGGCGCAGTGCTGCACGGCTGCACCGTCGGCGACGACAGCCTCGTCGGCATGAACGCAACGGTCTTGAACGGTGCCGTGGTCGGTGCGAACTGCCTCATCGCCGCCGGAGCGGTCGTGCTCGAGGGCGCCATCATTCCCGACGGATCGCTGGTGGCCGGCGTGCCGGGCAGGGTACGTCGCGAGTTGAGCGCAGACGAACGCGAGGGCATTCGTACCAACGCCAGGCATTACGTCGAGCTCTCCCGGGCCTATGGTGCGTCGTAGTCTTGCCACGCTGCCCGCCATCGTCTGTCTCGGTCTGCTCCTGACCTCGTGCACGTCGTTCCCGGGTGGCCCGTATGCAGGAGCCGACACCGGGCCGACCGCGACATCGACATCGACATCGACGGTGACGGCGACGCCCGAGCCTGCGCCCGCCCAGCCCGCGCCATCCGTCGACGAGCTGACGGCCCACTACGTGTCGGTGCGACTTGACGCGATGACCCTGCAGCAGAAGGTCGCCTCGATGTTCATCGTGCGCGCGCCCGGTGTCGACGGGGCCGCGTGGCAGGCGACGGTGTCGTCGAGGGGACTGGGAGGTCTCATCCTCATGGGGGACAACGTTCCGGCGACACCGGAGGAGCTGGCCGCCCTCACGGCGGGCGTCTCGTCGGGCGGCGCGGGCCTGGCTCCGCTCATCTCGATCGACGAGGAGGGCGGAGACGTCACCCGCTTGCCCTACGACGGCTTCGCCGGCGCCGACACGTTGTCTGCTCAGCCGGAGTCGGCGACGCGGGACGCGTTCCACGGCAGGTCAGAACTGCTCGCCGCATCCGGCGTCTCGGTCAACTTCGGCATCGTCGCCGACGTCACAGCCGACCCCGCCTCGTTCATGTTCAGCCGGGTGCTCGGCGGCGATGCGGCGGCAGCGTCGCCGCGTGTGGCCGCCGCCGTCGCCGGCGAGAACGGACGCGTCTTCAGCACGCTCAAGCACTTTCCCGGTCACGGTGAGACGACGGGCGACTCCCATTCCAGCGTGCCGCAGAGCGACGTCGACCTCGGCGGATGGCGCGCACGCGACGCGCCGTCCTTCCAGGCCGGCATCGACGCCGGTGCCGAACTCGTGATGTTCGGCCATCTGGCCTACACGCCTGTGGACGCGCAGCCCGCGAGCCTCTCCGCGACCTGGCACTCCGTGCTGCGCGACGAGCTGGGCTTCTCGGGGGTGACCATCACCGACGACATGGGCATGCTCGAAGCCTCAGGGTTACCCGAGTACGCGAATCCCGATGAGAACGCGATCAGGGCTGTGGCAGCCGGCAACGACCTGCTGCTCTACGTGACGCCGGGAGACGTGGACGCGATGATCGCCGCGGTCGTCGGCGCCGTCGAGTCGGGCCGGATCGATCCGGCGATCATCGACGACGCAGTGACCCGCGACCTCGAACTGCGGCGCGAGCTCTGGCTGCGCCAACATCCCGAACTTGCCTTCTGAGGCCCCAGCCGTTCGGGCCGTCAGCCCTCGACGTGCCGCTCGTCGTGGCCCGAGTAGGCGCTCAGCGGGCGGATCAGCGAGTTCGATGCGCGCTGCTCCATGATGTGCGCCGTCCACCCCACGACGCGGCTCGCCACGAACAGCGGCGTGAACGTCTCGGTGTCGAAGCCCATGAGGTGGTACGCAGGTCCCGACGGGTAGTCGAGGTTCGGCAGGATGTTCTTGCGCGCGGTCATGGCCGTCTCGAGCGCGTCGTACAGAGCGCCGAGGTCGGGTCGGTCGTAGTGGTCGAGGAGCGCGTCGAGGCTCGTCTTCATCGTGGGCACCCGCGAGTCGCCGTGCTTGTAGACGCGGTGCCCGAAGCCCATGATCTTGCGCTTCTCCGCGAGTGCCGTGTCGAGCCACGCGGCCGCCTTGTCGGCCCGGCCGACCTCGTCGAACGTGTGCATCACGGCCTCGTTCGCGCCGCCGTGCAGCGGGCCCTTCAGCGCGCCGATGCCTCCGACGACCGCCGAGTAGAGGTCGGCGAGCGTCGAGGTGATGACGCGTGTCGTAAAGGTCGACGCGTTGAACGAGTGCTCGGCGTACAGGATCATCGACACATCGAACGCGTCGACCACGACCAGCTCGGGAACGTCTCCGAAGGTCATGTGCAGGAAGTTCGCCGAGTAGCCCAGATCGTCGCGCGGCTCGACGACATCGTCGCCGTGGCGCCGCCTCTGGTCGTAGGCGACGATCGCGGGGATGCGCGCGTAGAGGCCGATCGCCTTCTCGAGCTCGGCCTCGGGCGAGTCATCGGATGCTCGGGGGTCGCTCGCGCCGATGACGCTCACGGCCGTGCGCAGCACGTCCATCGGATGCGCCGTCAGCGGCAGCTCGTCGATGATGCGTCGCACGGCGACGGGCAGGGCGCGCTGGGCACGTTCGAGGCGCTCGAACTCGGCGAGCTGCTCGTCGGTCGGAAGTTCGCCGTGCCACAGGAGGTAGGCGACCTGCTCGAAGGAGCAGAGGGCCGCCAGTTCTTGCACGGGGTAGCCGCGGTAGAGCAGGGAGTTGGTCTCGGGATTGACCTTGGAGATGGAGGTCGTGTCGACCACGACCCCGGCCAGGCCCTTGTGAATGCGAGGTTCTTCGGCGGTGGCGGGTGAATCTGACACGGTGAGCTCCTTCGCAATACGGCGGCGTCCTCCAGATCGGAGGGCGCCGCCGCCATGCTATCGAACCCGGGTGTCAGATCAGTCGGCCGACGGCGGGGGAGTGGGAGCCGCAGTGGGAGCCGGAGTCGACGGCGCGGGCGCCGTGCGTCGGGATGCAACTCGGACGATGACGA
>Ga0247732_10000944_pt1 | contig 12262 bp, 11 predicted proteins | sample UWRJL163409C2_FD_180940 | JGI IMG/M metagenome (GOLD analysis project Ga0247732, IMG submission 180940) | Plant litter microbial communities from Arlington Agricultural Research Station in Wisconsin, United States - UWRJ-L163-409C-2 | ecosystem: Environmental > Terrestrial > Plant litter >...
CGGCGTCGAGCGCCACTCCCGAACACATCTCGATCCCCGCGATCGGCGTCGATTCCGACCTCATCGGCCTCGGGCTGGGCGCGGACGGCTGGATCGAATCCCCGGCCGATTTCGACGCTGTGGGCTGGTACGAGAACGGTGTCGTGCCCGGTGCCATCGGCCCGGCGGTGATCGCGGGGCACGTCGACTCCCCGACGGCGCCCGCCGTCTTCTACGACCTTCCGAAGCTCGTCCCGGGAGACACCGTCTCGGTCTCCCGCAGCGACGGCAGCACGGCGGACTTCGTCGTCACCGGCGTCCAGACGGTGGAGAAGGACAGCTTCCCGACGGCGTCGATCTACGCCCCGGTGCCGACCCCGGAACTGCGGCTCGTGACCTGCGGCGGCGCGTGGGACCCCCAGACCGGACACTACGTCGACAACGTGGTCGTCACCGCCGTCGCCGCCTGACACGTCGAGAACCGCCGCCCTGCGGCCGGAGGAAGGAGCCGTTATGGACACCGCGCTCACCGTCATCCCCACGTACGACGAGATCGAGAACCTCGAAGCGATCGTCGATCGCGTGCTCGACGTCGGACGCTCGGACGTGCTCGTCGTCGACGACGCCTCGCCCGACGGCACCGGTGTGCTCGCCGAACGCCTCGCCGCGCAGCATCCCGGCGTGCACGTCCTCCACCGGACGGCGAAGGACGGCCTCGGGCGCGCGTATCTCGCGGGGTTCGCGTGGGGACGCGAACGCGGGTACGACGTGCTCGTCGAGATGGACGCCGACGGCTCGCATCAGCCCGAGTCGCTGCCGTCGATGCTCGACGAGCTCGACGAGGCGGACATCGTGCTGGGGTCTCGATGGGTGCCGGGCGGGAGCGTCGTCAACTGGCCGATGCACCGCAAGGCGCTCAGCATCGGCGGCAACCTCTACGCGCGCCTCGCCCTCGGGATCGACGTGCGCGATGCGACGGGCGGCTACCGCGCCTTCCGCGCCGGTGCTCTGGACGTCATCGGGCTGGAGGGGGTCGCGTCGCAGGGGTACTGCTTCCAGCTCGACCTGCTGTGGCGGGGGCTCGAGCGGGGGCTGCGCGTCGTCGAGGTGCCGATCACCTTCGTCGAGCGCGAGCACGGCGTCAGCAAGATGAGCGGCGGCATCGTGCGCGAGTCGCTGTGGAACGTCACCGTCTGGGGTCTGCGCCGCCGTGCGAGAGCCGTGCGGGAGGTCGTCGTGCACCGGCGCCCCCTGCCGTCGGTGCGCGCCAAGACGCGCCGACTCGCGCCGGCGTGACCGCTTCGGAGGCGAAGACGGGCGGACCGTGAGGGCTTCGCGATGTGGAGGGGATGACGGGAATCGAACCCGCGCTATCAGCTTGGGAAGCTGAAGTTCTGCCATTGAACTACATCCCCGGGCAGCCTTTCGGCGTCGGGCCAGCATATCAGGGGCCTCCGCGCCGCAGCGTCCTCGCGGATCGGTCCTGCGGCTCTAGGCTGATGCCGTGCTGCTCTCCGACCGCGACATCACCCGTGAGCTCGATGCGAAGCGCATCGTGCTCGAACCCTCCGACGCGGCGATGGTGCAGCCGTCGAGCGTGGACGTGCGACTCGACCGGTACTTCCGGTTGTTCGACAACCACAAGTACCCGTTCATCGATCCGGCCGAGGATCAGCCCGAGCTGACGCGCCTGATCGAGGTGGCACCCGACGAGCCGTTCATCCTGCATCCGGGCGAGTTCGCCCTCGGCTCGACGTTCGAGCTCATCGGGCTGCCCGATGACATCGCCGCTCGGCTCGAGGGGAAGTCGTCGCTCGGCCGGCTCGGATTGCTGACCCACTCGACGGCGGGGTTCATCGACCCGGGCTTCACCGGTCACGTCACGCTTGAGCTCTCCAACGTCGCGACGCTCCCCATCAAGCTCTGGCCGGGAATGAAGATCGGTCAGCTCTGCTTCTTCCAGCTGACCTCGCCGTCGGAGAACCCCTACGGCTCGGGCCCCTACGGCAACCGCTACCAGGGCCAGCGCGGACCCACGGCGTCGCGTTCGTTCCTGAACTTCCACCGCACCGACGTCGGAGTGACCGACGCGGGGTCGGCCGGACGTTAGGCCCGGCCGACCCGTCCGCCGGTCAGGCGACCGGCGCGGATGCCGCGGCACGGCCGCGCTCGAACCCGGCGGTGAAGCCGCGCTCGTAGGCGTGCTCACCCTGCGAGCGGCGCTCGCCGCGTTCGCCGCGCCCACCGCGCTCACCGTGCGAGCGGTGCTCGCCGCACCCGTGCTCGTGGCGCGGGCCGAATCCCCTGCGGGGGTCGAGCCCCCGCTCGCTGCCGCGTCCGAAGCCGCGGAAGCCCGGTCCGAACCCCGGACGGAAGCCGGGCCCGAAGCCCCGACCGCGCCCGGCGTGGGCACTCTCGTCCCAGCCGAGCTCGCGGGCGATCGCCTCCAGCGACGCCACCGAGGTGACGTAGTCCTCGGGCGAGACCGCACCGGCGACCCGCTCGCGCATGCCGTCGACCAGACCGGCGAGACGCTCCTTCTCGGCGCGCCCTTCGTCGGTGAGGCTCCAGATGCCGTCGGTCTCGACGATCCAGCCGCGGTCGGCGAGCCGGCGCACGCGCCCGCTCTTGCGAGCGAGACGTTCGGCCAGCCACGGCGCGTCGACGCTGCCGTCGACGGCGTTGAGCAGCATCCAGTCGCGACGCGAGACGTCGGCGTCGTCGAGCGACGCGGCGAACTCACGGGCGAGCAGGCCGTCGACCACGCGCAGCCAGAAGCCGAGCGGTCGAGGGGAGGGGGAGGTGTTCTCTGTGTTGATGTCTGGGTTCTCCATGAGGGAGTCCTTTCGTTGAAGCGGTCGGGAGGACCGCCTGATCCATGTCTTATGACAACTAGTTGTATGGTGACATGTATTCCGGATCCATGTCAAGTCGCATGTAAATTGGATGCTGTGACCACCGATCCCGCCGAACAGATCGCCGCCGCGCTCGCCCGACTGAGGGGCGCGCGCCCGCGTCCGCCCTGGGATCCCGAATCGGGACGGGGTCCGTGGGGCCATGGCGGTCCGCGTCAACGCGGCGCGATGGGCGGTGGGCCGCCCTGGGCCGATCGCGACCACGGCAGGTTCGGCGGACCCGCGCGGCTCCGTCTGCTCGAGGCGCTGCTGGCCGCATCCGACCCCCTCACGGTGAGCGAAGCGGCCGCCGCGATCGGCGTCGACCAGCCGCGCGCCTCGCGGCTCGTGCAGCAGCTCGCCGACCACGGGCTCGTGCGACGGGAGGCGGATCCCGCCGACGCGCGGCGCACCCGCATCGCGCTGACCGAGCCGGGAGAGGCACTGGTGCGCGGATTCCGCGGCGAGCGACGCGACGCGGTGCGCACCGCACTGGCCGACTTCAGCGACGCCGACGCGGTCGAACTGGCCCGCCTGCTGGCGAAGTTCGCCGAGGCCTGGCCGCGTCCATAGCACGGGAGGGCCTCCCTCGCGTGGGCGGAGAGGCTTGGGTACCGTATTTCGGTGACTGACGGAATCCCTGCCGAGAAGCCATCGCCCGTATCGCCCGACGCCGTCGACGCCCGGCGCTATCGAGCGGCCAAGTGGGTCGTCATACCCGCGGGCGCCGTCGCGCTGGCGATCAGCCTGTTCGCGGTGATCTTCCCCACGCAGGCCGAGGTGGCCTTCGCTGCCGTGCAGACCGGCATCGTGAACGGATTCAGCTGGTACTACGTGCTGATCGCCGCGTTCTTCGTGGCGTTCGCGCTCTTCGTCGGATTCAGCCGGTTCGGCGACATCAAGCTCGGCAAGGATGACGACGAACCGGAATTCTCGACGGGCTCGTGGTTCTCGCTGCTGTTCGCGGCGGGAATGGGCATCGGTCTCGTCTTCTACGGGGTGAGCGAACCCCTCAGTCACTATGTGAACCCGCGGCCCGGGGTCGTCGGCACCGACGCGCAGCTCGCGCAGTCGGCACTGACCCAGACCTACCTGCACTGGGGCATCCAGGCGTGGGCGATCTACGTGGTGGTCGGGCTCGGTCTCGCCTACGCCATCCATCGCCGGGGCCGCCCCCTGTCGATCCGCTGGGCGCTGGAGCCCCTCATCGGCAAGCGCGTGCGCGGCGGCTGGGGCAACGCGATCGACGCGATCGCTCTCGTCGGAACCCTCTTCGGCGTCGCCACCTCGCTCGGTCTCGGCGTGCTGCAGATCAGCGCCGGCCTCGACGCGGGCGGGATCGTCTCCGAGCCCGGGCTGCCGGTTCAGATCATCATCATCGGGGTCATCACGATCGCCGTCCTCTTCTCGGTGCTCTCCGGTGTGACGAAGGGCATGAAGTGGCTCTCGTCGTTCAATCTGGTCCTCGCGGGCCTGTTGCTCCTGTTCGTTCTGTTCGCCGGCGACACCGCGTTCCTCCTGCGCGAGTGGGTGCAGTCGATCGGGGCGTATCTGCAGAACTACGTCGGGCTGAGCTTCACGGTCAGCGCGTTCCAGGGCGAGGCCGGCCAGGAGTGGCAGGCTGCGTGGACGTCGTTCTACTGGGGCTGGTGGATGTCGTGGGCGCCGTTCGTCGGCATCTTCATCGCCCGCGTCAGCCGAGGGCGCACCGTGCGCCAGTTCGTCGTCGGCGTGCTGCTCGTGCCGACCCTCGTGGGCGTGCTCTGGTTCGCTGTGCTCGGCGGCTCCGCGATCGCGCTCGAGATGCGCAGCCCCGGCGCGCTCACCGAGGCCGACGGCTCGGTCAACGTCGAGGGGGCGCTCTTCCAGCTGCTCGACTCACTGCCGGGCGGGGCGATCCTCACGATCGGCGCGATCATCCTCATCGCGATCTTCTTCGTCACCTCGGCCGACTCCGGAGCGCTGGTGATGGGCATGCTCGCGACCGGCGGCAACCCCGAACCGGCTCGCTGGGTGCGCGTCTTCTTCACGCTCGTCACCGCGTTCCTGGCGATCGCCCTCCTCGTCGCGGGCGGCCTTGGTGCCCTGCAGGCGGCGGCGATCGCGACCGCGCTGCCGTTCAGCGTCGTGATGCTCGCGATGTGCTGGGCGACCGTGCTCGCGTTCCAGCGCGAGCGGCGGGCGTACGAGAGGGCGCGTCGCGCGCAGTTCGTCGACCAGATCGGCGAGCACTACGGGCTCGAGGTCGAGGCGCGCGACGAGACGGGACTGCGGGCGCCCGACTGGTGGCCGTGGAAGAAGCGCGCGGATGCTGCGCCCGCAGCATCCGATGCTCCCGCCGGCCCGACGAGCGCCTGACCTCGAGACCCGTTCGCCGTGTCGGTCAGTCGATCGTGGCCTGCTCGGCCTTGACGGGGAGCATGAGGAAGAGCCCCGCGAGAAGGACCAGCACGATACCCAGGATGCCCAGGCGGGTGTCTCCGGTCACGCCGACGAACAGCGCGAACAGGCCGGGGGCGAGGAACGACACGGCGCGTCCGGTCGTGGCGTACAGGCCGAAGATCTCGCCCTCCCGACCCGCGGGGGTGATGCGCGCGAGGAACGATCGACTGGCCGCCTGCACCGGTCCTACGAACGCGCAGAGGATGAGTCCCGCGACCCAGAACCCGCCCTGGGCGGAGCCGATGAACAGCACGGCGGTTCCCGTGACGACCAGGCCGACGAGCGAGAACAGGATGAGGTTCTTCGGACCGAAACGATCGTCGAGTCGGCCGGACGCGATGGTGCTGATGCCGGCGATGAGGTTCGCCGCGACGGCGAAGTACAGCACCTCGGTGGAGGAGAACCCGAAGACCTGCTGCGCGATGATGGCGCCGAAGGTGAAGACGCCGGCGAGACCGTCGCGGAAGACGGCGCTGGCGAAGAGGAACAGCAGCACCTGACGATTGCCGTGCCATAGCGACGTGAGCGTCTTCCACAGCACGGCGTACGAGCGGAAGAACCCCACACGCACGCGCCGCGACTGCGCCTCGATCTCGGGCACCCGCACGAGGACGGGGATGGCGAACAGGCCGAACCAGATCGCCGAGGCGACCACGGCGACGCGGATGTTGAGCCCGTTGTCGGTGGTGATGCCGAGCACGCCTCCGGTGCCCTCGGCTCCGAAGTTCTGGATGAACAGCACGAGCAGGAGGATGAGCAGCGCGATGCCGCCGACGTAGCCCATGCCCCAGCCGAACCCCGAGACGCGTCCCATGGTCTTGCGGGTGCTGACCTGCACCAGCATCGCGTTGTAGTTGACGCCCGCGAACTCGAAGAAGACGTTGCCGACGGCGAGCAGGGTCGCTCCGAGCACGAGGTACCCCGGGGCGGCTTCGACGAAGAACATGGCGGCCATCGACAGGACGACGACGAACGTGTTGATCCCCAGCCAGAGCTTCCGCCGCCCGCTGCCGTCGCTGCGCTGACCGAGCACCGGGGCCAGCACGGCGATGACGATGCCGGCGATCATCAGGGCCACGCCGACGAGGCTCGCGTTCGCCGCGAGGGCGGCGACCAGGTCGGGGTTGCGGTCGTCATCGCCGGCGGCGGCGACGATCGCCGGATCGACGAACAGCCCGCTGGCGAGGTACGTGCTGAACACGAACGTCGTGACGACGGCGTTGAAGGCCGCCGAGCCCCAGTCCCACAGCGCCCACGACCAGACTCTCGAGCGGGGGATGACGGCGGCGTCGGTCGGATCGGGGGAGCTCACGTCGGTCACGCTAGGCCGTCGCGGTGAACACGCGGTGATGCCCCGCCGCACGCCCCGCGGCCGCACCGCGCAGGTGCGCGCACGGGCGTTAGGCTCGCGACGACGAGAGGGGTCGAGGATGCCGGATGCTGCGCCGCAGGTCGACGTCGAAAAGGAGCGGGCAGCCGCGACCTACTTCAAGGAGCGCGTCTACGCGACGTTCACCGGTCTCGCGATCGTGCTCGTGACCGCCACCGCCTTCCACCCCGAGGCCGACCACGCCTTCTTCGCGCTCGTGCTCGGCGTGCTGGGCATCACCGCGGCGGGGTTCGTGTCGGAGATCATCTCGCATCTCGCCGTGCACCGGGAGTTCCCCGACCGCCGCCGCGTCGAGGAGATGCTCAAGGTGGCGGGCGGGGCGATGGGCACGGTCCTCATACCCGGCGGCATCCTCGTGCTCTCCTGGGTCGACGTGCTCGACATCGACACGGCGCTGACCGTGTGCGCGTTCGTCTTCATCGGCACGTTGGCCGTCATCGGCTGGCTCGGCGTGCGCCGCTCCCGCCTCCCCCTCCGCCAGCAGCTGCTCGCCCTGCTCCTGCTGCTCGCCCTCGGCCTCCTCGTGATCGGCCTGCAGACGGTCGCCCATTCGATCTGATCCCCGAAGTTGAGCCGATTCATAGCAAGTTCGGTTGACCGCGACCAGCGGGTTCGATAGCGTTGAGTCATCACGGCTCAACCCTTCGCGACATCAGCGACCCGTTGAGCCCCCAGAACTCGACTCGAACCCAGGGACGCAGCATCCGCTCGTCTCATCTAGAAGGAGATCAACATGGCACGTGCTGTTGGAATCGACCTCGGAACGACCAACTCGGTCGTCGCCGTCCTCGAGGGCGGCGAGCCCAAGGTCATCGCGAACGCGGAGGGCTTCCGCACCACCCCCTCGGTCGTCGCGTTCACGAAGGACGGCGAGGTGCTCGTCGGCGAGACCGCGAAGCGCCAGGCCGTCACGAACGTCGACCGCACCGTCTCGAGCGTGAAGCGCCACATGGGCACCACCTGGACCTTCGACGTCGACGGCAAGAAGTGGACGCCGCAGGAGATCTCCGCGCGCATCCTCCAGAAGCTGAAGCGCGACGCCGAAGAGTACCTCGGCGACACCGTGACCGACGCGGTCATCACGGTCCCGGCCTACTTCAACGACGCCGAGCGCCAGGCCACCAAGGAGGCCGGTGAGATCGCGGGCCTCAACGTGCTCCGCATCATCAACGAGCCCACCGCTGCCGCTCTCGCGTACGGCCTCGACCGCGGCAAGGAGGACGAGCTGATCCTCGTCTTCGACCTCGGCGGCGGAACCTTCGACGTGTCCCTGCTCGAGGTGGGCAAGGACGACGACTTCTCGACGATCCAGGTGCGCTCGACCTCCGGCGACAACCGCCTCGGCGGCGACGACTGGGACCAGCGTCTCGTCGAGTACTTCATCAAGCAGTTCAAGGACACCACCGGCGTCGACGTCTCCGGCGACAAGATCGCCCTCCAGCGTCTGAAGGAAGCGGCCGAGCAGGCGAAGAAGGAGCTCTCGAGCTCGACCTCGACCTCGGTCAACCTGCCCTACCTCTCGCTGACCGACTCGGGCCCCGTGTCGCTGTCCGAGACGATCACGCGCGCGAAGTTCGAGGACCTCACCAAAGACCTCCTCGACCGCACGAAGAAGCCGTTCGAGGACGTCATCCGCGAAGCCGGCATCAAGGTGGCCGACATCGACCACGTCGTGCTCGTGGGTGGTTCGACCCGTATGCCCGCCGTCGCCGAACTCGTCAAGCGCGAGGCCGGCAAGGAGGCCAACAAGGGCGTCAACCCCGATGAGGTCGTCGCCGTCGGCGCCGCTCTCCAGGCGGGCGTGCTGAAGGGCGAGCGCAAGGACGTCCTCCTCATCGACGTGACCCCCCTGAGCCTCGGCATCGAGACCAAGGGCGGCATCATGACGAAGCTCATCGAGCGCAACACCGCCATCCCGACCAAGCGCAGCGAGACCTTCACCACGGCCGACGACAACCAGCCGTCGGTCGCGATCCAGGTCTTCCAGGGCGAGCGCGAGTTCACCCGCGACAACAAGCCGCTCGGCACCTTCGAGCTCACCGGCATCGCTCCGGCCCCCCGTGGCATCCCGCAGGTCGAGGTCACCTTCGACATCGACGCGAACGGCATCGTCCACGTCTCGGCGAAGGACAAGGGCACCGGCAAGGAGCAGTCGATGACCATCACCGGCGGCTCCTCGCTGCCGAAGGAGGACGTCGAGCGCATGGTGCGCGAGGCCGAGGAGAACGCGGCCGAGGACAAGAAGCGTCGCGAGTCGGCCGAGGTGCGCAACCAGGCCGAGACCCTCTCGTACTCGATCGAGAAGCTGCTCTCCGAGAACGCCGACAAGCTGCCCGAGGACGTCAAGACCGAGGTGCAGGGCGACGTGGACGCGCTCAAGAGCGCGCTTGCCGGTGACGACGATGACGCGGTCAAGACCGCCTTCGACAAGCTCAACCAGAGCCAGGGCAAGATCGGCGAGGCCATCTACAACGCCGGTCAGTCCCAGCAGACTCCGGATGCAGCGCCCGACGCTCCGACCGACGCCCCCTCCTCCGACGAGGACGTGGTGGACGCCGAGGTCGTCGACGAGGAAGACGAGAAGAAGTAACCATGGCGAAGAAGAACTTCGAAGAGCCCGGCGCCGACAACGGCCGGGGCGACGACGAGGTTCGGCCGAACGGGGAGGGGTCGGGCGCCGAGCCTGCCGGAGCATCCGACCCCTCGTCGCAGGACGAGCTGACCGTGGACGACATCCTCGGCGCGGAGCAGACCGCTCAGGCGCAGGCCGAGGACACGACCCTGGCAGATCTCGAGTCGCAGCTGCTCAACGACCTCAAGCGTCTTCAGGCCGAGTACGCCAACTACCGTCGGCGCACCGAGGACCAGCGCGAGCGGGAGATCGAGCGGGCGAAGGGCGAGGCCGTGAAGGGCCTGCTCCCGGTGCTCGACGATCTGGACCGCGCGGTCAAGCACGGCGACCTCGAGGCCGGCACGCCCTTCTCGGCGATCGCCGAGAAGGTGCGCTCCGTGGCCGAGCGCCTGGGCGTCGTCTCGTACGGCGTCGCCGGCGAGGAGTTCGACCCTCAGCAGCACGAGGCGATCTTCCAGGCGCCGACCCCGGGCGTGACGGTTCCGACCGTGCTCGAGGTCGTCGAGGTCGGCTACCGCCTCGGCTCGGTCGAACTGCGACCCGCGAAGGTCGTCGTCGCCGTGCCGGCGGAATAGGAGCACCGTATGGCGAGTCAGGACTGGTTCGACAAGGACTTCTACAAGGTGCTCGGCGTGGCGAAAGACGTCTCGGAGGCCGACCTCAAGAAGACCTACCGCAAGCTCGCCCGCAAGTACCACCCCGACTCCAACCCCGGCGACGCGAAGGCGGAGGCGACCTTCAAGGAGGTCAGCGAGGCCTACGCGGTGCTGAGCGATCCCGAGCAGCGCGCGGAGTACGACCAGATCCGCGCCATGGGTTCGGGGGCACCCCGCTTCACGGCACCGGGCGGCGGGAACGCCGGGTTCGAAGACGTCTTCAGCATGTTCGGGCAGGGTCGCGGGGGCCCGCGCCCCCAGTCGTCGTCGAGCAACTTCGACGACTTCTTCGCGAACTTCGAGCCCGGGGGCTTCGGCTCCGGACGCTTCGGGCAGACATCGGGCGGGTACCGCGGCTTCGGCGGCCCGACCCGGGGTTCCGACGTCACGGCGCGCACGACGGTCGACTTCGTCACCGCCACGAAGGGGGAGACGATCTCGCTCCAGGGCGACGACGGCAAGCCGTTCAAGGTGAAGATCCCCGCCGGAGTCTCGGACGGCCAGAAGATCCGCCTCCGCGGTCGCGGGCGCCCGTCGCCCGACGGCGGCGAGAACGGAGACGTCGTGGTGCAGGTGACGGTGCGCCCGCACCCCGTGTTCGTGCGCGACGGTCTGAACCTGAGGGTCACCGTTCCGGTCACCTTCACCGAGGCCACTCTCGGCGCGACGATCGAAGTGCCGACCCTCGGCGGCGACCCCGTGAAGCTCCGTGTCGCGCCCGGCACCCCGTCGGGTCGGGTGCTGCGTGTGAAGGGCCGGGGCGTCGAGACGTCGAAGGGCACCGGCGACCTCCTCGCCGAGGTGCAGGTCGCCGTGCCGGCGCACCTCGACGACGCGGCTCGCGAGGCGCTCATGCGCTTCCAGGAGCTCGAACCGAAGGAGAACCCCCGCGCCGAGCTGATGTCGAAGGCGCGCGGCTGACATGAGTGGAGGAGATGTCACCGGGGTAGGACGATTCCGGCCGAATCGTCCTACATCCGTGACATCTCCTCCGCTCGACACACGACGCGAGGAAGGACGGTGACCGGCATGGATGACGAACTCGACGCGGATGCGCCGATCTTCGCTATCGCGGTGGCAGCCGAACTCGCGAACATGCACCCGCAGACCCTGCGGCAGTACGACCGGCTCGGACTCGTGGTCCCCGGCCGCACGCAGGGCGGATCGCGCCGCTACTCCTCGCGGCACATCGGGCAGCTGCGCGAGGTCGCGCGCCTCTCGAGCGAGGGTATGAGCCTTCCGGCGATCGCGCGGCTGCTCGCGCTCGAGGAGCACGTGCACGCCCTCACCCGCCGCGTCACCGAACTCGAGCGTCAGCTCAGCGCCGAGCGGCAGTCCCGACCGGGCGCGCGCGTCTTCGCCGCCGGTGCCACGGGCTCGGTGGTCACGCTCCGCCACGGCTCCCGCGTGCGCCGCGCGACCGACGTGGTGCTGTGGCGCCCGCGTCGCCCCGGCGACGACGACGCCGACTGACCGGCGTTCGCAGCATCCGCGAGACTCCATCCGGGCGACGAAACTGCAGCGCACGGTCGCTGTCTCGTTGTCAGGCTGAACTCTCGCGGGCTCGGCTCGGCCCTGCTCTAGAGTGCGAGCATGGTGACGAACACCCCTCGCGACGCGGGAGAGACCTCGGCCACGCGACGCTGGGAGGCGGCGAGCTACTGGCCGCTGACGGTCGCCGCGCTCGCGTTCCTCATCGCCTACACGTTCCAGGTCATCGGCGACCTGCGGGGCGCCTGGTCGACCGTCACCACGGCCGTCGTGGTGACAACGTGGGTGATGTTCGTCGTCGACTACCTCGCGCGACTCCTCCTCAGCCGCCCCCGGGGGCTCTGGGTGCGACGGCATCTCTTCGACATCGTCATCGTGCTGGTGCCGACGCTGCGACCCGTGCGGCTGCTCGGAGCGCTCACCCGCATCACCACGTTCACGCGCACGGCGGGCAGCTCGCTGCGCGCCCGTCTGCTGATCTACGGCGCGGGCGCGGCGCTGCTCCTCATCTGGATGGCATCGCTGACCGTCCTGAACGCGGAACGCCACGCCCCGGGGGCGACGATCACCACCTTCGGCAACGCGGTGTGGTGGGCGTTCTGCACCGTCACGACCGTCGGCTACGGCGACTACACGCCGGTGACGATCCCCGGGCGGGTCATCGCCGTCTTCCTGATGGTCGGGGGCGTGGTGCTCGTCGGTCTCATCGTCGCGTCGTTCTCGTCGTGGGTCGTCGAGCGCGCCGCCCGCGGGCACGAGGACCAGCTGCCGGCCACCC
>Ga0247732_10000945_pt1 | contig 12256 bp, 12 predicted proteins | sample UWRJL163409C2_FD_180940 | JGI IMG/M metagenome (GOLD analysis project Ga0247732, IMG submission 180940) | Plant litter microbial communities from Arlington Agricultural Research Station in Wisconsin, United States - UWRJ-L163-409C-2 | ecosystem: Environmental > Terrestrial > Plant litter >...
GCATGGTCTCCGGGTGGAACTTCGGCGGCGAGTACTTCGCCGGCTACCTCACCGAGAAGGCGCTGTCGATCGACAACCTCTTCGTCTTCCTCATCGTGATGACCGGATTCGCGGTCCCCAAGGCGTTCCAGCAGAAGGTGCTGATGATCGGCATCATCATCGCGCTCATCATGCGCGGCGCCTTCATCGCCGTGGGCGCGACGTTGATCGAGAACGTGTCGTGGATCTTCTACATCTTCGGCGCCCTGCTGCTCGTGCTGGCCTATCGCCAGGCGTTCAGCGACCACGAGTCCGACCCTGCCAACGGCAAGATCGTGAAGTTCGCCCGCAAGGTGCTGCCCATCACCGACGACTACCACGGCGACAAGATCGCCGTGAAGATCGACGGCAAGCGTTTCTTCACCCCGATGCTGCTCACGATCGTAGCCATCGGCTTCATCGACCTGGTGTTCGCGGTCGACTCGATCCCCGCCATCTACGGACTCACCAACGAGGCGTACATCGTCTTCACCGCGAACGCTTTCGCACTCATGGGCCTGCGCCAGCTGTACTTCCTCATCGGCGGCCTGCTCGAGCGCCTCGTGTACCTCGCCCAGGGCCTGGCGGTCATCCTCGCCTTCATCGGCGTGAAGCTCGTGTTCCACGCCCTGCACGTCAACGAGCTTCCGTTCATCAACGGCGGTCAGCACGTGGAGTGGGCACCCGAGATCCCGATCTGGTTCTCGCTCGTGTTCATCGGTCTCACGATCGCCGTCGCCACGGTGCTCAGCCTGCGCAAGACGCGCGGCGACGCCCGACGCGACGAGGTCGAGGTCGCCGCCGACGCGAAAGAGGGCAGGCTCTAGACCGCAGGGCCGCTCGCGCGGAGCGCATTCCGGATGCGCGCCACGATGGTCGCGCGCGCGTCGCGCCCCACGGCGGTCGGCAGCAGCGGGAACACGTGCACCTGCCCGGCTCCCTCGTGGTAGTCGAGCTCGACCCCGGCCCCCGCCGCCTTCTCGACGAGGAGGCGGGCGTCGGGGTTCAGCACGTCGCGCGTTCCCGAGAACAGGGTGATCGGTCCCAGGCCCGCGAGGTCGCCGTAGAGCGGGCTCACCACGGGGTCGAGCAGGTCACGGCCTCCGCGCCAGTACTCGGCCAGAACCTTGCCGCCCGGGGTCGCAAGCCAGGGATCGCTGGGCTGCACCCGGGGGATATCGGGGTTGCTCCACGTGAGGTCGAGAGCGGGTGAGATGAGGATCGTCTGGGCGAGAGTGATGTCGTGGTCGTCGCGCAGGGCGAGGGCCGCAGACAGCGAGATCTGGCCGCCGGCGGAGTCGCCACCGATGCTCGCGCTGCCGAAGCGATCGACGTTGCGCCGAACGAGATCGACGACGAATGCCGCAGTGTCGGCCGCCGTTCCGAAGGGAATCAGTGGGTAGATCGGAAGGGTGACCGTGGTGTTCGCCTCGGCCGCGATCTGTGCGACGAGATTCCAGTGCTGGCTCACGATCTCGTTGACCCAGCCTCCCCCGTGCACGTAGACGAGGCTGCCCACCGGCGTTCCGACGCGCGGCGCGACCGTGTACACGGGCCAGCCGTCGCGATGCTCGACGTCGACACGAACATCCGGATGCAGGCGGCCGGGCGGGGCGTACGACGTCGGCCTGAGCTCGCGGGCGCGCACATGGCGCCGGGCCTCGTCGGCCGAGACGAAGATGCGGTTGGCGCGCGCGAGTCGCAGGGCGGGCGCGACGATGCCGCTCGGGAGGGTGACCATGACTCCTATTGTGGAGCGCGTTCCTGTGCTGACGCGTCGAGGGTGCGCAGGTAGTCGGCATTGCCGCGCAGGGCGGGTTCGTAGCGGTCGATGTCGGGCGAGTGGATGCGATCGGCCGCCAACGAGAGCAGCTCGGCGACGGCAGCATCGCTGCGCGACGCCGCGTGCAGCGACAGCGCAAGGAACACACGCACCGAGTCGGAGTCGGGGTAGTCGGAGCGCGCCTCGCGCAGTACGGTGATCGACTCGTCGAAGAGTCCGAGGTTACGCAGGGTGCTGCCGTATTGCAGCAGGCATCGACGGCGCGTATCGCCCTGCAGTCCCCCGGCGAGGGCGCGCTCGTAGAAACCGCGAGCCCGCTGCTCGTCGCCCGCCGTGTCGTAGGCCCCGCCGACCTCGTAGATGGCCTGGGGGTGATCGGGATACTGCGCCAGCAGCGCCGTGAAGTACTCGATCGTCGGGGCCATGTTGTCGCGGTCGCGCCGCGCATAGCCCTCGGCGATGGCCGCGTCGAGCTCGGCCTGCGTCTCGTCAGCCGAAGACAAGCGCGTCTCCCGTCTCGAGCAGCGACTTGAGGCTCGAGAACACCATCGGCCACCCCTCGGTGACTCCGGCGAGGATCGCGCTGCCCGGTGCGAAGCCGGTGTGCGTCACCGTGAGCTTCGACTGCGCGCCGAACGGCTCGACGTCGAACGTCGCGGTGGAGCGTTCCTCGGCGGCCATCGAGGCGCCGAGATCGTCGTCGTCGCCGACGGCGAGCACGAACTCGTCGGTGATGGTGTGCCAGGTGAACGAGAGGCGGTGCGGAGCCTCGGCTTCGAGGATCACCTGCTCGGGGTCTGCGATCGTGGCGCCGGCGACCTGCCAGGTCATGCTCGACCCCGGCATCCAATCGGTGATGTGTGTGACGCCCCAGAACTGGCTCGCCGACGACGGATCGGTGATGGCCTGCCAGATGCGTTCCGGCGTCGCGCGAATGTAGATCGTGTAGGTGAATGATTCGGCTGACATGCTGGTCAGGCTATCGCGCGAGACGTAGTCTTCCGCCATGCGAATCACGACTCTGCAGCCCGGTGAGATCTTCGTCTTCGGCTCGAACGCGAGCGGGCATCACGGCGCCGGCGCCGCAGCGCAGGCGCAGCGCGACTTCGGCGCCGTGTGGGGCGAAGGCCACGGGCTGCATGGCCAGTCGTACGCGATCGACACGATGAGCGGACTCGGTGTTCTCGAGCGAGAGATCGGCACCTTCGTCGAGTTCGCCGAGACGCGCCCCGATCTCACCTTCCTGGTCACCGAGATCGGCTGCGGAATCGCCGGGTACACGCCGGCCGAGGTCGCGCCCCTCTTCACGCGGGTGCCGTTGAATGTGCGGCTGCCGGAGTCGTTCGTTCGTGAGCTGGACCCCGGCCGGTAGGCGAGGGCGCCGGCCACCCGCCGCCGAAGCGCGCGTACAATCGACGCGTGAGTATCTCCCATTCGTTGGTGACGCCCTCCGGGCATGAGGGGGTTGCCGGCCGACTTCTGGCCGGCATCAGGTAGCCCCGCTCCCCAGCCGCACGCGTTCATCGCGCGCGGCTCAGCGGTGTGCATCCCGTCCGCACCGTCCGAACGAATATCCGCTCGCGCTGCATTCCGCCGCGGGCCGAACGAATTGGTGAGACCACATGTTTTCCCTGAACGACAAGACCATCCGCGACTCCTTAGTGAACGCGTCCCGTAAAGAACTCTCCGACCTCACGCTGCCCGCGGGCTTCGCCGAGATCGACTGGGCGAAGCTCGACTACTTCGGCTGGAACGACCCGAAGCGCCCCCGTCGTGCCTACGTCGTGGTTCCCGTCGGCGACGTCGCGGTCGGCGTGCTGCTGCGGCGGGCCGACACGAAGCCCGCATCCAGAGCCCAGTGCTCGTGGTGCCAAGACGTGCAGCTGCCCAACGACGTGGTGTTCTTCAGCGCCCGTCGCGCGGGCGCGGCCGGGCGCAACGGCGACACTGTCGGAACCCTCGTGTGCTCTGAGTTCGAGTGCTCGCGCAACGTGCGCAAGCGACCGACCATGGCGTACATCGGCTTCGACATCGAGGCCGCGCGCCTCGACCGCATCGCGTCGCTGCAGATCCGCGCGGCCTCCTTCGCAGAAGACATCAGCGCGACCGCCTGACAAGCCCCGCGCGCTGAGGTGCGGGATTCGGTCGCTTCGGCACGCGTCGAAGCGACCATTCTCCGCACCTCAGTGGCGTGTGGCAGCGTCACGCCCGGTCGCGATGCTCCTGGTGCATCTCGGCGAGCATGCGGTCGTGCAGTTCCGACTCGGACGAGTCGTTCGGGTCCATTCCGAAGAGCCAGGTCAGGCCGCGCAATCCTCGGTTGTCGGTGCCGATCAGTGCGATTGAGATCGTCTCGCGTGCATCCGCCTCGCCGCGTGCCCAAGCAAAGGTCTCGGTGAACGTCGCATCCGACACGTCCATCGTGCGCACGGCGCCGTCGGGAACGGTCGCGAAGTAGACGCGGAAGAGCGAGGAGTGCTCCTCCCACGTGCTGTCGCGCTCGTCGGAATCCACGATATTCATGGCGTCGAGCCTAGAGGGGCGGCATCCGACGGACGTACCCTTGCTGCACGAGACAAGGAGGTCGTCGTGACGATATCGCGCCTGCTCGCCCAGATGACGGTGAGCGATTCCGCGCAGTCCATTCCCTGGTACTCCCTGCTGTTCGGACGCGGGCCTGACGCGCATCCGATGGACGGGCTCGTCGAGTGGTACCTCGCTGACACATTCGGCGTGCAGGTGTGGGTGGAGCCCGAGAGGGCCGGCACCTCGTGCATGGTGCTCGACGACGACGATCTGGATGCCCGGCTTCGGCTGCTCGACGGCGCCGGCATCGAGAACGGCGGCATCAGACCCGCGTCGTCCTCTCGGATCCTGCCCGTCGTCGACCCCGACGGAAACCGCATCGTGTTCACGGGATCCTGAGTCGGGAGGCGCCAGGCGGGGCGTGGCTGATCATCTCAATCCGCAGCGGGCGTCGGCGCACTCGAGCACCGTGCCGGCCCATCTCTCCTCATTATTGTCCGGCTTGACGTAGCCCGCGTCTTGACTGGTCGGGGCCACGTCTTGCTTGACATCGCCGACGAGTCTGTCGCCCACGGCGACGATCGGATTGCCGCGCGCATCGAGGCTCAGGGAGAGCGCGTCGGACGACCAGAGGTCGTCGCCCTGAGCCAGCTGGGCGATCGGACGCGACTCGAGATCGGTGCAGGCGGCGTCGACACAGTCGAGCAGGTCGAGGGATGCGCGCCGCTCGTCGACGAGGGCGATGAGAGGGCGACCGGTCTCGTCGATGGCGAATGACGGAGTGCGAGACCCCGCGTCGTAGCCGCTCAGATCACTGGTGCTGGCCGACGAGCAGGCGGCATCGGCGCAGGTGAAGAGCCGCAGCGCCGAGCTGTCTTCGGGACGGGAGAGGATGACGGGAAGCCCGTCGGCGCCGAGTTCGATCTGGGCGCCGAAGGTGATGTCGTAGCCCATGCTCGACGGATACGCACTCTCGACGACGGCCGCCAGCGGGGGCGCTTCGACCCGAGGCTCGGCGCCATCGGCTTTCGCGGAGATCACCCGCAGAGCGGGGATCGGCACGTCCGAGCGCGAGTCGAAGCTGTCGGCGAGGGTCACGACCGCGGTGCCATCGTCGGTGACGACGACATCGATGGATGCTCTGCTCGGAGCCTTGCCGATCCATTCGAGCGACGTCGTCTTCGTGGTGGTGGACGAGCACGCGTCGTCGTCGCAGAAGATGATCCATACCGTCGCCACGGGCGGCCCGCCGGTGCGCCTGGCCACGGCGGCGATCACCGGATGCTCGCCGTCGTTGGAGACGGCGACCGCGCTGCGGTCGGACACGGTTCTAGAGTCGACCTCGTCGTCTTCATCGAACGTCGAATCGAGCCCGGCCACGGTCGTGCGGTTTCCTGGCGGCAGTTGGGAGGGCAGCTCTTCGGCAGTCGTCGCGGCGTCCCATTCGCGCAGCTCATCGGCGCTCGTCGAGATCGCGTCGAGCTCGAACCGATTGTCGGCGATGTCCTCTTCGTCTCCGACGAATCTCCACTGTGCGGTGAAGAGGCCGCCGTCGTCGGTGCCGACGGTGGCGGTCGACAGAGAGGACGACATGGTGAGGATCGGCGAACAGGTCGCGCCCTGGCACAGTTTCAGAGTGTTGAGGTCGTAGCCGGGGTTGCCGCCCAGCACGGCCGTGCGATCGTCGCCCACCGGCATGATGCTCACCGAATCCTTGAATTCGGTCACTGTTCCGGCCGAATACGATACGAATCCCCACGGGTTCACGAGCGCGAGCGGCGCCGCGAGCAGGGCGGGAACCAGGAGCACGGCCAGCCCGACGAGCGCGCCGCCGCGCGTGCCGGCATCCGATTCTGGAGCCGCCCACGACGGCGCAGCGTGAGGCACGATGGGCTCGGTTCCGATGCGGGCGCGGGACTCCTCGCGAACGATCACCGCGCGCACCGCGATGGCCGTGATGAGCAGAACGAACACGGCGGGAAAGACGAGGCCGACCGCGACGGCGACCATAGCGGATATCAGCGATTGGGGTATGAGCTCGGTGAGCAGCTTCAGGCCGACACCGACGCCGACCGTGAGGGCGGCAGCGATGACAAGGGTGACTCTCGGCGTTCGATCCTCTGCTCGTCCCGACACGATGTCGCGACCGGAACGCCAGCCGCGTGCAAGCGCCGTTCCCCATGATGTATCGCCCAGCACGATCTGCGGCCATGCCAGCAGCAGCGGGGCGGCCACGATCAGGGCGATGAGCACGACGACGAGACCGGCGATCGTCCAGAGCGGGGCGATGATGAGCGCGATGGATGCGGCCACGGCCGCGACGAAGAGGGCGATCGCGCCGACGAACGCCAGCGCGACGAGGCCGGGGCGGCGTGCGGCGCGACGCCAGGCGCCGCGGGCCGGAAGGCTGGAGTCCGTGGCGTTCGCGATGAGGGAGTGCGTGGCCGCGGTGATGCCGAATGCGTGGCCGGCGCAGAGGAGGATCGCGGCGATCACGGAGGCCACGAGAACCGCGGTCGGCGAGGCCAACTGGGTGAGGTTGCCGTTCACGATCACCACCGCGTCGCGCGGCACCACCGTGAGGGCCACCACAGTGGCGAGAATCACGGCGACCACCACCGGAACCGCATAGGCCAGGGCGGGCGCCGGCGACAGGAACGCCAGCTCGAACGCGCGGGGCGGCCCGTACATGCGACGGAGGGCTGCGCGCTGCTCGGCGCGGGAGGCCTCGGGTGGTGAGTCCTGTGGGGCGGATGTGGTCTGTGGGGCTGAATCGGGCACCTACAGGACACTAACAGCGGCAGGAATGCCCACACAGGGGGAGAACTCCCCATGGCCCCATACGATGGAGACGGTGCAGACAGACCCGAACCAGCCCATCGCATCCGCCGAGCCCGGGTTCGTGCGCGTGCGCGGCGCCCGCGAGAACAACTTGCGAGATGTCGACGTCGACGTGCCGCGCGATCGCATCGTGGCCTTCACGGGCGTGTCGGGATCGGGCAAGTCGTCGCTCGCGTTCGGCACGATCTTCGGAGAGGCGCAGCGCCGCTTCCTCGAGTCGGTCGCTCCCTACGCCCGGCGCCTGATCGCCCAGGGCAGCACGCCGCACGTCGACGAGATCACGGGGCTGCCGCCCGCGGTCGCCCTGCAGCAGCGCCGCGGGGCGCCGAGCTCGCGCTCCACGGTGGGCACCCTCACGACTCTCTCGAACCTGCTCCGCATGCTCTACTCGCGCGCCGGCACCTATCCGGCGGATGCGACGGGCCGGCTCGACTCGGATTCGTTCTCGCCCAACACGGCGGCCGGGGCCTGCCCCCGCTGCCACGGACTCGGCATCGCCCACGACGTGACCGAGGCGACGGCCGTGCACGACACGACCCTGAGCATCCGCGACGGCGCCATCACCGCCTGGCCCGGCGCCTGGCAGGGCAAGAACCTGCGCGATGTGACGGCCGGTCTCGGCTACGACATCGACCGTCCCTGGCGCGAGCTGCCGCAGAAGGACAGGGACTGGCTGCTCTTCACCGACGAGCAGCCCGTGGTCGAGGTGACCCCGCAGCGCGATCGCGTGGCGAAGCCCTACAAGGGTCGATTCTGGAGCGCCAAGAGCTTCATCATGCACACCCTCGCCGACTCGAAGAGCGAGGCACAGCGAAACCGCGCCGAGCGCTTCGTCGAGACCGCGCCCTGCACGCTGTGCGGGGGCAGCGGGCTCACCCGGGCCGCGCTCGCGGTCACCTTCGCCGGATACAGCATCGCCGAGCTGAACGACATGCCGTTCGCGGCCCTCGCCGAGGTTCTGCGTCCTACCGCAGAGCTGAAGACGGCGGGCGCCGCGCGCTCCGATCGCTCGTCTGGAGAGCTCACCGAGGTCGCCGTCACCATCTCGCGCGATCTGCTCGCCCGCATCGAGGTTCTCGTCGGCCTGGGCCTCGACTACCTCGGTCTCAGCCGTGCCACGCCGACGCTGTCGCCCGGCGAGATGCAGCGGCTGCGCATCGCCACTCAGCTGCGCTCCGGGCTGTTCGGCGTGATCTACGTGCTCGACGAGCCGTCGGCCGGCCTGCACCCGGCCGACGCGGAGCCGCTCATCACCGTGCTCGAGCAGCTCAAGGCGTCGGGCAACTCGGTGTTCGTGGTCGAGCACAACATGGATGTCGTGCGCCAGGCCGACTGGGTCGTCGACGTGGGCCCCGGGGCCGGTTCGGGCGGCGGATGCGTGCTGTACAGCGGTGCGGTCGGCGGGCTCGCCGAGGTGGAGGAGTCGGTCACGCGGCCGTTCCTGTTTCCGTCGGGCGAGGAGCCTGCGCGGCGGGCCGCCCGCGAACCCCGCGACTGGCTGAGCCTGCGCGCGGTCTCGCGCCACAACATCCGGAACCTGGATGTGGACGTGCCCCTGGGTGTGCTGACGGCGGTGACCGGGGTGTCGGGCTCGGGCAAGTCGAGCCTGGTCGGCGGAGTGCTCGCCGAGCAGGCCCTGGCGGATGCCGCCGTAGACCGGGTGGTGCAGGTGGATCAGAAGCCGATCGGGCGCACGCCGCGATCGAACCTGGCCACGTACACGGGGCTCTTCGACGCTGTGCGAGCGACCTTCGCCGCCACCGACGGAGCGCGCGAGCGAGGCTACGACGCCGGCCGTTTCTCGTTCAATGTCGACGGCGGCCGCTGCCCGACCTGCCTGGGCGAGGGCTTCGTGTCCGTCGAGCTGCTCTTTCTGCCGGGCAGTTACGCGCCCTGCCCCGACTGCGGCGGCACGCGCTACAACGCCGAGACTCTCGAGGTGCGCTACCGCGACGCGTCGATCGCCGATGTGCTGGCGATGACCGTCGACGACGCGGCCGGATTCCTCGCAGACGTGCCCGCGGCCGCGCGCAGCCTCGACACCCTCCGCAAGGTCGGGCTCGGCTACCTGCGACTCGGCCAGCCCGCAACCGAGCTCTCGGGCGGTGAGGCGCAGCGCATCAAGCTCGCCACCGAGCTGCAGCGCGCCCGGCGCGGCCACACACTCTACGTTCTCGACGAGCCGACGACGGGGCTGCATCCGGCCGACGTGCGCCTGCTGGTCACCCAGCTGAACGGCCTCGTGGATGCCGACAACACGGTCGTGCTGGTGGAGCACGACATGAGCGTGGTCGCCGACGCCGACTGGGTCATCGACATGGGGCCGGCCGGCGGCGACAAGGGCGGGCGCGTCGTCGCGGCGGGAACGCCGGAGGTCGTGGCGGCGAACGCCGACAGTCGGACGGGGCCCTATCTGGCTGCAGCGCTCGGCTCGGCCTGAGACTCGTCGAGCTCGTCGAACTCGTCGGGAGCGCGCAGGCGCGCGGAGAGCTGCTCGATGGCGAACCCCGCAGGGGAGTCTGGTTCGCACACGATCACGTTCATGAAGAGGCCGTCGGGGAGGTCGAGCACCTGGAAGGGCAGCTCGACCCAGCCGTAGCCGGGCACGAAGTTGGGCGCGATTCCCGAGGAGAAGGGCCGGGCCTCGTGGGCGGCCCACATGGCGCTGAAGTCGGGGTCGGGCATGAGATCCGCGACCAGCTGCTGCAGGCGCGGATCGTCGGGGTCGGCGTGGAAGCGCAGGGCGGCGACGGTGTCGCTCGCGGTGTCGCGCCAGCGCTCGTTCGACCGGTTCTCGCTCGGGGTGCCGAACATCATCTCGACGTAGTTGTTGCCGGGCACGACGTAGCCGGGCGACAGCGCCGCCGCGAGCGTGTTGACGAACAGGAGATCCTGGTTGCGATCGAAGATCACCGCCGCCGTGCCCGCCCACTGGTCGAGCATCGAGCGCAGAAGCTCGCTGACCTCGTGATCGGGCCGCGCCGGTCGGGCGTCGAAGGGAGACGGAAGGGCGAGTCTGTAGAGGTAGCTTCGGCCGCTGTCGTCGAGGTCGAGCGCGCGAGCCAGGGCGTCGAGCACCTGCTCGGAGACCCGATGATTCTGACCCTGCTCGAGCCGCACGTAGTACTCGAGGCTGATGCCCGCCCGCTCGGCGACCTCCTCGCGCCGAAGTCCCTGCACCCGCCGCTGGGGATCGGGTGGCAGACCGACGTCTTCGGGCTTGAGAGCCGAACGGCGTGCGCGCAGGTACTCCGCGAGAACCACCTGCTTTGCCGTCATGGGCTCCAGCATACGAGAATTCTGGAGCGAGCATGAAAGAAAGGCGCGGCTGCAGTTGGCCGGGTGCGATCGTGGAAAAATATTGGCACTCTCGGGTGTCGAGTGCTAACGTATTTCTCACAAATTGAGTCAACCCGACTCAGGTTCACGAAAGGGGAATTCTCATGGCAATGTCTTTTGATCCTTTCAGCGAGCTCGACCGGCTCACCGGTGACCTGCTGCACTTCCGCCCGGGTCCGAAGTTCATGCCCGTCGATCTGTACCGAGAAGGCGACCAGTACGTTCTGAGCGCCGACCTCCCCGGTGTCGATCCGGGCTCCGTCGATGTCGATGTCGACGGCCAGCTGCTGACCATCCGCGCGCAGCGCACGGCCGCTGCTCACGACGGGGTCAAGTGGCTCACCCGCGAACGCCCGAACGGCGACTACCTGCGCCAGTTCAGCCTGGGCGACGGAGTCGACTCCGAGAAGATCTCCGCGAGCTACGACAACGGGGTCCTGTCGGTGATCATCCCCGTGAGCGAGAGGGCGAAGCCGCGCAAGATCGAGGTCAAGGCCGCACAGGCCGCCGACGAGCACAAGACGCTGACCGTCTGATCGTCGCGGCACGAGCAGCAGTACGCCAGAAGAGGGGCGGGCCGGGTGCCCGCCCCTTCTTCGTGCTCTGACACGAAGGCGCTCTCGTGCGGCGGATAGGGTGAGCAGCATGCTTCTCGGACGCGCGTACTTCGCCGTCCAGGCGTTCGCCGGGGCCGCCTGGTGGATCGCCGTCTTCACGGTGCCGTTCGTTCGAGAGGCGACCCTCGGGGGTCTCGACCCGATCGCGGTGGCCGCGTTCGACATCCCGCTCTTCGTGGTCGCATCGGCCCTTGCTGCCATCGGCGTCCGGGCCGCCGCCATCGTGGCTGCGGGCTGGACCGTCGTCGTCGCGGTCGCGCTCGCGGTCTACGCCACGGTCACGACCGAGGCCGGCTGGGGCGTTCTGACCATGGCTGCCGCCGCTGCCGCATCCGTCGTCGCCGCGCTCCTCGAGACGACCGGCCGGGTGCCGACGGAGTGGATCGTGCGCGGGCCGTTCGCCTTCCGCGCGGCGGAGGATCGCTCGCGACCGGGAGCGTATGCGGCGACGACCGGCGGCCAGATCGTCGTGTTCTGGGGTCTGTTCCTGGTCGTCCTTCCGGTGGTCATCGCGTTCCTCGAGGAGCGCTGGGGCGTCGGCTTCGAGTTCGCCGCGTTCGTTGCACCGGCCGGTGTCGTCATGCTCGTGCTGGCGAGCGCGCTCGGCCTGTCGTCGGCGTTCGTGATGTCCACGCGTGGACACGGCACGCCGTTGCCCTCCGCCATGCCCAATCGCCTCGTTGTCGCGGGCCCGTACCGATGGGTGCGCAATCCTATGGCCGTCGCCGGCATCCTGCAGGGTGTCGCCGTGGGGCTGATCCTGTCGTCGTGGCTGGTCGTCGCCTACGCCGTCGTGGGGTCGCTGCTATGGAACTACGCGGTGAGACCGAGCGAGGAGGCCGATCTCGAGGCCCGCTTCGGCGACGACTTCGTGCGCTACGCCCACGAGGTGCGGTGCTGGTGGCCGCGGGTGCCCCGACGAACGAAGGTCGGCGACACGCTCTGACCGGCGTTTCATCAGGCTGCTCCGGGGTTCTGCCCAGAGCGGTGGTGCATGCTGAACGACCCTGACCGTTCGAATGAAAGGCCCGAGATGAGCACCCTCCAGCGATTGATGAAGATGGCGTCGAAGGCACTCGATTCGTCAGGGCAGTCCACCTCGTCGCGGTCGGGTGGTACCGACTGGCGAGAC
>Ga0247732_10000946_pt1 | contig 12244 bp, 9 predicted proteins | sample UWRJL163409C2_FD_180940 | JGI IMG/M metagenome (GOLD analysis project Ga0247732, IMG submission 180940) | Plant litter microbial communities from Arlington Agricultural Research Station in Wisconsin, United States - UWRJ-L163-409C-2 | ecosystem: Environmental > Terrestrial > Plant litter >...
TATCTGGACTTATTTCTCGTACGTCATGACCAATTCAGGGAATTCCATCATTGCCAGCCAGGAAATGGTGAAGAAAATCTATTTTCCCCGGCTGATCATTCCTTTATCCAAAGCAGTGGTCGGGCTGATTGATTTTTCAATCGCGCTTCTGATTATGGTCGGATTGATGATCTATTACGGTATTGCACCTTCTTCCAATGTCTGGGCAGCGCCTTTATTCCTGCTTGTCGGGGTGATTGCTGCGTTGGGTGTAGGTATCTGGCTAAGTGCACTGACGGTTCGCTACCGCGATTTCCAGCATGTGGTGCCTTTCATTGTCCAGATAGGCTTATATGTAACTCCGATCGCTTACCCTGCAGAGTTTGCTACGCAACAATTGCCTAAATGGGCAGCAGCGATTTACTATTTAAATCCGATGGCCGGTGTTGTACAAGGTTTTCGCTGGTCACTTTTCGGAGGTAATCCTCCGGGTTACTTTTTTTGGGTGTCACTTGCAATGGTGCTTGTTTTATTCATTTCCAGCCTGTTTTATTTCCGCAAAGTGGAAGCAGAAATGGCTGATTACGTTTAATTAGAAAGATACAAAATCCAATGAGTGAAAAAATCGCCATACGTGTAGAAGGGCTTTCCAAAAAGTATTCCATCGGTGTCAAAAAAAGTAATAACCTTCGGAATTCCTTAGGGAACATTTTCTCAGGAAAAAGTTCGGTAAAGGAAGATTTCTGGGCATTAAAAAATCTTTCTTTTGAGATAGAAAAAGGCGATGTGGTTGGAATTATCGGAAAAAATGGAGCTGGAAAAAGCACTTTGCTCAAAATTCTTTCCCAGATCACCAGGCCAACTGAAGGGCGTATCGAAATCAATGGTCGTGTAGCTTCACTACTCGAAGTCGGCACAGGGTTTCATCCAGAATTAACCGGGCGGGAAAATGTTTATTTGAACGGCACCATCCTGGGAATGACAAAAAAGGAAGTTAAGGCGAAATTTGATGAGATAGTTGAATTTTCTGGTGTTGAGAAATTTATTGATACACCTGTGAAACATTATTCTTCAGGGATGTATGTAAGGCTGGCATTTGCTGTAGCGGCACATCTGGAACCTGAGATATTGATTATTGATGAAGTTTTGGCTGTTGGAGATGCTGAGTTCCAGAAAAAATGCATCGGAAAAATGCAGGATGTTGCTGGAGAGGGCAGAACGGTATTATTTGTTAGCCATAACATGGCAGCGGTAAAATCACTTTGTAATAAAGGTATTTTACTGATTGGGGGAGAAAAGGTATTCGAAGGTTCAGTTAGCGAGACACTTGAAAAATATAATAATATCGATTTTACAAATCAGGTACTTTTTGATACGAGCAATTATGCATCAAGATATAGAGGGCCAAGGCATATTTTTATCCGTGAAGTAGAGTTTGATAAATCTATTTATAGTCCCGATTCTCAGTGGAGTATAAGAATTAAAATTGGTAAGTCAATTGCGAATCCACCACGTGTGGTTAACTTGGCGGTTTTTATTTTTGATGGGTTGCAAAATACATTATACCAATTGAGTACGTTATTTGACGAGAATAATGGGTTTGAGTTTGATGAAAATAGAATATATAAATTCCAATTGGAGTCTTTAAACCTGTCACCTGGTATTTATTCTGTAGGAGTATGGTTGCAAAGTGACGGCTTTGAGCAAGATTATATTGATCAGCAATTCGGTTTCGAGGTAATGGAAGGGAATATATACAATGATAATTATAACCCTTTAATAGTAAGTATTGTACAAAAAGAGTTTGATTTTACGATTATATAATAAATTGAGACTACTATAGGATCAATATATAAACATTCCATTTTCAGGAGGGAAAAGCATGTTTGTTCAGAGTATTCTCTTAGAATAAGCCATATGTAGAATTGTTAGAGATATTGATAATTAGAGTTTGGAAGTCATTTTTTTAATAATGAACAGTTGTTTATAGGTGAAATGATATTGAAAAGCTAATATTTAAAACGTTAGACTAATATTTATGGAAGCAGAAAGATTTATGATTTTATCACAGAATTATTGTTTTAAGGTATGAATATTCGATCAATCAAAGTATTTGATGTTAGGAATTGGTTCAAAATTGTGAAATACAGCTTAGGCTCTCGCATGATTAATTCAGTTCCAAAAGGATTAAAAAACACCTATGATTTTGTTGTTTGGTTGGAAAAAAAAGGAATTTCCTTCACTAAAAAGCACAATCAGATTGAATTTCAATACCCAATAGATAAAGTCAAATACCTTTTTTCAATAGATGAATCATCTTCAGATTCAGATGTTTTCAATCAAATTGTAATTTGCAATGAATACGAACCCGTCAGAGAATTAATTAGTCTGCATAACATTCAAATAAAAACGATTGTTGATGCCGGAGCAAATGTTGGATATACTTGTATCTATTTATCGCATTATTATCCCGGAGCAACCATTTTAGCATTAGAGCCAAACATAGAAACATTTAATCGATTGAAGCGGAATATCGATATTAATGAACTGAACAATGTTAAATTGTTTCAAAAGGGCCTTTGGAATAAAAATACATATTTGAAGGCTGATTATTCATTCAGGGATAAACAGGCCTGGTCATTTCGTTTAGAAGAAACATCCGTTGAACAAGAAAAATTGTTTGAGGTAGTTTCTGTTGAGCATTTGTTATCATCAAATAATATCGAAGAGATTGATCTTTTAAAAATTGATGTAGAAGGCGGGGAAAAAGAGATTTTTAATACGAATTTCGATTTGAGCTGGTTAAATAAAGTAAAAGTAATTGCCATTGAAATTCACGACGAATTTGATTGCAGAGAGCAAATTGAGAATAAATTAAAAGAATATTTTATCTTATCCTATTCAGGAGAATTAACAATAGGAGTAAATAAGTCTATTTAGAGGTGAAGCAACAGTCCATAGCAATTCTAATCCCCTATTTTGGCCGATGGCCTGAATTTATGGAATTATACCTGGAATCCTGCCAGGCAAACCAGTTGATCGATATTTTATTTGTTACCGATTTGCCTCCTGTCGCAGGAGCTCCTTCTAATGTGAAATTCGTGCCGATGAGCTTTGAGCAGCTGAAAAAACGGATTGAAGATAAATTCACGCTGAAGCTACCTGAAATAAAACCGTATAAATTGTGCGATTACAGGCCTGCGTATGGGCTGATTTTCCAGGAAGAGCTGGAAGGGTACGGCTTTTGGGGGTATGGAGACAATGATCTGGTATATGGAGATTTGAATGTATTCCTTACGGAAGAGGTTTTGGAAAACCACGATATTTTTGCTTTCAGGAAAGACCATTTACACGGCCCGTTCACCTTGTACCGAAATTCGGAGGCGACCAATCATCTGTTTGAAAAAAGCGATCAGTTCCGGGACATTTTTTTGAATCTCCAGTATCTTTCGTTCGATGAATTCGGCACCGAGTCTTTTCACGTGGACCCACAGCTGGACCTTTCGCGTTACAGCAATGACAATATCAGCGTAATTGCTTTGAAGGAAGCTGCAGAAGGCCGGTTAAGGCTGTATATGAAAGCTTTTTCCAAAGAACTGATCTACCAGACGAAAGACATCATCGCGGTAGAAAAGGGAAAGGTGTACAATTACAAGACCCGGGAGCAATATTCCTTTTATCACTGGGTGCTTGAAAAAAGAGCTGTTTGGTTTAAATATCCCCGCTGGGAAAACATTCCGGCCAGGTATTATGTTTCAGAAACAGGTTTTTATACGGAAAGCCAGTTCAGGTTCTATGCCATGATCCATGCTGTGCGTATGCTCAAAGGGACTATCTACTGGGTATGGCTGAAATGTACAAATTACCTGAAAAGGAAAACAGGATTTAAAGTTACTTTGGATACTTATCCCCGAACGGGATTTGTGAAATCGATATAAGCATGAAGGAATACGATTATTTAATTGTTGGAGCAGGCGTTTACGGAAGTGTTTTTGCGCACGAAGCTAAAAAGCAGGGTAAAAAATGTCTTGTTATCGATAAAAGAGAACACACCGGGGGAAATACTTATTGCAAAGATGTAGACGGGATCAACGTTCATTTTTACGGTGCTCATATTTTCCATACCAATGACAAGCAGATCTGGGACTATGTGAATTCATTTGTGGAGTTTAACAGGTTTACAAACGCTCCGATAGCTAAATCCGGCGGTAAGTTCTACAATCTTCCTTTTAACATGAATACATTCTATCAGTTGTGGGGAGTAGCAACACCCGCAGAAGCTGAAAAGATTATTGCAGCACAGGTCGCAGAATACGGCGTGGAGAATCCGCAGAATCTCGAAGAACAGGCGCTTTCGCTGGTAGGTAAAGATATTTATGAAACATTGATCAAGGAATATACGGAAAAGCAATGGGGAAGAAAGGCTTCGGAATTACCGGCTTTCATTATCAAGCGATTGCCATTGCGGTTTACTTTTGACAATAATTATTTCAACGATAAATACCAGGGAATCCCGATCGGTGGCTATAACAAGCTGACTAAAGGTTTACTGGAAGGAATTGAGGTGCGCCTGGGCGCAGACTTTTTTGCCGACCGTGCCCATTTCGAATCTCTTGCAGAAACAGTGGTGTACACCGGAAAAATAGATGAATTTTACGATTACCGGTTCGGTGAGCTTGAATACAGAAGCCTGCGGTTCGAGCATATTCACCTGGAGCAGGAGAATTACCAGGGGAACGCTGTGGTAAATTACATCGACAAAGAAGTTGACTATACGCGGATCCTGGAACACAAGCATTTTGAGTTCGGCAAGCAAAAAACGACTGTCATTACGAAAGAATATCCTGTAGAAGGTGGAAAAGGCAATGAGCCTTATTACCCGGTAAACGATGACAAGAACAGCCAATTGTTCAAACTGTATGAAAACCTCAGCAAAAGTGAAGAAGCAGTGATTTTTGGTGGCAGGCTGGCTGAATACAGGTATTATGACATGCACCAGGTAATTGGCGCGGCCCTGCATACGACAAAGAAAATATTCGGATAGATGAGCAAGAAAATTTTGATATGGAATACGTTTCCATTGCTTGAAAGAGCAGGTGGGCCGTCTACTTATTTGTACCATCTACGGGAATATTTCAGGAGCAACGACCAGCTGGAAGTGACTTTTCTCAGAGACAGGGATGAAGTTGCAGTGGCAAGTAGCGGTCCGGCGAAAAAATCGTTTATTCCTAAAAGATTGCGGGATTTTGTGCGCGTCAATCAAAACCTGTCGAGGGGGCTCCATGGATACAATCAGCCAACTGCCGGATTGCAATCATCTGACCTGAGCGTATATGACCTTATTCATTTTCACAGTACTGTCGAATTGTACCAGGCCATCCCATTGTTAGAGAATTACCAGGGAAAAGTTGTGCTTACTTCCCATACGCCGGTTGCGCCTCACCTGGAGAACCTGGGAGATGCATTGCCGCTCCGTCTGATCCGCGCCAAGACCAGGAAAGGCTACGCAGAGATGGACCGGAAAGCTTTTGAAAGATCGGACCTGCTCATCTTTCCGGCTGAAGAAGCGATGGAGCCTTATTTCAATACATGGCCGGAATTTAAGAATATTATCAAAGGAAAACAGATCCTGTATATACCGACCGGAGTTCCGGAAGCATCCGGGAAGCTGACTGCGGAAGTTATCCGGCAAAACCTCAATATTCCTGCGGATGCAAAGGTAATATGCTATGCAGGACGGCACAATGCGGTGAAAGGATATGATCTGCTCAAGCAGTTCGGACAGAAAATCCTGGATGCAAACCCTGATTGCTATTTTGTCATTCTTGGGAAAGAAAGCCCGATGGAAGGGATGAAGCACGACAGGTGGATAGAAGTGGGGTGGACCTCAGATCCGGCCAGCTATATCAAAGCTTCTTCTGTTTTTGTGCTTCCGAACAGGCAGACTTACTTTGACCTGATTTTGCTGGAAGTGCTGTCTTTGGGCAAAAGGTGCATGCTTTCCGATGCCGGGGGAAATAAATTTTTTAAAAACCTAGAAGGGCGTGGATTTGATTTCTTCAAAGCCGGTAATGTTCAGTCGATGGTAGAGACTTTCGAAAATATGGATTTTACCCGTGACTTCGAAGAAGAGCTGCTGAATGCTTATCAAAGTGAGTACACTTCGGCTGCATTCGGTAAAAGATATGCCAATGCTTACCTGGGGATCGCATAAGATTGACCGTGATGTTTTTATGGCAGGAGACTGTTAAAATAGTTACCTTTGCCATATCACATAGTTAAAATAATTTCTCTGTTAATTACTTAAATGACATCAAGAAAAAATTTAGTAATACTCGTTGCTGATTATCCTTATGGAATGGGGGAGCCGTTTCTGGAAGATGAAATAAAAATGTTGGAGCAAAGATTTGACAAGATCTATTTTTTGAACACAAATCCCAATAATCCGGTAAGCGGAAAATTCCAGCTGTATGTTCCAGAAAAATCAAAAATAGTACTGCTTTATCCTTCTCCGGAAAAGCTGAGCAAGTTCGGAAAGCTGGGGCAGGTGATGTCATTTCGTGTGATGTACGAACTGTTACTGGCTGTTTTTAAGCACAAAGCAAAGCTCTCAATTCCATTGATGAAGCTTATTTCTTACTATTGGGTTTCGAGTAAAGTTGGTAAAAATGCTATAAAGCGGTTTGTTCAGGAAGAAGGACTTGAACTTAAGGAGACACTTTTTTATAGTTATTGGTGCGATTTTCATGCTGTGTCGCTTGCAAGAATGCGCGCTAAAAATAAAAATGTCAATTTTATTACCAGGCTGCATGGCTGGGACCTCTATTTTGAAAGGCATAAGATTAATTATCTTCCACTGAGAGAATATATTTTTAACCATGCTGAAAAAATCATTCCGATTTCTAATGACGGCAGGAAATACATTCTGCAACGCAAGCTAAGCATCCATCCTGACAAAGTGATTACTTCCCGCCTTGGAGCAGACGATTTCAGCTTGAATAAAAGGTATGCAGATCAGGCAATCTCACCTGTGGTTTCCAAATCATTGACTATTCTGACACTGTCACACATCAATATAGTCAAACGGTTGGACAGGATGGTGGAAGCGCTGAAAGAGATCAAAGATTTTGAGATCGTTTGGCATCATATCGGTTATGGATATGAGCCTTATGAAACGGAATTCATTCAATATGCCAATCAGGAGCTATCCGGGCTGGCGAATGTACAATATCATTTTCATGGCCAGCTGACAAAGGAGGAAGTGAAACATTTCCTCGAAAATGAACCGATTGATGTCATTGTAAACTGTAGTGATAATGAGGGAATTCCTGTATCGCTCATGGAAGCCATTTCTGCTGGAATACCTGCCATTGCATTCGACATCGGCGGCATTCCCGGCATTGTTTCCAACCGTGAGAATGGAATCCTGATGAAATTTGAGTCAGGTGAACATGTCTTAAAACTTAAAAATGCCCTTGAAGAATTTTACAGGCTGACAGAAGCTGAGAAATTCTCATACTCAGCGGCGGCCAAAATGCATTGGAAAACGTTTTTTAATAAGACGACAAATTACGCGAATTTTGCTTCCTTGATCCAGGAAGGAAAAAATCATGTGAATTCAAGCCTTTCATGTGTACAATGTTTGATAAACAGCGATGTGTATCCCAACATTGTGTTGGATAAATATGGTGTATGCGATGTTTGCCATGTGGTTGAAGAAAAAAACAGAAAGCTCCAGGAACGCAGGGATACAAACTATCTCAATAACTTGCTGAAAGAAATAGCAGAAAGCAAAGGGAAAAAGCAATATGATTGCATTTTAGGGATCAGTGGTGGCGTTGACAGTGCTTATCTCGCATTGAAAGCCAGGGAATGGGGATTGAATCCATTGTTGGTGCACATTGACAATGGCTGGAATTCTGAGACTGCGGTATATAATATCCAGACACTGATCAACCAGCTCGGCCTGGAGCTGTACACCGTCGTGATCGATTGGGAAGAGATCAAGGACCTCGTAAGGTCTTTCCTTAAAGCCTCTGTGATTGATATTGACTGGGCCAATGAAATGTGCTCACAAGCAGCACTGTATAAAGTCGCACGTAAATTTGGCGTGAAACATATACTTACCGGGCACCAGATGGCTACTGAAGGCTGGATGCCTGATAATGTTGTGCATTACAAATTAGATACGGTTAATTTCAAGGCCATTCACAACCGCTTTGGAAGCAGGAAGCTTAAATCCTACAAAATGATCGGCTTTTTGAAGACATATTACATGGAGCGAATCTTAGGCATCAAGTATTACTATCCATTGGATTATATAGATTACAATAAAGATAAAGTAAAAGCTGAACTTGTAGAAAAACATGGCTGGCGGGATTATGGGCAAAAGCATTTTGAGAGCATTTTTACGCGTTTCTACCAGGGCCATATCCTGATCCATAAATTTAAGATCGACAAGCGCAAATTTCATTATTCTGCGTCTATTTTATCCGGACAGCTCACTAAGGAAAAGGCAATCGAATTGCTTGCTTCTAATGAATACGAAATGTCGGGACAGATGGAGCAGGACAAAGAATACATCATAAAAAAACTGGATTTTACACCACAGGAATTTGAAGATATACTCAATGCTCCTCCGAAAAGTCACAGCGATTACCCTTCTGTGATCAATATCATCAAGAAATTAAAACGCATAAAAAATGTTCTCCAGAATAATCGCTAATTTCAGGTATCGATTCTTGCTGTCAAAGGTAAAGCCGGAAATAATCGGGTACAAGGATGTTACCGGCCAAAGGGTCAATAGCTCTGGTGCCAGCAATATGACACACATTTCAAACAGGAAAAATGTGGAAATCGGAGAGCATGTCTTTATCGGGCATTTCAATTATATCGACGGCTTTAAAAATGTAAAGATCGGAAAGGGATGCCAGGTCACGAATTACGTGAGTATCCTTACACATTCCTCCCACCACACTGTGCGTTTCCCCGGTTTTGAAGATTCAGAAGGTTTTGAAAACCATGCAGTGATGACCTCAGGGCCTGTTTCTATAGGCGAATATTCATACATTGGCCCGCATGTGGTGATCATGCCCGGTACAAAGATTGGAAAGGGATGCATCATCTCCGCCTATTCTTACGTAAAAGGTAACATTCCGGATTTTAGCATTGTCCGCGGGATCCCGGCAAAAATTGTTGGAGATACACGAACTTCAGACGAAGCGCTCATGCAGCAGTATCCTGAGCTTTCCAAATATTATTTTAACCCGGGAAAATGATCATTAATTCCTTAAAAGACTTAAACCTGAATGAGGACAAGTTCCCCATTTTTTTCCAGGAAAAATGGAAAAAGTCTGCGGCTGCAGGTAATGGAACAATCTCATACTATTACGATGAAACAGATGCATGTTGTATTGCATTCAGGGTGACAAGCTTAAAAATCATCCGGAAAGCAGATTATTTGTACGTTCCGCTCAATACTGATGGCGAAAGGTTGTCTGTTGAAACTGAAAAACGTGTCCTGGATAGATTTCATGCTTTTTTAAAAGCAAATGCTGTTTGCGATGTGATCTGCCCTCCGCAGCATGTGGTCGTTTTTAAAGCAATTCCATCGAAGGCAACTTATTTCCCGATAGGTATTATCTATATTTCGCTGAAAGAATCGGAAGACGAAATATTCGCGCGGATGCATTCCAATTACCGGAATGAGATCAGGAAAGCGATCAAAGAAGGAATAACGCCTGAGCTCGGTTCAGCACAGTTATCCGATTTCTATGCGCTTTATAAAGCAACACACCAGCGCCAGCACCTCCTGTTCGATCCAATAGAGCAGTTTGAGAAATTACAGTCTGGCCTTTTTCCTAACTTTTTCACATCATATTGTACATTCAATTCCTCTGTAGAAAGTTCCACGGTGAATATTTTTGACGCTGAGAATGCTTATTATCTATATGCCGGAACCAGGGAGAAAACGCTTTTGCCTGGCTCAAATAAATATTTGATCTGGGAGAATGCAAGGCATTTTAAAAATCAAGGAATAAAACGTTATATTTTAGGCGGCTACAGGCCAAACTCAGAGGCTAAAAGCAAGCATCATGGCATCCAGAATTTTAAGCTGAAATTTGGAGCTGAAATTGACGAAGGATACCATTTTATCAAGGTGATCAATCAACCTAAATTTTTACTGTTTAGCTTAGCGATTAAAATAAAAGAGACGCTTCAGAAAAGAGATTTAAGTCTGGTAAATCTGAAAGGATTAGAAATTAAAAAGTCAAGATGAGGAAAAATGTTCTGGTAACTTTCGATTATGAGCTGTTCCTGGGTGAAAATTCAGGAACAGTTGAGAACAACATGCTTAAACCAACGGATGCACTTTTGACGGTATTGAAAAAGCATGAGCTGACACCTGTTTTCTTTGTGGATACTACTTATCTCCAACGCTTAAAAATGGTTGCTGTCGAACACGGAAAGGCCAGGGAGGATTTCGATAAAATTATAAATCAGCTCAGAGAGATAATCCGTCACGGGGGATATATTTTTCACCACATTCATCCGCATTGGCTGGATGCTGTTTACATTCCCGAAACCAATCAATGGAATCTGGGTGATAAATCCCGGTTTGCGCTGGCTAATTTGTCGGAAGATGAAATCGCGATGGTTTTCAGCCAGTCAGACGAGATTATATCTGAGATTTACCAGGGACAGCCATTGCCGCCTGCTTTTGGATTCCGTGCAGGAGGATTGTATGCACAGCCTTTTGATATTTACAGGAACGAAATGCTGAAGCATGGGATCTCGATGGATTTCAGTGTACTCAGAAATGCACAGAGTACCGGAGCAGGAGGAAGATATCAATTCGATTATACTGCTTGTCCGGAAGAAGGCATATACAGGTTCTCAGACGATATTACTGTCAGGGACGACCAGGGGAATTTTACAGAAGTAAGCATGAATATGTTCCGCATGAAAGGCTTGCGTAAAATCATCAACGGGCTCTATTACAGGAAAAACGTCAGTAAGGAATCCTGGAAAAGATTCGGAGACGGCTCTGCTTCCGGAAATGTGCTGAAGACCGCTGAGAAATCGGCGGGAAAGTTTTTAAGTGAAGAAACGTTTTCCATCGAGCTTCTGAATGATTATAAAGCTACTCTCTATACGAGTTATCTGAACAAAAATGATTTTATGCATATCATCAGCCATCCGAAATTGTGCTCAGTTGCGAATATTGAAGCTTTTGACAGATTCATGCAGCAAGCAAAGAGAAAGCACCACATAGTATCAGACGTTTTTGAAATCATTGAATCTATCAAGTGAAAAAAGTACTCATCATCTCCTACTTTTATCCTCCGTGCAACCTCACAGCTGCACAGCGTGTAAGCGGCTGGACCAAATATTTATCTGCTTTCGGTTATTTTCCGGTGGTCGTTACCAGGAACTGGGACCAACCTGTAAATTCTCCTGAAGACGTTTTGCTTTCTTCCGGGACAGAAATAGTTCATGAAAAGCACGATACCCATGAAGTATATTACCTCCCTTACAAAGCCAGTCGGAGAGATAAAATATTTTCAGAGAATAAAGAGAAGAAACACCTTCAGAAAATCAGCAAGCTATACACTTTGAAAGATATGTTCCTGGAAAACTACCGGAACAGCGCTATCCCGTTTTCCAATATGTACGATTTTTCAAAGGAGCTCATTCAGAAAGACAATTCCATCCGCCTGGCGGTGATTTCTGGAAATCCTTTTGTACAATTTAAGTTCGGTTATTTATTGCATAAGCATACCGGTATAAAATGGATCGCAGACTACCGGGATGACTGGAATACGTCAGAATTGGAAACCTCGTTCGGGGGACTGAGAAAAGTCATCTCCGGGATACAATCCGCCAGTGAGAAAAAATGGGTAGGAACTGCGGAATGCATTACTTCTGTATCAAGTGTATATGCGGACAAGATCGGTAAATTTGTAGATAAAGAAGGATTTGTGATCCTCAATGGGTTTGATGGCATCGAAGGGGCAGAAAAGCCGAATGCCGGGACGTTTCACATTACTTACAACGGGAGCCTGTATCCTACACAACCCATCGAGCCATTCCTGGACGCAGTGAAAAAAATCATAGATGATCAGGTATCAACGCTGGAAATCCACTTGTTTTTCCCGGGGCTTGCATTCGACAAATCACAGCAAAAACGCGTGGAGGAATATATGTCCGGATATGAGAAATATGTGCACATTACGGACCGGATACCGAGAAAAGAAGTGATTCG
>Ga0247732_10000947_pt1 | contig 12232 bp, 22 predicted proteins | sample UWRJL163409C2_FD_180940 | JGI IMG/M metagenome (GOLD analysis project Ga0247732, IMG submission 180940) | Plant litter microbial communities from Arlington Agricultural Research Station in Wisconsin, United States - UWRJ-L163-409C-2 | ecosystem: Environmental > Terrestrial > Plant litter >...
TCTGGCCCCTGTTGCCATTTATCTTGAAACGTGAGCAAAGATGTTGATTGTTGACCTCACCTAAGTAGTAGTAAGTTTTCCGCTCCTTGTATCCTTCATCCCAAACCAATACTTCTTCCCCGAACGCAGGAGTCCATTTTGGTTCTTGTTTTTCATCGACTAGTGGACCGGTAACGTAAGTTACGCCGGATGCAGTAAGTAAGTCCGCGATTGACTTTGCTAATCCGTGAGGCATCGACTCGTTTTTGAATAGCTCTTTAATTCTTTCCGCTGTTATTGTCTCTTTCTTCGCCAGGTGCGCCGCAATCTCTTCGGGATTCGCTTTGCGGAAGTTTTCAATACTGGTCCATCCCGCATATTCATATCCGTCCTTTACCCATTCGTCATAGACAGATATTGTTTTATTGTCCGTGCCTAGTTCTTTGACTTTGTATAGGCTTCCTTTGATGCATTGACCTGTTCCACTTAGGTCTTTTAATGCCACAACCCAATCGCCGATTCTTATTTCCTCTTTCATTTTCGTTTCGTTAAAGAGTTTCAAAGTATACCTGATAGCCAAAAGATTCCAAGTGATCTATTAATAGGGCTCGTTTTACGTCAAAAGGAATACCAAGCGAAGCATAGCTTTTTATGCCTGTTGGCAATAAAACTTCCTGAGTTTCTATCAATATTAATGCTATATTCATCTCCATTTTTGTTTACTGTTTTTTCCAATCGGCGTTTCTAATGTCTTTTCCGTTGACCACCCGTACTGTAATCTGTGGTAGATCAAATACTGAGGCAAGTTAAATTTCTTAGCCCATTGCGTCGCAGTTAGTGTAATTCCATTATGGGTTAATCTAACATTCCTGGTTGTGTTATTGTGTTGCTCAGAACGTGTAGCCCATCTGCAATTTTCTGGGGAGTAGTTGCCATTTACGTCTATTCTATCCAGGCTATGTTCCGGAGATGGAAGTTTACCCATGTCTTCAAAGAAATTTGAAAATTTCTCCCACCTTTCACAGTATTTAATCCCCCTGCCCCCGTAGTTGTGATATGCTTTATGTTTGGAGTTATTGCATCGTTTTTTCATGCCTGCCCATCTTGAATACTCAGGGTTATTTCTAACAATCGCATCAGGATCTTTCTTTTTCCTTTTGCGCTTTTTGGGTGTATCTTTATTTATTTCCATTTTCGTTGTATTTAATAATGGCTTCATCTAAACTTTTAACTTTTGTTACCCATGTCCGGTATTTATCTAGTGCTTCTTGGCTAGGCGTAAAAGTGATTTTTTTTCTTTCTGAGTTCTTGGCAACTCTTCCGCCAGTCTTCCTTCCTTTCATAAATATTTGTTTTTAAGTGATAAGCAAAGTTAATACTAAATACTCTATCTACAAGTAAGTAGAACAATTATTTTCAAATTATTTTTTTTATCGCTTTATTTACTTCATTCAAACCGAAAAACGACATTATACTACAATGAGAAATTTCCTATCAATCATTTTTCTTGCGCTTACCGTATGTCTGTCATGCGCAAACGAGGTTCATGCGCAGTCGCAAAGCTCGTCTGTTACGCTTTATAGTGATGTGCCTAACAAAACAGTTGCACAACGTCAGGCTGACACATTGGCTAATGCAGCCACTAAGAGCCAATCTCGGTCAATCCCTGGATACTTTGATAACGTGGCTATTCAGGTTGAATTAAACCGTATCAGTGGAACAGCAGCCGGTAAGGTTTATCTACGCGGATCGCTGAACGGGACCAGTTATGAAAAGTTTGACTCGCTTACTGTCGCTAACGTAGCGCAACAAACAAAGATATTTAACGTGGCTCCCAGTAAGTACACGTTCTACCAGATTCAGTTCGTCGGCACGGGCACTCAGAGCGTTGCATTTAAGTCGCTCGCAGTTCCTCGCAAACGATAAGATTACATTTTCGTATTCGTTTTAAATTAAAAAGCCTGTTCAGATTTGTTCAGGCTTTTTTGTTTTATCGGGACAAAGTATATATTTGTGTAAACGAAAACGGATAGGAAAAATGAACTCAATAAAAAGAATGGAGAATTTGCACGTTAAAATAGTTAATGCGGCAAAAGAACTGCACGAACTGCAAAAGAAAAGGAACGAAAATCTTCCTAAGTTTCAATCGGGAGGTGTTGTGTCAAAGGTTAAAAAGCCAAACTATTTCCTGTATGAGGAAGAAGAGGCTGTTGACTCAAAACAACACAGGGTTTTTGCTATTAACACGTTTAATTCAATATTTAAGGATTGACCGTTGAGTGAACTCCAACATATAACAGCAGAGCCGAAAAGGGACGCAACAATGATTCATTGGTTGCCTGTTAGTAAACTGTTGAATAATGACGGACAGATTGAAGGATTGCCGAAAAATCCGCGATTAATTAAGGATCATAAGTTTGATAAGCTCGTAATGAGCATTGAGGAAGATCCTGAGTTGCTTATATTGCGCGAGTTGCTTGTTGTTCCCTTTGGCGATAAATATGTTATCATTGCAGGGAATATGCGGTTCAGGGCGGCGAAAGCGTTAGGTTATACCAAGTTGCCTTGCAAGGTTATCCCAGAGCATGTTAGCGTTGATAAGTTACGTGCATTTTCTGTCAAGGATAATTTGCCGTATGGAGAGGATGATTGGGACTTGCTTTTTTCTGAGTGGAACGTTGATGAATTGACGCAATGGGGAATGAATATTCCTTTTGCAACAGAAGAACCTGAAAAGCCCGAACAAATAGAAAGCACCAAGATTACGTTAGAGTACAACTATGACGATTTCTTGCTTGTTAAAGAGGCGTTATCAAAGATAAATAGCTCACCGGAACAAGCCGTCTGGCAACTATTGTTTAAGAAGTAAATTAGGTCGAATCAAACGACCGTAAAAAATATTAGGCCGGTATTGCCGTAAATGCCAAAAAAATGAGTAACTAATGAGGAATGAAGCCGGGTTAATCAAAGTGCAGCCTGGGGAAGTCAAAAACCCAAAAGGTCGAGGTAAAGGATCAAAGAACCGGGGCACAATCATAAGCAAATGGCTAGAAGCTAACAGCAAAGGCACAAATCCAATCTCAAAGGAAGAAGAACGTCTTTCGCAAGAGGATTGGATTATTCTTGCTATGATAGGACAAGCCAGAAAAGGTAATGTCAAAGCCGCTGAGTTTCTTTTTGATGGCAAATACGGGCCTTTATTGAGAATGGCAGGTGCAAACAACGGTGATGACTCAGAAAACCCGGATTCAAACATTATTACCATTGAAGTTGTTGACCCTCATTTTGAGAACGTAACTAATCTTTCAGTCGGTGCAAGTAAGTAGGAGACAATACGACGCACTGCAAATAATGTCTGACCCTTCGGTTAAGGCAACACTCTACGGAGGTGCGATAAGAGGCGCAAAAACCTCCCTACTTGCATTAAAAGACTTTCTCAAAGCAGTAACATTCCCTAATTCCAGATGGAGTATTATGCGAGCAGATACGCCTCGTATTACTACTAACCTACTTCCTGCTGTCAGCAACTTCTATTCAAAGCCTGAGTTAAAAAAGCACATCAAGAGTTTTAACCAGAACACGCTTGAATTCAAGTTTAAGAATGATTCGATTATAAAGCTATTCCCTGAGTCATACAGCCAGGACAAAAACTTATCCCGGTTCTTAGGGCTTGAGATGAATGGTTTCTCATTTGACGAACTTTCAGAATTCCAAAAGATCACTTACGAACACGCTTTTATCCGTGCTGGCTCATGGCTTAACGCTGAACCGGATCAATACGGAAATTATCCAAAGGCTTCCGTTGACGGATCTTGTAACCCAACTAAGAACTGGGTTAAAGAAGAATGGTATGACCCGTGGATTGAAAATAGATTGCCCTCGCATTGGCGTTACATATCGGCAAAGATCACAGATAACCCGTGGGTAAGTCAGGAGTATCTTGATTCGCTGCGCCAAAACATGACGCCTATAAACTATAATAGGTTCGTTGGCGGTGATTGGAACTATCAAGAAGCGGTTGGTAACGAATGGTTATACAAATTCGATTACAGTGCACATGTTAAGCCAAAAATAAGATATAATCCAGACGTTCAAACATTCCTAACCTATGACTTTAACGTTGTGCCCTACATGACGTTGCTTGCGTTTCAGGTAACGATTGAACAAGGCGCAACATACGTGAGGTTCTACAAGGAATACTGCCTAGAAAACCCGTTAAACAACGCGCGGGAAGTTACGCGTGCATGGATAAGGGAATACGGAAACAGAGATCCACAAAGCAAGCCAGCCGTAAGTTATTGCGGTGATGCAGCAGGAGAAAACAGGATTCCAGGCTTTGGAGAAGTGAAGGCATTTAACTTAGTTCGTCAGGAATTAGAGCCTTTTTTGCACAACGGATCAGAGCGCGTTTTCAGGCGTAAGTTTAGAAACGAGTTTGCAAGGTCAATGCTGAATGACATTTTATCGCAACATGTACCAATTATCGTTGAAATTGACGAACTTAACTGCCCGAAACTGATTAGAGACTTACAGGAAAGCAGGGAAGATGTTGATGGCGGTTTGTTAAAGGAGAAAGTAAAGCACCCGATTACAGGGCAGATGTACGAAAAGAACGGACACTGCACGGACGCTTTTAAGTATGGGTTACTTTCGGTTTTTGAGCAGTTGTACCTTGATAAATACCATAACAGACAATATTAATGGAGTTTGTACTACTTTGGTCTATTCTTGTTTTTGTTATATTGTTTGCGGAGTTATTCGCGGAGATGGTTTTTATTACTATTAAAATAATCCTATACGGGTCATTAAAGGTTGGCGAGTTTGTGTTTTATCTAAGTGGTGTTTTGTCGATATGGATGAATCAAGTGTTTAACAAGGTTGGATAAGTATCATAATAGGCAGTATTAACAATTAAACGAATATGAAATATGAAAGTTTATGTAACGAGGTACGCTTTAAGTGACGGCATTCAAGAATCGGAAGGTTATGCGATGCCACAGGGATATTTTAACCCTAATAATTATTCTGGTATTTATAGTAAGGGGGAGTGGTTTGAATCGAAAGATGAAGCCATTAAAAATGCAGAAGAAAGACGTATTAAGAAATTGCAAAGTCTTGACAAGCAGATGAAGAAAATAGCTGCTATAAAATTTGAATAATGATCTCAGTTGAGCAAGGTTTACAGATTATGCGTCCGCGCATTGAGGCGCAGGATAGACACGCGCACTACGAAAGAACAGTAGACAGGCGTAAGCTATACCACGCAATGATGACAGGCGATGGTCTGGCAGAATATCTTTTGCGCTTTGAAAGCCGGGAGAACAATGAACAGTTTGACTTGCGTAAGAAGATAACAAACCAGTGCGTAACACCTCCGATTAATGAGGCCGCAAGCAAGTTCTATAAGACTTCCCGTTATCCCAACATCAAGAAAGACCTGTATTACAGCAAAGGTGCAGTAACCCGCGTTGACAGGCTTAAAGAAGCACTCGCAAGGTTTACTTACGAAGGCGATATTCAATCTTACATTGCCTCTGAATACGACCGGAGAAGCCTTATTGACCCAAATGCGTTCCTGATCATGGATTTCAGGGACTTTGATGCTTTTCAAAACCAGATTCCAGATACTTACGGCGTGTTTGTTGCCTGCGATGATGTTGTGGACTTTGAATACTTGCCCAATGACGATCTGAATTACCTTATCATTACCCGCGCGTATTCATTTTACGATAAAGACGGTAAGCAGGTTGACTTGGTCGATTATTACGGGTATTTGGGTAATGACATTCTGATTTTTGAGGAATACCACGAAGAGAGACAGCACCCTGCACAGGCTGAGATGGACAAACTCGGCACGAATGGATATATGGTCTATTCTGTCAATCCAAAGGCCGGCCAGGTTCAGGCATTTAGGCTTGGTTATATCAAAGACCCAATAACGCATTATAAGACCGTTGTTTCGCCTCTTGATAACGCTGAAACAGTTGTGCGTGACCTGAATAACGACAAGTCAGAATACGACCAGACAAAGCGTTTTCACGTATTTCCTCAAAAACTGCAATACGTTGATGATTGTCCAGGGGAGTCTTCCGTCGATGGAATGGTGCAAGGTTGCCGTAACGGGCTAAATGGCATCACAGGATCAACGTGTAAGGCTTGCGGCGGAACAGGATTAAAGCCAATCCATTTCGGGTCCTCAGACGTGCTTTTATACAAGATGCCAAAGTATAAGGACGAAACGCAGTCAACAATCAAGTTGTCTGATATGATCCATTATGCAAAGCCTGATATTGAGATAATTCAACACTTATCCAATGAGATTGAGAAAGAGAAACTAAGCATTATCCGGGCCATATTCACAACACAGAGCGCGGTTAAACCTGACGGCGAGGTTAAGATTGAAAGCACGGCAACAGAGTTCTTGATTAAGAATGACGATTTGAATAACATACTTCTTCCGTTCTGCCAGCACAAGGTTAAGTTTTATAAATTTGTGATCAGGCAGATTGCTTTGTTTAACGACATTGCCGAGGACCTGGTTATTGTGTTTGAGTATCCTGAGTCACTGCGCATGGAATCCGTTGAAGAGTTGCAGGCTAAGTTTGCATTGCTTGTCTCTTCCGGCGTTACTCCTTCACTGCTTAACAAGGCAGAAGACGCGATTGCTGTTAAGATGTACATTGACGATACAGATTCACTCAATAGGTACGAGATTTGGAACACTCACCGGCCTTTCCGTAACTGGAAAGAGTCTGACGTTCAGTTTGCAATTGGAAACGGATCAGTACCAAAACACGTTGAAATACTTTGGGCTAATTTTGAATATATTCAAGGTATATTTGAGGAAGATCCGACTTTCTTTAATAAGAAGTTTCCAGAAAGGGCGAAAATGATACGTGTTGAGGCTGAGAAACTTGTTAGTGAGTTAGAACCAGAACCTACGGTTGCGGCTATTGGCGGATTAAAGCAGAGTAGTAATCTAAACGAATAACTGATATGAATTGGGATCAAGCGAAACAGGCGGTAGCTAAACAAAACGGATTTGATAATTGGTTTTTTCTTTCTAGGAAATGTGACGATGCTAGATTAGATAATTTTAGCAAACAGGCCGCAGAGCTAATGACAAACGATGCAATAAAAGAGGACAGGGCTGGTGTCATGTTCATGGTCATGGAGCATGTGTCTAATTCTGTTTTGGATGATATAAATAACTTTCCACTTCCTTTCTCTGTAAAGTCATGATATACCCAACTGTTAAAGTAGAATTTAAAGAATACTCTGATTTTGTTTGTTCCTTAGAATACTATAATAATGCTGGAAAATTCAGCGGTATTTGCAAAGAACTAAATGTGCCATTTAAGGTTGTTAAAAAAGTTCATCACATTCTTTTAGATGCTCAACATTACCCTTTACAAGAGTGGTGCGGATAAAAAACAAAAATGCCAAGACTAAAAGATATAAATGAACGTCGAAGAAATCAACAAACGGATAAAAGCCATTGAGGACTTGCAAAAGAACTTCAACGTTCGCGTTAAGGTTGCGGAATCCAATTTGTACACCCGTTTGCTTAGTGACTTTGAATCTTTGCGTAAGAAACTGTTCCCGACCTTTAAAAAGTTGTGGAATAGCTTTATTGAGGCTGATTATATCCCGTTGATAGAGTCCTTTGTTGTGGATATGGATAAGATTGTAGACCTTAATCAGGTTTACTTTGGTTCTGATGTTCCCAAAACTGCTTTGTTCGATAGGTTGGGCATTTCTGCCGAGGGTATCATTGCAAAAGACGGATATGTTTCTACAATCATTCAGGACCAGACAGCAAAGCGTGAGGTTCAATTGTTTTTAAACCGGACAAAGGCGTTAAAGACTGATCAGAAAGTTAAAGAGGATTTGTCTAAGTTGATCAAAGGCGAAAAACCCATTACCAGTAATTCCGGTAATGCTGATAAACAGGTAGTTACGTCAAAGCCAGGCGTTATTCAGAAGTTCACAGACCAGAACGTTAATGATTCTTACAACGAGGCCGACAGGATCATTCAACAGGATTACGCCGATAAGAACGGCATGACAGCAATGATGTACACGGGTGGTGTTATTGGCGGTTCTCGTCCGTTCTGCATTGAACGGAACAGGAAGGTGTTTTTAATGTCAGAAATTGCACTATTTGGTACTTCGGAGGATAAGTTTGGAGGCTACACGAATAAGGCAGAAGGGTTGTTTGCAGGTAAGCCAAAAACCGGTTATGATCCTTTTACTCAACTTGGCGGACACAATTGCAGGCATCACCTTTCTGCACTGGCAGACGAATACGCAATACGCGTTGATAAGAAATTGATTATTGAGAACGATAAACTGAAACGGATATGATACTATTTGGCGAGACGACATGGAAAACCACAATGCAAGACGGTTGTATTGTAACCAATTGGGAAATGTCATTTAAAGAGGTTCTTGATAGGGACAAATGGAGAAAGGCATTAGTTGAAGCTAAAAAGAATGGCGTTAACTTGGGATTACTACCAAAGACGGCACACGAACTAGGAATGGATTTTGCGTCGAAAGTAAAAGCATTGTTGCCAAACTAATAACGGATATGGAAACAGCGCAAGAAGTTTATAACCGAGTTTATAAAGAACTTACCCGGCATACAAGATCGTTTGAGTCAATAGCTATCGAAGCGATGAAGGAATATGCTGTTATAGTTGCCAAAAAAGCATTGCAGGATGCATACAAAAATGCTAAGTGCGAAATGAACACTCTTGAAGAAATACCGTATGTAGAGGAAGATTCAATTATTGAAGTTGAAATATTGACACCATAACGCAAAAAACGCCAGACCATAAGCCCGACGTTTTGTAACTATTCCCTCCATTACTTGTCCTTTTCCGAACGGTTAAATTTATGTAATTTTGTTTTGTATTCAAAAATAATTTTATTTACACAACATGAAAAAGAAAGCGAACATTAACGAGCTTGTTTGGGCTAAAAAGGACGGTTACGCAAAACGTCAGTTTACCTTGCAACAATTGGAAGCAATGGGTACGGATACGCCTAACGGTGATTCTTATGACGGGTGGAAGGTTGTTGCTGAGGCGAAAGAGCCGAAAGAGGTTAAGGAATCGAAAAACGGTCCAGTTGGTATCGTAGGCGACAAAGGTGTTGCGGGTCCGGCAGGAAGTGATGTAACTAAAACCGACGAGAAATAATGACACCAGGCGTTTTTGAGCCAAGAAAGAAAGGCTCCAAGCAAGTAGTAACAATCCCGGTTGCATCCGGTAAGATTCCTCACCAAGTAGGCAGGGGCACTGAAAAGCCAAAAGACTACATTAAACCGTTGATCAGAAATGGCAAAAACTAAGATGGTCCAGATTGAGCACGTGGATTCACTGCACAAAGAGGATATTACAGAGGCGGAGTACAATAACTTGCAGCCTCGTATTCAAGTGAAGTACAAAGTATTGAAACGTTACGAGTCGGCGGAAACACCAGCAGAAGTGACGAAAGAAAAATAGGGAACCCGACCGTACAGGGAAACTTTGGCCGATACCAGGCTCGAAAAGGGTAGCTCACAGTAAATTATTAATCAACCTTTGGCAGAAGTGCCGTAAACTCTTTGGGAGAATCCCGCAAATTCTATGGAACTAAGTGAACAGGCCGCCGCGATACTCGCCGCAATTCTAAATGTTCCCGTATCGAAAGTAAAGGAATACGCAGAGGCAGAGGACGCAGAGCAACAGATAAAGGATCTGAACGCAGCCAATTTAAAGAAGAAGTTTGACGAAGGCCATAAAAAAGCCAGCAAGCTAACTTCAAAAAGCCTGATCGAAGCGATTAAAGCAGAGTTTGACATTGATTTGTCAGGCGAAACACCGCAAGAACTGGCAGTATCTTTAAAGGAATCGCTATCAGACCGCGACGCAGACGATATTTCAGAGGAAATAATCAAAGCGTCGTCAGCCTACAAATCTTTACTTGCTGAGAAAACCCGCACAGAGCAGGAAGTCAACAAGCAGGTGGAGAAAAAGGTAAAGGAGCAGGTGAAGGAGAAAGAAGCTGAATTTAACAAGATCATTAAGCAGACAAAGAAATCCAGTTTATTGACTGAGGTTGAAAGGGAAGCTGAGAAATGGCTTGAAAAAGAAGGCGCAATCTTATCCGCTGACCCGGAAAGAAGAATGAAACAGATCAAGGAGTTTGCGAGAAAGGTAGACGCTTACGATCTGGACAAAGATGAAGACGGTAACTTTTTGATTAGTAAAGCCGACGGTACGCCAGCTACTAACAAGGACGAGCACAACGCATCACTTTCTGATATTTTCCGGGAAAACGATTACCTGTTTAACTTTAAAACTGTTGAGGAAAGAAAAAGCAGTGGATTGAACCCAAATGGAGGCGGTAATTCGTCAAACAGAAAGTTTGAACACTGGAAAGGCGAAGTTCCAAAGACACAAGCAGAATTCGATGCAATGCGCTTAAAGTACGTCATGAAAGACAAAGACGCACCAACGCGAGAAGCATTCAAAGAGATGGAGGCGGCTTATGCCGAGCAACAAAAAAACTAAATGGCACTAGGAGATTTTACGCCGTCGGCGTTACCAAAGTTACTGCTTGCACTGGATGACACGATGAACGACTCGCGTGTTCAACAAAGACAGCGTTTAATGCCGCCAACTGACATCATTGAGCAGGTAAAGAACATTGAAACTGCTAACTGGAATTCGGTTCGCCCGGCTGATCGCTATTGCGAAGAATTTGATGTTGCATGGCTTGAAGAAAGCGATACAGAGGCGACTTCTGCCACTGGACAGACAATGATTCACCGTCCCGTTTGTACGTTTGAAGCAGAAGAACTTCAATCCAACAAAAAGACTTACAAACTGGACAATGTTATCTCTATCCCGGTCCGCATTAAGGATGAAGATTGTGGTAATATGTTTGATGCTGATTCAAAGGTATCCCTTGCACTGTTGCAAGCACAGAAAAAGATCCTTGAACGATGGGGCAAAGCATTGCCTCCATTGATCGACGCGGAAGCAGGTGCAAACTTGTTGAATGGCGCAGGCTTTGACGGGCAGGACTGGAACATCGGATCAGCAGTAGGTGCAACAACTGAAATTGATCCAGCGGATTTGACATTGGAAAAAGCAGTGTACTACCTGCAAATGATGTTCCAATTGAACAAGCTGCAAAACCCATACATCATCGATGGTGGAATGTTCAGTTTCAGTGCATGGTTGGCGGGTATCCAGAACGGAACAGGTAACGCAGACACAGGACAGTGGAACGCTTGGAGATACATTGCAGACCGTTACCGCATGGACATTGTGAACATGTTCGCAGCGGGTTATATGAATAAGGCGTTTGTTGTGGATCAAGGTCAGCTTGCAATGCCTACCGTTTCTTACTTCCCTCGTTTGGGTAGCGGAGAGAATGAGGTTGTTGCAAACAAATACATCTACTCAATCCCAATGACAGGATTCCAGCTTAACGGGCAGCCGGTTTACTTGGACGTTACTTACTTGAAAAAGGAAGAAGCTATTCCAGGTGGATCAGGACGCTGCTTAGTTGTGCATGACTTCCTGCTTGAATTGAAATGGGATTTGTGGAAAGCACCGAAGTACACGACTGACACCGTAACAGGTATCATCACATTGAGCAAAGGCGCGGCAGCGTAAAAATAGCTTATGGCTTCAAATTGTTACAACCTTTGGAGGGTTTACGAGAATTCAAAAGGCCAAAAGAAATGGATCAATGAAGGGCGCACTCCTGATGGGGAGTGCCCTGATTGTCCCCAATCTAATTATCCGGCGGCGGGTACATGGAACGGCGTGAGTGCATATTGTCAGGACGGCGCTATTCATAAGTGGGTAGCAGACGGCAACGGCGGAAAGATGCCAGGACCTGTTTTGATAGCCGCTACGGATCAAAGGGCAATAGATGCTTGTATAGGCAGTGTTTATGTAGGCAAAGGAAATATAAGCAACTACTTCTGATGTCGATATCACTAACAGAATTTCTACTAAGTAACAAGGTCATCTCTATGGATGGCCTTTTTGCGAATGAGACAGCAATAAAGTTATATCTTGATATGACCGAGAATGCTGTCTTTAATGTTTCTGCCGTATCCGATCAGCGGGGCGAGATTGACGCGACGGTTGACACGCAATACAACAACGTGTTACATCAAGGCCGGATAAGCGAAACAGCCTGGCAGCATTCATTTTCAGCCAAAGCAAACGAGATTCTTGCAGAA
>Ga0247732_10000949_pt1 | contig 12217 bp, 5 predicted proteins | sample UWRJL163409C2_FD_180940 | JGI IMG/M metagenome (GOLD analysis project Ga0247732, IMG submission 180940) | Plant litter microbial communities from Arlington Agricultural Research Station in Wisconsin, United States - UWRJ-L163-409C-2 | ecosystem: Environmental > Terrestrial > Plant litter >...
CGATCAACTTCGATGACGGCGTGCTGGGCAACCGCGCCGAGGGCCGCGACAGCCAGATCAATGTGCCGATTGTGCTGGCTTCCACCGGGACCCACACCTTCCAGGTGGAGGGTGCAGGTGCACTGATGACCGTCAGCGGGCTGGTCAGCGGAGCCAATGGCACCCTGCGCAAGGCAGGCGATGGTGTGCTTGCGCTGACCGGCACGAACACGTACACCGGTGGCACCACCGTCAATGAAGGCCTGATCCGCTTCCAGAGCGCGGCCAACCTTGGCAGCGGCCAGATCGTGCTCGATGGAGGTGGTCTGCAGTGGGCAAGCGGAACGACCACGGACATCTCCGCGCGGCTGGCGGCGCTCGGCCGCGGGGGTGCTGTGTTGGATGTGCAGGACAATGACGTGACGCTTGCCAGCGCGATGTCCGGTGCCGACGGCGCGCTGATCAAGCGCGGCGACGGCGTGCTGACACTGGCCGCAGATAACACGTATACCGGCGTCACGCGCATCGAACAGGGCGAGCTGGTGCTGGGCACCGGCGGTAACGCGGGTTCGATCGCAGGCGATGTGGCCAATGATGCGCGCCTGACCGTCAATCGCAGTGATACCGCCACGCTGGCGGGCGCGATGCGCGGTAGTGGCGAGCTGGTGCAGGCCGGCAGCGGCACCCTGGTGCTGACGGGGATGGCCACCCATACCGGCGGCACCATCGTCAGCGCGGGCGTGCTGCAACTCGGCGACGGCGGAAGCACCGGCAATCTGCTTGGCGACGTCAGGCTCGGCGCAGGCACCGCGTTGCGGATCCAGCGCGACGATGCGCTGTTGCTGGAGGCCAACGTGACCGGCGAGGGCGCACTCGTGCAGGCCGGTGCCGGAACCACGGTGGTCGCCGGCGATCTGCAGCATGGCGGTGGTACGCGCATTGAGCAGGGTGCGCTGCGCCTGGGTAACGGTGGCATTACCGGCAGCGTGCAGGGCGACATCCACAATGACGGCATGCTGGAGTTCGACCGCGCCGATGATCGGGTGCTGACCAATGCCGTGCAGGGAACCGGCGGACTGGTCCAGATGGGGCAGGGCACCCTGCGCATCGCCGATGACCAGGCCTACACCGGCGATACCCGCGTGCTTGCCGGCCGCCTGCAGGTGGACGGCAGCATCCAGTCCAGTACCTGGGTAGCGGCTGCCGGCACGCTGGGCGGCGGCGGTGCGATCCATGGCGATGTGAACAATGCCGGTGTGATCGTGCCGGGCAGCGGCAGCGACTACGGCATCCTGACTGTGCATGGCGACTATGTGGGCAATGGTGGCGCGCTGGTGCTCAACACCTATCTGGATACCGACGGTTCACCGTCGAGCCAGTTGGTGATCGATGGCGGCCGCGCCAGCGGAACGACGCAGGTGCGGGTCAACAACGCACGCGGCAGTGAAGGTCACACCACCGGCGATGGCATCCTGGTGATCGCCACGGAGAATGGTGGCACCACCGACTGTGATGCCTTCCGCCTGGGCTACCCGGCACGCAGTGGCGCGCTGGGCTATGAACTGTTCCGCGGTGACCTGCAGGGCCACTTCACCGACAACTGGTACCTGCGCAATTCGTTCGTGGTGCCGCTGCCGATGCCCGAGCCGACCGCACCGGTCGATCCGGTAGATCCGGTGCATCCGACGGACCCGACGGACCCGACAAGCCCGATCGTCCCCGTCGATCCAGTCATGCCGATCGATCCCGTCGTGCCCGGACCAAGCGGTCCAGATCCGGTCGACAACGGCGACCCTGTGCCGGTGCTGCCGGTCGACCCGATCGATGTGACCCAGCCGCTGCCGCCCGGTACCTATCCGATCATCGGGCCGGAACTGGCGACCTATGGCACGGTGCAGCCGATCGCCCGTGAGTTGGGCTTGCTCAACCTGGGCACGATGCGCGAACGCGGCCCTGCAGACGTTCCTGCTGGCGCTTCCAAGGGCAGGGCCGCCTGGGCGCGCGTCACCAACCGCCATGTCGACAACGCCTACCGGGCCTTTGCGGCACCGCAGGCCCGCGGCGATCTGTCCGGCCTGCAGGTGGGTACCGATCTGTGGCAGCACGCCCGCAATGACGGTCAGCGCAGCCGTGTGTCGGGATATCTGGCGCACAGCCGGAGCAGCGTGCGGGTCGATGGCGTGTTCACCAATGACGACGCCACCGGCTATGTGCGTGGGCCCACCGGTTCGCTGGACCTGCGCGCCACCAGCGCTGGCCTGGGCTGGACGCTGCAAGGGCAGGGCGGCGGCTATCTGGACGCGGTGGTGCAGGGCACCCGCTACAGTGGTTCGGCACATACCGGTGCGATGCGACTGCCGATCCGCGGCGAGGGTCACGCCCTGTCGGTGGAAGTGGGCCAGTCGTTCGCGATGCCGCTGACGCACGGCAGCTTCGTGCTGGAGCCGCAGCTGCAGGCGATCTGGCAGCAGGTGGACATCAAGCACACCGCCGATGCCGCCGGCACCGTGGATCTGGGCACCACGCGGGGTATCACCGGGCGCATGGGTGTGCGCGGTGCCTGGGTGCTGGATGCAGCCTCCGGCACGCGCTGGAGCCCCTATGTGGGTGTGAACTACTGGCACGATCCGCGTGCCAGCAGCCAGGTCACATACGCAGGCCGCGACCAGGTGCCGCTGGAATCGGGCGGTGGCCGCGTCGAGATGACGCTGGGAATGGAGGTGCAACTGCGTGGCGGCTGGGGCCTGTTCGGCTCGGGCGGCTACCAGCGCTCCACGGGTGCGGACGATGACCAGCAGCGTGACAGCGTGAATGCGAGCGTGGGCATGCAGTACCGCTGGTAACGCCCAGCACGCCGCACGCTGGTCATGACGGCCACCCTTGGACAGGGTGGCCGTTCGCGTGCGTGGGCCCGATCAGCTCTTCAACCAGCGCTCGCAACCTGCGGTGCCCTCTGCGGACGTTGCTGCCTTCGCACAGGTCGCGCTCATCTGCGCCTGCAGCCGGCTCAGGCTCTCCGCACCGTGGTGCGCGTGGCTCCACGCCTGCAACGCGGTGCCCAGCCGTTCGAAGCGCTGGCGCGTGCGCTGGTGGTACCCGGCCGGCTGGGCGGCCAGATCGGCAATCACTTCGCCGGTGGCCTGCTCGATGGCGGGTGCATCCTCGGGGGTCAGCCGGAGCAGGCCCTCGACATACAGCACGCCCCACTGCACGCGGGTGGCCGGTCCTTGAGCGCCCTGGTAAGCCTTGTGCAGCCAGGAGACCGCAGAAGCCTTGTCGCCGCGTTCTTCGGCCAGCTCCGCCAGTTCCGGCATGTAGTAGTACGGTGTCTGGCTGCGGTCGAGCTCGGCCAGCAACAGCTTCTGGGCCGCGGCGTCGTCCTTGATCTGGCGCAGCACATACACGGCGGTGCTGATGGTCGCCTGGCGCTCGTGCGGTGTAGTCGCGGCGGCATCGGCAGCGGCGACACGCTGCTGCGCTTTCTGCTTCAGGGCAGCCGGAATCTCGTCATCGGGGTGCTGCTGGCGCTGCAGCGCCAGCTCGGTGATGACGGTGCCCAACCGCGCATCGGCTTTGTCACCCAGCGCGTGGTCGGCGGCATCCAGTGCGCCCAGCAAGCGCGTCCCCAACTGCTGCGCCTGGGCCGGGGTGGCACTGGCCAGTTTCACCAGGGCGGGACCCTGGTAGCCCAGCAGGTCACGGTTGGCGCGGACTTCGGCGGGTGCGTCAAGCACAGCCTCCAGGAGGCTGCGCGTCGTTTCGCGTTGTGCGGCTGTCGGCGTCGCGTCCGGCTTGCCCGCACCCAGCGCCAGGAGTGCGAACCGCCGCTGCAGGGCCGGCTCAGGCGCCGCCTTGGCCAACTGCTGCAGCAGTAAGGCGGCATCACGCTCGCCGGCCAGGCGATTGGCATCCACCTCCCAGCCGTAGTCGCCCAGCACGCGCCAGTCCTCCGCGCTGACCTCCTGTGGCGCCGTCAACGCGTGCTGCAGGACCTCGCTGACCGCGGTGCGCCGGCTGACGGCCAGGGTGAGGGCGCGGGTCAGCGCTCCGCTGTCATTGCCGCCGGCCAGGCGGGTGAGTTCATTGCGCTGAGGGTCGAGCACGATGAGCGTCGGGTAGCCGCGCACGCCAAAGCGTTCGCCCCACGCCTGTGCACCCTCCTCATCGCCATCGAGATAGACCGGCACGTACTGGCGCGTGAGTGCGATGAAGGCCGGATCCTTGAACAAGGTGGCCTTGAGCTGGTTGCAGGGCGGGCACCACACGGCACCCCAGTACAGCAGCACCGGTTTGCCACTGTCGCGGGCCTCGGCAAAGGCATCGTCGACATCGCCGTGGCGCCAGGCAATTTCCGCAGGGGCCTGTTCGGTCGCGGCAGGTGCCACGGTGGCCGCGGGGGAGGGGGCAGGCGAGCAGGCCGGAAGCAGGGCGACGACGCCCAGCAGGACAAGGGACAGAGCAAAGCGCATTGAGGAATCCAGAAGTGGGCAGGGCAGGAGGCGTGCCTGATTGTAGGAAGCAAGGGCAGCTCCGGCCGTAGCGCTCTGATGCGGATTGCTCATGACGGCAGGCCCCGGCGTGATAAGGCGCGTGCAGGCGGCCTGCGCGCTTCGCCTGCGTAGCGCTCCCATGCGCCCCGCGCGTTGACGAATGTCATGGTTTGGCCGCGCGCGATATCGCCATCGGCGAACACGACATAACGCCTGCGCATTTCTGCATTGGGGCGCGAGCGGGGTTAATGAATTGGCTTCCCCCACTACCGATGTAACCACGATGACAACAGCTCGTTCTTCCCTGCGCCCGCACCTGCTGGCGTTGGCGGTGTTGCTTGCCACCGCATCTCCTCTGGTACATGCGCAGTCCACCACCGGTGCGATCGCCGGTCAGGCGCCGCCATCGGCGCAGCGTATTTTCGTTCGCAGCGACACGGGTTTCACCCGTGAAGTGGCGGTCGATGCGCGCGGCCGCTACACCATCCCGCAGCTGCCGCTTGGCCGCTACTCAGTGGAGGCACGTGATGCCGACGGAAATGTAGTGCAGACCCGGCAGGACGTTGCGCTGACGGTCGGCACCAGCACCGACGTCTCCTTCGTCGAGGTCACCCGGCTGGATGGCGTCCAGGTCAGTGCCGACCGCGCGGCGGCAGCCATCGATGTCAGCAGCGTCGACTCGCGCACCGTGATCACGGCCGAGCAGCTGCAACGGCTGCCGCTGGGCCGCTCGGCCGAGGCCATTGCCCAGCTCGCCCCCGGCGTGATCGGCAACAGCGGCAACGGCACGTATGCCGGGCCGACCGGCGCCCAGCTGGTGAGCTTTGGCGGTTCGTCCGCCGCAGAGAACACGTACTACATCAACGGCTTCAACAGCACCGATCCACTGCGCGGCCTGGGCGGCCTGACGCTGCCCTATGGCAGCATCGACCAGCAGGAAATCTATACCGGCGGCTACAGTGCCAAGTACGGCCGCTCCGATGGCGGCGTGATCAACGCCGTCGGCAAGCGTGGCACCAACGAATGGCATTTCGGCGGCCAGGCGACCTGGGAGCCGGCCTCCACACGCTCGGACAAGGATGACGTGCGTTATCCCGGCGACGGTGCGTTGTATGCGCCTGAGAGCAAGGACCGCGAATGGGTCAGCACGCAGAGCATCTACGCCGGTGGTCCCTTGATTGAAGACCGGCTGTTCTTCTTCGGCTCCTACGAGCTGGAGCGACGCGAAGGTACCGACGTCAAGAATGTGGAGGCGACCAATTCCTACTCCAGGTACGAGTACGAACGCCCGCGCTGGTACGCCAAGGTGGACTGGAACATCACCGACAACCACCTACTGGAACTGACCGGCGCCTCCAGCCGCAACGTCTTCCGTGGCGACATCTTCGCCTACGACTACGACACGCTCACCCGCGGCGCCCAGCGCGGCAAGGAAGACACCACCAAAACCGGCGGCGACCTGTGGACGGCCAAGTACACCGGCTACCTGACCGACCGGCTCACCGTGAGCGCGCAGTACGGCGAAATGCGCACGGATGACTATATCGGCAATCCTGCCTACGACGGCAGCCTGACCTACATCAACAGCCCCACGCTGCAGAATCCGGCACTGAACGGTGGTGCGCCGATCACCAATGCGCAGACGACCTCGCTGCTGGTCAACCCGGACCGCGGCAACCGCAGCAACAACCTGCGCCTCGATGCCAACTACGTCTGGGGCGACCACAGCATCACCGTCGGCATCGACAACCAGAACGCGCGTGCCTTGAACCGCGGCTCGGTGGCCTCGGCCGATGGCTACTACTGGATCTACGGGCAGTCCAACCCGAACGTGCCGATCAATACCGGGCTGGGCGTGCCGGCCACCGGCGGCGTGCGCAATGGCGAAGACGGCTACTACGTGCGCCAGTACATCTACAGTGCGCTGGCCTCGGTGCGTGCGTCGCAGCGGGCGCAGTACATCGAAGACAACTGGCAGGTGACCGATCGCTTGCTGCTCAATCTCGGCCTGCGCCTGGATCAGTTCACCAACTTCAACCGCGATGGCGATGCCTACATCAAGCAGACCAGCGGGCAGTGGGCGCCACGTCTTGGCTTCAGCTGGGACGTCGACGGCGATGGCCGCTTCAAGGTGTTCGGCAACGTAGGGCGCTACTACCTCGCGCTGCCGCTGAACCCGGCGTTCAACGCAGCGGGTGCGACGCTTGCCACCTCGACCTACTACACCTACGGCGGCATCGACAGCAACGGCTATCCGACCGATCTCACCCGGTTCTCCGACGCGGTGTCGGCCAACAACAACTACGGCCTGCTGCCGGATGCGAAGACGGTGGCCACCTCCGGCATCGAGCCGTCCTACCAGGACGAGTTCATCCTCGGCTTCAGCAAGGCACTGGGCCAGAACTGGGTGTACGGGGCCAAGGCGACCTACCGCGTGCTGCGCAGCGGTGTGGACGACTACTGCGATATCGATGCGGTGCTCGGCAAGGCCAGCAGCCTGGGCTACAACGTGACCAAGGACAGCAACCCGGTCAGCTGCTGGCTGATCAACCCCGGGCGCGCCAACACGTTCAACCTCGTGGATACGGGCGGCAGTTACGTGACCGTGCCGCTGAGCAACGCGGAAATGGGCTTCCCGCAGTTCAAGCGCAACTACTACGCGGTCAATCTCTCGCTGGAGCATCCGTTTGATGGTCGCTGGTATGCCCGCGGCGACTACACCTGGTCGCGCAGCTACGGCACCACCGAAGGGCAGCTGCTCTCCGGCATCGGCCAGACCGCCGTGTCCACGACCCAGGCGTGGGATTACGCCCAGCTGATGGAGCACACCAACGGACCGCAGAGCAACGATCACACCCATCAGCTCAAGCTGCATGGCTATTACCAGCTGACGCCGGAGTGGCTGGTCTCGGCCAATCTCAAGGTGCTCTCCGGCTCACCGTTCAGTGCGCTGGGCTCGTATGGGCCGGACTTCGAAGACCCGTCCGGCTATGGCATCGCGTATCACTTCTACAACGGCCAGCCGGCGCCTCCGGGCAGCCAGGGGCGCCTGCCGTGGCTGAAGCAGCTGGACCTGGGGGTGTCCTACCGCCCCGCGGTGGCCGAGGGTCGGCTGGGCTTCAACTTGGATGTCTTCAATGTATTCAACAGCCAGGTGGCGCTGTGGAAGTCGCCGTACTCCGAGCTCGATCCGGGCCAGCCCGACCCGCTGTATGGCGCAGCGACCATCCGGCAGGCGCCGCGATCGCTGCGGGTCAGCGTGAGCTACGACTACTGAGGGAGGAGGGCGGGACGGGCAGGGAAGGGACTCCCTGCCCGCCGGCGGTGTGGCGCGAGGGCGTGGCATGCCGTTCACGGCTCGCGAGGCAGGCTGGAGTCATTGCCAGTGGAGCCCCATCATGCAGAAGCAGACACGGAACAACGCAGGGCTGATGGCGGCCGGTTTGACGGTGTTGCTGTGCGCCTGTTCGCCGCAGGGCGAGGGCGGTGCTCCACCAATGGTGCCACCCAGCGGCGCAGACCCGGGCGCGGCGAAGGCCGCAGACCCAGCGGCCACTGCGACCACAGCCGGGCGGCCGGCCCCTGTGTATCAGGAAGGGCCGGCCGGCATCGCCGTTGGCCCGGTTGCAGGGGTCCGGGTGGCGCAGGACTTCCAGCGTGACTACCTGGCGTCGCCCACCTGGAAGCTGTTTGCTTCTCCGGACAGTGTGGGCAAACCGCTGGTGGCGCTGGTGCTGGAGGGCTCGGATCGTGTTACAGCTGGGGAGTTGCGGATCGGGCGCAGCGAGGATGCCGCGGCGGTCAGCGCCTGTCTCGAGCTGCCTGCCGAAGCGACCGGCCCAGCGGCGGCGACCACGGTCGATATCGGCGGTGTGCCGTTCACGCACTTCACCGTGGGTGATGCGGCGATGAGCCACTACGTCAATGCGGAGAGCTATCGCGCGGTACGCGATGGCAGTTGCTATGCCATCGACCTCGTCGTGGCCGGGACCCGACCCGAGGTCTACGATCCGCCGAAGGTGCCGCCGTTTACGCAGGCAGACGCGGCGTCACGGTTGGCCGAGGCGTTGAAGGCCGTGTACTGGGTACGTTGACAGCTCACCTGCCGGCTATCGGGATGGAGACGTACCGGCATAGGGTGGAGCGTCCCGCGCTATGATCTGGCCTTGGCATGGATGGCTCGGTATCAGCAATGGACGCGATGATGGAACCGGCTGCAGACCTTGCAGCAGAAGATACGGGTGCCGAGCGGGAGCTCAGCTTTTCCTTGCTGCACCAAAGGGTTGCTGCCTACGTGGCGCATAGCCTGTACCCGAAGCCTTCCCGGGTGGAACGTGCCTCGGTATGGATCGCAGTGGGTGCTGCCGGCATTGGCTTGCTCGTCGGCGCACTGCACCCACGCGTGCTTGCTGCACAGACCGCATCAACCGCCTTGACCGCTTGCCTGGTCGTGGAACTGGCTGGATTTGCGGTCCATCTCGTTCTGCTGGCAAAGCGCGAACTACCTCAACTTCTCAAGCCGCGATTGACGCACGCCGCGGAAATGGATTTCGATTTTGCGTACTGGCGGCAGCTGGTTGCTGACATCCGTGGATTCCCCCGTAGTCAGATCGAGGAGATGCTGAGATTCGCGGGTGCGCTGAGAGATCGCATGAATGAGCGAATGGGGCTGGTGTACGGGGGATTCCAACGACTGGGGATATTTCCGGTGCTGGTTGCACTGTATCTGCAGTTCCGCAACTGGACGTGGGGTGATTGGGCATCAGCGTTCGATGTGAACCTGGTTGCCGGGCTGCTCATCTGGATGATGGTGCTTATGTATGCGGCGGGTTGGCTTCTGATTGGGCTGCGCGTCCGGGTCGAGACGTATGTCAGTCTGCTCGAATCGGCCCTTCAGGGCGAACGCGCCCTCGGGCAGTAGCAGACACCCTTCGACCACCGTCATCTCTCCAAGGGAAGCTGGCCCTAGTGCCTGCAATGTCGTTGCTTCTGGGCGCCAACGCCAGTGCTGGCGATCACGGTCCTGGCTTCCCCAGCGGCAGACCGGCCCCACGTTCGTGCCCCGGCAGACGCTCCAGCCCATGCCGTCCGAGCATGTCCTGGAGGCGTGCGCGCACCTGGTCCCTCTCCGTGGGCGCACATTGATCCAGAATCTCGGCCGCCAGGGTTTCAAACTGCGGCCAGAACTGCGCTGGATGGCGCACGCGCGCCACCCAGTGATCCAGCTTGTCGGCCAGCGACTCCAGCTGCTCGTGGATCCCGGGGCGCATGCTCATCCCGGAACCGCAGGCAGGTCCAGCGTGACACGGTAGTAATGACCGTCATCGCGGAGCTGGACGCTGAGGTCCGGCTGCAGGACGTCATCCACATGCAGTGTCGGCTGCCCCTGCGCCGTGCGGGTCACCACGAACTCATACCGGCTGCGGCCGAAGCGGTAGTTAAGTTCGAACGACGGCCAGTGATCGGGCAGGCACGGTTCAAGCGACAGACGGTCGCCTTCACGGCGGATGCCGAGCAGGGATTCGACCAGCAGACGATACATCCAGCCGGCCGAACCGGTGTACCAGGTCCAGCCGCCGCGACCCACGTGCGGCGACACGGCGTAGACATCCGCAGCCAGCACATAGGGCTCGACGCGGTACGTCCGGACCGCCTCCGGGTCCAGCGCGTGGTTGAGGGGGTTGATCATGTCTGCCAATTCCCAGGCACGCGCCGCATCGCCCTGCTGTGCAAATGCCATCGCCGCCCACACAGCCGCATGGGTGTACTGGCCGCCATTCTCGCGAACACCGGGTACATACCCACGAATGTAGCCGGGATCCTCCGTGGTCTGGTCGAAGGGAGGATCGAGGAGCTGGATCAACTTGGCGTCCTTTCGCACCAGATGCGTATACAGCGAGTCCAGTGCCTGCGATGCACGCTCCGGCGCGGCAACGCCGGACAGCACCGACCAGCTCTGGGAGATCGAATCGATGCGGCACTCCTGATTTTGTGACGAGCCCAACATGGCGCCGTTGTCGAACCAGGCGCGGCGATACCATGCACCGTCCCATGCATGCTGTTCCAGGTTCTGCCGCAGGCGGTCGGCCTGCTCATGGCACCACTGCGCACGGGCGGCATCGCCACGCGCATTGGCCAGCCCGATGAAGCGACGAAGCGTGTCATGCAGGAAGAAGCCGAGCCACACGCTTTCACCGCGCTGCTGGTCGCCGACGCGGTTCATGCCGTCGTTCCAATCGCCGCTGCCCATCAGCGGAAGCCCACGTTCACCGAGCAGCCGGCACCCGCGTTCCAGCGCGACGACGCAGTGCTCATACAACGTGCCGCGCTGTGCCGAAAGGGTCGGCATGTCGTAATAGCCTTCCTCCTCCGGTGTCACCGCGCGCCCCTCGATGAAGCCAACCACGTCGTCCAACACGCTGGCGTCGCCGGTGACCTCCAGGTAGCGGCAGGCACCCTGGGGCAGCCACAGATAGTCGTCCGAGCAGCGGGTGCGCACGCCCCGACCTTGCGGCGGGTGCCACCAGTGCATCACATCGCCCTCGGTGAACTGATGTGCCGCGCAGAGCAGCAGGTGCTCGCGGGTCAGGTCCGGCCGCGTGTGTACCAGGGCGAGGGCATCCTGCAGCTGGTCGCGGAAGCCGAATGCGCCGCCGGACTGATAGTAGCCACTGCGTGCGAGGTAGCGGCAGCCCAGGGTCTGGTACACCAGCCAGCCATTGGCCAATGCGTCGAATGCCGGGTCCGGCGTGCGTACCTGCACCGTGGCCAGCACATTGCGCCAGTGGATGCGCACGGCGTCCAGCGCATCGATGGCTTCCTGATTACCCTGGCGGCTTCGTGCCAACGCCAGCGTTTCCTCGCGGTCGCGCCCCGCGCCCAGGCGGAACGTGGTTTCACTGCGGTCGCCCGGCGCCAGCTCCAGCGGCACCTGGATCGCCGCGCAGGGATCCATCCCCGCACCGGCCCGTGCATCCAGACGTTCGCGGCGCAACGCCGCCGGTGCGTGCAGGCCGCCATTGCGGCCGATGAACTCCAGACGGTCACAGGTCCAGCCACAGCCCTCGGCATCGGTGTCGAAGAAGGCCATCCGGCCGCCGAACTCGGTGCTGTAGCTGTTGCGCGCCAGCAGCGCCCCGGTGTGCTGATCGCGTTCGGTGACCACGTGCATGCGCGACTTCGGGCGCAGGTCACCCATGACCCATTCCACGTAGCCGATAGCCGACAGCCGCCGTGGCCTGCCCGACAGGTTGTGCAACCGCAGGACCGAGAACTTCAGCGCGGCGGTGACGTCGACGAAGACCCACAACTCGCTGACGATCCCGTCTTCGACGTGCTCGTAGACCGTGTAGCCGAAGCCATGGCGGGTACGGTACGCCCCGGTGCCCCGGCATGGCAGCGGCATCGGCGACCAGACGCGGCCGGTGTCCTCGTCGCGCACGTAGAAGGCCTCGCCGCCGGTGTCGGACACCGGATCGTTGAGCCAGGGCGTCAGGCGGAACTCGTGCGCGTTTTCGAACCACGTGTAGCCCGGTGCACTCTCGCTGACGACCGTGCCCAGGCGGGCGTTGGCGATCACATTGGCCCACGGCGCCGGCGTCGGGGCGCCTTCGCGCAGCACCACGACGTACTCGCGGCCGTCCTCGCTGAAACTGCCGGTACCGTTGTCGAATCGACCGGCGCCGCGGTACGGAAGGAACGGCCACGGGTCGTCCACCTCCTCGTCGTGTTCGATACCCGGGGGCAGC
>Ga0247732_10000951_pt1 | contig 12189 bp, 16 predicted proteins | sample UWRJL163409C2_FD_180940 | JGI IMG/M metagenome (GOLD analysis project Ga0247732, IMG submission 180940) | Plant litter microbial communities from Arlington Agricultural Research Station in Wisconsin, United States - UWRJ-L163-409C-2 | ecosystem: Environmental > Terrestrial > Plant litter >...
TACGTCTCGCCTAGCTCTGTTGATGACATTTTCTCTTGAGAACCAAGGGGTTGTTCGGGGAGCGTTTTCGAGTGTCGCCGTCTTCACAGCTCCTCTATATTTTTTGATCCCGTCGCGATCGCGAGAGTGACAGGAACAACTGAGGTCTTGTTCGATCGCGAGTCGGATGTGCGCTGGCAACGTCTTGACCATCAGAGCGCTTTCTGATTATTCTTTTAAATCCCAGCGACGATTTCGACGATTCCCGACTCGGAGTTCATGTCATTCTCTGGAGGTTGGCAGTGCAATTGAGCAGGATAAAGTTGGCGGACAGAGGGACGTACTCGTGGAAGAAGGCTATTCAAGATATCCATGAAAGACAAGGTTTGAGTGCACAGAGTGGGCTCATCACGGAAGTTTCGTACCGAGTCCGAAGGTCTGCCGTCCGCCGCAAGAGTTCGCATGTGAGAAATCAGAGAGTTTGATGGGCGTCGTTGTGGTGTTTTCGTGATCTTTCGTTCCCACTGACCATGTGCCAGCCGTGTGTGTGCACAGCAATATGGTTGGGTTGGGTCAAGAGTGTCAGATTGGAATCGGTTGCGGTTGCGGCTGCGGTTGCGGTTGTGTTTCATTCAACTTTTTTTTTCTCTTCTCTCTTCTCTTTTTGCCGAGGTTCCTTACACTTCATTCCCAGTGGCGAGGCAACCTGTATTAGTGTTTTCTTCCTCTTCTGCCTTAACCTAACCTTGAATTCACCCCAAAATGGGTAAAGCCTTGAAACGGTTGACTGATCCTGCATAATTTTCAGCGAGCAATTTGCGGGAAAGATGGAAAACCGAGCACACTGGGGGTAATGTGAATCTCTTTTGAACCTGATCGAAATCGCAGGAGCGAAAGTTTGAGAGAACTTGGGCGTTTACTCGAGATTCAGACAGATGTAACGCATCGTTTGAGCCTGAGTCCGACCTTGAGAAGATGCAGTCATTAAATCCCATGCAGACTTGGAAGAGTATCCCAATCAGGGACAGAAGCGACAAGAAAGGAAAAGGATACTTGGGGCCAATAGAATTCAATTGATCGTGGTGTTGCATTGGCAGTGAACGACATGTATCATGGAGGTTTTAGCTGCGAGGTCGCCGTCAGACGACGTCGGAGAAATTTAAATGTAACATACAAATGTACTTCACGCCGCTGGCATCACCCTTGTATCCCTTCGGAATTCGGCGGTTGGACTGTATGAATTGATTATCGGCGAAGCATAGCTGGGAGCTCTTAGTCTATGCATAAATTGAACTGAAATCGTTCCGTCATTGGAGACTGATATTGAGCAAGGGGACGAAAGAAGAGTCAATTGTGGAGAAGCACGTACAAAATAAAACAACAATGACGCTGCCCATTCTCTTTACAATAGATTCCACATTTGTCGTACTTCGAAATCCTACCGTTCCGAAAGGTGGTACTGAGAACATTTCCCAAACGGGCCTGGGGCCTTGAGAAATAACGGATTTCGGCGGGGGGTTGCTTTGAAATATTAATCGAGAGACCTGGGATAACAAGAAAGTTCAATAGAAAATTACAAGAGATTCATAATAAGAAAAACAACAGGGCGGCACCGGCAGTATGCATATGCCAAGAGTCTGACAGAGTCTGAGGATTCGAATAACCGACAGTTTCAGGGCCTTGAATACTTTTGCACGAGGACGAAGAGAAAGGGAAAGAGAGGAGTCAGTGGAACCGAATAGTGTCGCGTGGGTTCCTCGCGTGGATAGCGTGTAACGGCAGATGGGGGGAAGAATGGTCTCTAAATGGTTATCATTGGATGTACAGAGTCCAGACCGCCCACGCGTTGTCGAGGCATGAGAAAAGTGAGAGAATGGATAGTGAAAGGTCAAGTGGTTGGTTGTTAACTTTGTTACAGGTCGATCAGGCCATGGACTGTCCACTCATATACACCGAGGAAGACAGCGCCACCAGCGGAGATCCAGAGTGTTCTAGGGACGACGCCTGCGAATAATGCACCGACACCTTCTACTGTGTAGATTGTGTTGAATCGCTTCCACAATGTGGGTGCTTGACCGTTGCCAGGTTGCTAGAAATTGATGATGAGGAAAGGTTATGTATGATGCTGCAGACGTACCCGAAGATCCAACATCACGCGGGTTTTGAGAACGTCCAAAGGGGTCGTCACAGCTGCCGCGAAACCTCCTGCCACACTACCACACATCGCTGCTTCGTGCGCATATAGAGGTTTCCGTCCAACCTTTTTGGACAGAACACTTTTAAAGAATTCGTATATGGGAAACTGTATTGACGTGAAAGGGATCTGGACGTTATTTAGATGCGGGGAGTTCAGGCACTAATGAGCGAACATACCTCGCGCATGATAGTGATGCTAAAACCGCGATAAAAACCTCGGATTCCGTCGCTGTTCAAGACAAACTTGGCTGCAGCCAGAGACGATTTTCCCTTGTCGCCATAAGTGGAAGTCTGCATTCGCGTTTTGATAACCTCTGTCGGCACCCGGATTAAGCAAGCGGCCTGGATGTTACGGTTAGTTCAACGAGACGCGTCTTCGCTGCACCCAAAAGACACGCACAATTTCGCCTACAGACGCGGAAATCATATGGTTGAATGGGGCCCAAGTGCCGGATAATGGCACGACTTTCTTCATAGTTTCATAGGTGGAGAAAAATGCGGCGGCTGGACGGAAGGGAAGGTTATGGCTCGGAATTTCGTGTACATCGTTCCGAGGACGTACCACCTGGAGCACTGCCCACTACGACACTTCCGACGCCCCGGTATACGCCTGTAAAGCCTCCAGCTTTGATGAAGCCTTGTGCGGACTGCAGACGCGTCTTGACCGTGTCTATCGGGAAAAAGAGGAGGTCGACGGACGTCCCGGCGAGTCCACCTGCCTAGAAGATTCAGAAAGGTTTTATAGAGCACCCTGTGTTTGTATACTGACCACTAGAGACTGTGCAAAAGTCGGCCTCTTGTCCGGCGGCGACATGGTCGGACCAAAAGGTTGTGATGGATTGTCATGGGAAAGAAAGACAGGGTCTATTCTCCATACGTAACCCTTCTGATTCCTCTTTGATGATTTACCAAGCGTAAAAGATGCGACTGAAACTCGCTTTTCTCGTTTCTTCCTCTTCATGGTCGTCGTCTGGATTTTACTATCGTATTTTGCCCAAGCGCAAGGCAGCACCGCCCACCTTTTTCGAAGAGACGACACTTGCCCGGAGCACAGATCAATAGCAGACATCCTCTGGAGTTGCTTGGCCACGACCTTTCTGTGCACATGGGTGACGGTGCACCCAAATGTGCCACCGCAGGACGAACACCTCGTCGTGTCTACCCTCCGCCGGCTGCACATCATGATTTGGGCTCTTTTGTGTCCCGAGATCGTGCTGGCATGGGCGGCTCGACAGTGGATAGCAGCCAAGAAGATTCACAAGACTTTTGAACGTAGGGTCCTTTCCAGGGTTATGATCAGCGGCTCACTTTTCATAGACAAGGGCTGGACGATGGCGCATGCTTTTTGCCTTGTGATGGGCGGCTTCGCCCTCCACCGCGACGATGAAGAGCTCTGTGTCCTCTACCCCGAGCAGTTTCAGCAACTCTACGAATCCGAGGACATTATTTTTCCAAATGTTAAACCAGGCGAGCTGGACGATCGGAGCAAAGCGGACGTTGTGGCAAAGATCATTGTTATCATACAATGCCTTTTCATTTGCGTTCCAGGCGATTAGCCGAGTGGCATACGGGCTTTCGATAACTGCGTTAGAGCTAGGGACGATCGCTCTTTGCGTCTTTTGCGCGTTTATGCTCTATTTTTGGTGGCACAAGCCTATGGATATGGGCTTCCCTATTCCGGTCCTTTTGGCGCCCACATCTACCTATGTTCTCCCACGCAGAGGAGAAAAGGAAAAAGGTAAGAAGATCGAAGGTGAGTACAGCCTCTAAGTCCCTATTCTCTGCTGATTCCTATCTAGACAAGGAAGCTTCGTTACCTGCACCTCCGAAAGAAGAGCCCCAGAGTGACGAGCCTCTCCTCCAAGGGAGGGAAGATGTGCGACCCAACACGTTGCGACAGTTTCTAAAGGAACGTCGCCAAGAGCTGAAGGAAGGATATCCCCCTCTCGTCCTTATGAAGTGGGTTTTCTGGCCTACCAAGAAGGTTCTCATGGCCCTCTATGGCATGTCTCAAGGATGGACGAGCGCCGATACCGAACTGGGTAGCAAAACAGTCCCAACATTTTACTCGCCCGCATGTTCAAGAAAAGAAGAGCATAAAGTCGCGTACGTCTTTCTTGTCTGCGCAACCATCTTTGGTGGCATCCATTGCGCAGGCTGGGATTTCGACGTTTCGGAGAAGGAGAGAATGGTTTGGAGGGTTGGTTGCTTATGTCTTGTTGGTATCCCCCCGGCTACATTGGTCTTGGACTACATTGGCCAACTTCGATTTGGAAAAGATCCAGCGACTGCGAACTACTGGCCTGGTACTGCTTGGTACGATCATATTCTCAACGGCATTTGCTGGTTCCTTCTCATCTTTGCGGGCCTCATCATGCCTGTTTACGTCTTTGCACGAATCTGCCTTCTAGTAGAATCTCTTTATATTTTGCGCTCACTGCCTGAGTCTGTAACTCTCGAGGTGCCTTGGGCGGACTATTTGCCGCAGATCTGAGTCGTTTTACATCATTTGGATTAGTCTGACAATTACAATTACCACACATTTTTGGACACGGTTCATTCTGTCACGCTCGGCAAGCTGTGGCTCTTTGACCTCGACCACGATGGCTCATACAACTGCAACGGCCGCTGCTGCTTCCGCTTCCAGCAGTAGTCATCGGGATCTTCCCGAACTCTCCATCACCTTTGATTCCGACGACCAGCCGCCCCGCCGTCTGAGCGTTGATTCCGAACAAGACGAAGAAGACGACGAATCGCCAAGCGCGTACGACTCGACAGCAGCGCTTATTCTAGTCAACGACAGCGATGAAGGTTCAGGAAACCCGTTCGACTTTTCCGACGACGAGAACGACGGCGACGAGCTCGACGAACTCATTAGTCCCATGTTCCAAGTGCGCAACACGGCCGCATGTCCACCACTCCCGCCATCGCTCGTCTTCCTCTATCTCCTAGCTCCGCTGCTCAAACTCGGTGCTCTCAACATACGGAACGCACAATTGCCTCTCAAGTACGGCTTGCCCGCTTTGTTTGTGTCCGCCCTGGCGTCAGCCTTTGTGCGCCAGATCTGGTACATGCTTGCACGATACCTGCGCAAGGCGGACATGACAGAGGTCTTCGTCAACACATTTGCGCGTGGGCGGGGCAAGGAGAAGCAGCGGGTTTGGATCCGGCGACTCGTAAAGCTGGGCTCATTCATTGCCAGCATCCTGCTCGCTGTCACTCATTTCCGGGGTACGTGCCCTGCCAGTTCAATAATGGCCACTGCTGCGCGACATCTTTTCATCTGCTAACACCTATTCTTAGCGGCTATTTTCACTCTGCACCCATATTTGCTTCAGAACCTTCGACCAACAGTGGCCTATGCCATTCTCACACTCGTTTCCGGTGCCATCGTCTTTTATCTCTCCTACGCTAGGTCGTTGGGCTCGCGGCGGGTCATCGCAGCCACCTGGCTATCTCTAATTGCCTATCTAATTTGGCTCTCTTTGACGATCTATGCCTACACCCATCGCGTGCTGGAAACGTCTCCAGGGTGGCTCGGAGAAGGCGTCTGGCAAGGCCTAGGCGAGTCCATTGTTCATTTCGTTTTCTGAATGATGCTGACAGTGCTACAGCTACTATTGTCTTTGCCTTTTGCTCGTCATCCACCCTGCCACTCTATGCATCCCTCAAGAGTACAGCATATCCCGTTGGAACTGGTAAAACACCACGATCGCGGTCGTTCCGGTTTCTTTCAATATGTTCTCTGATCGTCACTGTCTTCCTCCTCCTCCCATCTGTTCTGTTTGGAGCGTTGCCAAACAATCCGGAAGAGGTGAGCACAAGACCATATCCCTTGCCCGCCTTCGCACCTTTGTTCATCTATTTAGTCTTTATCCCCTTTACAGGATCCCCCAGAACTCTTCGCTCGGCAGTTGGTCTCCCATGAATCGTCTCCCCCTACCATACCCGCCCTTGTCCCACTATCTTCCATCCCTATGGCCCATCTTCCAACACCAGGATTCGAAGTTCCTCCGTTAGCGCCTATGATCGCATTTTTCTCAGCTCTCACACTCTTATTTGGCCTACCCGCCGTTTTGGTATCAACGCCCACTGTTTCGATCCCCGGCATACGGTCATCACGTATCAATCTCTCCAGGATCCTCAATATCCTCATCGTCCTGGGGTTAACCCTCATTCCGCCAAAACTCTACCCAACCCCCAGTGAACCAGACGTGGCGCTCCTCGCCGCCTCGCCATTCTCCGGTATCCTCATCGCCATTCTCCTGGCATTCACGATCTCAAGCACCTACCTCGTTCCTTCATTTATCCACATCGCAGTCCATTGGTTCAAGAAACCTCTATCGATCGTCGTACCTCCACGTACACCTCTGGTCCAGACGCCCTCGGCTGCTACGGCAAGTTTCAACCAACCACCGATGTTTGGCGGAGAAGAGGCTGGCCCGAGTCCGAGGGGGATCCGAGACGAGTTGTTGTTAAGGAAGGAGAGGGCGTTGCAGAGACGACAATTGAAGAGGAGGATCATCTGGGACTTGGGGTCTTGGCTTGTCCTAGCGACAACAACGGTTGGGTTGGGTGGGCTAGTTGCTGGGCTTGCAGGCGCCTGGTCGTCATGATTGTCCCTATGGACGAGTCGATTCGTGTCGGTCGGTTGGTCGGCTGCGCCGCTGTGCTGATTCTGTTGATGGGTTTGAATGTATCTGGTGATTGAGTAGGACTTGTGCACATCAGAGATGGCATGATCCTGTCAATCTGTTGTTTTTGTTGTTGTTGTTTTCTCCTTGATATAAAGTAGTATTTATAGGTGGTAATTGTATATGCCGCACGTCAGCGCCCTATATTTTCTGTCCTATATGATGCCAGATTGATATCGCATAGTGTAAATGGACAGTTATTACTTTTTCCGTTCGTCCCTCTACATTAGCAACCGTATCCTTGAGTGTATCATAATGTAGAGTAGACAGGGAGAGTTAAAGCAAAAGTGGCCTTGTCAAGTCAAGAAAAGCAGCAGGCCCTCATCTCGCACGAGGTATGCGTTGTCCAAGATGATATTGATACAAGTGCTCCCCGCCAGCCCATAGACAAACTCCCGGTTCTCCCGGTTCCTCTAGGACCTGAAGCGAAGCTAACGGTCTCGGAAACTTCGCCAAAAATGGGTTGGCTAATCCGTTGTCCTGCTGCCTTGACGAGCCTAAGTCCACCTCCACCGTCGTTTCCATCCCAGTTGGTGCAAGGATGGGCTCAGCCGTCCGAAGGGACCAACCGCGTAGCCTGAAATCCTCACCCGCAGCGTAGAGCATCTGCCTCTCGCGATCCAGACATAGACCAAGCCTAGCTGTGTACGAATTGACGTGCCCTCCAAAGACTTTGATAGGTTTCGCACAGGGTCCAAGACTATGGGTGCCATCGCTGCCGTTGCTGTTGGAGAGAAACCTCAAGTCGTAGCTCTCGAGACAACCGTTAAGATGGCTGACGAGGAGTTCTCTGTTGCAGTCACCCCCTCCTCCCCCTCGAGATGACGATGTCGACGATGACGAATCAGAAGTTGCGTAAGGGAATTCGAGAGCGAGGACGGTGCTGCGTGCGGCATTGTTCGAACCTCGACGTTCGTTAAGGAGGTTATGGGATTTGTGTATGGATGTGCGGAGGTCGAATCGGGTGATAGTACCGTTTCGTGCGCCAGTGTAGATGAGGTTCTGTAAGGAGATGTTCAATCATTCGCTCCGCCAGATGGGGTGAAGTGAAGTTACATTGTCTCTGGCAATGGAGAAGATGTCGCTTCGTTGGGATGTTTGAAGAGTTTCTGGACCGAATGAGGAATCTATGTCGGCGAAGTAAAGTGCGTTTCTGAGTCCTCCTACGGAATGATGAGCCGGCGTCCGTCGGGAAGACAGAGGAATGTGACTAACCTACGATAAGTGATTTTTCTTGTAGATGCGAACAGAGGATGTCGGCAAGATCAAATTTCAGAATAAACATCCGCCTAGATAGATCTATTAAGCCAACCTTCAAAGGGACAGGGAGACGGACAACTCACGGAGAGGACTCTGCGAAATCATACACCAGGACTTTTCCAGGCCCAAGGGACGCAACACTGCATTCAAGGCTTCTTTAGCACGTTCCCAGACACCTTTTGACTGAGAAAGCTCACTGACACAAGTATAGTCCCCGAAACGCTCATGGACGAAATCTAAAACTTGTACCTTGGTGTCAAAGCCGACAGCGTAAAAGCAGAGAAAATGACGGACCCCATATGAAGGCTGGAGGTTCAGCTCGCCGCGCCATGTTGACTCCCCATCGCCATCGCGATTGAGGCTGTATATCCACCCTCCGTCATCGCCGATGAACCTTTTCGTTCCGTCTGGGTGCAGCATAGTCTATCAGTCAGGGCATCAGTTAGTTTATTCGGTATGGCATTTGCAAGCATGAGAGAACGAACTTGGAAGACTTGTATCGAACCAAAAGTTGGCACAGACGACCTAGTCATCCTCGATGTTTGCGCATAGCTCGCACATAGTGTATCACTAGTAACCAAAGCGCAGTACGTGTCAGTCACACCTGTATATATGCGCACCCAAGCCCACAGAGAGAGAGACAGTACTCTGCTTACTGGAAATCTCTCGACGACGGCCGGGATAACGAGCTCCATCTCAGATTTTCCCGTAAACGCCAAAGCTGCCTTGGTTTCCTCAGTCCAGTCGTTTGGTTCTCGGTACCATTCTCGGCAGCATGACCATAACCTCGTGCTTGCTCTCGATGTTGCTGCTGCTGCGATTTCTGCGGTTCTCTCGGTTTGGACCCCAACGGAAAATATCGATTCCTCTCCGCATCAAAGTAGAATCCTGGCAGCTCAGCCGGCATTTTTCTTTCTTCTTGGCCTAAAGTCGCAAATTCGAAATAACCAAGGTTCTGATATACCCCGGAATCGCAAATCGTATGATGATGATAGTCGGTGGTCAAAAAGGAAGAAAGCAAGGTGCAACACTGGGTCGGCGGCCTCTTTGCCTCTTTGGGAATCGGGTCATGAGTAACATCGTGGCACATTCCGCGTGTCCTCAAGACAAGGTGTTCAAAATCCTTCAGAAATTTCTGATATTACTAGAGAACAGCGCCACCGTCAGAGCACAAATCTTCTATTTCGTCGTTCTGTTGGCAGGGAACAGCCTGGTTGTTCATCCGATAGTCGTGTCCAGTTCCAATTGAACACGAGCCATGAATGTACAACTCTCCATGAGTCCATTTCATGATTTCATATGATGGACATACTTCCCGACGGTACGAGTATAGACTTTTGATCACATAGATCAAGTGCATATCCCTGCGCCACCATGCCCACAGCAACTTTCATCCTCGAAACGCTCCAAAAGGCAAAGGAAGAAAACATGTGAAGTTGAATATTCCCAGACATCTGATCAACCAAGTCTCCATTGTCCCTAGAGGCATCGAAATATCATACCAGCGTCCAACTTGAGTTAGCGAAGAACCAATATTGCGCATGCTTTCCTACTCTCTTCCTACCGGTGTCCAAGGTGGATTATTCGTCAGTACCTGACCCACGCCACCGTCATAGACGGCATCAAGGAACAGTTCTAGCTTGGGGGATATCGTGACGTTGGGCAGCATGGCCCAAAGAGCGACTGCGACAGTGCTAAAAAGAAATTCTTGGTCAAAATCTAAAACGTTATCTCGCCTGGAAGGAAACTTACTTCTGACCGCGATAATCCAGGATACCTTCGTGAACGGGGAACCGAGACTGCGGACTACAGGCGTGAACCCATCAGCAAATGATTCCTCTTCAGGGCGAAAGCACAAACCCAAGATTCCCAATCCGTTTTCCCATCATCCACCCATTAACAAAGAGGGAAGCCCGATACGGTTGGCCTTCTGGCTCCAAGAAGTTGAAGGAGAGCATCACATCTAGTCCTTTGGGAATATCGAGCTTGAAGGTAGTCACGAAAAATCCCAATCCCGCTTGGTCATTCGGTAACCCATCAGACAGTGACCGCAATTCCCAATCGTCCGTTGGGAACCCCGGCAGATGCCATCCCTTCCGTTCGCCATAGAAGCCACCCTCATTGAAGATACCTGGAGGAAATCATGACCATAAGCCCAAAAAGCCGATGCTAATCCTTAGCGTACCTCTAACTTTGTCCGGGAAACTAGAGAACGGAATGAGCAGCTAGCCAGAGCACCGTCATAATACGTACTGTCTATATCCGCCAACCTTGCCTTGGACTTTCCACTGGCGGAACAGCTCATTTTCAGGTAGCTCAAACCCTCGAATACCGCGGGGGGATTTCGACGCATCCGTGTTCTCTGCAGGGTAGATGAGTTGGGGGAAAACTGTGAGTTCATGAGAAATGTGGCACGCACGACCGTCCGTTTCATTAAGCCCCATATTATCCTTCCCCATCTTAGCACAGGCTAAACAGTTCATCGAAGCCTAGAACTTACCTGAACAATCGTCAAAACATTGTCGCCATTGTGGATGAGCGAATTCGGCGGAAAGTCGTAAACTTCGTCAGTCTCCTCGATAATATTCTGATTGTTGGTAGAGCTGGAGATGATCAGCGTTTATTGTCAGGGGTTCGTAAAGGTCCGTACTTCCCGAACGCCGTGCCTAAAAAGACATCGTTGATCCAAATGCTCGCCGCGAAGCCTAAGTACATAATAAGTTCGATCTCCGTAGTGTGTTGTGTAGGATTTACCTTCACCCCCGTTAATGGCAAGACGAACGGATTTCTCGTTTCCTGTCGCATTGAAGTGCCCCCTCCAGATTACCGCATTCTCACAGCTAATCGATGGAAGTAAGCATCAATAACAAGCAAATGGACTAGAACGCACAATCCATAATCACAGCCATAAAGAACCCTCCCATCCCCATACAAAGGTTTGAGAGGTAAATTGGTCTTGATGTGATTCGCATACGTCCAGTGGGTATCATTATAGCCCTTCCCGATCTCCGGAAGGTTGTCTTTGTACTTCCAGCCTGTCAGCCGAGGGATACGTATCCCATCCAAATCGTGACGAGTGTGCAAATCCGTGACGAACACACCACTGGACGAGACGGCTCTCGACAAACTAAGGTCGGGTGTGGCATCGTATCCATTCCAGGTGATCTTTCTAACGGCTTTCGGCGCAATGACCGTCAGTCTAACATCCGTCTTGAGATCCCCTCGAAGCGCAAGAGTCGTTCCTGTCAAATCCGCACTTCGAACCAGATATGGACCTCCAACGAGAATAGACGAGTTGGTACCAAGAGACCAGAAGTTGGCAAATGAATCTCCCTTGTTTCCGGCCAACGTTGGGGACCAGAAGGTGCCAGCGGTCTCGGAATCGGCGTAAAGGATGAGTTGGTCATCAGAGTCATGGATCGGGATGAGGCCCTGCACCCCAGGCAACAGGTTGACAATCACGGCTCCTCCTACAAGGTCGGGATTCGAGTTCAAAACAACACGAGAAGGATCGACCACATGAGCGGGGTTTGGCACACCCGAGAAGCGCATGGAAAATTCGTGGTGGTGCTCCCGTTTCCCGTGGAGGAGAAGGACATCACGATTGTCGATGATGCCGGCGAAGAAGACTTGAGCAGTCGAATAGAGGAGAGTTGACCCTAAGCCGAAGGTATAGTCCGCCAAGATCAACTTTGACTCCCGCCCACCCAATGTGATCGAAGGCGCGGCTATCGGAATCTTCAGAGAGGCAGTTTCTGCCTGAATCGACAGATGGAAGTTCGTGGTTTTCCTAATGGCCGATCAGTATTCACCCATATCGATTAATGCAACCTACTGAGACGTCGAATCCTTGTGTCTGACGATGTAAAAGGATGCTCGACCTTCCGTGTTTTTCAAATGCGTAACAAACACATCCGGATTTGATGAGACGTTAAGGCCAGTAGAAGTGTCGCCGAGCCAGTCGGTTCGATAGAAGTCCGGAGAACTACGAATGAACATTCCTTGCCGCTTCAATTCGTCGTATTTCGTCGTCAATTCCCTCGACTCCGAGACCTAAACA
>Ga0247732_10000952_pt1 | contig 12183 bp, 8 predicted proteins | sample UWRJL163409C2_FD_180940 | JGI IMG/M metagenome (GOLD analysis project Ga0247732, IMG submission 180940) | Plant litter microbial communities from Arlington Agricultural Research Station in Wisconsin, United States - UWRJ-L163-409C-2 | ecosystem: Environmental > Terrestrial > Plant litter >...
CCGAGATCTACGCCCAGGCTCTCGAAGACGGCGGTTTCACCGTCGATCGCCAGTTCAGCATCGGACAGCGTGAGGTCTACCTGCCCGAGCTCGAGGCCGGCGGCATCGACGTCTTCCCCGAGTACACCGGCAGCCTGCTGACCGGACTGCTCGGCCCGGACTCCGAGCCGAGCGGCACAAGCGAGGAGATCTACGAACAGCTCGTCGACGCCCTGCCCAGCGGATTGAGCGTCACGGAATACTCGGAGGCGTCCGACCAGGATTCCTGGACCGTGACCCAGGCATTCGCCGACAAGTACGACCTGACCGATTTGGCGTCGCTGAAAAACGTCACCGAGTCGATCACCGTGGGCGGTAACACGGAACTGCAGACCCGCCCGTACGGTCCGGATGCCCTCTCTGAGAAGTACGGCGTCACCATCGCCGGCTTCACCCCCGTGCAGGACAGCGGTGGACCCCTCACCGTGAAGGCACTGGTCGACAACGACATCCAGATGGCGAACATCTACACCGCTGACCCCAACATCGAAGCCAACGACCTGATCGCCCTGGAAGACCCCGACGGACTGTTCCTGCCCGCCAACGTCGTCCCGGTTGTCTCGTCGAAGGTGAACGACGATGCGGCAGCGATCCTGAACGCAGTCAATGCCGTGCTCACCTCCGAGGACCTCACCGAGTTGAACAGCGAAAGCTCCAACGAGCAGAAGTCCGCTGACGTCATCGCTGAAGCCTGGCTCACCGACAACGACCTGATCGGCTAACCACCAAGGACACGTTCCACCGGATACCTGGAGGGGCGGATGCTGCGAAGCATCCGCCCCTTCAGCGCGTTAAGCCGACCGCGTGCGCTGACGTCCCTAGTGCTGACGGGCGCCGGCGGCCCCCGTCGGTTCGATCACGCGAGGCTAGTGGGAGATGCCCTCTGTCGTAGAGGTATCGCCGTCGCCGGCGCGTTCCATGTGACGCGCTTCGCTGCGCGCGATGAGCTTCTTGATCACAAAAACAACCAGCAGGAAGACCGCGATGATTCCCACAAAAACGTACCCGGCAGAGTGCAGGCTGTCGGAGAGCTCGCGGTAGCTGCCGGCGGCGAGGGAACCGACCGAAACGTAGGCGAACGCCCAGATGACCGACGCGGGCACCGTCCATTTCATAAACCGGCGATAGGTCATGGTGCTCATGCCCACCGTCAGCGGGATTAGCGAGTGGAAAAACGGCAGGAACCGCGACAGGAAGACGGCAATCCCGCCGCGGCGGTCGAGGTAGTTCTCCGCGCGAATCCAATTCTTCTCGCCGAGGCGCCGCCCCAGCCTGGACGCACGAATCCGCGGGCCGAAATGCCGACCGAGGGCAAAACCGATGCTCTCGCCGATCAGGGCGCCGACAATCACCACGGCGACGAGGGAAAAGTATTCCACCGGCGTTTCCACCGCGGTGCTGGAGACCAGCACGATGGTGTCACCCGGCACGATGAGTCCCACAAGGACGGACGTTTCCAGCATCATCCCGACGCCGGCGAGAGCGGTACGCAGAACCGGATTGACCGATTCGACGAACTGCAGGATGGTGTTGAGCGCTGCGCTGAGCGACTGGCCGAAACCGGTGATGACATCGGGGAACCAGTTTAGGATTTCGCTCACGCTGCGAGCCTATCTACACAGGCTGACGAAGCGCCCCGAGTCTGCGGCGCCACGTCTCCAGGCGCCCGGGACGTTCGGCCATTTCCGGACCGTCGACCCACGACGTGACGATGCGGGCTCCATGCAGCGCGCTCAGGGCCCAGAGTTCCGTTCCGTCGAGTTCGGCGGGAGTGACAGCCTCGCTGTAGGTCTCAACCCCGAGGGCCGCCGCCAGGCCAAGGACACTGCGTACCGTGACACTGTCGATTCGTTCGAACTCCAGCGGGGGCGAACAGAGGATGTCGCCGCGCCACCACAGCAGCCCGCTATAGGCGCCCTCAACCACGAAGCCGTCGGATGTGAGGATGATGGCCTCTCCCGCGCCGGTGGGGTGGACACTCTGGCGGGCTTCGGCCATCCGGGACAGGTCGGGCCCTTTGACCGTGGGGGAGGTGCGCGGGTCCACGCCGGGCAGCGTCGCCACTACAACGGACCGCTGTTGCACCGGTGCCTCGCGCAGCCGCAACACCAGGCGTGGCCCGCCCTCAAGCAGCTGGAGTTCGACCCGGGGGAAAAAGCTGCCGGTTCGTGGCAGCGCCGCAAGCGCAGCATCCCAGAACCGGTCCGGCTCTGCGGAGTACACGGTGTCACCCCACCGTTGCAGGGCATCGGCCGCCGCGCCGAGGAAACGCTCACGGTGGAGGCTCACCGCGAGGGTCCGGCCCTCGGAAACAAGCCAGGAATCGGCGGCCAGGAGCTGCACCGCAGTGCCGGTCGTCTCGGTGATCGGCTCGAGGGTTCCATCGTGCCAGCGGTAAAGGACGTCGACACTCATAGTCTTAGCGTATGCGTCTTCGTAAGCTCACGTCTCCGCTCGCCTCCTGGGTCGATCCCGCCACCGCATTCGCGGCGCTGTACGGCGATGCCACCGACGTGGTCTGGCTGGACAGCGGCCTGGATGCGGCCACTGGGATGAGTTATATGGGACGCGCTAGCCGGACGGTGTCCACCGCCACGCAGGACGGGTCGATCTTCGATTTCCTCCGCGGCGAACTGGCGGCGACCCCGATCGCTGCGGACGGGAACGGTTTTTCGCTCGGCTGGCTGGGCTGGCTGGGCTACGAACTGCGCTTCGAAACGCTCGGGCTGCCCCGTACCCGGCAGTCCAGGCATCCGGACGCCGCTTTCCTCTACCTCGATCGGGCCCTCGAATTCGACCACGCGACATCCACCCTCAGCGTCATTGCGGTGGGGGAGGACTGGACTCCCGAGCTGCTCCACTGGCGCGACGAAATCATCGCCGCCCTTGCGCTGGCGGACGGTCCGCCGAAAATCAAACGCCCGAGGCCCACCGGGGCCGACTATTGGCGTTACAGCGACAGCGACTACCTCGCCATGATTGAGGCCTGCCAGCGTTCGATCGCCGACGGCGAGGCGTACCAGCTGTGCCTGACCACGGAGTTCCGGCTAGAAGGCAGCCCCGACCCGTTCGGCAGCTACCTTGCGCTGCGCCGGGCCAGCCCGAGCCACCACAGTGCCTACCTGCGTATCGGCGACGTCGCGCTGTTGAGCGCGTCACCCGAGGTGTTCCTCTCGGTGTCACCGGACGGTGTCATCGAATCGCGTCCGATCAAAGGAACCCGCCGTCGCGGCGAGACCGCTGCGCAGGATGCCCTCCTGCGGGCGGAGCTGGAGGGGAGTGAGAAGGAACGGGCCGAGAACCTGATGATTGTCGACCTGATGCGCAATGACATTGCCAGGGTGAGCACCGTCGGCTCCGTCGACGTGACCAGCCTGCTGGCGGTCGAGAGCTACGCGCAGGTGCACCAGCTGGTCAGTACCGTACGCGGCCGGCTGCGACCAGACCTCAACGGCGTCGACGCCGTGATCGCCTGCTTCCCCGCGGGATCGATGACGGGTGCGCCCAAACGCAACGCCACGGTGCTGCTCGACAACCTCGAACAGCGACCCCGCGGGATCTACTCCGGCGCATTCGGCTACTTCGGGTTGGACGGCCGAATTGATCTCGCGATGGTGATCCGCAGTATCGTGATGGACGCCCACGGGGCCACCGTCGGAGCCGGTGGCGGTATCACCGCCCTCAGCGACCCGCAGGAGGAACTTGCCGAAGTGCGGTTGAAAGCCGCGGCGCTGCTCGGCGTCCTCGGAGTCGACGGCTGATCGCATTCCTCGCATCTGGCGGCGCACCACGAAGGTGCGCCGTCGTTTAGTACGCTTGAGGCGGGCGCGCCCGGTTTCACACCGTTGCCGTTACCCCCTCCCCGCAATGAATTGAGAGTTCAGTGGTACACGAGCACGACCGCAACGCAGCCGATGACGCCCCGGAATACGACGTCGCCAAAATCCAGGAGAAGTGGCTGTCCGTCTGGGACAAACTGAAACCCTTCGCCAGCAGCGACCCCAACGACAAACGCCCGCGTAAATACGTGCTCGACATGTTCCCCTACCCGTCCGGCGACCTGCACATGGGCCACGCCGAGGCGTACGCCCTCGGTGACGTCATTGCGCGGTACTGGCGCCAGCAGGGCTTCAACGTGATGCATCCGATCGGGTGGGATTCCTTTGGTCTGCCCGCGGAGAACGCCGCCATCAAGCGCGGTGTCGACCCGCGCGAGTGGACCTACGCGAACATCGAACAGCAGAAGACCAGCATGCGCCGGTACGCCGCCTCGTTCGACTGGGACCGCGTGCTGCACACCAGCGACCCCGAGTATTACAAGTGGAACCAGTGGTTGTTCCTCAAGATGTACGAGAAAGGCCTCGCCTACCGCAAGGACAGCTGGGTCAACTGGGACCCGGTAGACCAGACGGTGCTCGCCAACGAGCAGGTCCTGCCCGACGGCACCTCCGAGCGCTCCGGCGCTGTTGTGGTGAAAAAGAAGAAGACCCAGTGGTACTTCAAGATCACCGACTACGCGGACCGCCTACTCGACGACCTGAACCAGCTCGAAGGCACCTGGCCCTCCAAGGTGCTGTCGATGCAGCGCAACTGGATCGGCCGCTCCATCGGCGCCGACGTCGACTTCGTGATCGAGGGCCGTGAAGAAAAGGTCACCGTTTTCACCACCCGCCCCGACACGCTGTACGGCGTGACCTTTATGGTGGTCGCCCCGGATTCCGACCTTGCCGCCGAGCTCGTCGAAAACGCGACCCCCGAGGTGAAGCAGCGCTTCCAGGATTACCTCGAGCAGGTGCAGAAGTCCACCGAGATCGAGCGCCAGGATGCGACCCGCGAGAAGACGGGTATCTCCCTCGACCGTTGGGCGATCAACCCGGTCAACGGCGAACGCATCCAGATCTGGGCTGCAGATTACGTCCTGGCCGACTACGGCCACGGGGCCGTCATGGCCGTTCCCGCCCACGACCAGCGCGACCTCGATTTCGCCCGCAAATTTTCCCTGCCGGTCCGCGTTGTGCTCGACACCAACGCACCGATCACCGCAGCCATCCCCGTGCTCGAGCTGGATGAGAACGGGGAGGCAATCCTTCCCGACGACCTCCCGCCGCTGGATCCCGCCGTGACGGGCAAGGCGCTGGTCGGTGATGGCCGAATGATGAACTCGGGGCCGCTCGACGGCATCTCGAAGTCCAACGCCATCAAAAAGATCATCGAAATCCTCACCGCTGCCGGTACCGGCCGGGCTGCGAAGACCTACCGTCTTCGCGACTGGCTGATCTCCCGCCAGCGCTACTGGGGTACCCCGATCCCGATCATCCACGGTGAAAACGGCGACCTCATCCCGGTTCCGGAAGACCAGCTTCCAATCGTGCTCCCGCCGACCGAGGGCCTCGACCTGCAGCCGAAGGGACAGTCGCCGCTCGGCGCTGCCGAGGACTGGGTCAACGTGGCCAACCCGATCGATGGCACCCCGGCCAAACGCGACCCGGACACCATGGACACGTTTGTGGACAGCTCCTGGTACTTCCTGCGCTTTTTGAACCCGAAGGACGACAGCCAGGCCTTCGACCCGCGCGAAGCGGACAAATGGGCGCCCGTCGACCAGTACGTGGGTGGCGTCACCCACGCCATCCTCCACCTGCTCTACGCACGATTTATCACCAAGGTGCTCTTTGACCTTGGCTACGTCGGTTTCACCGAGCCGTTCAGCGCCCTGCTGAACCAGGGAATGGTGCTGATGGACGGCACCGCGATGAGCAAAAGCAAGGGCAACATTGTTCGCCTGAGCGACCAGCTCGATGAGTTCGGAGTCGACGCGATCCGCTTGACGATGGCTTTCGCCGGACCTCCCGAAGATGACATCGACTGGGCCGACGTCTCCCCGGCAGGCTCCGCCAAGTTCCTTGCCCGCGCCTGGCGGCTCTCGAACGACGTGACCAGTGCCCCCGAGATCCGCTGGCGCACGGGGGATGTGGCCCTGCGCCGCCTCACCCACCGCTTCCTCGCCGAGGGGCCGGGGCTCGTCGAGTCCTTCAAGTTCAACGTGCTCGTGGCGAAGATCATGGAACTGGTCAACGCGACCCGCAAGGCGATTGACTCCGGTCCCGGTGCCGGCGACGCCGCCGTGCGGGAAGCGACCGAGGCGATCACGGTCGCCCTCAGCCTCTTCGCCCCGTACACCGCGGAAGAGATGTGGGAGAAACTCGGTTACGCCCCCACGGTGGCCAACGCGGGATGGCGCAAGGCCGACCCAGCCCTGCTCGTCGAAGAATCGGTCACCGCGATCGTCCAGGTGGATGGCAAGCTGCGGGACAAGTTCACGGTGTCCCCAAAGATCGCCGCCGACGAGCTGGAGAAACTTGCCCGCTCATCAGAACTGGTGACGCGCGCGATCGGCGACCGCGAGATTGTCAACGTGATCGTCCGCGCGCCACGCGTTGTCAACATCGCGACGCGCTAGCACCTTCTCCACAGGGCCGGCTCCCACGCCGGCTTCCCGGTGGGTCCACGCCTAGCCTTTCGGCGTGGACTCACCAACAGGAAAGACCCCCTCCCGCCGCGCCCGCGTCACCGTTGGCGCCGTCGTTGTCCTTGTAGTCCTCGGTGCAGCCGTCGCCGTTGTGGTCGCCTCGACCGGACCGCGGGGGCAGATCCAGACGGTCGGCAGCACTCCGGTCCCAGACAGCACTTCGTCGCCGGCACCCGGCATCGACCCCGGAGGCGGCACCGGCGGCACGTCCGTCCCCGACCACCAGGCCACGACGGCGCCGGGCGAATCCGGGGCGAGGTCGACGGTTTTTGTGCACATCCTCGGCGAAGTCGTCTCTCCCGGGCTCTATGAACTCCACGACGGTGATCGCGCCATCGACGCCGTCGCCGCCGCCGGTGGGCTGACCGACGCTGCAGACCAGACGCAGTTGAACCTCGCACGTTTTGTCAGCGACGGTGAACAGATCATCGTTCCCCCGATCGGCCAGGTGCCAGCGCCGGCACCCACCGATGGCGCCGGTGCAGCACTGCCGGCCGCCGGCGCCACAGTGAATATCAACACCGCGGATGCTGCGGCACTGGAGTCGTTGACCGGGGTAGGTCCGGCACTCGCCGGCCGGATCGTCAGCTGGCGGACAGAGAACGGCAACTTCGCGGCCATCGACGACCTGCTGAACGTGTCCGGGATCGGGGAGAAAACACTCGAACGATTCCGCGCGGACATCAGCGTCTGATGGACCTGCGACTGGTCGTCCCCGCCGCGGCGGCGTGGATCTCCGCAGCGCTGCTGATCGCCCTGCCCGGCGGTCTCGCTCTGGTCGCACTGGCGTTCTGGATCCTCGCCGTGGCTGCCGTGGGGCTCGCCGTCTCTACCCGGCGCGGCTGGACGGTTACCGTCGCCCTGGTATTCGCGGCCGTCGCCGTGGTCGCGAGCTCCGCGGCAGTCCACTCGGGGGAACGGCGGCCAGAATCCCTCCTGATGGCCGCCTCCGCCGGTGATGTCGTCGAGTTGCGTGTCGTGACGACCGGGCGGATCACCGACGGGCCCTTCGCCGCGACGATCACCAGCGTCGAGGGGGCAGCGGTACCCGTGCTGGTCTTCGACGGCGCGCCCCGCCAGTTCGCCGGAATCGGAACCCAGCTCATACTCACCGGCGACCTCGAAGCAACCGGACCGGCCGACGACGTCGCCTTCCTCGTCTTCGCGTCCGGCCCCTCAACCGTTGTTTCCCCTGCACCCTGGCTGCTGGCCGGGTCAACACAACTCCGAATGGACTTCGCCGCCGTTGCGACCGGGTTCCCGGGCGACGGCGGCAAACTGCTTCCCGGTCTCGCAATCGGAGACACCGGCGCGGTGGATGAGCCCCTGGATGCCGCGATGAAGGCAAGTTCACTCACCCACCTGACTGCCGTCTCCGGCGCAAACTGCGCCATCATCATCGGGTTGATCCTGCTCGCGGGCGGGGCAGTGCGACTCAGCCGCCTGATGCGGGTCGTCGCCTCTCTCGTCGTCCTCGGCGGGTTCGTCGTTCTGGTCACTCCGGAACCCAGTGTTCTTCGTGCCTCGGTGATGGCGACCATCGTCCTGCTGGCATTTGCCGCCGGCCGCCCGATCCGGGGGCTGCCGGTGCTCGGTTTCGCGGTGCTTGTCCTGCTCGTGCTCGATCCGTGGTTGTCGCGCAACTACGGTTTCGCACTGTCGGTACTGGCCACTGGTGGACTGCTTTTGTTGGCGGGCCCCCTCGCCCGCCTCCTGGCGCGCTGGATGCCCCTGTGGCTCGGGGCGATGATCGCGGTCCCGGTCGCTGCCCAATTGGCGTGCCAGCCGGTGTTGTTGCTGCTGCAACCCGGGATTCCCGTGTTCGGCATCCTGGCCAACGTGCTCGCAGCGCCGGCGGCACCGGTGGCGACAATCGCCGGCCTCGCCGCCTGCCTGCTCAACGTGGTCGCTCCGCCGCTTGCCTGGATGCTGACCGCCTTCGCCTGGCTGCCGGCCGCGTGGATCAGCGCGGTGGCGCACTTCTTCGGAGGTCTCCCCATCGGGTCGCTTCCGTGGCCGGAAGGCCTTGTCGGGGTGGCCACTCTCACTGTCGTCACCGTCCTGGTGTTGGTGGCGGCCCTGTTTCCCTTGCCGCCGCAGGGTCGCCGGCGGATTTTGTTTGTTGTTGCGGGGATCCTCGTGGTTGTCGTGGCAACCGTCGCCGGGACAAAAATCGCTGCGCACCTTGGACGTCCATCGGATTGGCACATCGCCGCCTGCGATATCGGCCAGGGCGATGCGATGGTGGTCCGCAGCGGGGAGAAAATCGCACTGATGGATACCGGGCCGGACCCCGAACTGCTGAGAACCTGCCTGGACACCCTCGGCATCGGGCGGATCGACCTGCTCGTCCTCAGCCATTTTGACCTGGACCATGTCGGCGGCAGCGACGCGATCCTCGGTCGTGTGGACCGGGTACTGGCGGGCCCGGCTGCAGAGCCGGCGGACGAGGTGCTGCTGGAGAAACTGGCCGAGGGCGGTGCGATTGTTGAACGGGTCAGCAGGGGACCGACCGGGATGCTCGGTGAGCTGCGCTGGAGTGTGCTGTGGCCTCCCGCCCGCCTGGGGTCGATCGAGCCCGGCAATGACGCCAGTGTGGTGGTCCGGTTCGATCCGGGACCGCTGTGCCAGTCCGTCTGCCTGAGTTCGCTGTTCCTCGGAGATGTCGGACAGCAATCGCAGGACCGGTTGATATCGACCAATGGGGGACTCGACCATGTCGATGTGGTTGAGGTCAGCCACCACGGTTCCGCAGACCAGAGTCCACGCCTGTATGCCGCGGCGTCCGCCGGAGTCGGGCTGATCGGAGTAGGGCTCGACAACGGGTACGGACATCCCACTGCAGAGATTCTCGACATCCTGCGCGATACCGGCACGCTCGTGGGCCGCACAGACACGCAAGGGTTGCTGCTGGTCGCGCCGGGGGAGCAACCGGGCACACTCACGCTGTGGCGGGAGCACAACGGTGTCGTGGGCGCCGATTAGGCTAGGACTCGGAAAGGGGTCACCGTGGCTGCGAAAACTCCGGCGAAGAAATCCGCCACTGCGATACCCCAGCTGGCATGGAAGGCGATCCGCCCGTCGCATGTCATCCTTGTGTCCGGCCCGGAACAATTCCTGGCCGACCGATCGTTGCGAATGCTGCGCGACACACTGCGTGCCGAGGACCCCAGCCTGGAAGTCAGCGACATCGAGGCGGACAACTATTCGCCCGGCCAGCTGATCACCCTCGCCAGCCCGTCCCTTTTCGCCGAGCCACGACTCATCCGCGTGTCGAACGTCGAAAAGTGCACGGACGCCTTCATCTCCGAGACGCTCTCCTACCTGGAGAACCCCGCCGACGACACCTACCTTGTGCTGCGCCATGCCAGTGGTGTGCGGGGGAAAAAGCTGTTGGATGCCATTCGTGGCGGTCTTGGCGGCGGCATCGAAGTGGTCTGCGCAGAGCTGAAAAAAGATTCAGACAAGTTGAGCTTTGCGGCGGCCGAATTTTCCGACAAAAAACGCCGGATAACGCCAAGTGCCCTGCGGGCTTTGGTCTCCGCCTTCGCCGATGACCTCGCCGAGCTCGCTGCAGCCTGCCAGCAATTGCTGGCCGATGCCAGCGAAGAGATAACCGAAATCACCGTGGAGAAGTATTACTCCGGCCGGGTCGAAACCAACGCCTTCAAGGTGGCAGACGCGGCCATCGCCGGGTACCGTGGTGAGGCCCTGGTGCTGATGCGTCACGCCCTCGCCTCGGGGGCGGACCCGGTTCCCATGGTTGCGGCGTTCGCCGCCAAGCTCCGCACAATGGCGAAGATTTCAGGTGCGCGCGGCGGCTCTGGGCAGCTGGCCCAACAATTTGGCCTCGCGCCGTGGCAGGTCGATCGTGCCCAGAAGGATTTGCAGGGCTGGAGCGACGAGGGACTCGGTCGCTCCATCGAACTCCTGGCGGAAACGGACGCACAGGTGAAGGGCGCCGGCCGGGATCCCGTCTTCGCCCTTGAGCGCATGATCGGTGTCGTCAGCAACCGCGGGCGCGCATAGCCGGCTCGTCGCACCCGCGCGGTGGCATCCCGGTGGATGCCGCGTTAATCACGAAGCGCCCGCCCCGCGAACGGGACAGGCGCTGGAAGTGTTTCAACCCCGCCGCCGGAAAAGACCCTGGGGTCTTTCGCCGACGGGAGGCGACGTTTTAGTTAGAGAGCTGCAACCGCGCGGGCGATAGCCGACTTGCGGTTCGCAGCCTGGTTCTTGTGGATGACGCCCTTGCTGGCGGCCTTGTCGAGCTTCTTGGCGGCGATGAGCAGCGTGTTAACGGCCAGCTCCTTGTCGCCGGTGGTGACAGCGGCGCGGGTGGCGCGGATAGCCGTCTTCAGCTCGCTCTTGACAGCCTTGTTGCGGTCCTGAGACTTCTTGTTGGTGCCAATTCGCTTGATCTGCGACTTGATGTTTGCCACGTGAATTACCTTTTCGTTTGCGTAGATGGAGGGAGGCAGCCGAGGATAAGAATCAGATACCAATTCTCGGCCGCGTTCGCGTTTTCGCCCTCTCGGGACCTAGCGCGCAAGCCAACAGGAAACATTACCAGTTGGGTGCCCATTCCGGCAATCGATCCGGAAACTAACCGTGTCGCGCTACCTGAATAGTATTCGGATAAAAGCTCTCCCGCTCGTGGACACCACGCCGGGTGAGCCCGGATCCGCGGTTGCCAGTACCGTAGTGCCATGCCATCGCTCGCCCCGCACATCCCGCTGGTGCCCGGATCTGGAATCCGCCGCATCTTCAATCTCGCGCTGAAACTGGACGGGATTACCTCCCTCGCGGTGGGAGAGCCGGACGTTCCGGTGGCGCCGCACATCATTGCCGCAGCCAAACGTGCCTGGGACGATGACGAGACCAACTACACCGACAACGGGGGATTGCTGCCGCTTCGGCAGGCAATCGTCGAGAAGCTGGCACGGGAAAATTCGATGCGAGTCGACCTCGAGCAGGTGTGGGTCACTGTTGGAGCTACTCAGGGCCTGCACCAGGCAATGCACCTCCTGCTGGCTGCCGGCGACGAAGTACTCGTGCCTGATCCTGGCTACACCACCTTCACGATGACGGCGCGGATGCTTAACGCGATCCCCGTGCCCTACGCCCTCAGCCCGGAAGCTGGATTCCTTCCGCAGATCGAGATCCTCGAGCGTCTCGTCACGCCGCGGACCCGTGTGCTGATCGTCAATTCGCCCTCCAACCCGCTCGGCACGGTCATCCCGGCCTCCGTCCTTGCCGAACTTCTTGACTTCGCCCGGCGCCATGACCTGTGGGTCATCAGCGACGAGGTCTACGAATACTTCACCTGGGCTGAGCCGCATGTCAGTATGGCGAGCCTCGACAAGGACGGCCGGGTATTCACCGCCTTCTCCCTCTCAAAGACCTACGCGATGACGGGCATCAGAGTGGGGTACCTCGTGACGCCGAAGGGTCTCGCGGAAACCATGCGCACGGTCCAGGAGGCATCTATCAGCTGCGTGGACACCCCGGCGCAGTACGCCGCGATCGCTGCGCTGACCGGCGATCACAGCCATGTGGTGGAGGCACGCGAGCACTACCGCGAGAACATTGCGCTGGCCACCGACCTGCTCGAT
>Ga0247732_10000954_pt1 | contig 12155 bp, 8 predicted proteins | sample UWRJL163409C2_FD_180940 | JGI IMG/M metagenome (GOLD analysis project Ga0247732, IMG submission 180940) | Plant litter microbial communities from Arlington Agricultural Research Station in Wisconsin, United States - UWRJ-L163-409C-2 | ecosystem: Environmental > Terrestrial > Plant litter >...
ATAAGGCTTAAAACAAAATTTTGGTTGTTACTTTGCACCAATCTGTAAGTCAGCGGTAAGTTTACGTTAAAAAAACGCTAAGCCGAAAGGCAAATTTGAATAACTAATAAATAAGAACAAAATTGGCTCATTATTAGTTGTTTTGTTTTTTTACTAGCTATTGCAAAGGACAAGCGTATGAATACATTTTACTCATTTGTAAGAATGAATTTGAAAAATGAGGGTAAAAATGAACAAGGGAAATTGGTCTGACTTCAACAGAATTAGAAATAATTTTTTTCTATCATTATTAACATTTGTAGGCATACCATTATTTTGTGTTATTTTTATAGTTATTAACCTGTTAATGGACGGTCTTTTGTATAATGACACTGTTACCGTGTTCAGAAATCTTGTAATTTTTTCAATAATTTATCTCTTTTTTACAACCTTACAATTTTTCTTATTCAGAAAAAGAATTAACAAACTACGGGTTGAATAAGCAAAACCACCAAAAACAAGGGTTTACCTCCGATGAGGACTTCTCTCTTTGCAGTAGGGTTTAGAAACTGCAAAATTGAAGGGTTCGAAAAGCTTTATAAAGTTTAAATATTAACATAGATCAATGGATATGGCTATCGATTATACTAACTTTGTCATCTAAATTGATAAGAAACAATCATCAAAAACTTAATTAAAAAAGCAATAACATGAGAAAACTACTTTTTGCGCTTCCAGCGCTTTTTTTACTGGCATCTTGCGGAGGTTCTTCGAACAACAATGCTACAACAACTGCAGAGCAGACGGCTGCTGAACAAAAAGGGGATAGCTTCACTATCGATACCGCTACTACTACGGTAGATTGGAAAGGTGCACATAAAGGGGGCTTAGCACCGCGTTGGGGTAAAATTAGCGTAACTTCTGGTACTGTTTCTGTAGCTAACGATTCGGTTAGTGGTGGAGAGTTTGTATTAAATATGGCTTCGCTAACAGTTGATCCGGCATCGGTAACTGAAGAAGGTAAAAAAGCGACAGATTTGGAAGGACACTTAAAAAATGAAGATTTTTTTGATGTAGCAAAATCACCAACTGCAAAATTTGTGATCACTAAAGTAGAGCCTTACACTGCTGCAGCCGGACAAAGCCTTGTTGCTGATCCAAATTACCTGATCAGTGGAAACCTAACCCTTAAAGATAAAACGCTTAACGTAACTTTTCCGGCAAAAGTTGAAGTGAGCGCCACGGATGTAAAGGCTACAGCCAAATTTGTGATCGATAGAACTGCTTGGGGTATTAACTACAAAACAGAAGGTAGCCCAGAAAACTGGATGATCTCTAAAGATGTAGAGATTGGCCTTGAGCTTAATGCAAAGAAAAACTAATTGAACTAAATTTTAATACACCTCATTGATCTAACAGCCCTGCAATATTTTGTTGGGCTGTTTTGCGTTTGCTGAGCAATTTATTCACCATTTCTACTTCATATGCGCTGCCAACACCTACCAAACCAATATCCATAAGAGATGTTTCGCGGCGCTGTAGACAACAAACCTATTGAGATGCCCATGAGCCTTCAGCAATGATGTACTGGTCGCAAAACTAAAAGCCTAAGTTAATAGCATTGTTCTCTAACCTGCGAAATGCAATACTTCCATTGAAAAAAAATTATTTCAACACCTCAACCGGAAAATCATTCCCTAAGCCATAGCTGGATGGCAATTGACTATTGCCTCCATATTTCTTTACCAATTCTGGTACACGTAATTGCAAGAAGTTTTTCAACCCATTTACGGTAATCATCTTGTTTTTAGAAGCTTCGCCTTTTAGGGCTTGCAACAATACATAGGTAAAAGCACCATGACCAAGTTGCGCAAATTCTTTTGCTGTTTCTGTACTGCCACTTGCTGCAATCCAATGCGTACCTGTGCTTCTAGAAACTACGGCTAAGCTTTTCTGTTGTTCGCCATCGTGCCTCATCATTTTTTCGTAAGCCCCGGCACTTTGGCAGGCGTCTAAAATGAAAACTTGTTTTTGTGCCAATATATCAACAGCATATTCCTGTAGTTCTTTAGCTGCAATGCCATTTTTGAGCAAACTCTGGTCAGCGTCGGTAACATCGGCACTTACCAAGTAAAATTCTTTGGTATCTGGATATATATACCCATGACCAGCAAAGTAGAAGATAAATACATCCTTCGGTTTGGCATTTTGTTTAATTTCATTTAGCGCGGTTTTAATATCGGCATTATTGGCTTTCGCATCGCTAAAAAAATATGTTTTTACATTGGCCAACATACTCTTGGCATCTTTTTCTACCTCATCTTTAAAAGCAGTTGCATCTGGTAGGGCATAAGTAAGCGGATTTATTTTATTGGTGTAGGTATTGATGCCTATTACCATTAAATGTAGCGTAGCATCTTTATCAATCAAGTCTATTGGGCCGGTAATGGCATTGGTATTTGTTTTTGGTGCTGGTGTGGGTACTCCATTTGCTGTATAATTCACCGTAATTTCATCGGCATCACTCTCCGTACGTTGACTATTTAGGGAAATCGCATTAAAAATATTTCTGCCTGGTAGCAAGTTAATGGTGTATTTTTTAGTTTCAACGCCATCATTATCCGTTACGGTTAAATTTCTAGTTGTTATAGTGGCCACTTTGCCATTATGGAAGAGCCTTATTTCATCTACTTTATCTTCTGGAGCAGTAGCCTTTACGGTGATCTCTGCAATGCCTGTAGTATTGGCGTAAATCACATTTTCATCCACCACTTCTAAATTACGCTGTTTTTCTGCATAGATAATTTGGTTGGTAGGTTTTGGTTTAAAACGAATAGGCGGAACAGGTGCAAAATTTTCTCCTGCAACCAAACGAACAAAAAGATTAGGGGTGTAGTAGCGCTCGTAAATTTTATCCAAATTGATGATCTCTCGATCCTGCACGTAATACAATCTTTTCATCCCATTATTTGTGCCATCAAAGCGACCATCTGCGCCCACAAAAACCCAATCAGCACTATTTTCAAAACTATATAGTGTGCCATAAAAAGCACCTGTTATGGCATTATAGGCATTCATGGTTTGGTCTTCGTTTATCGTATATAACGTACTGTCGTTCTCGGTAAACTGAATATCTTTAACAGGAGAAGTAATGTGGCTCAATTGAAAAGTATGTGCTCCATATATTGTTTTTACAACAGTACCTTTATCGTCTGCATAAGAAACAAGAATAGCATCTAAATTATTATTGCTATGAAATTTCACATTGTTAAATGGGTAGAATTGCGTGTAATCAGTAAACTTTTTAGTGGTTACTTTTCCAGTGCTCAGCTCAAACTCATAGATCACCTCATTTCCCATTATCCTAAATAGGTTGTCTTTTGTTTTTTTTGCTTGGTGAATTAGAAATGGATGTGGTTTAAACCTACGTGCAAAAGAATCACGATCAGGTATTTTCTGATTTTCTAAAAAACCTGTAGAGTCATAAGCAAATGGAAGCGAAGCAATTACTTTTTCAGTTTTAAGGTCGAAAACTTTTAGCGTTCCCTTGAAGTTATTTTCTGCAATGGCAAGTAATCCACTTTTTTGATCTAAAACCACTTGTTTTGTAGCTCGAGGCCTTTCTATAAAGGGATCATACCAATCCTTTCCAGATTCTTGCTCCCTAACCGTTGCACTAATTATTTTCTGAGCAATTTTGGTAGTAAGGTTATACTTATACAAATGGTAATCATATCGATTTACCTTTTTTTTATCAAAATCTCCGGCAGTATAATAAATTACACCAGGTGTATTCAGCGTAAACATTTCGGGTGTGCCAGCAAATGCATTATATTCCTTTTTTAAAAGCTGAACATCAAAATCATTTGCTGCAAAAGGTGTAAATGAACCTTTCGATTTACTGTAAAAAAAGAATTTGTCTGGCAGTCCTGAGCCTATTGGTTTATATTGTAACATATAATTGTCGTTGCTCAGCTTCAAAGGTGCCACAGTTGTTTTTAGTTTGCTGGGCATGGTATCTTGCAAGGTAATTGCTGCCCTTTCTAAGTCTACCGTATAAAATGACTGGTGTGTTCTATAACTTCCACTTGCATTTGCTTCCGATAGGTAATTTGAACCCGTGAAACTTAACAAATTACCATTGCGGGTGATAGTTGGCTGAACAATTACTGGTAACCCTCTACTCACTGCCATTTTCTTGTTGTTGTTCAGGTCTACCTTAAAAAGCTGATTGTTCTCGGCAAAATAGATCAGCGTATTTTTTTTGTTGATTAATGCGGCAAGTTCGATTTCGTTTGCATAATTAAACAATACTTTTTTCTCTACTACACCACCTTTCCCCAGAATAACTGCCTCCTGTTTGCGATAGGCATTAGATCTTGCCAGAAAAAATAGATTGCCCTCTCTAAAACTCTCCTGCATATTTAATTGAAGGTCGTATTGGGTAAAAGAAAATTCTTTATTGGCATAAATATCCTAACCTATTTGCGCAATACCCGATTCGCCAACGCTCACTTGAAACGACATCAATCCGGTTTCTGGGAATAGCTGAAAGTTAAATTTGTCTAATGGTCGTTCGGGTTCTCTTAATTTCTGTTTGGTGCTTTCTGGCAAATCAGTACTCAGTACTATTTTTTTTGCATCGAGATCAAAAACTTCATACTTTCTTTGGTAAAAATTAATAATTCTACCATCAATTAAAGGATAGAAATATTTTCCATCTGAGAAATCTCCTTCCAGTTCTGGTAAATCCATGTAATCCTTAACTGTGCCTGAACCAAGTTCTATAGCTTTTACGATTGATCTCTTGCCTACTGGTTTATTAATATTGCTAGTAAGGCCAACAAAATAAATAGTTTTAGAGTCTGCAGAGAAAGCGGGTGCGGTAAATACGCTTGGTACACTGACCATCAGCTTTCCAGTAACCGTAGAATATACTTTCAGCGTATCCTGTAAAGTAGTTAAAGCAATTGTTTTTCCATCTCCAGAAACTGTTGGTCGCTCCAGTCGTAGAGATTTTAGGCCATCTAATCCATCTCTTGTTAAAACCTTATTGCTATAATTAAAAGTGAGCAATTGGCGCATTGTTTTCACATCCCACATAATGATCTTAAACTCATCTCGGGTGTAGAAATACTTATTTTGCCTGTCTACCACGATGCTTTGTACTTTTCCGGTATGCGAAGTTGGAACAACGAGTGTAGCATTTTGAGCCAGTAATTGATTATTTAAACAACCCAGCAAAAACAGCACTACAATTGTTTTGAATTGTGTTGTTTTAAGCCTGTAGCTAACAAAAAGGGAATGGATTAACGAAAAATTCATTATAAATTGCTGATCAAAAGATTTACCTGCAAATTAGCATGAGTGGGGCAGAGATTATATACCCTGAAGAGGGTATTTTTATTATTCTCTATATTAAAACCAATGATACCTATGTGATAAAAAATGGGATTTAGAACAGCTAAATTTTTTTTGAAAAGACAAAACATTGCCCATCAAATGCGAAAGTCTAAATAGCTGTTGTAGGCTAAAAAACAACTCCAACTGTCGGCATATTTTAAATTGATCTGAAAAGCTTTTTAGATCTGAAGACGATTTTTTACTTTGGCAAATAGGGAAGGTGTTGGCATATTTTTATTGATTTCTTGAACCGTTCCGTAAACCTTAGTACAAATGCCTTCTCTATAATTAGATTTGCCTATAGTATGTATCCAAGTTTCTTTTCCCTGTGTTGTTTCTATCATTAATTTCAAATCCCAAGGTATACCTTTTTCAATTGCCAGATTAACTGCTGATGAGATTTTTGTTCTGCTTTTTCCTTTTTTGTAAAAATTGATAGCATCAATTATATTAGGTGTGTAATCCTCTTCTACACCATGTATCTCTTTGGTAATATTTGTCCATATCAATTCATTATTAGTAAGGTCAAGTTGCCAACCACCAATACAGGCAAGCTTACTGGTTTGTTCAAGTACCTGATTATACATTTCGGCAGAAAGCAATTGGGCATCTTGAGCCTCTTTTATGGGTGTTAGGTCTCTTGTTACTTTTGTAAAGCCTATGGTATTGCCCTGATCGTTATGTATGGCTGTGATCACAATACTGCCCCAAAATTTGCTGCCATCTTTTCTTACCCGCCAACCTTCATCTCTGGCAACGCCTATTTCCTCAGCCTCTTTAATTAATCTTTTTGGCCTATTGTTTTTGATATCTTCATCAGTATAAAAAACACTAAAGTTCTTGCCAAGTATCTCATTAGGTTTATATCCTTTTATTTTTTCTGCGCCATTGTTCCAGTTCTCAACAGTTCCTATATCATCGAGCAATAAGATGGCGTAATCATCAATTTCCTCAACCATTTTGTTGAAACGAATTGTCCTTAAATCTTTACTTGCAATTGTTTCGGCTATAATATCATAAATTGTTTTATCAAAATTATGGGTGGCGGTTTCAAACATGGCCAGCCATTCTGCATCAATAGCTTGATAATTTTCCTTAGCCAAATTAATTAGACCCATTATTGATGTTAAGGGTTGCCTGATCTGGTGCGATTGCAGTTGGGCAATTTTCATTAAAGAATCATTTTTTGCTTCAGTTTGCTCAATCTGCTTTTGTAATTGCTTACGGCTCATCTCCAGTTCCATGAGAAAAATAACCTGCTTTGCAAGTATGGGTAATATTTTCTGTTGGATTTCGGTAAGCTTACTTGGCTTCTGATCAAAAAGGCATAAAGTGCCTAATTTTAGTCCGCTACTAAGTATAAGTGGGGCACCAGCATAAAACCTCAGGTTAGGTTCTTGATGTACCAATGGATTGTCAACAAAACGCGGGTCTTGTGCTGCGTCGGTTATCATAAACAAATCATCTTGTCTAATCCCATATTGGCAGAATGATGTTTCTCGGGGCATTACCTCAATGTCGGTACCTGTTCTTACCTTTAGCCAATTGTGTTCTTTATCTAAAAATGTAATCAGTGCAACTGGTTTATCACAAAGCTGTGCGGCCAGCTCCACAATGTCCTGAAACTCGGATGATTTATTAAAATCGAGTTCCAAAAATCTGCTTACTTCCTCAAGTCTTTCCTTTTCTGCATTGGCCATAATTACCGTGTTCTATTTTATGATATACGAATAATTCCCTTGTTAAGTTGTTATCAAACAGATTCCTCGGATCGGTAATCTTAAATTAATTTTTAAGCCATGTTTTTAGGCTAAAATGTGCAGTATTTTAAAATTTAATGGTTTTTAGCGTTAATTGATGCAGGAGACAAACTTATAAGAAAAAGCTGAAAGTCTTATTTAAGACCTATCAAAAACTATTTATGCTTTATATATTAGTTGTAATCTATTAGTACAATTCAATTCCATTGCCTTTCTTTTGTCGCTGCTGGGCCAGCTCGTTTGTCTTTAGCAAAGTTGGGGATTTGGGAACTGCTATTGTTGTAGGTTAGGGGCTGCGAGTTAAACCCAGTAGTTTAAACCTTAAACCGTGAAAGTAAGTGGTATAATCAGTTGCTGTATGCCCTCTCGTAAAGAGAGGATAGTAAAGGCTGTGGGTTAAACCAGTCGCCAGAGATAGAAGCGCAAGTATTGCCTTCGCACTCCATTGCCAACACATCATCTAAATATTAACCTGTATAGCCTGATAAGACTAGGTTTATCTCTTTATATATTTGGTAATCTATTTAGCTATAATTAAACCTAACAAGGCTATACTATAATGAGTTACACCATCTTTATTGGTAGCTAGTAACTGCCATCCCTTATCAGGTGTAGATCTATAACTATTTACAGCTGTATTTCCTTTGTTAATGGTGCCTAGAGATTGACGTAACTGGCGATTCCTTTTGTTTTCGTTTATCGCACTCTTTATCCATCTCATCCCAAATAAGTAATTACCAGGCGCTAATGAGATATCAAAAGGTGTTAAAGAATAGCTATTCCAAAAAAAATCATATTGTTCAATTCTCAATGGTTTAACTATTGGTACTTCGGCATATTTTTCACCAACCTGCTTATAAATTACAAATTCAAATGGGATATTGGTTTGGCTTGTTGGATAGTTGGGGATATAGAACAGAAATGATTTTAGGCTTGAACACTTGGTTAGGGTAACACTATTTACTACAGAAGAATTAAAATCTGGAATACCATGTATTACACCATTTCCCCATGCTCCGAAATAACCTAGGATTTGTTCTTTGGGTGGGCTAATTATTACCTCGTTCAATAAAATAGAAGCTGGAAGTAAGAGGATGGTAGTGTCTGTTTTAGGCTGCGGAAAAGTTTGGCTAATATAGCCCAAAAAGGAAATTTTAATTAGGCCAGCCTGGGCTGTTTTGGTAAAAGTTCCATTGTGATCTGTAATTCCCAAATATCTGCCATCCAAAGAGATGCTTGCATTGGCCAAAGGTTTTAAATCTGGATGGCTAATTACCCTTATTGTTTGCGCAAAAACTGTTGTATGCATTGCAATGGATAAAAGAATAAAATAGATTATTGATTTACTGGTATCCATCAGATTAATTTAATGCTAAATATAATTATTAAAAAATTAAAGCGCAAAAGGTAATCATTTGCGCAAGATGAGTTAATTCTCAATAATTAAAGGCAAATTAACCAAAAGCCCCAATTCCTTTAACACTTGCAACTATCCATTAACCAATACTATACTTTTTTTCAAAACTCTTTTTTGGCAATAGTTTTAAATAACTTAAGGACAATAAGCTCAAATTTTTTACTTAAAACCTAAGATTATGTCAACAACCTACGAAACCGGACATGCCAAAAATGCCGCAAATTTCCAAATCCTAATTGCCAATGTAACCGGATATGGAGCAAGCTATAATCCATCAATGGCATCTATCAAATTGCCAAATTTAAATGCATTGGCAAACGCAGCCAACGCAACCATTGCTAACCTCAATAGTTTGTTACCCCGCTATAGCAATGCCGTAGCCGAAAGAGAAGCCGCTTTTGAGCCACTTAGCAGATTAAGTACCAAAATGTATAATTCTCTAAAAGCAACAGACGCCATTAAACAAGTAAAAGACAATGCCGAAACCAACCACCGCAAACTATCTGGCAGAAGAGCAAGCGCAAAATTAAGCGAAGAAGAAAAACAAATGCGATTAGCAAAGGGAGACGAAGTAAAGCAAATATCAGCTTCGCAGAAAAGTTACGATAACATGTTAGATACGCTCGATAAGCAGATTAAATTGCTTGCTGATATTCCATCTTATGTGCCAAATGAGATAGAACTACAAATAGCCACCCTTCAAGAATTGTTTAATACCTTACAAATAAAAAATACCGCAGTGCAACAACAGTTGGTGCTATTAAACGCAGCAAGAATTGCACGTAATGAAGCACTTTACAATGCTAAAACAGGGATAGTTGCAGTAGCACAAGATGTGAAGAATTATGCAAAATCCGTATTTGGCGTAAGCAGTGCAAATTATAAATTGATCTCTGGCATTGCCATCAGAAAAATTAAAATTTAAAATATGCAATCAATCCTTCCTTCCCAAGACAAATAATAAACAACAGTTGAAATTAAATCAACCGCTGTTTTATTTTGCATACCTAAATAAAAATGGGCAGCCCCAAGCTGGTAAAATCGTATAGCAACATCATAATTACAACCTCAACTGTAATAATGCTTACTGCAAGCATCATAACGTCAACTGCAAGTGTCATAACGTCAACTAAAAGCATCATACTGTTAGCTGCAAGCGTCATAACATCAACTGCAAGTATCATAACGTCAACCACAAGTATGATAATTGCAGCCTCAACTTTGATAATGGCAACTTTACTAATAGTCGTATCAGCTGCAAGTATGGTATTAACAACTGTAAATGTAAAATTTTAATTTAAAGAGCTTTGTAAGCCCTAAATGTGATTAATTACCCTTCGGTGCAGCCTAGATTTATTCATTACTTTTATTGTTTTAAAGGTATTCATGCTTTCGCGTTGCTCAGGGTTGTTTCTTTTCATTATGGAAAAGAAAAGATTCCTTCAGCGGCTAGCTGGGAAATTGTTAAATGATTTTTATGCTGGATGAACACGTCATCTATACGGATTTTTAGGAAATAAATTACCTCTCAGGATTGATAATTTTGGGGGAAGAAATAGATGAACAACCTCTCCATGAATGTTTGCGCACGGCTCGAATAGGGATATCTCCCAACTTATCCTTATCTTTGCAGGCAATGGGAACAGCATTAGATTCGGGGATAAAAGGATACAGAAGTTACGGCATACACTTGCGTGAAAAATACAATGGTCAGCGTGTATTTAAAACCATTGTAGATGGCGGCTTTACCTGTCCAAATCGCGATGGTAGCAAAGGTTATGGCGGCTGTACTTATTGTAATGTAGATTCTTTTACCCCAGAGCCTTCTCGCAAATTGCCCACTATTAAGGAGCAGTTAGAAGAGGGGATGCGAAGGGCAAGAGCTTCTTACAAAGCCGATAAATTTATTGTTTATTTTCAGCCCAATACCAATACCTATGCGCCAACACATTATTTAAAGATGATGTATGACGAGGCTTTATCGGTAAATAAGGAAGATGTAGTGGGTTTTTCGGTTGGCACCCGTCCAGATTGCATTGATGCAGAAAAGGTTGCGCTTTTAGAAAGCTATACCGATCGTTATGATGTTGATTTGGAAATGGGCATGGAATCGATCTATGATGAAACGCTTAACCAAATTAATAGAGGCTGTAGCCATGGCGAGTTTGTGAAGGCGGTTAAATTATTAGAAAATTCTAAGTTAGAGTTATGTGTACATACTATTTTTGGCTTTCCTTGGGAAACCAGAGAGATGATGTTGGGTTATATTCATGAGATTAATCGGTTCCCTCAGATCAAGTTCGTAAAATTTCACCATTTGCATATTGTAGAGGGTTCGATTATGGGTGCCAAATACAAGAAAAATCCTTTCAAATTATTTACCCTAGAAGAATATACAGATTTATTGTGTGAATTTATTCCCTTTTTAAGGCCAGATATTGTAATCCAGCGTTTATTTGGTATTTCTGATTGGGATTTGTTAATAGCGCCCAACTGGGGATTGAACAAATCGGCCATTCAGACTTATATCGATAAGGAAATTGAAAGAAGAGGAGTGCAGCAAGGTTCCGCTTATCAGGGATAAAGGGTTTGGCGTTTAGCGTTTAGCGTTTGATTTCGGATAGCAGTTCAACAATTAAACAGTTCAGCAATTAAACAATTTACCAATTCAACAACATTTACCGTTTTTTATAAACCCCAAACATTTCGTTGGTTTTCTTTTCTCTAAAGGTAAAAATGGCTTTAATCTTATTGCCAACCATAATAGCGTGAGCAATATTTCCCAAAACTCCAAGCGGCAGGCCATAAGTTAAAATATCTGTCATTTCTACACCTCCTTCAATTGCTTTAAAATGGTGCTGGTGGTGCCAGAATTTAAATGGACCAAAACGTTGCTCGTCTATAAAATACTTTTGCTCTAATACTTGGGTAATTTCTGTCATCCAATTGAGGTTGATGCCAAATAGGGGAGAAACTTTATAGGTAATGATCATTCCAGGATACATCTTATCATTTTTATCAAATGCCGATGTCACTTTAAAGGCCATGTCATCTGGTGTAATCTCTACCAAATTAAAAGGAGAGGAGAAAAAATCCCAGGCTTCTGCTAACGAAATGGGTAGACACTGCTTATAAGTTAAATGGTATGATTTCATGATTAGGTAAAGGTACGATTATATCTATAATCTGGATTTTTGCGATTTTATTAGATTTTAATATGATTTACTGGTTTTTTTTGGATACATATATATGTAAATCTTAATTTTTATTGAAATAAAATTATTTTTTAACAATTAATGGAGTTAAAATGTTTTTTAGGTGTTTCGATTTGTTATTTTTTATTAATATTTATGTTTTTAGTTTAAATATTTCTGTTTTTATTTATTATTTTGATGAAATTTTATATTTTTTATTAAATAAATTATGAAATTTTGAATTTTTATATCTAGTTTTATCTTAATTAATCAAAGATCAAACGCTAAATATTAAAATTCATGAGTACAAATTTATTTAAACAGTATGCTCCTTTTGCAGTTTTGTTAATACTTGCAATTTTGGCGCTATTTATTCCACTACTTCCTAACTTTGATGAAGGG
>Ga0247732_10000955_pt1 | contig 12152 bp, 15 predicted proteins | sample UWRJL163409C2_FD_180940 | JGI IMG/M metagenome (GOLD analysis project Ga0247732, IMG submission 180940) | Plant litter microbial communities from Arlington Agricultural Research Station in Wisconsin, United States - UWRJ-L163-409C-2 | ecosystem: Environmental > Terrestrial > Plant litter >...
GATCACCTCGGACGTGCTGACGTTTCAGCTGCTGGTCGTTCTCGTGGCGCTGGTCGGCGGCATCTGGCCGGCCCTGTTCGCCGCGCTGCTCTCGGGACTCACGCTCGACTTCTTCTTCGTCGATCCGCTCTACACGGTCTCTGTCGGCGAGCCGCTGCACCTGCTCGCGCTCGGCCTGTATGTCGTGAACGCCGTGCTCGTCAGCGTGGTGGTCGATACCGCTGCGCGGCGAAGCCGACAGGCGCGACGGGCGGCCGCCGAGTCGGAGCTGCTCGCGACCGTGGCCGGCAGCGTGCTGCGCGGACAGGATGCGCTTCAGGCGCTCGTCGACAGGACCCGCGAGGCTTTCAGTCTGCGCGAGGTGCGTCTCAAGGGCGCCGACGGCAGTGTTCTGGCGGCGTCGGCGGGTCCGTTCCCTGAGCCTGTCGAAGGGAAACCCGTCTCGACAGGCTCGACGAACGGGGTCGACTCGAGCGTGCCCGTCGGCGACCGCGCCACGCTCGAGCTGTGCGGCCCCGACCTCGCGGCATCCGAGCGTCGCCTGCTCGGGGTCATCGCGGCGCAGATGGAGCAGGCGCTCGAGCACAGGGATCTGGCCGCGACCGCGAGCGAGGTCGGCCCCCTCGCGATCGCGGATCGTATGCGCAGCGCGCTTCTCGCGGCGGTGGGCCATGATCTGCGGCGCCCGCTGACGGCGGCGACGGCTGCGGTCAGCGGATTGCGTTCGACCGAGGTGCAGCTCAGCCCGGATGATCGAGCGGAGCTGCTCGACACGGCTCAGGAGAGCCTCGACGCCCTCGCCACCCTCGTGACCGATCTGCTCGACGTGAGCCGGGTCGAGGCGGGCGTACTGGCGGTCTCGGTGCACCCGATCGACGTCGAAGACGTGATCGTTCCCGCCCTCGACGAGTTGGAGCTCGGCCCCGATCGCGTGGAGCTCTCGCTCGGCGCCGACGAGCTGCCCCCCGTGCTGGCCGACGAGATCCTGCTGCAGCGCGTTCTGGTGAATCTGCTCTCGAATGCCGTGCGGTTCTCGCCGGATGGCGCGAGGGTGCGCCTGTCGGCCAGCGCCTTCCGCGGTCGCGTCGAGCTGCGGGTCGTCGACAGCGGGCCGGGGGTTCCGGGCGAGCGGCGAGACGAGATCTTCGTGCCGTTCCAGCGCCTCGGAGACACCGACAACTCGACCGGCCTCGGGCTGGGCCTCGCCCTGTCGAAGGGCTTCGTCGAGGGCATGGGCGGAACCATCGAGGCAGAGGACACCCCCGGAGGCGGGCTGACCATGGTCGTCTCGCTGCCCACGGCGCCGCATGAACGGTCGGCCGACGATCTCGAGGAGCAGCAATGAAGATTCTCATCGCCGACGACGACCCCCAGATCCTGCGCGCTCTCTCGGTGACGCTTCGGGCCCGCGGCTACGACGTGGTGGTGGCCCGCGACGGAGCCGAGGCCCTCAACGCGGCGATCGACGAGCATCCCGATCTGGTCATGCTGGATCTCGGCATGCCGAAGCTGACGGGCATCGAGGTCATCGAGGGCCTTCGCGGCTGGTCGCAGGTGCCTATTCTCGTGGTCTCGGGTCGCACCGACGGGGCCGAGAAGGTGCTCGCGCTCGACGCGGGCGCCGACGACTACGTCACCAAGCCGTTCGCGATCGACGAGCTGCTCGCGCGCATCCGGGCTCTCACACGGCGGGTGCCCTCGGCCGGCGACGAAGCGCTGATCGCGTTCGGTGATATCACCGTCGACCTCTCAGCAAAGCGCGTCACGCGGCGATCGGATGCCGGTGGCGACGAGACCGTCAGGCTCACGCCGACCGAATGGATCATTCTCGAGACCCTGGTGCGGAGCCCCGGACGACTCGTCACGCGGGCGGCCCTGCTCACCGCGGTGTGGGGGCCGAACCACACGAACGACTCGGGCTACCTGCGCGTGTATCTCGCCCAGCTGCGCAAGAAGCTCGAACGCGAACCCGCTCGGCCTCGCCATCTGCTGACCGAGGCCGGCATGGGCTACCGCTTCGTGCTGTGAGCGGCAGCTGCCGCTAGTTGGCGATACTCGACGTGAGGACCCCGGCGTTGGTCAGCGCCGTGCCGACCGCGTGCGAGGTCGCCTCGAATGCGGTCGCGGTTCTCGACGCCCCGAGCGCGCCACCCTTGAGGGCGCTCGTGCCCAGGTCGCGCACGAGGCGGGCGACGAGCTGTCCCCGGTCGTCGACGAAGAACTGGGTGTCGAATGCCATGTGCAGCTTCTTGCCCGCGAGGCCTCCCCAGAGAACGGTGGCCGCGGTGCTGCCGCGAACGGCATGGAATCCACCATCGGTGTTGATCGTGATGGTGAACCCCTCGGCCGTCAGCGCGTCGCCGATGAGGGTCTTCGCCGCATTGTGGTCGCCGGAGATGAAGAAGTCGTAACTGGATGCCATGCACCGACCCTAGCGGGGAGGTGCACCGCGTCAGCGCGCGGCGCCCTGGAGGGTTCCCGTGGTCTTCACGTTCTCCTCGTAGATGTAGCAGAGCACTTCGCGGTCTCCCTGCTCGGTCCAACTGTCCTCGGTGGGGAGCAGGTAGCCCAGGTACAGGGTCGAGTCGTCGTAGCCGACGCCGTTGAATTCGGCGAAGGCGGGGGTGCAGCCGTCGCCGGCCTGCTGAGTCACGGCATCGTCTCCGGGAAACTCATCGCCCGCGAGGTCGAACGCGCTGTACGCCTCGAAGTCGTGCGGCTGGTCGCAGGGAACGACGGGAACCTCGCTGATCTCCTCACTGCTCACATCGTTGAATCAGTCGCCCACCGCGACCGTGAACACGTCGGCCTGGCCGGCCTCGGTGACCTCGCTGGTCTCGTCGTCGCGCACGGCCTGGTCTTTGGGCATGACCGAGTCGATGACGCCGCAGCCTGTCAGGGCGAAGAGCCCGATCATCAGGGATGCGGCGGCGAGTGGAGTGAGTGTGCGCTGGGCGATCGTGGGCATGAGCTGGGGGAGCCTTTCGTGGATGAGGGGGTTGAATCCTCATCGTGGCATCCCTCCGGCCGGCCCGCGGGCGTGCGGTCAGACGTGAGCAGCCCGACGGCAGGATCTGAGCAACGATCGTCTGCGACTGAGTAGCTTCCGAGCGGTTCGGCGGTCTACCTCCACCACTCATCCGCCGGGCCGACCGGGAGCGAGCGCTTGTGCTGCGTCGCCGCATAGCGCGCGATGAGCGCGTCGGCGACGCTGTCGGCGACCTCTCTGCCCTCGAGGAAATCGTCGATGTCGGCGTAGGTGAGCCCGAGATTCGCCTCGTCGGTCTGGCCGGGGGTGTCGTCGAGCAGGTCCGCCGTCGGGGCCTTGAGGTAGAGCCGCTCGGGCGCATCCAGTGCTTCGAGCAGCGCGCGGCCCTGCCGCTTGGTGAGACCCGACAGCGGCAGGATGTCGGCGCCGCCGTCGCCGAACTTGGTGAAGAAGCCCGTTACGGCCTCGGCCGCGTGGTCGGTTCCCACGACCAGCAGGCCCTCGTCGCCGGCGATGGCGTACTGCGCGACCATGCGGGCGCGGGCCTTGACGTTGCCCTTGTTGAAGTCGGAGATGGGCCGCCCGACGGCGTCGACGAACTCCGCGGCGATGCCGTCGACTCCGCGCTTGATGTCGAAGGTGATCACGCGCTCGGGCTTGATGAACGTCAGCGCGAGCTGGGCGTCGTCTTCGTCGGCCTGAACGCCGTAGGGCAGGCGCACGGCGATGAAGGTCGCCTGCACACCCTCGCCCTGGAGGCGCTCGACGGCCAGCTGGCAGAGCCGGCCCGCGAGCGACGAGTCCTGGCCACCGCTGATGCCGAGCACGAGACCCTTGGCCCCCGTGCGGCGCAGGTAGTCGACCAGAAAAGAGGTGCGGCGCTCGATCTCGGCGTGAGCGTCGATCGTCGGCACAACGGTGAGGGCATCGATGATGTGGGCCTGTTCTTCGCGCATGGGTACAAAACTACGCCGAACAGCGCCGCGACGCGCCTAAAGCTGCGTGGGAGGAGTCTGATCCGCCTGCGCGGGCGTCTGAACGGCAGCCGCAGACTCGACGATGTAGGCCGACTGTCCCGTTGCTCCGGCCTCTCCGCGACCCAGCGGGATGACATAGACGGCCGTGCCGTAGGCGCAGACCTCGGTCCAGTTGGTGCCCATCTCCGAGGTGTCGAAGCGCATGGCCACGATCGCGTTCGCGCCCTTGGCCTCGGCCTCGAGCACCATGCGGTGCATGACCTCCTGGCGGCTCTCGTACAGGGCCTTGGTCATCTCGGGCAGCTCGCCGCCGCCGAGCGCGCGGAAACTGGCCGTGAACTGGGCGCCGATGTCGCGCGATCTCACGGTGAGGCCCATCACCTCGCCGAAGACGGCATCGATGCGGTGGCCGGCTATTTCATTGGTTGTCACGACGATCATGGCTCGATGCTAGCGGCGGCGAGGCTCTCATGCGGGTACCTTTCTCGGTATGAGTTCGTCGCGCCCCGTGCTGTTCCTTGTCTCTGCCGAAGCCGGATGCGTGCGGGCCGATCCCGAGACTCCTCACGTGTCGGTCATGGACCTCGGGGTGACCCGGGGCGATGGCATCTTCGAGACGATCAGCGTCTGCGACGGCCGGGCGCAGGCGTTGGAGCCTCATCTCGCCCGCTTCGCGCGCTCGGCGCGCCTGCTCGACCTGCCCGAGCCCGATCTCGACCTCTACCGGCGGGCCGTGCTCGCGGCCATCGAGGCGCACGACGACGTCGCCGAGCTCTACGTCAAGACGGTCATGACCCGGGGCATCGAGGGAACAGGAGTCCCCACGGGATGGGCCTATGCCGCCGAGGCGGGCGACTTCGCGCGGGCCCGCACCGACGGCATCCGGGTCGTGACCCTCGATCGGGGCCTCAGGCACGACGTCGCCCAGACCTCGCCCTGGCTGCTCCAGGGCGCCAAGACCCTCTCCTATGCCGTGAATCGCGCGGCGCTGCGGGAGGCCGAGCGCCGCGACGCCGACGACGTGATCTTCACGTCGAGCGACGGCTACGTTCTCGAGGGCCCCACGGCCAATGTCATCCTGCGTCGGGGCGACACCCTGGTCACGCCCCGCACCGACCAGGGGATCCTGGCCGGAACGACGCAGGCGAGCGTGTTCGAGTTCGCCGCCGCGATCGGTCTGGCGACGGAGTACGCGGTGGTTCCCGTCGCCGAGCTCGCGACGGCCGACGCGCTCTGGCTGGTGTCGAGCGTGCGGCAGGCGGTTCCGATCAACAGTCTCGATGGCGTCGAGCGAGACATCGACGCCGACCTCAGCGCTCGGATGACGGCGTACCTGCTGGGTCGTCGCGAGTAGGGCGTGCGGTGCTCGAGTTCAGTGCTCGAGCGCGGAGCGGATCCACGACTCGATGCCGCCGATGTGCACCGTGAGGGCGGCTCGGGCCATCTCGGGATCGCGGTTCCGAAGGGCCTGCAGAATGGCGGCGTGCTCCGCGAGGGTGCGGGCAGAGGAGCCCTCCTGGGTGATGCCTCGCCAGATGCGGGCCCGGATCGTCTCTCCCGACATGCTGTCGAGCAGGCTCGAGAGGTAGGCGTTGCCGCCGGCCTCGCTGATGAGCCGGTGGAACTCCAGGTCGTGCGCCACGAGCTCCTCCACCGAGGTGGTGAGCGACACGGCGTCGAGCGAAGAGCGGAGCCGCTCCAGCTCCTCGTCGGTGATGCGGGTGGCCGCCAGAGCGGCGGCGTGCGGTTCGAGAACCCGCCTCACGTCGAAGATCTCGACGATCGACTGGTTCTGGTGCAGGTCGACGACGAAGGCCATCGCCTCGAGCAGCAGCCGGGGCTCGAGGCTCGTGACGTACGTGCCGTCGCCGCGGCGGACATCCAGCACCCGGATGATCTCGAGCGACTTCACCGCCTCGCGCAGCGAATTGCGCGACAGGCCGAGCGTCTCGCTCAGCTCCTTCTCGGGCGGGAGCCGCTGCCCGGGCTTCAGCTCGCCCGAGACGATCATCGCCTTGATCGTCGAGATCGCGTCATCCGTCACTGCCACCGGGTCAGCCTAGCCGGGCCGGAAAATGAAACTGTTCGACCGTCTCGGCGAGCATCTGCGCACCCGATCCCGGCTTCTGGGGCGCCCTGTAGCGACCGTTGCGGATCACGACCGGCTCGACGAAGTGCTCGTGCAGGTGATCGACGAATTCGATGAGTCGCCCCTCGGTCGTGCCCGAGACCGCGATCGAATCGAACATCGCCAGGTGCTGAACCAGTTCGCACAGTCCGACGCCGCCGGCGTGCGGGCAGACCGGCACGCCGAACTTGGCCGCGAGCAGCAGGATCGCGATGTTCTCGTTGACGCCCGCCACGCGGGTCGCGTCGATCTGGAGGATCTGCAATGCGTCCGCCTGCAGGAACTGCTTGAACATCACCCGGTTGGCGCCGTGCTCGCCCGTGGCCACCGGCGTCGGGGCGATCGCGCGCGAGATGGCGGCGTGGGCCAGCACGTCGTCGGGATTCGTCGGCTCCTCGACCCAGGCGAGGTCGAAGGGCGCGAGCACGGAGATCCAGTCGATGGCCTCGTCGCGATCCCAGCGCTGGTTCGCGTCGACGGCGATGCGCACGTCGGGCCCGACCGTGTCGCGGGCGATCGCCAGGCGCCGGATGTCGTCGGCCCGGTCTGCGCCGACCTTCAGCTTGATCTGGGTGAAGCCGTCGGAGACCGCCTCGGAGCACAGTCGCGCGAGCTTCTCGTCGGAATAGCCCAGCCACCCCGGGGTGGTCGTGTAGGCGGGATAGCCGTGCTCGATCAGCGACGCCTCGCGGCTCTCCCGGCCGTCCTGCGCCGCGCGCAGGATCTGCAGCGCGTCGTCACGGGTGAGCGCGTCGGAGAGGTAGCGGAAGTCGACCAGGTCGACGATCTCGTCGGGAGTCAGACGCGAGAGAAGCTGCCAGAGGGGCAGCCCTTCGCGCTTGGCCCGCAGGTCCCACAGCGCGTTCACCGCGGCACCGATGGCCATGTGCATCACGCCCTTCTCCGGGCCGAGCCAGCGCAGCTGCGAGTCGTAGACGAGTTCTCGCCACGTGCCGCCCATGTCGGCGAGCAGCGGTTCGACCTCGCGGCCCACGAAGTAGGGCTCGAGAGAGCGGATCGCCTCGACCTCGACGTCGTTGCCCCGGCCGATGGTGAAGACGAAGCCGTGGCCCTCGTGGCCGTCGGATGCGTCGGTGCCGATCACCAGGTAGGCGGCCGAATAGTCGGGGTCGGGGTTCATCGCATCGGAGCCGTCGAGCGACAACGACGTGGGAAATCGCACGTCGCTGAGGCGGAACTCGGTGATCTTGCTCATTGCGCTCCTTCGGGCTACGGTGGTGCCGAGCCTAAACATAGGATGTCTGTGCTGTCAAACACGGCGTCCGTCACGACACACTTCGAAGAGGAAGCATCGATGAAATTCGCCAGACTGGGCCCGGTGGGCCACGAGATCCCCGTGCTGATCGATGGCGACCGCCATCTCGACCTGCGCGGCGTCGTGACCGACCTCGACGGCGCACACCTCGCATCCACGGAGCTCGACCGCATAGCGGCGGCGCGCGACGCCGGCGAGCTGCCCGAGCTCGAGGGGGCGGCCGAACTGCGGGTCGGCGCGCCCGTCGCCAGGCCGGGGGCGATCCTGTGCATCGGCATGAACTACGCCGCGCACGCCGCGGAGTCGGGCTCGGCGCCGCCGGAGATCCCGATCCTGTTCCTCAAGACCACCAACACGGTGGGCGGGCCCTTCGACGAGGTCGACATTCCGAGGCGCAGCGTGAAGACCGACTGGGAGGTCGAGCTCGGCGTCGTGATCGGCGAACGCGCCCTCTACCTCGACTCGCCGGCCGACGCGGCACGGCACATCGCGGGCTATCTCACCGCGAACGACCTGTCGGAGCGCGACTTCCAGCTCGCCGAGTCGGGCGGGCAGTGGAGCAAGGGCAAGTCGGCGCCCGGCTTCACGCCGCTCGGCCCCTGGCTGGTCACCGCCGACGAGGTCGACCCGGGCGATCTGCGCCTGCGCAGCTGGGTGAACGGCGAACCGCGTCAGGACTCGTCGACCGCCGACCTCATCTTCGATGTGAACCACATCGTGTGGCACCTCAGCCAGTACCTCGCGCTGGACCCGGGCGATGTGATCCTCACGGGAACACCGGAGGGGGTCGCGCTCTCGGGCCGGTTCCCGTACATCGCCGAGGGCGACGTCGTCGAGATCGAGATCGAAGGGCTCGGCCGCCAGCGCCAGCACTTCGGCCAGGCGTAGGAGGAGCAGTCATGGCACAGGAATTCGACGGGTTGGTGGCTGTCGTCACGGGTGGAGCGTCGGGAATCGGCGCCGCCATCGTGACCGACCTCATCGATCGCGGTGCCCGGGTGGCCGTGCTCGACCTGAGGATCGACGGCGCGCACCCCGAGGCGTTCGCCGTGGCGACCGACATCGGCGACGACGCGTCGGTGCGCAGGGCGGTGGATGCGGTGGTCGCCGAGTACGGATCGCTCGACATCGTGATCAACAACGCCGGCATCGGAGCCCAGGGAACCGTGGAGGACAACTCCGACGACGAGTGGACTCGCGTGCTCGACGTGAACGTGGTCGGCCTCGTCCGCGTGAGCCGCGCGGCCCTCCCGCACCTCAGGCAGTCGTCGGCCGCTGCCATCGTGAACACCTGCTCGATTGTGGCCACGGCCGGCCTCCCGCAGAGAGCTCTCTACAGCGCATCGAAGGGTGCTGTGCTCTCGCTCACGCGGGCGATGGCGGCCGATCACCTGCGCGAGGGTGTGCGCGTGAACTGCGTCATCCCGGGCACGGCCGACACTCCCTGGGTGGGTCGGCTGCTCGAGCGTGCCGACGATCCTGCCGCCGAACGCGTGGCCCTCGAGGCGAGGCAGCCGCACGGCCGCCTGGTCGCGCCATCCGAGATCGCCGACGCCGTCTGCTACCTCGCCAGCCCGCGCAGCCGCTCGACCACCGGCACGGGCATCGCGGTCGACGGAGGAATGCAGGAGCTGCGCCTGCGCCCCGCCGAGCCACGAGGAGCCGACTCGTGATCCTCGACTCCCACGCGCACCTCTGGCGGAGGGAGCGCACTCCCCAGCCCTGGATCGACAGCGCCTCCATGGCGCCGATCGATCGCGACTTCTGGCTCGACGACCTGCATGAGGCGCAGCGCGAGGCGGGCATCGACGGCACGATCCTCGTGCAGTCGGCGAACAGCGCATCGGAGACCATCGACCTGCTGTCGCTCGCAGCCGATCCGGGCGTTCGCGGCGTCGTCGGCTGGATCGACCTGACGGCCGACGTGGCGTCCCAGCTGGAGAGCGTGCGCCAGACTCCCGGCGGCGACCACCTCGTGGGAATCCGGCACCTGGCTCATCAGGATGCCGACGACCACTGGCTGCGCCGCCCCGACGTGGGCACAGGCCTCGAGGCGCTCGCCGAGCCGGGGCTCGTGTTCGACCTGGTGGTACGCCCCGACCAGCTGGCCGATGCGGCGGCGGTCGTGTCCGAGCATCCGGCCGTAACCTTCGTTCTCGATCACCTCGGCAAGCCGCCGATCGCGGCCGGCGACCTCGCAGGCTGGTCGGCGGGCCTGCGGGCGGTCGCGGCCTCGCCCAACGCGCACGCGAAGCTCTCCGGGCTGGTGATCGAGGCCGACTGGTCGTCGTGGTCGATCGACGAGCTGCGCGAACCGGTCGAGCTCGCCCTCGAGGTGTTCGGGCCGAGCCGCCTGATGTTCGGCAGCGACTGGCCGCTCACGCGGCTGACCGGGGGGCTCACGAGCTGGGCGGATGCCGCCCGCGACCTGACGTCGGGGCTCTCGCAGAGCGAGCGCGACGACATCGTCGGCCGCACGGCGGCCTCCGTCTATCGACCCATCCCCTCACCCCGAAAGGACTGACCCATGCGCGTCGCCCTGCACTCCCTCGTGCGCGAAGGCCTCGAAGACGGCTACGACAGCACCCACGCCACGGTTCCCGCCGACCTCGTCGAGAGCTTCGCGCGGGTCGGAATCCATGACTGGACGATCTGGCGCAGCGGCCGAGACCTCTTCCACGTGGTCGACTGCGACGACTTCGAGGCCGCCCTGACAGCCCTCGACTCGGACCCGGCCAACGCCCGCTGGCAAGAGGTGATCGGGCCGTTCGTCGACCATTTCGAAACGGTGGGGCCGGGTCACGCCGGCATGATCGTGCCCCGGGTATGGAGGCTCAGCGAACAGGACTAGCACTGCCCACCCGTGTCAGACATCCGATGTCTGACGAGTGTCTAGGGGTGATCCGGCTCGGGCGCGCCTGCGCCGATCGCCGAGGCGATGCGCACATACGAGTGCGAGATGTGTTCGACCATCGCGCTCTCGGCCGCGGCGGCGTCTCCGCTGCGCAGCGCCTCGAGAACAGCCTCGTGCTCACCGGACGTCTCGTCGGCGACCCCGTGCTTGAAGAACAGGCGGTAGTGATGCATGTGCGAACGCAGCCGCACGATCGCGTCGGAGAGCAGCGCATTTCCCGAATGCTCGGCGATGAGCTTGTGGAACTGCGCGTCCTGGTTCATGAAGTCCTTGTAGTCCTGAAAGCGGTCGTCGCCCGACTGCGACGCCTCGCCGCTGCGGTGCATCTCGATCGCCAGACGCTCGAGCTCGGCCAGGGCCTCGGGAGTGAGCCGCTCCACGGCGAGACGCGTGGCCGTGGGCTCGAGCAGCCGGCGCATCTCGAACAGCTGGCGCAGCCCGTCGTCGTCGAGCAGGGGCGCGGCCGTGTAGCCCTTGAGCGCCTGCTTGAGAACGAGCCCTTCCGACTCGAGGCGGGCCAGAGCCTCGCGCACCGGCGTGGGCGACACGTTCAGCTGGCGGGCGATGCCGTCGATGCTCGCTCGCGACCCGGGTTCGATCACCTGGTCCATGAGCAGCTCGAGCACGGCGTCGTACACGTCGTCGGCGAGCGCACGGCGCGCGGGAAGAAACCTCGACCCGTCGTCGGCGCTCATGCTCATGTGGCCCATGTTATTGCGTTGTCTCACGATGGCCGGGAGACGAGGCCCGCCTCAGCCAGCTCCGACCAGATCTCGTCGGGAACGGTGCGGGCGAGAAGGCCCGCGTTGCGCTCGGTCTGCTGCGCGTCGCGGGCGCCCAGCACGACCGTCGAGACGGCCGGATGCCGCAGGGGGAACTGGGCGGCCAGCTCGGGAACGGTGAAGCCGTGCGCCTCGGCGATGTCGGCGATGGCGTCGACCTTCGCGACGAGATCGCCGGAGACGGGCGCGTAGTCGTAGTGGGCATCGGGCGACGGGCGATCGGTCGCGAGGATGCCCGAGTTGAAGACGCCCGCCGCCGCGATCGACACCCCGCGGGCGAGCGCGGCCGGCAGGAGATCGGCGAGCCCGCTCTGATCGAGCAGGCTGAAGCGCCCGGCCAGCATCACGATGTCGAGGTCGGTGTTCTCGACGAACCGCGTGAGCATCGCCGACTGGTTCATGCCCGCGCCGTACGAGCGGATGACGCCCTGCGACCTCAGCTCGTCGAGTGCGGGGAAGGCGCCGTCGAGCGCCTCGCGATAGTGCTCGTCGGGATCGTGCACGAACAGAACGTCGATGCGGTCGACCCCCAGTCGTTCGAGGCTGCCCTCCACCGAGCGGAGGACCCCGTCGCGGGAGTAGTCGACGACGCGCTCGCGGTCGGCCGGAACGTCGAACAGGTTCGCCATGTCGCTCGCGCCCTCGGGATTCTCGCGCGGAACGATGATGCGGCCCACCTTCGTCGACAGCACGTATTCGTCGCGGGGCAGTCCGGCCAGCGACTCGCCCAGTCGCTGCTCGGCCAGTCCCAGGCCGTAGTGCGGCGCCACGTCGAAATACCGGATGCCCGACGCCCAGGCGGCGGGCACGCATACGGGCCACACGTCGTCGGGCACGGCGCCGTAGAGATTGCCGAGCCCCGCGGCGCCGAAGCCCACCGGCCCGACGCGCAGGCCGCCGCGGCCGAACGGGCGCGTCTCCGTCTTATGGTCGAGGGTCGTCTCGTTCACCGGTTCACCGTACTTTCACTGTGTCGAGGGCGTCGAGGTTCCAGTCGATGCCGATGCCCGGTTCGCTCGGCGCATGCGCGCGGCCGTCGACGATCGACAACTCCTGGTGGGTGACGGCCCGCAGCTGGGGGATGTG
>Ga0247732_10000956_pt1 | contig 12146 bp, 10 predicted proteins | sample UWRJL163409C2_FD_180940 | JGI IMG/M metagenome (GOLD analysis project Ga0247732, IMG submission 180940) | Plant litter microbial communities from Arlington Agricultural Research Station in Wisconsin, United States - UWRJ-L163-409C-2 | ecosystem: Environmental > Terrestrial > Plant litter >...
AGGAAGAGGGGCCACCGCGCCTTATATGCAAGGGCATATCAAGGTTTAAGACAAGCGCCCAAAAATCGTCAGCTGGGGTGTTCAAATGACCCCATGAGAAATTAGCTGCCAGCACGTGTAAGGGCGTTTGAACGGAATTGGCTGTTTGAAGGTTAATTGGAATGCTCAATGTCCTCCTGAGAGGCTGGATTCCCTGAACTAGGTCTATGGATAAGAGATCTCTCGTACTGTTGAGCAATCAGATGATGCTGTCTCGTTCATCAAGCCCCATTCTGCAGAGCCAAGTTTTACCCCGTGCCCGGGGCAGGTCGAGAAGAGGGACGACAGTTCAAAGCACATTTTCCCTGCTGAGGGCAGCAAAACTCGATTCTTCGAGCAAATTCGTGAAAAATGCGAAGAGGATGATTCGGTACGACGAGGAAGAAAAGGCAAGAGAAAAACCCAAAATGGCAGAGAAAATAGCACGAGAGGGACGCGGACACGTGACGTCAATTATTGATCTGACCCCTGTGGATGCGGCCACACCTCGAGATCCAACGAGAATGGGTTTATATGAGTATTTCAAAAGATTAACCACATTCCAAAGACATATCTACGCGTATATATATGTATAGCTCATTTCTAGGTGCGATGCTCCGACATAATCATGCAACGCGTCGAACCAGTGACAAGGAAGCCGCGTTTCACTCGTAAGTCATCATATCGCCACAAAAGAAGAGCATAAATACCCGTATGCATTTCAAAATCCCTCTGAAGACAGCAGAGTACCCAAAGTACCAGCTAAACGGGCGGGATGTGACTGGACATGTGAGCACGTGATTACGTAATTGTTGGGATGGTCGCGTCCACAACAACCTCGAGGCCTCTCTTTCATCAAACCAACCATGACCATTATGTTTATTCCAGTCGGGCCTCTTGCTCTCCCAAACAAAGGTCCCAAATCCTCCACTAAGACTGAGCTGCCTTGCCCTGCAGGCGTTCCAATGTCCAGCACGGTCGTCGACGTTGAACCTGACGCGTCTACCGTAGCCACTCGCATAAATTCAGTCGATCGCACCAGCGCTGTCCCAAGCGAGGTCCTTCTTCTCATCTTTTCTTTTCTCTTTGGCAGCACCAGCGCCGAGGATATTCGCGACCAGATCTACAGCGCGTCCGCCGTCTGCAAGTTATGGGACGCTCTCATAAAGCACACGCCCCAGTTTTGGGCCATGCTTCCCAAGCTTCGCTCGGCCAGCGGTATGACGTACAACCAGACGGCCTCGCTGCCTTACACCTACGACGAGGAAGAGGATCCAAGCCAAGCGCCCAACGGACCGATCTGGTCCTGTGCTTGCGACTCCTTTGAAGAGTGCAGAGCTTCCACGGAGAACGATACCGGCTCCAGTGGTGAGGACGTCAGTAGCGGCGAAGAATTAGGGGCGCTGCGGGAAGGCGAGGGCGAGGACCAGGACGACTCGGGCGATAGCGAAGACGAGTCGGAGTCGAACAAATCCGAAGACGACAGCGAGGAAGACGAGCACATGGGCGACTCGGACAAAGCGGAAGGAGTTAAACATGAACATGTTCAAGATTCCTTCCCGCCACAGGCCAAAAACTCTTTTCTCAGTAGCTATCTCCACATCATGCTCAAATATCTCGTGCGCTCGTACCCTCTTCCCGTCGAAGCCCATTTGTGTCTTCCTCCAAAAGAGGCTCTCACGTGTCGGGACTGCGGGGCGCTGGAGTTCCTGATGTACACCGTTTTGCAGGTCCTCCAGCGTGCAAAGACCTTGTCACTTGACGTCCACATATCCAGCGTGCGACTACTCCAAACCATTCTACGTTGCGAGCCCATCAGCGAGACGCTCTATCTCCCCGACGTGGTTAGAACGATGAAGGATGTCGAAAACTTGACGATGCCTCGTCCCGCTGAGCCAGAGTACAAAAAACAGTCTGATTTTCCACACCTGGAAGATCTTAGCATCATTCTGTCTCATTCCGCCCAACCCGAAGCAGACGTACCTTCTGCTGACAGCAGCATCAAGTCTCTTTTTAAAGGCGTCATTTTGAAGCACTTTGCCATCGTCAACGCCATCCGAGTCGTCCCACAAATTCGACTCCCCTGGCCCGGCCGCGAGCCTCTCATCCTCACCACAGATATGTTCCACAAAGGAACTTGGAGTAGCCTCACCACCTTCCAAGGAGCGTTTACGAGTTTAGGAGATATTCGGGTCGTCCTGGTGGCGGCGAGCAACCTTCGAGAGGCTCTATTCGTCGTTCACATAAAGGATGAACAGAATATCTTTTCGACAGGAGAGATGGCGGCGATGGATAAGTCAATTCAAGGGATGGGGTTCTCAAACGTGGAGAATGGCTTTGTGATGCCTCACCTGCGTAGTTTGACCATCAAGATTTCGGGAGATAGCTTCAGCCCTGTCGCTGAGCCTCTCCGCGACGAAAATGGAGACATTCAGCAACCCGATGGCCCTGGGACGGATCTCTTCGATTTCATACTCAAAGGCGTCGAGTTCCCAGCTCTTGAAGCTGTGACACTTTCCGCCGCATTCCTTCTCTTCAGCGCCGAAGAGCCCCGTATTTCCTACGAGTCTAGCAACGACTTGGAAGATTTCTTCCGGTCTCCCTCCCTTGCTTGCCTCACTCTAGAGAAGATGCCCATCGGGATCAGGGACAAGGCACCCTATATCAATACCGCCACGATCCCCGATTTGTATCGAAACATCTTCGAGGTCCTTGGATATGCCCATACCCTTCAAGAGCTCACCGTAAACGAGCCAATCACTTTCGACCAGTTCGAAAATATCACGGATGCCCTTTCGGGTGCTGTACAAGTCAACCTCTACGGGGACGGGATCCTCAGGCCGATTGACCTCCCAGAGCCCCTCCACAAAATCAAGATGGCCCTTCGCTATCGTGACATGGATCCATATTTGCTCAACAAAGATTGCCGACTCGAGGATATGGTGCGCTCCCTGGCCCTCCATGAGAGCCTCGATAATCAGGAGCAGGAGTGGATTGGGTATTCTTGCTTGGAATTGTTCGAAGACGAAGTGGAATATTTAGGAGGACACTGACGAATTGGGTTTTCCAGCACATCTAGGAGTGGGTGAACATCAGCTATGTATTTGTTATTTACAACATCATTTGCTCTGCATGCTATCATCATACTACATCGCTACCTTGTACTACTATATGACTACAAGGCATCGTCTCTATCTCGTTTTCTTATCTTACTATCACAAAAAAATCGTATAACTTCAATCGTAAAAAACAGTTTCTCCTTTGTACTACCAAATCATACACCATTTTGTCAACCGTCCGCGCGATCATCGATCATCACCGAGCTGCAACTGGTAGCAAATCCATGATACCGCTTCCTTCAAGATCGCGGTGACATCTGGAGTCTCAAGAGGTTCTCCCAAAGGGCTGCAATGGATAAAAAGCACTTGCGTCCTTCGTTCGCGGGAAGTGACGGTATAAAGCGGATCGGTCTGCCGTGCGTTGGCTAGTGATGCATAATAGATAAAGTCACAAAGGAACCTGCCAGGATCCTCTGATGCTTTAATAGGCTAAAGAAATCAGATATGAGCGCTTTATTCATATCGTCAAAACGTACCTTGTCAAACTTGTTCTTGAGGGTGGCGACCAGCGCATCGACATCGATCTCTGTCTTCAACTCTTCATCCAGCACTTCATAACACCCTCCCGAAAAGCCTCGCTTGTTTTTACCACAAACGGGCGGTAGCTTCCCTTCATGGTCCGTCAGAGTGTAGCCGACCTTATGAGCCTGTTTCTCGACTTCGAGGTTGCCCGGGAGACCCACACCGACATGGATAATGAGGTCATATCCGCCTTCCGGTGGTGGTCCTTGACTCGTCTCTGTCGGCGATTCTTTGGATTCTGGAAGCACTGGGGGTCGGGCATGGAGATCGGGTACGATATGCAGTACAGAGTCGTAGACAACCGGGATCTGGACGGCTGTGATATGAATGGGCCTTGGCTTGCTAGAAAGTCCTAGAACCACGTTAAGGATATTTTGGACTGGCTGGAGCTGCAGAAATGACTCACCTGAAGCATCCCCAAAATAGAGTACTTGATCGTGTAATGGCTTCACGGCGAGCCACGACGGGTTCGTCGTATACTGACGGAACGGCTGGATAACATTAGCCTGAGCACCCGGAGCTGGAATGGAGATAAGCGAAATAGACACACTCCAAAGCCCGTAATAAGAACTCTGAATGGATTATACAGCTTTTTATGCTGATCATTGGGTTTGACTGCTGGCATCGTCTTGGACGCTGGACAACATGAGGATCTGGCGTTATTTGGGTTTTGAAGCCGCTGGAATCGGAGATGTCCGAAGTGTCGGCGGTTGGGAAACGAAACGAGGATCTCAAAGCCTCGACGCTTCGTTTCGGTAATTATTGAACGAACTGGACCGGAATCCAAGTGGATGCTAGATAATTCTACGACTTAGCAACACTCGGTGTCGCGGCGGTGGTCGGCATCTTCCGCGCGTGAGAAAGATGACGTCATGTTGAACTCGAGTCGAACCACTCGGAAACACAAGACTCTTGTTCTGAATAATATCTCCTATTCAGCCCTTTATAAACGAGACGACGCTGCGACGACTTCATTCTGCAACCAGCTTTGAAACTTTTTCCAGACCATCATGCTCGACACTATTACTCGACGGGGCTACCCTAGTGCGCAGTCTTTTTTGTTTTTCTGGCTCTCGGCGCTCATGGTTTAATAGTTGTCAACGGCTTTCTGATTGTCTTTGCCATTATCGAGGTCAGTATCGTCAAGAAAATCTGAATCTCTTTGACTAACACACACCGTAGCTGTCCATATCCGCATGGCTCATCGCTCGCTACAACACGAACCACAACTACTCGTCTAATGGCACTCGCGATAGAGTCCGATACATCCTCTTCGCGAGTATCTGGTCAACATTAATTGGAGCAGCCTACATGGCCTTCTTCATGATCATGCCCGGTAGCATCCTGTCGAGCATTGCTTCCCATCTGATCTTGTACGTCCCCCCTGCGCTTTTCTCGGTCTCATTCATTTCGCTAAACCGGAACACAGCTACTTCGTTTCCTGGATAATCTGGCTTGCAGCCGCCGCAGCGATCACACAAACCCTCGGTGGTGCACTCAACTGCGACACCAATGTCGAGTTCGTATATTGCGGACAGCTGAATGCCCTGGAAGGTTTCGCATGGCTCATTTGGTAAGCCTCTCGTTGTCCGCTTCCGCCGCTTGCTGACCAGGATCTCAGGGTCTGGCTGACTTTCATCCTCCTCTTCGTCCTCGTCCGAGGCATCATTTCGGCACGCAAAGGCGAAGGTGTGCGGAACGCCCTCGTTGAGTCGTAATGTGGATCAACATCTCGTTCCGAGACGAAACACAATCACAAAACCTAAAAAAAACACCACGACTCTCATTTCTCCGACATTATGACCCATCCGACACCGCTCCACGCTAACGCATCACCACGACTGACCTTCAAATGTCTCTCTCACCCGTAACGGCCCCATATGTTCTCTGCCTGTCTTAATCGCCCGTCGATCGCTTGTGCTTTCTATGACGTTGATGCATCAACATCTGTTGGCGTCAGCTATTTCTGTACCCCTTGAATTATTGCCCCGCTCTTCATAGTTAGCCTTTGTTGTACGAACCTTTATTGTACTATCTACTTTTCCTTCTCTGCCTTTCTAATACAGCTTGCGCTTAAATCAACGCTTGGACTTTTTTTTCTTGCTGTTGGATTTTTTCTTTCATTCCAAGGGTGAAACAGTGGAGGAATGCAAGTCTCGGGTACAAATGGACCATGTTCGACAATTGATACTTCAAAGCTATACGCAGGCAATAAATATCCAAATTATGAAAAGCTAGCGAAGCAGCAATTTGCCACCGCCACCTCCCTAGCTGTTCCCGCAGCCACAAAACTACCGTAATTAAAATATGTAAAATATGAACAAGTACGAGACCGTCACCATCACGAGTAGCAAAAACCAAAGCACAGTACTAGGGATAAATATACGAATAAATAGGAAAACAAACTTTTCCTCCTAGCTCTCCAGTCTTTCGAATGACAGTCCGCCGTTTCTTGTATGGGACCATATGAAGCTGACCCGCACCTCCTCCACTTGACCATTTGGTCCGAGGGTCAGACTTGAGAGACTTTGGAGAGAGCCGACTTCTGAGTTTGAAAGTGTGGAAGCTACACGATGATAGTACTACTGTCTGAGGCTGAGGACTGGTTGATTCGAATTTTGATTTCGCCGTGGTTATGATGGTGGGGGAAGAAGACGTATGTGACTCTTTCGCTGAGGTTGGTATCAATGGCGAGGGAGACGGGCTAGGACTTGAGCAGTTCGGGCATTGACAAGCTTGAGACGAACCTGTAGCCCCAGAGAGATTCAGTAAACCCTTGACAAGTAGAGCTGTGATAACACTTACGAAGAACGGTAGGCCGGGGTCCTTTCGACAAGTCATTGAAGGTAGATTCGCGTTCCGGCTCATCAGATCGCTTCCTCTTTCGCTGGGTAGGGCGAGGGTTGGGTAGGACTATCATTCCACTGGATGTACGAGGGAACAGCCGACAGGAAGGTGCCCAACTGGAATTTGAGCAGCCTTCTTGAGAAGTCGAGCTGTCTGAGAACGGGGTCAATGAGCGCGTCATTATGAAAGGAACTGTAACGTCGAAGGATGTGAGTGGCACCAGGGAGAAAAGTCAATTTAGGGGGAAAGGAGGCAAAAAAAAGGGCAAAGGGCTGCCGAAGGAGTGGCAGAATAAGGAGCGTAATTCGGGCTCACTCACATATCTGTCTATATAGGTTCCTGTCACTGCGCCCCCCGCAGGAACTAATTTCTCTTTTGATGAAAAGACCACCGTCGACTCGTGATGGTGATGACTTTCTGACGGGAGAGAGGGGGCTATTCTTTTGTCCAAATAGAAACTGGCGGCATCGATTTGATATTCGCTCCTTTGCTCCTTTCGTTCTCCCGCGAATAGGAGTTGGCAAAGAAGGGCCAGGCAGCACCATGCGTCTGTCATGTGGACGAGGCGGTAGTCACCTTTACATATCCCAATTTGGTCCAAGACGAAATCAGGATGCCTCATTGCAGAGATGCTACGCCGCTTAGAGTGGCAGTGAAGGCGTGGCCAGCTCCTGGAGGCCAGGGCTCAGCGTTGAAGATGAAACAAAACACTTTGAATGCAGTCTTCCGCTCCTCCAGGTTACCGCAGTCTGCAGACGAAAGTGGCCCAGAGGCTCCTGAGTTCAGGGCCTTGCCTAAAAAGCTGGAGAAAACTCGAAGTGGTGTGGGGGAATTTTGATCGTCCTGCCACAAAGAATCCACACAAGTTGACATCGAAGAATGATCGCAGGGTCGCCAAAAGTCTGCTTCGAGTTCCTAAAAGGTAGGATGAGAGCGGAGGTGGTGAGAAAGAGAGCCAATAGCTAACTTGCAGCGTAAAATTCAAACACTACCTGGCAATCACAAAGTATACCACCATCAGCGGGGTCGAGATTCATTGCCTGGAGCCGGACGCACCAAATGGCTGTTTCACAGGGAGCGCTCCAAGTTCTCTGTCAGTCTCACTTGACCCCCGACCATCACATCGACCGCCACCACCTCCCAAAACTGACAAGGAACCATTTACGCTTTGAATTGAATATCATCAAAAGTGAACACACTTTGATCTTTTACGCAAAGGATTTGTGGCGATGAATGGTCCATTGCGCTGGTAATTCATCGTTACGCCCGCTGTAGAGCCCAGGTCCTTCCATGGCGCCTGAGATGTCGATCAGATGCGAACTCCAGGGAGAATCTAGCCAGACTCGGAAATTCTGTACATAAAGTGAGTACGAGACGCTTCCAGCAGTTCTGTTAAATGTGCATGTGAACCATAAAGCGGTGGACACTGGAAGGAGTTCTCTCACTTTACAACATCCTTGGATTTCGTGTCACCCCGGAGCATAATGACAGCCACCAGCCAACCCTATTACCGACGCTGCTTCGAGGGTCGATGTCGAATCTCGAGGGTCACAAGGACGAAAGTAGGGGACAAAACCGACTTGAAAAATGCCCCACACAACACCAGTTCGACAACCGGTCCCACAATGTCAATTCACTCGGAAGCAATGATAACCTATCCCAGTCAGTATAGAACCCGAGTGTCACACCCGCAATCATTGAAAGATAAAGACTGGGAAGCAAACTCTTTATATTGCCCATCGAACGTCATCCATCCACCCACAAAAAAAAAACCACAATCAGAGCTTTGAACGTACGAGTGTTCCAACTCCAACCATTTCATTTGACCTTCCCGACGCAAGGCGCGGAGATAGGGTGTCCAGTATGCGAGCGATCTCACATCCAAGCGCGTCCGGACGCTGTTGCACAACCTACAGATGTTTTCTCAGAGTAGTTCGAGCAACTGTGTGTATGCACTGACCATATGATCTGCGTCCGGTATTATGGTGACAGACTGTATGAGCCTCCCCTCCTTTACATCTGGCAAGGAGTCCCGGATGAAACCAGGAACGACGTCCTCTATCTCCGCCCAGATAAGGTGTGTTGGCACACGATGCGATAATGCAGACAATACCGAAGCAGCGTCATGGTGCGGCTCGATATCTGCATAAGACGCAGCTTCCTGCCTCTTATCCGTCTTCAGACGGACGGCTCCAGATGCCTGACCGTCTTCCACAAGCCCATGCTCCTGAAATTCAAAAATCCAAGTGTAAGTTCTAGAAAGGAACAGGTGCAATCAAATGAAAGAAGACTTGCAACGAACGCATCCACCACTCGCGGATCCCAGTTATTCCATGGAAAGCGTTTCTCGAAGTATGTTCGAGCGGCTGCGCGGGAGGACCAGACATTGCGTCTCTTTGACGTCAGTGAGACCATCATGGCTACTGTTGTTTGCCGTTCTTCAAGTTGAAGTGCGTAGGTTTTTTTGGTGACTATGGTCGGTTCGATGAGAATGATGGCTTCATAGGGAACTGTGGATTGAAGGAATGGCTTGGTCGAAAGGACACTGGATAACCATGAGTATAAACTCCATTAATACGAATAAAAGCATACATTGCCGCACTTCCAGCTGAATGCCCTAATCCCACCAGGCGATGACCACGAACATGGTTTGAGCAAAGGAACCAGAAAAGCGCAACCGCCCTTTCAGAAGCCGCTGAACAAAGACGATAAGCCCTAGAATGAACTGAAAAAAGGCTAACATACAAACGCATTCACTGGAGTCATCAAGTGCCTCAGCGTTCAATAACGCAGAATCTCCATGACTTTGCCAATCCAGGGCCCATGCTTCTCGAATACGATGGCACTCGCTTTTCCGATCCTGTATCGCAAAAACATAGCCGAGCGTAGCTTCCCACTGCTCTTTATCTGCAAACTGTCAGAATCTACAGCCTCAGAGATGACGAGAAAGGACTGACGACCACCAATACAATGCATCAACACCAAAGTCAGCCCGCGCTCATTTGCGCGGGATGCACTTGAAGTATATCGTTTAGCTGCAACCTTGAGCGCTCGAGGATAGTCCGGCGAGCTTGGAGGGGAGAAGGTAAAGGGTTCTGCGTTCAAGGCTACCGGTGTCGTCATCGCGTAGTCGGGACCGTTTTGATTCGCACTGGGCTCCTTTATGTACCAAATTGGCGGCAAATTCTTCGAAGTGGTCGTCAAGAGCAAAGTAACATGCAGAAGCTAGCCATCGTTGATGGGTAACGCGGCGTTTTCCAAGTTGCATTCGAATTTCTCCGTGTGGATGCACCTAAAGATGGAAGAGCAGAGAAAAAGCACGTGCATCAGCGGAATGATCGTCTGCTCAGGCGCCGGGGAAAATGGGAAGTGTTTCATTAATTTACGTTCGAGCTTTTTAAACTACAGCGCTGAATGTAATCATTCAAAACGTAAGATGATATTGACAGTGACTATAGATACACATGCATGCAATGACAAGAAAACAATGGTGGATGCAGGACAGCAAATAAACAGTGACAAGATAAAACACTCGACCTTAAGACAGTGACCAAGGCTGCAGTGCATCGACACGAGTCCGAAGAAGTTCATTGAGCTTTGCCTGCTTCTCCGCACCCTTCTCGTCTCCGAGCCGCTTCTGGAGTTCTGATAATAAAGTCAGCAAAGGCACCTTGAAAACACGATACAACTTACCAACAGTCTGTTCACCAACCCACAAGCGCAAAAACACATTGCCAAATTCGCCATTCCTGCCATATGCTTCCGGTTCCTTCCCATCTTTGACCTTTTTCACACCTGCACCCATACCACTCGCCAACGTTTCCGCAGTAGCCAACATGGTTTGGGCATGCTCAGCCGAAGTGTGGACATACTGCGCAGCGACCAACGCAAACACCAATGCTCGTAAATGATTATCCTGAGATACTGTACACGCGGAAAGCGCGTCCTTCAAATGGGCTCTGCAAATTCATCAGTCTTAATTCTCTAAAGCGGAAGTGACACGTACTTGGTTCCAAGGAACTCTTCCGCCAAGCAGGCATCCAAAACCGCGGCTGCAGCACGGAGCGCGCCGCCGATACCATCACAAGCACGAATGACTTCCGCACCTTCCACACGGAGAGCCTTGAGTTCCTGAAGAAGAGGGTGTTCGGGTGGAGGAGGCCGTCGAGTAACCTTCGGCTTCGGAGAGCGACGGATGCGAGGTCGTTTTCTTGCGGCTCTGGGGGTGCGCTCGCCATCTTCTTCATCTTCTGTCGCCGAACCGTCTTTCTCGCTTTCTTCGCTGATTGATTCTTCTTCCCAATCGTCCTGCTCCGCATCATCGGCCGAGACAGTGGGCGGTTGCCAAGGTGTATTTGCCATACGTTCATACACAAGCCCGACCTTCAGCCATAAACGACCTAGACGCGCAGATGTCCAGACCCAACGATCCTCCACTCCTTCCGCTTCGATAGAGCCAGCTTTAGTCCATTGATTTCGCTCATTCTGTGGTCGAGAAAGATAGATGGCTATGTCATAGCACTTCCTCGCTCGTTCGCTATTGCCTTGCGCATGCGCGAGATGGGCCTGGTGAAGAGATATCCGGGCGGAGAAGAAAGAAAATAGGTTGTAAGTCCGGGTATGAGAGATTAAAATATTCAGATGCTAGGAAGAGCGTAAGTATAGGAGAAGGGCTGATTACGGGTAAGACTACCTTTTGTGCCTCTTCAAATTCACTTCTGGCAATAGATACGCCAATAACCTCACATAGCATATCAGCTTTCATCGCCAGGATCTTGTCGAGGTGCTCTCCTAAATCGATATCGGATGCCCAGGAAGGAACTATGACCCATTAGTACACAGTACTCATAGAAAGAAACAATAGACGTACGATGAACCTCCTTCCTAAGTTCTTTCTCGAGGACGAGTAGGCCTTCGTTCGCAAACAGCTTGCGCTTTGGCTTTTTCCCAACCGGGTCGCGCTTCGCAACGCTGCTGACAAGGAAGCCCAAGCCGAACACAATGCGAGGGTGGGTCAATTGGATAGGAAGCGTCGGAGCACCGTCGTTAAAGTCAACCTATTGCAATCATTAGGAGTGTCCATTCCTAAAAGCGAAAGCACAAACCTCGACAACACCATCCTTTCCAAACGCAGTAAGGGCACCACCATCCAGTCGATCATGCATTCCTTTCATGCGTAGCTGAGCTTCATCACCATCACCCTTGTGCGTATAGAATGTAACGCCAATGATCAGCACAAGGACTTCCAACGCCTGCGCAATCTTCGTCTTCGGCTTCTCCTTCATTCCCGCGACGTCCGAGTCCTTCATCTCGGATTCTTTCTTGATATCATCTGCAGGCGCCGGTGCAATGGCCTCCCAATCGATTCCAAGCTGACCCTCTACATGCAGCAACGCATCTTCCACCTTTGTCCAAAACCCAGCAGTGACATACTCATGCAGCTCCATTACTTGGGCAAGAAGTACAATGTCCTCGTGGCCCTTCTCCTCGGCTACACTCTGGAAATCTCGGATCGCCGTGAAGACTCTATAGTTGGCAGTTTGCGGATTATAATCCTTCTTGACGGGCGAGAGGATGGTGGTCGGTCCGGTTTGGCCTGCGCTACCCAAACTGGCGATGTAATTGAGATGTGTTGAATAG
>Ga0247732_10000960_pt1 | contig 12121 bp, 10 predicted proteins | sample UWRJL163409C2_FD_180940 | JGI IMG/M metagenome (GOLD analysis project Ga0247732, IMG submission 180940) | Plant litter microbial communities from Arlington Agricultural Research Station in Wisconsin, United States - UWRJ-L163-409C-2 | ecosystem: Environmental > Terrestrial > Plant litter >...
GGCTCCGCCCATTCCCGTGCTCGCCACGGCGGCCGTGATCGGGGCGATGAAGGCGAACGAGGAGCCGAGGTAGCTCGGCAGCCGGTTCTTCGTGATCAGCAGGAACAGCAGCGTGCCGATGCCGGAGAAGAGCAGCGTCGTCGCGGGCGGGAACCCGGTGAGCACGGGAACCAGGAAGGTTGCGCCGAACATGGCGACGACGTGCTGGCCGCCCAGGCCGATCATTCGCGGCCAGGTGAGTCGCTCACCCGGCTTGACCACGGCATCCGCCTCGACGTTCCTGCCGTCGCCATGAAGTGTCCAGAGCTGTGCCATGTTCGATCGTTCCCCTTGCCCGGCTGCTCGCCGGTGTGTTGCGTGCTCGTCGGTGAGCTCCCTCGAGACTAGTGGCCGAGCGCGTGGCAGGATGGGCGCATGACCGAGGCACAGGGGGCACCGCGTGGCTAATCCGATCGCCGCAGCCGTCGGAACGCGGCTCGAACGCTACCGGGAGATCGCCAGCGTGCTGAGCAGGCACGGGCTCAGCTTCATCATCGGGGCCACCGGTCTTGAGCGCTTCGAGCCCGCCTCGCAGGAGCAGTCGCGGGCAAGCAACCCCGAGAATCTCCGGCGCGCCCTCGAAGAACTCGGCCCGACTTTCGTGAAGCTCGGCCAGCTGCTGTCGACGCGCTCCGACATCCTGCCGCCCGACTATCTGACCGAGCTGGCCAAGCTGCAGGACCGCGCACCCGCCGTGCCCGGCCCGGTGATCAAGCGCCTGATCGTCGAGGAGCTCGGCGACCAGCCGGAGAAGGTCTTCGCGAGCTTCCAGATCAAGCCGCTCGCCAGCGCCTCGATCGGGCAGGCGCACCTCGCCACGCTGCACGACGGAACAGAGGTCGTCGTCAAAGTGCAGCGGCCCGACATCGCGACGAACATCGCCATCGACCTCGAGATCCTGCACACGCTCGCCGTGCGCGCCTCACGCCAGTGGAAGCTCGCCGCCGACTACAACATCACCGGCATCACCGATGAGTTCGCGCGCACACTGCGCGAGGAGCTCGACTACACGCACGAAGGCCGCAATGCCGAGACCTTCGCCGCCAACTTCGCGGGCGACGACACCATCCAGATCCCCCGCGTCTTCTGGGACACGAGCACCACGCGCGTTCTGACCCTCGAGCGCATCACGGGCCTCAAGGTCGACGACATCGCCGGCCTCGACGCGTCGGGAATCGACCGCCCCGGCATCATCACCCACGCCGTCGATGCCATCGCCCAGATGGTCTTCGTCGACGGGGTCTTTCACGCCGACCCGCACCCCGGCAACCTCTTCGTCGAGCCGAACGGCCGCATCGGCCTGATCGACTTCGGCATGGTCGGGCAGATCGACGAAACCCTGCGTGGCCAGCTCGCCGACCTCTTCATGGCGCTGAGCAGGCACGACCCCGACCGCATGGCGTCGGCCCTCATCGCCCTGTCGAGTTCGAAGACGTCGATCGACCAGGAGTCGCTGCGCGCCGACCTCGTGGGCTTCATCGACATCTACCGGGGCAAGGGCCTCGGCGAGGTCGACATGGGCGCGCTCATCAACAAGCTGCTCACCGTGCTGCGACACAACCGGCTGCAGCTGCAGCCCTCCATCGTGATGCTGCTGCGCATGCTCCTGATGGTCGAGGGCATGGGCGTGCTGCTCGATCCCACGTTCAGTCTGGGGGATGCTCTCAAGCCGTACGCGACGAAACTCGCGCTCTCGAAATTCTCACCGGCGGCGATCGCGAAGCGACTGGCCGCGGTCGGTCTCGAGGCGGCGGAGCTCGGAATCGAGCTGCCCGACAAGATCCGCAAGGTGTTCGACGTGATCGACCGCAACGGCATCGAGGTGCATCTGCGTGCCTCCGAGCTCGACCCCCTGGTGGCGCGCGTCGAGAAGGTGGGCAACCGCGTGGTGGCCGGGGTGATCGCGGCCGCGTTCATCCGGGGTATCGGCGAACTTGCCGTGAGCGACCGCAAGCGCTTCGGCAGCTGGAGCGGTCCGCTCATGGGAATCGGGCTCGGCGCGAGCGGGGCGCTGAGCGCCTACATCGCGCTGACGTCGCGGCAGAGGCGTCGTCGCACCTGACACCGGACTCGTGAGAGCCCCGAGGCTCAGGCCCCGGCGCGCTCCGCGACACCGCGCACGAACGACGCCTGACCCGCGTGCTGCAGGTCGTCGGAGATGACGCTCACGAGCCGCGCCGCGAGGGTCACGGGCGGGGTCCACGAGGTGTCGACGATGCGCCCGAAGTCGTCGTCGTCCAGCGTCGCGACGTAGTCGAGCGTGCGGGCGCAGACGGCGTCGTGATAGCCGATCAGATCGTCGGGAGAGACGCCGCGCACCTGCGCGACCTCGGCCGAGGACTGACCGTAGCCCGTGGCCGCGGCGTCGAAGGGCAGGTCGAAGCGATCGTGCCAGCCGCCGTCGACCCAGAGCTCGTCGACTCCGGCGAGCTCGGAGACGTGCCCGTCCTGCACGCGGGTGAGGTGCCACACGAGCCACGCCACCGTGTTCGCCTCGTCGTCGATGCGGAACGTGAGCACCGCCTCCGAGGCGCCGTCGACGGTGCGGCGCACGATCTGCTGGATTCTCTGGAAGGCGTCGGCCAGGGTGTCAGTGGTGGTCGTCATCTCTTCAGTCTTCTCCGTCGGACGCGGGAGCGCCACCACCTGGGGACCATATTCGATAATGTGTCGATATAGTCAATTCGGCAGTAAGCGCGGGGGATCCATGAGCACCTATCTGATCTGCAGTACGCCGGTGCACGGCCACGCGTCGCCGATGGCGGTGATCGGGGCGCACCTCGTGTCGCGCGGGCATCGGGTGATCATGCTCACCGGAACGAGGTTCGCCGAGAAGATCGAGCGCGCGGGCATGGAGTTCGTGGCCCTCGAAGGTCGCGCGGACTTCGACGACCGGGATGTCGAGAGCTACCTGCCCGACCGCGACCGATATCGCGGTCTTGCCCAGGCGCAGTACGACATCCAGAACATCTTCGTCAAGACGATTCCGGCTCAGTTCCGCTCGGTGCGGGCCGTGCTCGATCGCGAGCGGATCGACGCCATCCTGGTCGACGGCGCGTTCGGCGGCGTCTCGCCGCTGCTGGTCGACGCGGCTGCCGGCGGGCGGCGCCCGCCGATCCTCGCCGTGGGTGTAACGCCCCTCACCCAGCTCAGTCGCGACACGGCGCCGGCCGGTCTCGGCATGGCGCCGTCCTCGACGCCGCTGGGCCGCATCCGCAATCGCACGCTGAACACCCTGGCCCGCCGCGTGCTCTTCCGCGATACCCAGCGCGCGGCCCAAGCGGCGTTCGCCGAGATCGGGGCTCCGAAGTCGACACTCTTCGTGATGGACATCTCGGGTGCCTTCGATCGTTTCCTTCAGCTCGGCCCGGCGACCCTCGAGTACCCCCGCGGCGACCTCACGCCGAACGTGCGCTTCGTCGGGGCGCTGCCGTCTGACGGTGGCGCCGCGCTGCCCGACTGGTGGGGCGACCTCGACGGATCGCGCCCCGTCGTGCACGTCACCCAGGGAACGATCGACAATCACGACCTCGACCGCCTCATCAGGCCAACGATCGCGGCCCTTGCCGACGACGACGTGCTGGTCGTGGTCTCGATGGGTGGTCGCCCCGCGCAGGGGCTCGGCGAGGTCCCGGCCAACGTTCGCGTCGCCGACTACCTTCCCTATGACAGGCTGCTGCCGCTCGCCGACGTCTTTGTGACCAACGGCGGCTTCGGAGGTGTGCAGGCCGCGCTTGCCGCGGGCGTTCCCCTGGCGGTCGCGGGCGACACCGAAGACAAGCCCGAGGTCGCGGCCCGCGTCGGCTGGTCGGGGGCGGGCATCAATCTGCGCACCGGCACTCCGGCCCCGGATGCCGTGGGCTCGGCCGTGCGCTCCGTGCTGGCAGACGCGGGCTACCGGGCCCGGGCGCGCCGGTTCGCCGACGAACTGGCAGGGCTCGACACGCTCGCCATCGTCGACGAGGAGCTCGCCGCGGCGGTCGCCGGCTCGTCAGCGCGCTGAGCCCGCCGCATCCGGAGCTGTCGCGACCGCGGCCGACGAACCGGCCGTTTCCGGCCTGAACTCCACCCCGTTGTTCAGCACGAACACGAGCACGAGGCCTGCGGCGACGAGACAGAGCAGCGCGGCGGTCGGCCGCCTGAACCGCAGGAACTCGTTGACGATGCGCACGGTTCCCTTGAACGGGTAGAACAGCGGGGCGAAGATGCCGGATGCCGCGACGCCGATGAGCGTGTCGCTCACCATCTCGATGGGGTGGCTTCGCGTCGTGAATGTGAAGGTGAGCGCGTACACGAAGACGAGCACCGCTGTGCCCGCCGCCCAGGACCCGATTCCGAGGGAGCGCATCGAACTGACCGAGCCGTCGGCATACGCGGTGACCCGGGTGGCGAAGAGGCGGGCGAGCAGCACGGTTCCCGCGGCGCCGACGGCGAAGCCGACCCAGTAGAGCGAGGGTGGCGCGCCGAACCAGAACAGCAGGGTCGCCGCGTCGCCCGCGCCCGTGATGGGTGCCAGCAGCAGCGAGCTGAAGACGAGTTGAACGCTGATGAAGCCGAGCCAGGTCACGAAGAGGCGCGTGATCCCCGCTCCCCAGATGCGAGCGGCGAAGATGAGCGCGAATCCAGTGACCAGGCTCGTGACCGCGGCGGCCGTCGATGTGAGGATGAGCGTCTGCGTCTGGGTGATGTCGAATTCGATGTAGCTCGGGTAGAGCGTCGCCCGCGACTGCAGTGCGATCGCCGTCAGGAACCGGGCGAGCTCGTGCAGCGTGATGGCGACGATGCCCGCGAGAACGAAGGCGACAGCACCGTTGAACCAGAGAGTCGTCGACGGCGCCGGAGCGTCGTCGGACGCCGCTCGCGGAGTGCTCACCGATCGTCCTCGAGGTCGTCTCCGGGCAGCGTATCGGTGCTGTTCGGGCCGGGGCCGGCCGACCAGGCCGATGCGAACGACTCGGCCGCATCCGTCGCCCGTTCGAGAACGGTGGTGAGCAGTTCCTCCATCGAGATCGCGCCGAGGAATGCGAGCTGGTCGAGCTCGCCGACGGGCGCGATGCCCGCGAGTTGCCAGCAGGCCTCGAGCGGGTCGGTCGAGAGCTCGACGACGGATGCCCACCGCTGCTCGGTGAATTCGCTCGCCACCGCGAGTGCTCGGCGCACGGCCTGCTCGGTGTCGTCGCGCAGCGAGCGCAGCGACTCATCCCATTCGAGCGGCTCGAGGAAGCGGATCTGCGCTCGCGGGTACGGGTCGTCGTCGAGCCAGCCGACCACCTCGAAGCGCGAGCCGCCCTCGGCATTCACGGCCACGAATCCCTCTCCGCCCGCCATCTCGGTGATGAGCGCGAGAGTGCCCAGCTGGAAGCGGTGTTCCCCGCCGCCCACCTCCTGGCCACGCTCGATCAGCACGACGCCGAACTGGGGCTGCTCGGCCTCGAGCATCTTCGCGAGCATCACGAGGTAGCGCTCCTCGAAGAGGCGCAGCGACACCGGCATGTAGGGGAAGAGAACCGTGCCGAGGGGGAACATGGGGATCTCGGGCATGGCTCAAGACAAGCACGGTGCGCCGGGGTTGCCAATGGGGGTGCGCCGGTTGTGCGGCGTCCGGTTCAGGCGGGGCGCGATCCGGCGGAGCGCGATCCGGAGGAATACGGCGCGAGCACCTCGTCGAGCGACCGCTCGACCGTCTCCTCGGGAATGAGGGCCCGGTCCTCGACCGATTGGATGTGCCGGTCGACGATGCCCTCGGCCCGCGCGGCATCGCCGGCCACCATGGCCTCGAGCAGCTCCTCGTGCTCGCGCAGGCTGTCGGCCTGTGGATGCGCGGCGCCGTAGACGGCCAGGATGAGGGTGCTGCGGCCCACGATCTCGTTGATGTGGCGAAGGAGCAGCCGGTTTCCTGTGAGCTCGGCGAGCAGGATGTGGAACTCGGCGCCCAGCCTGACCGACAGCTTGTGGTCGGCGTCGGCGGATGCGCGTGCCTCGGCCTCGATATGCGCCCGGATGGGCTCGGCGTACGACGGCGTCCAGCTGTCGGCCAGGAGCGCGACGGTCGCCCGTTCAAGAGCGCGGCGCACGGTGAACACCTCGCGGGCCTCGTCGCGGCCGGGGTGCGCAACCCTCGCCGACTTGGTCTTGCCCACCTCGACGAGCCCCTCGGTCGCGAGCCGCGCGAGGGCTGCTCGCACGATGGTTCGACTGGCGCCGAAGCTCTTGCCGAGGGCGTCTTCGGGCAGCTTCGTCTCGGGTGCGAGTGCGCTCTCCATGATCGCTTCGCGGAGGGCGAGATAGATGCCGTCGCCACGGGAGACCGGCACGGCGGAGGAGTCGCTCATGGGTCAATCGTAATCGCCCGATCGGAGTTTACGTACTCGTAACATCGTGGTTCGGTATACCGAAACATAGCGGTGTGCATACTTAATCATTCCCACCGCCCGAGCAGGAGACGACATGATCACCACGACGACCGAGACCGCGATGCGTCTCACCCGCCAGCAGCGAGAGCTCATCGCCCGGTCGGTCGCTGACGGAGAGGCGGCTGACCAGTCGGCGCTTCTGCGGCGTGCCGTACTCGAGACGGCGACGGGCTCGATCACCCGCCTGCCGATGCCGGCCACCAGCCGTCGAGAGAGCCTGTGGCGTGAGGCGCTGCGCGACACGCCGTCGGTCGCCCCGGGTGCCGAGCGCGTTCTGCTCGAGGAGTTCGTGCTCGAGCCCGGAACCGGAAAGGCGATCGAGCTGCGCGCCGGCGAAATCCTGCGCCTCGAGCAGATCGCGGGATCGCAGTGCCTCGACTTCAACGCCTTCAGCCTCGACGACTATCGCGAGGCCTTCCACTGCGGACGCACGAGAACGCTTCACGGAATCAACCCCACCACCGGCGACTTCCTCTGGTCGGCGCCGCCGCGCGAGCGGGCGATGCTCTTCATCCTGAGCGACAGCGTGCACTGCAACGACGTGCTCTTCCCCCGGTGCAGCGCGAACATGTACGAGTCGGTGCACGGCTTCCGCGAGCACACCAACTGCGCCGACATCCAGGCGGAGGCGCAGCGCGAGTACGGGCTCACTCCCGACGACGTGCACGACTCGTTCAACATCTTCATGGCGACCGAGGTGGTCGACGGGCAGCAGCGCATCCGCAGGCAGGACACCGCCCCCGGCGACCACATCGAGCTGCTCGCGGTCATGGATGTTCTGGCCGTGCCGAACATCTGCGGCTCCGACGTGCAGCCGACCAGCAACTTCTCGCTGAAGCCGGTGCGGGTGCAGAGGTTCCGCGCATCGATCGCCGACCTCGATGCCGTGCCGACCATCTACGAATACGACTCGCAGCGCACGCCGGCCCAGTTCGCGCAGCCCGCCATCCGAACCGAGCGGCGCCTGACGCGAGACCCGCAGTACCGGCCGGCGTTCGCGGGGCTGCCGATCGGCGTCGAGGTCGAGCACATCGAGCTCGACGAGGAGACGGCCGCGGCCTTCGACGAGTTGTGGCGAGGCGGGCTCTCGACCCGCTACGCCGAGCGGGGCGACGGCCTGCGCGACGTGCTGTTCTCGTGGTGGATGGCCTCCCATGAGCGCTGATCTGACGGATGCCGTGGCCGGCACCGCGCAGGACATCGACTTCGAAACGCTCGGCGAATACGAGCGCTACAAGCTGATGGCGAGCCTGATCGTGCCCCGGCCGATCGCGCTCGTGACCACCCTCGATGAGGGCGGGGTCGTGAACGCCGCGCCCTTCAGCATGTTCTGCATGCTCGGCGAGGAGCCCCCGCTGCTGCTCGTCAGCCTCAACAGGCTCGCCGGGGGAGCGCAGAAGGACACCGCACGCAACATCGATCGCACGGGCGAGTTCGTGGTGCACATGGTCGACGAGCCGCTCGCCGAGGCCGCCGACCGCTGCGGGGAGCGCATGCCCGCTGGCGTCAGCGAGCTCGACGCCGTCGGTCTGTCAGGCATGCCATCGCGCCTCGTCGGCCCGCCCACCATCGCCGCGGCGCCCGTCGCCTTCGAATGCGTGCTGCACGAGAAGCTCGACACCGCGAGTCGCGAGATCTTCATCGGCCGCATCGTGTCTCTGCACACCCGCGACCAGCTGATCGACACGGATGCCTGGCGGGTGCACCTGCACGACTACGCCCCCATCGCCCGATTCGGCGCCAGCTTCTACACGACCACCCGTGACCGCTTCGCGATCGGAGCCAGGGAGACGGCGATCGACACTCTCGCCTGACCATTCCACCCGACCACACCACCCCCGCGCACCATCCACCTTGAGGAGAATCATGTCCAGCACGCTCCGCTCCACCCGCTCCCGACGGCTCGGCCGCTCGGTCGCCACGTCGGCCTCGGCGCTCGCTCTCGTCGCCACCCTGGCCGCCTGCTCGACCGGCGCATCCGCCGATTCCGAGCCCACGGCATCCGCTGACCTGCCCATCGGCGCCGTCGACCTGGCCGCGGCCGGCTGCCCGGCGAATGTCGTGATCCAGACCGACTGGAACCCCGAGGCCGAGCAGGGCAACCTTTATCAGCTGATCGGGCCGGATGCCACGATCGACGCCGCGAAGAAGGCGGTCTCGGGGCCCCTGTTCGCGAGCGGCGAGTACACCGGAGTCAACGTCGAGGTGCGCTCGGGCGGGCCTGCGATCGGGTTCCAGACGGTGACCAGCCAGCAGTACACCGACACCGACATCACGCTCGGCTACGCCAATACCGACGAGGCCGTGCAGCTGAGCGACGAGATGCCCACCACCGCCGTGTTCGCCCCGTTCGAGGTGGGGCCGCAGATCATCATGTGGGACCCCGCGACCTACCCCGACGTGAAGACGATCGAAGACCTCGGCAAGACCGACGCGTTCGTGCGCTACTTCGGCGGCGCCGCCTACATGGAGTACCTGATGGGCAGCGGCATCCTGCCCGCCTCGCACGTCGACGGCGGCTACGACGGCACTCCCGCGAGCTTCATCGCGGCGGGCGGGAAGGATGCCCAGCAGGGCTTCGCGACCGTCGAGCCCTACGTCTACGAGAACGAGATCGCCGACTGGGGCAAGCCCGTCGCGTTCCAGCTCATCCACGACGCGGGCTACCCGATCTACGCCTCGGCGCTGTCGGTGCGCACCGGCGACCTCGAGGAGCTCTCGCCGTGCCTCACCGCGCTGGTGCCCGTGATCCAGCAGGCCACGGTCGACTACTACGCCGACCCGGCCGCCACCAACGAGCTCATCCTGAAGGCCGTCGACGAGTTCGACAACGGCTGGGTCTACACGCCCGGTGTTGCCGACTACTCGGTGAAGGCGCAGGTCGAGCTGGGGCTCGTGGGCAACGGATCCGACGACGCCGTGGGCAACTTCGACGTCGATCGTGTGCAGAAGATCATCGACATCACGACGCCGCTGTTCGAGAAGCTCGGAACGCCGCCGGCAGACGGACTCACGCCCGACCAGATCGTGACGAACGAGTTCATCGATCCCTCGATCGGCTTCTGAGCCCGGTCTGACTGCTAACTGAACACATTTGCCTCGCGCGGTTCTCTCGCCTCGAGCGAGCCGCGCGAAACCGGGGGCGTCCCGGCGGGCGGGGGAGTATGTCCTCAGTTAGCGGAGTGCTCGCCCCGGGCGCAGGTCGATGCGGCGCAGCAGCTGCGCGTTGAGCGCCACCACGATGGTCGAGAGCGACATCAGCAGGGCACCGACCTCCATGGGCAGCACGAAGCCGATCGGCGCGAGCACCCCGGCCGCAAGCGGCACGGACAACAGGTTGTAGCCCGCCGCCCACCACAGGTTCTGTGTCATCTTGCGGTAGCTGGCCTTCGACAGGTCGATCACCGAGACCACCGAACGCGGGTCGTCGCCGGCCAGGATGACGCCGGCTGCGGCGATGGCCACGTCGGTTCCGGCGCCGATCGCGATTCCCACATCGGCCTGAGCCAGGGCGGGGGCGTCGTTCACGCCGTCTCCGACCATGGCGACCTTGCGGCCCTCCTGCTGCAGCTCGCGAACGGTCGACGACTTGTCCTCCGGGCGCACGCCGGCGTAGACCCGCTCGATGCCCAGCTCTGCGGCCACCGAGTGCGCCACCGCCTCCGCGTCTCCCGTGATCATCACGACCTGAACCCCTCGGGCGGCGAGCTCGGCGACGGCCTGCTTCGATTCGGGGCGCACGGCGTCGGCGAGTCCGATGGCCCCGATCGGCACGCCGTCGGCGAGCACGTGCAGCACGATCGCTCCGTTCGCCGACCAGCCGCGCGTCGCATCCAGCGCTTGGGCGTTCGACCGCTCGAGCAGGCGCGGCCCTCCCACGGCGATGACGCGGCCGTCGACGGTGGCCTCGACGCCCACGGCGGTCGAGGCGCGGAAGTCCGTGGCCCGCGGCACCGCGAGGCCGCGTTCGGCGGCGGCTGCCACGATCGCGCGGGCCACCGGATGCTCGGAGTCGGCCTCCGCAGACGCGGCGAGTGCCAGCAGCTCGTCGTCGCCGAGCCGCGCGTCGCCGGTCGAGTCGGCCGTCGAGCCGCCGGTCGCGAGCACGTGGGTGACGGTCGGCGATCCCGTCGTGAGCGTTCCGGTCTTGTCGAAGAGCACGGTGTCGACGGTGCGCATGCTCTCGAGCGCGAGCCTGTCTTTCACGAGTACCCCGGCCTTCGCCGCGCGCTCGGTTGCGATCGAGACGACGAGGGGGATGGCGAGGCCGAGCGCGTGCGGGCAGGCGATGACGAGCACCGTGATCGTGCGGATGATCGCGTCGTTCGGGCTGCCCACAAGCGACCAGACCACCGCGGTGATCACGGCCGCGCCGAGGGCGAACCAGAACAGCCAGGCCGCGGCGCGGTCGGCGATGCGCTGGGCGCGACTCGACGAGTTCTGCGCGTCGATCACGAGCTTCTGGATTCCGGCCAGTGCCGTGTCGTCGCCGGTCGCGGTGACCCGGATGCGCAGGGCCGAGTCGGTCGCGACGGTTCCGGCGACGACGGCGTCGCCCGCGCTGCGGGAGACAGGAACGGACTCGCCGGTGATCATGGACTCGTCGACGTCGGCCGTGCCGTCGATCACCTCGCCGTCGGCGGGCAGGCGTCCGCCGGGGCGCACGACCACCGTGTCGCCGAGCCGGAGCTCGGCCGGGGCGACGGTGACGACCGAGCCATCGGCATCCACCCGCTCTGCCTCGTCGGGCAGCAGGGCTGCGAGGCTGTCGAGGGCGCTCGACGCCTGTGCGAGGGAGCGCATCTCGATCCAGTGGCCGAGCAGCATGATCACGATCAGCAGGGCGAGCTCCCACCAGAAGTCGAGCTGGTGGTCGAGCAATCCAAGTGTGGCGCCCCAGCTCGACACGAAGGCGACGCTGATGGCCAGGGCGATGAGGAGCATCATTCCGGGCTGGCGGGCCTTGATCTCGCCGAGGCCGCCGGTGAGGAAGGGCGCGCCGCCCCAGACGAACATCACGGTTCCGAGCACGGGAGAGATTGCGCTGACGACGAGGTTGTCGGGCAGCTCGTAGCCGAGGAGCATCGCGAACATCGGCGAGAACGCGACGACGGGCAGGGCGATGACGAGCATGATCCAGAACAGGCGGCGGAAATGCGCGGCGTGACCGCCGTGTCCGCCATGGCCGGAGTGGTCGTGGCCGGAGTGCGCCGAGTGGTCGTGTCCGGTGTGGTCGGCGTGTTCGTGACCCGCGTGGTCGTGCTCGTGGTTCATGTGCTCGTGGCCTATGTGGTCGTGCTCGTGATGCCCGTGCTCGAGGTGCTCATGCGTGTTGCTCATACGTCGACCATATACCCCTAGGGGGTATCAGGCAATCAATCGGGCACGACAGAAAAGCGTCATATTCGCATAAATGGGGCCGATTTTCATTCCCCTGCGGCGAAAGAGCGCCGAGGGTCGATACTGAGGGAATGAGCCACGAAGATGACGACAATGCCGACGTCTGGACTGACTTCACCCATTCGGTGAACCTCACTCCCGCAGCGCTCGAGAAGTGGCTGACGACCGACGAGTCGCGCAGCGTGGGCCAGAGCGCGGGAGGCGAGGCGATCGGGCACCGCAGCGGTCGGCACATCCTCTCGATCCTCGAGAAGAAGAAGTCCGAGCTC
>Ga0247732_10000961_pt1 | contig 12118 bp, 16 predicted proteins | sample UWRJL163409C2_FD_180940 | JGI IMG/M metagenome (GOLD analysis project Ga0247732, IMG submission 180940) | Plant litter microbial communities from Arlington Agricultural Research Station in Wisconsin, United States - UWRJ-L163-409C-2 | ecosystem: Environmental > Terrestrial > Plant litter >...
TGCAAAGGGCGATCTGGCAGAGGTCATCTCCTCGGCCATGGCCGATGGCCAGATCAGCCCGAACGATGCTGACCAGATAACCCGTGCGTGCGCGCAGGTGATGGCGGCGATCGTGCAGGTCAGCCAGCACGCTGAGGCGGCGGCGGCGAGGGGTGGGGCGTGTTCCTAACCCCCGTCCAGATCGTGCCAGCTAGGGCACAACATTCGTGGCGCCGTGCTACAGCATGGGTATCCGCCCAACGAGGGGGATACCCCATGAAATCACGATCCGAAGTGCTCCGCCAACTGCAGTGCTGCCTGGACGTCATCGCCCACAGCAAGCCCATGACCGATGCAGAGCGTGCAGCACACCGCTGCCATTGCGCCGCTGAGCAGGCAAGGGCTGAAGCGCGCCGCTCGGCAGCAGCGACACCTGATCTGCTGGGAGGGCTGTAATGGCTCGTATCCGTTCAATCAAGCCTGAGTTCTGGTCCAGCGAGCAGATCATGGAATGCTCGCCGACATCTCGACTGCTCTTCATCGGGTTGTGGAATTTCTGCGACGACGCGGGAAACCACGTGGCCAGCGCGAAGACCATCAAGGCCGAAATCTTCCCCGGCGACGACATCTCATCGACGGACGTTCAGCGAATGCTCGACGAGCTGTCGTCGAATTCTCTGATCGCCTTCTACGCCAACGGTGACAAGCAGTATCTCCATGTCACGGGGTGGAAGAAGCACCAGAAAATCGACCGACCTACCTTCAAGCACCCCCCGTATTCGCATGATGATCGTCGAGACCTCGACGAGTCCTCACCCCCGGAAGGGAAGGGAGAGGAGGGGAGAGGAGAGGAAGGGAAAGGAAAGAAGAACCCCCCTAACCCCCCGGCTGACGCCGAGGGGAAGAAGACGGTCCGTTTGAAGCGGGAGAAGATCTCCTTCACGGTCTTCGCTGACGCTTGCCGGGAGTCCGGGGAACGGGCCATCCGTGCTGACGACCCGATCTTCGATTTCGCCGAGGATGCCGGAATCCCGAAGGAGTTCATCGCGCTGGCCTGGCGGGAGTTCGCCATCCGCCACCGTGAGAGCGGCAGGCTGCAGAAGGACTGGCGCGCCCACTTCCGCGATGCCGTGCGGCGCAACTGGTTCAAGCTCTGGTGGTGCCCGGACGGCGGCGGCTGCGAGCTGACCACGGCCGGCGTGCAGGTGAAGCGCGAGCGGGATGCCGAGCGCGAACGTGAGCGGCTCGAGCACCAGGGCCAGCAGGATCAGGCCGCATGAGCGCGATGCCGGACTACCTCGACAACGTCGCCCAGTTGCGCATGCCGCCGCATTCGGTCCCGGCCGAGCAGTCGGTGATCGGCGCGCTGCTGCTGGCGCCGGAAGCCCTGAAGCAGGTCCGTGACCAGCTGGCGCCGGAGGACTTCTATCGCCGCGAGCACCAGGTGATCTACCAGGGCATCTGCGGCGTGGACGACCTGAAGCGCGAGGTCGACGTGGTCACCGTGGGTGACTGGATCACCGCCAACGTCGAGGTCGGTGCGCAAGACCTGATCGCCACGGTGTACGAGCTGGCCAGCAGCACGCCGTCGGCGGCCAACGTCCGCGCGTACGCCGACATCGTGCGCAACAAGGCGCTGCTGCGGCAGCTGATCGACACCACCACCGACATCGCCGACAGCGCCTACCAGGCCAGCGACGATGAGGCGGAGGAGGTCGTTTCAGCATCCGCGGCGAAGCTGGCCGGCCTGACCGTGAAGTCCAGCGGGAACGGTGGGTTGGTGCTGGTGCGGAGCGGTGTGCAGCGGGCATGGGACGAAATGGAGGCTCGCTTCCACGGTGAAGGCACGCTCGGCATCGCGCCGAAGTGGAGCAGCGTGCGTCGCAAGATTCCTGGGCTGGAGCCGACGGACCTGATCGTCCTGGGCGCTCGCCCGTCGATGGGAAAGACCGCCCATGCCCTGAATTGGGCAGAAGACGCAGCGGCCGGCGGCCGAAACGTCGCAGTCTTCAGCCTGGAGATGTCGGCCTCCCAGTTGAGCATGCGGCTGATGGCCGCCCACGCCGGCGTCGACCTGAGCCGCATGCGCGAGAAGGGCGCCTTAACCGATGACGAATGGGGCAGGTTGTCGCAGGCCCGCGCCTACCTGCACACGCTGCCGCTGGCGATCGACGACTGCGGCTCGCTGTCAGTGGATGCTCTGGCGGCGCGAGCCTCGCGCATGCACGCCAAGGTAGCGGGCGGCCTGGGCCTGATCGTTGTGGACTACCTGCAACTGCTCACCGGCAAGGCCAAGTCCGAGAACCGCACGGCCGAGGTGTCCTACATCTCGCGGCAGCTGAAGCGGCTGGCCAAGGATCTGAACTGCCCGGTGATGGCGCTGTCCCAGCTCAACCGTGGGCTGGAAGGAAAGACGGACAAGCGCCCCGGCATGGCCGACCTGCGCGAGTCCGGCGCCATCGAGCAGGACGCCGACGTGATCGCCTTCCTGTACCGGGACGACTACTACACCAAGGATGCCTGCGGCGCACCGGGGATCTCCGAGCTGATCGTGGCGAAGAACCGCCAAGGCGAGACGGGCACCTGCTACCTGCAGCACCGCCTGCAGTGCAGCTCCTTTGACGACTACACCGGGCCGCGCCCGAACTACACGGTCAAGGCGACCGGAGCAGCAGCCGGCGGGCAGGACGACTTCGATCTGCCGCTGCCCCGTGGTCGCCGCCGTAGCAGCCGCGATCGAGCAGCCGGAGACGACGCATGACCGCCTTGACCGCAGCCGCCAAGAAGATCCGCGCCAAGCGCGCCAGCCGACCGATCTACGCGACCTGCATGCGTGTGGTCGATCCGACCACTGGTGAAGAGCTGGGTGCCTTCGTACCGCTGCACGAAATCGACCGCCGACTGGCCAAGGACCGCGGCTACCGCGCCGGCCGCGAGTACCGCCTCGAGATCAAGGAATCGCGCAACGCCGCTTTCCACCGGCTGGCCCACGTAATCGGCCACCTGCTGGTGGACAACGTCGAGGCGTTCCGAGACCTCGACGCGCACGCAGCACTGAAGCAGCTGCAGCTGGAATCGGGAATCTGTTGCGAGACGGTCGAGATGGATGCATCACCGGTGGTGAAGGCACTCTTGGACGCGGCCGAGGTCGTGCTGGGCGCCGGCGCGCGCAGGGTACTCGCCGCTGTGCTGCCGGATATCCGCGTTATCCCCGTGAAGGTCGCTCAGTCGTTGGCCTTCGACTCGATGGAGGAGGGGGATTTCAGCCTGTTCTTCACCGGCATAACCGCGTGGATCGGTGAGAACTACGCGCACGTCATGCTGAACGACGTGCGCGCGGACTACTGGCGGATGGTTCATGGCCGCCAACAGGGGCGCGCCGCATGACGTTTCCCTGCCTGAAAACCGTTACATGCCTGGCCTGGGGACGAGTTTCGCCTTCAAAGCCTCCAAACGAGCTCGGCCGGCGGCCGTCAAGGCGATGCGATCAGGCTCGGCATGACCTCTGGCGCGCAGGTCAGCCAAAGTCGGCGGCTCGGACGGCTCCATCCCGGCATCAACGGCTTGCAAGGATGCAAGTTCAGCTTTCTCTTCGTGGGTCAGTGCCATGTCGATTCCTTTCAGTGGTTCGTGAGTGGCCGATCATGCGTGGCAACGGCTCAAGCTGCAAGTCGTTGCGCCGACGGGGAAAGCCCTGATGCGCCGCGCAATCAAGGCCGCCACCAAGCCTGAGCAGGCATACCAGGACGCCGCGCGCGCTCTCGGCTGCGTGGTCTGTCGCTGGCGGCATGCCGCCGGTCTGCAGTGCGGCATCGGTTGCGGCCCCGTCCGGATCCACCACCGGAACGTGGGCGACCTGCATGGCCAGAAGCAGATCGGCCAGCACGCCGTGGTCGCCATGGGCGACTGGCACCACCAAGGCATTCCGATGCCGGGCAAGAACGCCAAGTCCATGTACGCCATCTACGGGCCCAGCTTCCAAGAGCAGGCGCGCGAGTTCCGCATGTGGACGCTCGAGGCGCTGCCCGGCCTCGGCCGCGGCACCGAGGCATGGCAGGCCTACCAGGACCAACTACTTCAGCAGTCAGCACCGAGGGACGCAGCAGCATGAACGACGAAAAGCGATACGCGACCGCCCACGAACAGGGCAGGGCAGCCCGCCGCGGTGGCAAGCCGCGCAGCGCCAACCCTTACCTGGGCAGCACCAAGCTGCTGCGCGACCTGCACGAGCAGCACGAGCTCGGCTGGCTGGCGCAGGACAGCGAGAACGCGGCCGCGCGCCGGAGGGCACGATGAGCGCTCTTCGCCTTACCTTCGGTATCGACCCTGGCCTGAAGGGTGCGGTGGCCACGCTGTTGGACGGCGTGCCTGGCCCGATCCTGGACTTGCCCACGGTGGACGTGGATGGCTGGGGGGAGATCGATGCCCGGCCCATCGTCCTCTTCATCCGCGAGCAGCGTGCAAAGAACCCCGGCGCCTATGTCTCGGCCTGTATCGAGAAGGTCGGCGCGCGGCCAGACGACGGCGGCACCAGCGCCTTCCGGTTCGGCCAGACCGCCGGCAAGCTCCAGGCCATCCTGGAAGTGCTGGGCATTCCGCAGACCCGGGTCATCCCGTCGGTGTGGAAGCGCTCGATGGGGCTGATCGGCAAGGACAAAGATGCGGCACGCCAACTGGCGCTTCGACGCTTCCCGTCGGCCGCCGGCGAGCTGAAGTTCAAGAAGCATGATGGCCGGGCGGATGCGTTGCTGCTGGCGCTCTATCACGACTCCCACGACTGGGACGGGAAGCAGGCGGCATGACCGAGAGCGAGGCGATCAGCAACCTGCGGCTGCGCAAGCGGTACCGGCTGCAGCTGCGACTGCATGGCCGGTGCTGGGCCTGCCAGTTCCGGCAGCGGGGCACCGACGGCTATCACTGCAAGGGCTTCACCGCGCGGCAAGGCAGCTGCGACACCGACGGGCGCCTGCCCGTGTTCCGATTCGACGCTGCTGTACTGGAGGGCCTGCGCGATGCGCAATAACGATCCGCTGACCGAACAACTCCGCCGCTGGGGCCACGCCCAGGTAAACCGCTTTGCACTGAGCCGCGCCGACCGGAGCGTGCACGTGCTGGACAAGGTCCGAGACCATGCCCCGCTGACACGGGAGCGGGCAGCTCGGGAACTGGTGGGCAGGGATGGGGCAGAGCGCAGGCGATTCATGGCCGCCCGGGCCGGCGTCCAGGGAATGAGCATGCTGCCGATGTGGGCCGTCAGCCCCATTCGTTCCGCCAACGACGCTGATCACCCACACGACAACCCGGAAATCGCGGTGGACACGGGCACGCCCGACGAGCTGCGCTGGGTCGATCGCGCCATGGCGTCGATGCACCGGCAGTACCCGCTACGCGCGCTGATCGTGCGGACCGAGTTCACGGTGTCTGCGAGCCAGGCGGTGAAGGCCCGGATGGTGGCCGAGCAGTACGGCGGCACGCTGTCGATCTGGCAGTACCGCCGGGAGTTGCAGCGCGGAGTAGACTTCATGGGCGGCAGGATCGCCGCGTAAATGCTAGAGCAGCGTATGGAAAAGACGCGTATTGACGTCTACAAGCGTGTGGGCGATTTTTGGTCCTACCGGTACACCAATTGTGCCGGAACTGTCGCGCCGTCGGACGTGTGGAAAACTCGCGATGAGGCTCTCGACGCAGCCATGGCTGTGGCGGAGGAACGCTTCCGAGAGCTTGGGGAAAGTGTCGAGGTCTACTTCGAAGACATGGGGCGGTTCGTCCCCCATAACCATCGGTTCCTGGCACTGTGAAACTTGACAAGTTGCACAAGCGCATGCCCTAATTCTGCCACTGTCAAGAATTGTCCCTGAAGCCCCGGCCCTGTGCTGGGGCTTCTGCGTTTCCGGGACCCCTACACCGATCGACCACCGTGCGACCAGGCCCACGATCCTCGCCGTGAGGCGACAGGGGCCGGCACATCCATTCCTGGGCGGAAACTGGGCTGGGTCCATGACCCCGGCCAATGTGCCTATCCAGCGGTGGTGATCGGCCTTCTACGCCCGCGCACTCTTACCGGACCCATTCGCAGAGCCAGCCGGGCTGCGGTGGCGGGCACCCTTAGCGTCAGAACCCTCGAGGCGACCATGCAACTCACTGCCAACTTCAACCTGGCCGAGTTGACGGTCACTGGCCGCAACATGCCGAACGTCCCGAACGAGGCGGAGGTGGCCAGCCTTCGTTCGTTGGCCGAGAGGATCCTGCAGCCGCTCCGCGATGCGCTCGGAAAGCCTGTCCGCGTGAACTCGGCGTTCCGGTCCGAAGCAGTGAACCGAGCGGTCGGCGGCACGGCCACGAGCCAGCACCGGCTGGGGCAGGCCGCAGACATCCACGTGCCAGGCATGACCTCGGTGGAGCTGGCGAAGAAGATCGTTGCGCTGGGCTTGCCATTTGATCAGGTGATTGAGGAGTTCGGCAGCTGGGTCCACGTGTCCTACGGGCCGCGGCATCGGCGGCAGCAGCTGAGCGCGGTGAAGCGCTCCGGGAAGACTGTCTACGTGCAGGGGATCCAGTGAGCGAGCCCGTGAGCACCCTGAAGACCATCGTTGGCACCTTCACTGCCGCAGTGGTCGCGCCGGCTACGGCTGATGCGCTTCGCGCGGCGGAGCGGATGATCCTGGGCGTGCCCCAGTCCGTGCTGCTGGTGGCGATCGCCGGCGCCCTGATTGGCGTGCTGCTGTTGCCGGAGAAGGACGCGGATCGGGTGGCCGCCGATTCCAGCCGCACGCGCGGCCACCGTTGGTTCCAGACGGCAACGCGCTTGCTGGCACTCGGCGTGGCCGTTTTGTCCTACGCCATCGTGGCTGCCTGGCTCATCGCCGTGGCGGCGACCTGGTTCCCGTCTCTGGCCGGCGCACCGCAGTTGCCGCTGGCCGGCCTGTCTGGCGTGGTCATCCGCCGAATGCTACCGGGCTACCTCAAGGTGGTCGAGCGCATCACCGGCAACATCGGAGGCGAGAAGCCATGAGCGTGCTGCTTCGATTGGCAACGGCCCTGTGGGGGCTCATCGTCGGCGCGATCGCCGATGCGGTGGAATGGCTGCGCAAGCCGGGCAGTAAGATCAAAGTCGTGTGCGCGGTGCTGGCCTTCGGGTTCATGGTTGCCGGGCTCTCTGCCTATGAGAAGGAGCAGCGGATCCAGGACCTCAGCGCCCAGGTGGTGAAGGTTCGGGCCGACTGGAAGGCCGATACCGCTCGCCTGCAGTCCGATGTCGAAGAGCGTGATGCGCGACTCGCCGAAGTAGCGGAGACGCTCCGGGCCGAGGCGCAGAAGCTGGAAGTGCTGAAGGCCGAGAGCGCCGCCGCACTGAATGGATTGGCCGGCAAGATTGAGGCGGCCGAGAAAGACGCCACCACGTGGCGCGAGCGATACCAGCAGCGGCCTGACAGCTGTCAGGCCGCGCTTGAACTGCTGGACTCGGCTTGTCCGGGCCTGATGGGGTACTGACATGCGCATCCTTTTGACCGCTTTGGTGCTGGCGCTGGGCGGGTGCCAGTCGTCACCGCCCAAGCCGAACCTGCCGGCCCCGGCCGTCATCAAGGTCCCGGTGGCCATCTATGTCCCCATCGACGCCGCGCTGACCAAACGTTGCAGTTGGGAGCGCGACGGCAAGCCCTCGGCGGTGTTCGAGGTGAGCAATGGCCGCAAGCGTTGCCTGGAGCGCTACGAGGCGCAGTTCGATGCCATCGAGCAGGTGCAGGGCAAGCCCACCGCCGGCGGTCCTTGATGCTGCACCACCAGGTCCACGCCCTCTCCCCGGCGTGGATCAGGTAATAGAGCGCCTCGGCAGCATTGGCGATGTATTCGATGCAAATCATTTGGTCGGTTCTCCTGAGTTCTTGTCCTGGTACGTTCCGAAATGCATCGCCCGACTGGTTCTCTTTGTTGCAGATGTTGCAGTCCGCTCAATCGTCGTTCCACTTGCAGGATTTCCGCTCCGAAACTCATGGCCAAGAAAACGCCCAGCCAGGCCTCGCCGCTGACGCTCAAGCAGCAGCGCTTCGTCCACGAGTACTTGAAGGACCAGAACGGCACGCAGGCTGCCATCCGCACCGGGTACAGCGAGAAGACCGCCAAGCAGCAGGGCTCCCGGCTGCTGACTGATCCGCGCGTGCTGGCCGCCGTGCAAGCCGGGCAGAAGAAGGTGGCCCGGAAGGCTGAGGTGACCGTTGAAAGCCTGATGGCCGAGCTGGAGCAGGCAAGGAAGCTGGCGCTGAAGGAGAAGCAGGCGAGCGCCGCGGTGACCGCAACGATGGGCAAGGGGAAGCTGGCCGGCCTGCTGGTGGAGAAGCACCGCCATTCCGGCGCCGTGGGCACCTACAACCTGAAAGACCTCTCGGACAATGACCTCGACCGCCTTGAACAGATCCTCGGTCCGCTTGCCGACGCTGGCGGAGATCCGAGCGGAGCGAACGAGGCGGGCGACTGAGCGAGAGCGGGAGCGCATTGCGGAGAACGTGGAGGGGATCAGGGCACGATCCCAGTCGCTGGAGGGATTCATCCTCGAGCACTGGCACGTCCTGGAGCCGACACGGCCGCTGAAGTTTGGCTGGGCGCTTCGGGCGATGTGCAGACACCTGGAGGCGGTCACCGAGGGCCGGATCCAGTTCCTGCTGATGACCGTGCCCCCGGGCATGATGAAGTCCCTGCTGATGGTGTTCTGGACTGCGTGGGAGTGGGGGCCGGTTGGCCGCCCGGACCTGCAGACGCTGGCCACCTCCTACAGCCAGCCCAACGTGCTGCGCGACAACCTGAAACTGCGGCGCCTCATCGAGAGCGACCAGTACCAGGCAGCGTGGCCGCTGAAGCTGCGCGGCGACCAGAATGCCAAGGGCAAGTTTGAGAACACCGGGAACGGCTTCAGCGAGGCCAGGCCCTTCAGTTCAATGACCGGTGGCCGCGGCGACCGGGTGAAGGTCGACGATCCGCACTCGACCGAGACGGCCGAGAGCGACGCTGAGCGCAAAACCGCCGTCCGGATCTTCCGCGAGGGCATCACCGACCGCCTCAACGACATCACATCGTCGGCCATGGTCATCATCATGCAGCGCCTGCACCAGCAGGACGTTGCAGCGGTAGCGATGGAGCTGGATCTCGGGTTCGTCCATCTGAACCTGCCGATGGAGTTCGAAGCGGAGCGGGTCGACAAGGACGGCAAGAAGTCCGGCGGCCCGTGCCGCACCTACGTGGATGGGAAGCCCTTCTTCGAAGATCCACGCACAGATGAGGGAGAGCTGCTGTTCCCGGAGCGGTTCCCGCGCGCCGAAGTGGATCGCCTGAAGCGGGCCAAGGGTTCCTACGCATGGGCCGGCCAGTATCAGCAGCGGCCGACGCCTCGCGACGGCGGCAAGTTCAAACGGGAATGGTTCGAAGTGGTGGAGGCGGCGCCGGCGATCGCATCGGCGCGCAAGGTTCGGCGCTGGGACTTCGCCGCTACGGACCCGAAGGAGAAGAACAGCAGCGACCCCGACTACACAGTCGGCCTGCTTCTGGGTGAAAGCCAGGGCATCTACTACGTGCTGGACGTTGTGCGCGACCAAGTGTCGCCCGTCGGCGTGGAGCGGATGCTGAAGAACACCGCGCTGCGGGATGGGAAGGCGATCAAGGTGCGCATCCCGCAGGACCCTGGTGCCGCCGGCAAGAGCAACGCCGCGCACCAGGTGAAGCTGCTGGCCGGCTGGGACGTGAAGTCCGCACTGGAATCCGGATCGAAGGAGGTCCGGGCAACACCGGTCGAGGCTCAGGCCGAGGCCGGGAATATCAAGCTGGTGACTGGCCCATGGGTGGCGGCGTTCTTGGACGAGATCGCCGAGTTCCCCAACGCCAAGCACGACGACCAGGTGGACGCGCTTTCCGGCGCTTTCGCTGAGCTGGTCACCGGCAGCACCTACAACTTGGGGAACGCGCTCTGATGGGCAAGCTCGCACAAATCAAAGACGGGCTGGTCAATCTGGTGGCCAACCTGGGCACGCCTCGCGATAAGGCAGCAGCGTCGTTCTACGGCCTGCCGCTGCTGTCGGAGGCTGATGCCACCAACGCCTACCGCGGCACTTGGCTGGCGCGGAAGGTGATCGATATCCCAGCGATGGACAGCTGCCGGAAGTGGCGCGGCTGGAGCGCCGACCAGGCGCAGATCAGCGCGATCGAGTCGGAGGAGAAGCGGCTGGGCCTGCAGCAAAAGGTGCTGGAGGCGCTCATCCGCGCCCGACTCGCCGGCGGAGCGGCGCTCTACATCGGCACCGGGCAGTCCGACCCGATGCAGCCGCTGAAGCCGGAGTCGATCAGCAAGGGCGGGATCAAGCACATCAACGTGCTGTCCAAGCGAGTGCTGCAGGCGGGTGAGCTGGACCGCGACCCGGAGTCGCCGGGCTATGGCCGGCCGGCGTACTACAACCTCAGCAGCGGTACTGCTGGCCAGTTGCGGATCCATCCGTCGCGCCTGGTCATCCTGCAGGGCGCCACGAAGCCGGATCCGGAGCTGGATACCGGCGACGGCTGGGGCGATTCGGTCCTGCTGGCGATCAGCAAGGCGATCAAGGACGCCGACAGCACTGCCGGGAACATCGCCTCGCTGGTTTTCGAGGCGAAGGTCGACGTGATCAAGATCCCGAACTTCATGTCGATGCTTTCGGATCCGGCGTACGAAGAGCAGATGTTGAAGCGCATGCAGCTGGCCATGATGGCCAAGGGCATCAATGGCGCGCTGCTGCTGGATGCCGAGGAAGACTACGAGCAGAAGCAAGCCCAGTTCGGCGGTCTCACTGACCTGATGATGGCGTTCATGCAGCTGACCTCAGGTGCGTCGGACATCCCGATGACCCGCCTCCTAGGACAGTCGCCGGGCGGCATGAATGCCAGCGGCGAAAGCGACCTGCGCAACTACTACGACCGCATCAGCTCTGGCCAGGAGCTGGTGCTCGGCCCGTCTCTGCAGGTGCTGGATGAGTGCCTGATCCGCTCCGCACTGGGCAGTCGCCCGGAAGAGGTGTTCTACAACTGGCGCAGCTTGTGGCAGACGACCGACACGGAGCGGGCGACCATCGGCAAGACGACCGCCGACACGATCAAGACCATCGCCGACACCCGCCTCATCCCCGAGGACGTGATGTCGGTGGTGGCAGTGAACATGCTCACCGAGGCCGGGGTTGCGCCAGGCCTTGAAGCTGAGATGCAGGACTACGCGACGACCGCGCCGGCCAAGGATGACGAAGGCGAGGATGGCGCCCCGGCAGCGACACGCGCGGCGGAACTGGGCGATGCCTCTCCGCGCTCGCTTTACGTGAGCCGGACGCTGGTCAACACCAGCGAGATCGAGGCCTGGGCACGGGAGCAGGGCATCACCGGCTTGGCCGATAACCTGCACGTGACCGTGGCTTACTCGCGGCAAGCCTTCGACTGGATCAAGGCCGGCAACGCCAACGAGTGGGGCAGCGATAGCAAAGACCAGCTGGTTATCCCCGAAGGCGGCCCGCGCGCGGTTGAACCGCTGGGTGGCATGTCAGCGGTGATCCTGTTCGCATCGTCGCAGCTGTGTTGGCGGCACGAGAGCATCATTCGCGCCGGCGGATCGCACGACTACCCGGACTACACGCCGCACATCAGCCTGACCAAGGCGCCTATCGATCTCACCAAGGTCGAGCCGTACCGCGGCCGCATCGTGCTGGGCCCGGAAATCTTCGAAGAGATCCGAGAGGACTGACCCATGCAAATCTTCGACAGCCTGGCGCTCGATGCGTCCGGGCTTGCATTCACGCGCGAAGGATTTCTGACCGGTGACGCAAAGGTCGCCCGCGCCGGCAATGTTCAGCACTACCTTGGTCGCGAACTGGGATTGAAGGACGACGACGCCAGCCGGGTGTTTGGCGTATATCGCGATCCGGAAACAGTGTTCGATGAGGACAGCATGCGCTCGCTGGTAGGCCGGCCTGTAACGCGCGGTCATCCGCCGAAGGGCGTTACCGCCGACAACTGGAAGGAACTGACGGTCGGGCAGGTGGGCGGGCGGGTGGTCCGCGACGGCGAACACGTGGTTGCGCCAATGGCGATCATGGATGCCGCCTCTGCCAAGGAAGTCGCAGCCGGCGCACGCTCGTTG
>Ga0247732_10000962_pt1 | contig 12098 bp, 13 predicted proteins | sample UWRJL163409C2_FD_180940 | JGI IMG/M metagenome (GOLD analysis project Ga0247732, IMG submission 180940) | Plant litter microbial communities from Arlington Agricultural Research Station in Wisconsin, United States - UWRJ-L163-409C-2 | ecosystem: Environmental > Terrestrial > Plant litter >...
GATGCCGCGTCGGCCGAGGGACGGGCGCTGGAGGTCGCGGGCGAGCGCCACGCGTGGCAGATCGCCAGAGCCAGGGCGTCGGCCGCATCGGCCGGTTTGGGGATCTCGGCGAGACCGAGGATCTTGGCCACCATCGTGCCGACCTGCTTCTTCTCGGCCTGCCCGTAACCCGTGATCGAGGCCTTGACCTCGGTCGGGGTGTGCAGGCTCACCGGGATGCCGTGACGTGCGGCCGCCAGGAGCGCGATGCCGCTCACCTGCGCCGTGCCCATCACCGTGCTCACGTTGTGCTGCGCGAACACGCGCTCGATCGCGATGCTCTCGGGCCGGTGCTCGCTGATCAGCTCGTCGAGCCCGAGGGCTATGCCGAGCAGCCGCTGGTCGAGGTCCATCGTCGGAGGGGTGCGCACGACCGTGACCGCCACCAGTGTCGCGACCCTGTTCGCCGTGACGTCGACGACCCCGACGCCGCAGCGTGTGAGCCCTGGATCGATTCCGAGTACACGCACGTCGGGGCGGGTCCTACTCCTCGTCGGTGTCGAGTTCGGCGCGCACGTCGTCGCTGAGGTCGACATTGCTGTAGACGTTCTGCACGTCGTCGCTGTCCTCGAGGGCGTCGATGAGCTTGAACACCTTGCGCGCGCCCTCGGCGTCGACCTCGACCTTGAGCGAGGCGACGAATTCGACGTCGGCCGAGTCGTACTCGATGCCGGCGGACTGGAGGGCCTCCCTGTTGGCGACGAGCTCGCTGGGATCTGTCACGATCTCGTACTGTGCGCCGTGATCGATGACCTCCTCGGCGCCGGCGTCGAGCACCGCGAGAAGCACGTCGTCCTCCGTCACGCCGTCTGCGTGAGGCACGGCGATGACTCCCTTGCGCGCGAAGTTGTAGGCCACGCTTCCGGGGTCTGCCATCGCTCCGCCGTTACGGCTCATGGCGGTGCGCACCTCTGCGGCCGCCCTGTTGCGGTTCTCGGTGAGGCACTCGATGAGAAGGGCGACGCCGTTCGGGCCGTAGCCCTCGTACATGATGGTCTGGTAGTCGACGGACTCGCCGGTGAGCCCTGCCCCGCGCTTGACGGCGCGGTTGATGTTGTCGATAGGAACCGAGGTCTTCTTGGCCTTCTGGATGGCGTCGACGAGGGTCGGGTTGCCGTTGACATCGGCGCCGCCGATCTTGGCGGCCACCTCGATGTTCTTGATCAGCTTGGCGAACGACTTTGCTCGGCGCTGGTCTTTGACGGCCTTTTGGTGCTTGGTGGTCGCCCACTTGGAATGCCCGGACACTGTTCTGCTCCCTGCGTACTCTCGTTGAATCAACGACCAGTCTAGGCGAGGGCCGCGCCCTGGCTCCGAAGAACCGCCGCCCGCTCGGGTCGGAGGCCGCACGCGCGGAGCTCGAGACGGGCGAGCGCACGTACCGCATCGGGGTCGTGCCGACGCCACCCGCCCGCGGCATCCGGATGCGCCTTCAGGATGTCGGGCAGGCGCCTCGTGGAGAGGGCCCGCGAGGCGAGCAGGTCGATGCCGGCGGGCGTCGCGGATGCGGCGAGTGCCCAGCGGGCCCGGCGTGCGAATCGAATGCGGGGAATCAGCCAGAGCAGCAGGATGGCGAGAATCGGGATCACGGAGACAGCCAGGCCCACCCCGACGGCGAGCTGCTGGGTGGCTTCCTGCTGCGCTCGGCCGACCTCCTGAAGCGTGCCGCCGGCTCCGGATGCCTCGTCGAAGGGAGCCCTGATCCCGGTTCCGATCAAGGGCACCTGGCCCAGCCGTTCGCTGATCTCACTCATGGTCGATTCGAAGCTCGAGCCCGCGTCGGCGAGGCGCGTTCCCACCTCCTGCAACGCCAGGATCGCGCCGTGCAGGGTCACGCCCAGCACGACGGATCCGACGATGCCGAGGACGGCCGCGCAGTCTGCCAGCACCTGGAGGGTTCGTCGACGAGCGAAGTCGGAGTACAGAGTCATGCGTCCATCTTGGCGACGAATCGGCGGCTGTGCTCAGTCGGCCGGGAGGACGACCCGATCTCGAACCTTCTGCAGGAAGTACTGATGGAATCTCGTGTCGCCGGTGACCTCGGGGTGGAAGGCCGTTCCGAGCAGGTTCTGCGACTCGACCGCCACGATGCGGCCGTCGTCGAGCTGCGCGAGCACGGTGACTCCGTCTTCGACGGCCTCGACGACGGGTGCGCGGATGAAGACGGCGTGCACGGCCGGATCTCCGAGCTCGGGGATCGCGAGGTCGGTCTCGAACGAATCGATCTGGTTGCCGAACGCGTTGCGCCTCACCGAGATCGGGAGGCCTCCGAGGGTCTGCTGGCCGGTTATGGCGTCGAGCACGGTGTCGGCCAGCATGATCAGGCCGGCGCACGTGCCGTACACGGGGAGGCCGGCGGCGATGGCCGACTTCAGAGGTCCCGCGAGCCCGAACGACCGCGACAGCTTGTCCATGACGCTCGACTCCCCACCGGGAATCACCAGGCCGTCGAGATCGGCGATCTCCTCGGGACGACGCACGGGAACGGCGTCAGCCCCGAGCGAGCGGAGCACACTCAGGTGTTCGCGAAAATCGCCCTGCAGCGCAAGGACTCCGACGCGCGGGGCGGCGCCGGGGCTACCAGCCACGCTCGGAGAGGCGGTGGGGAGCCGGCACGTCTGCCACGTTGATGCCGACCATCGCCTCACCCAGACCGCGGGACACTTCGGCCACGACCGACGGGTCGTCGTAGAAGGTGGTGGCCTTGACGATGGCGGCCGCGCGCTCGGCGGGGTTGCCCGACTTGAAGACGCCCGAACCCACGAACACGCCGTCGGCTCCCAGCTGCATCATCATGGCCGCGTCGGCCGGGGTGGCCACACCGCCGGCGGTGAACAGCACCACGGGAAGCGTGCCCGTCTCGGCGATCTCGACGACGAGGTCGTAGGGAGCCTGGAGTTCTTTCGCGGCCACGTAGAGCTCGTCCTTCGACATCGACGACAGAGCCGCGATCTCCGACTTGATCTTGCGGATGTGCTTCGTCGCCTCGGACACGTCTCCCGTGCCGGCCTCACCCTTGGAGCGGATCATGGCCGCGCCCTCGTTGATGCGGCGCAGGGCCTCACCGAGGTTGGTGGCGCCGCACACGAACGGAACCTGGAACTTCCATTTGTCGATGTGGTTCACGTAGTCTGCGGGGCTCAGCACCTCGGACTCGTCGATGTAGTCGACGCCGAGCACCTGCAGCACCTGCGCCTCGACGAAGTGGCCGATGCGGGCCTTCGCCATGACGGGTATGGAGACGGCTCCGATGATGCCGTCGATGAGGTCGGGGTCGCTCATGCGCGCCACGCCGCCCTGCGAACGGATGTCGGCGGGAACGCGCTCGAGGGCCATGACGGCCACGGCGCCCGCCTCTTCGGCGATCCTGGCCTGCTCGGCGTTGACGACGTCCATGATCACGCCGCCCTTGAGCATCTCGGCGAGACCGCGCTTGACGCGGCTCGATCCGTGCTCGGAACGGCCATTCTGGGAAGGTGTCTCTACGGTGCTCATTGGTGTCCTCTCGGGCCCGATTCTACTCGGGGTGATGTGTGTCTAGGCCGCCGTGGGCCAGGCCGCTGCGATAGACGAGCGAACGTCTCCGAGCAGCTGGGGCAGTGCCTTGGTCTGGGCGATGATCGGGAAGAAGTTGGCGTCCTGCGACCACCGGGGCACGATGTGCTGGTGCAGGTGGTCGGCGATGCCCGCACCCGCGACCAGGCCCTGGTTCATGCCGATGTTGAAGCCGTGGCACTGCGATGTCTCCCGAACGACCCTCATAGCCGTCTGGGTGAGCGACGCGATCTCCACGACCTCGGCCTCGGTGGCGTCGTCATAGAGCGAGACGTGGCGATACGGGCAGACCAGGAGGTGGCCGCTGTTGTACGGGAAGAGATTGAGAAGTACATAGGCGTGCTCGCCTCGGTGCACGATGAGCGCCTCTTCATCGCTCAGCTGCGGCGCGCGGCAGAACGGGCAGCTCTCCTCGCCGGATACGGGCCCGTTCTCGATGTAGACCATGCGGTGCGGGGTCCACAGGCGCTGGTAGGCGTCGGGAACGGCGGCGAAGTCGCCCGATCGTTCGACGGGAACGTCGGGAAACTCGCGGTCTGCGGGAATCACGCCTGTCCCTGGGTGGTGACCTGCGCTCGGGAGTCGATCGCGGCACGGATTCGGGCGACGGCGTCGACGATCGGCACGCCGTTCTCCTGCGTTCCGTCGCGGAATCTGAAGCTGACCGAACCGCGCGCCCTGTCCTCCTCGCCGGCGATGAGCAGGAACGGCACTTTCTGGAGCGTGTGGTTGCGGATCTTCTTCTGCATGCGATCGGCCGACACGTCGAGCTCGGCGCGCACGCCCTGCTTCTTGAGCATCGAGACGACCTCCGCAAGGTAGTCCTCGTACTGTTCCGCGATCGGGATTCCCACGACCTGCACCGGCGCGAGCCAGACGGGGAACGCGCCCGCGTAGTGCTCGGTGAGCACCCCGAAGAAGCGCTCGATCGAGCCGAAGAGGGCGCGGTGGATCATGACGGGTCGCTGCTTCGTGCCGTCCGACGCCGTGTACTCCAGCTCGAATCTCTCGGGCAGGTTGAAGTCGAGCTGCACGGTCGACATCTGCCAGGTGCGGCCGATGGCGTCTCGTGCCTGCACCGAGATCTTCGGGCCGTAGAACGCCGCCCCGCCCGGGTCGGGAACCAGCTCGAGGCCGGACTCGGCGGCGACCTCGGCCAGGGTCGCGGTCGCCTCTTCCCAGACATCGTCGTCTCCGACGTACTTCTCCGGGTCTTTGGTCGACAGCTCGAGGTAGAAGTCGGTCAGGCCGTAGTCGCGAAGGAGCGCGAGGATGAAGTTGAGGGTCTTCGTCAGCTCCTCCTTCATGTTCTCCCGCGACGTGAAGATGTGCGCGTCGTCCATGGTGAGGCCGCGCACGCGGGTCAGGCCGTGCACGACTCCCGACTTCTCGTTGCGATAGACGGTGCCGAATTCGAACAGGCGCAGGGGCAGGTCTCGATACGAGCGGCCCGACGAGCGGTACACGAGGATGTGCATCGGGCAGTTCATGGGCTTGAGGTAGTAGTCGGCGCCCTGACGGGTGATCTCGCCCTCGTCGTTGCGGCCCTCGTCGAGGTGCATCGGGGGGAACATACCGTCGGAATACCAGCCGAGGTGGCCGGACTGCTCGAAGAGGTGCGCCTTGGTGATGTGGGGGGTGTAGACGAAGTCGTACCCCTCCTCCTCGTGCTTGCGACGCGAGTAGTCCTCCATCTCACGGCGGATGATGCCGCCCTTGGGGTGGAAGACGGCGAGGCCCGATCCGATCTCGTCGGGGAAAGAGAAGAGGTCGAGTTCGTTGCCGAGCTTGCGGTGGTCTCGCTTGGCCGCCTCTTCGAGGCGCGCCTGGTACGCGCGCAGTTCGTCTTTGCTGGGCCATGCGGTTCCGTAGATGCGCTGGAGCTGCTTGTTCTTCTCGGACCCGCGCCAGTACGCGGCCGCGAGGCGAGTGATCGAGAAGCCGTTGCCGACGAGGCGGGTCGACGGCAGGTGCGGACCGCGGCACAGGTCCTTCCACAGGGTCTCCCCCGTCTTGGGATCGACGTTGTCGTAGATGGTGAGCTCGGCTCCCCCGACCTCGACGGACTCGTCGGCCGTCTCATCTTCGGGCGCGCCCTTGAGTCCGATCAGCTCGAGCTTGTAGGGCTCGCCGGCCATCTCGGCGCGGGCCTCGTCTTCGGTGACGACGCGACGCGTGAAGCGCTGACCCTGACGGATGATGCGCTCCATGGCCTTCTCGATGGCCTTGATGTTCTCGGGCGTGAACGGCTCGGCCACGTCGAAGTCGTAGTAGAAGCCGTCGGTGATGGGCGGACCGATGCCGAGCTTCGCCTCGGGGTTGATGGTCTGCACGGCCTGGGCGAGCACATGGGCGGCCGAGTGGCGCAGGATGTCGAGGCCGTCGGCAGAATCGATGGCGACGGGCTGTACATCGTCGCCCGCGTCGACCGTCGTGGCGAGGTCGCGCAGATCGCCGTTCACCCTCATGGCCACGATCGACCGGTCCGGAAAGAGTTCGAATCCGTCAACCACGTTCAGTCCTGCTCCTCGTTATGTCACCGACCTATCCACTGTAGTGCCGGGCGCAGACAGGTCGCTCCAGACGGCCCGTGCCCCTCAGACGGCCCGCGCACCTCGGGCGGCATTAACGACGAAAGCCCCCGGTCTCCCGGGGGCTTTTCGTTCTGTGGGCGATACTGGGATCGAACCAGTGACCTCTTCCGTGTCAGGGAAGCGCGCTACCGCTGCGCCAATCGCCCATTCGTGCGTCTCACTCGGAGACTGCGTCTGTGAAACCCTGTTGAGTGGAGGTGGCGACGGGATTTGAACCCGTGTGGACGGCTTTGCAGGCCGCTGCCTCGCCTCTCGGCCACGCCACCATTCATTTGAGCTACACGACATCTGAACTGCATGTCGTGAATCTTCTCACTCGAGCGGATGACGAGATTCGAACTCGCGACCCTAACCTTGGCAAGGTTATGCGCTACCACTGCGCCACATCCGCATTTGCTCGCTTTTCGGCGTGCGTTGAAGACTCTAGCCGATAGATCGCGGCTTGGCCAAACCGAGGCATCCCCGGGGTGTCACAAACCGCATCCGAACCGCCTTCGTGCCCGGTAATCCGCCGAACGCACGGCCGGAGTGCAGCCTGCTTCCCGGGCGTGTCGAGGTGGATCCGCGCCCCGATGTGCGATGCGGCCGTCGCGTCGGCTAGGATCATTCCGCGCTGCTTCGTGCGGCGCGTGACGGGCGATTGGCGCAGTTGGTAGCGCGCTTCGTTCACACCGAAGAGGTCATCGGTTCGAGTCCGGTATCGCCCACCCGTCGGAAGCCCTGATCAATCGCAAGATTGTTCGGGGCTTCTTCTCGTTCCGGGCGTCGCCGTGGGGCAACCATGGGGCAAACCTTTTCCAGCTCGCGTCGGGATGCGAAGATTCCTGAATGGATGACGACGGCCTCGGCACACCGAACCGCCCCCGATGCCTACTCCCCTGCGTTCTCGAAGGCGACAAGATCCCCGGATGGCGGTGCCCCATGTGCCGGGACGTCGTCACTCCCCGCTGAAGGCTGCTCTCCGAGCTCGAGCATTCTCGTGCGCGGTCCGGCGGGCGTGCATGCGCTTGGCCAGCTGCGGGAACGTCTCCACCGCATCGGCGTCCGCGACTTGGTCGCCCAGCATCTGTTAGTAGCGCGGCGCCGAGATCCCGAGCGTTGCGCGGATGTCGTTCTGCTAGCGGCCGGTGCGCACCCAATTCGCCTCCTCGAACACGAGGATCTCGCGGTCGAGGTCGGAGAGCATCCGTTGATCGTTACGCCGACGACCGACAGCGGGTGGCCCCTAGGCAGCCTCTCGGTCTGCCGCAGCTCGAGCGGCTGCAACGCCGAGGTCTGTGTGCGCCGCGATGATGGCCTTCTTGATTGTGACGTACAGGCCCAGCAGGAAGATGTAGGTGCTGACGAGCGCAATGAGCACGATGAGAATCCACGACATGACGGAAGCCTATGGGACCGCCTGAGTCGGAGGGAATGTTCTACGCTCGAACCTGCGTCGGCCGGGACGCTCCTCACGAAAGGAGCACCCTGTGGACAAGATCGGCGACCACACAGCTCTGATGTCCGGCAGCGACTTCCGCCCGTCAGACCCTTTCGTGATCGAACACATCTACAAGACGATCCGGTGCGGGGCCCCGCACGGGAAGATCCTGGGCTGGATAAGGTGGGACGAACCGAAGTCCCGCGGCCGCATGTTCCACATCTACTCCCATTGGCTCGACAAGGGGGACGCCGGGTGGGGGTGAGGTCGTTCGAGACCATCGGCTCAGCGACCACGTACATCCGCCAGCACGCCGCAGAGATGGCGGCCCTCACGGCCAGGCTGCAGCCCGACACCCACGAGCTCGTCGACGGCAAACCGGAAGGGAGGGTGGACGCATGAAGGTCACCTTCACCGCCCGCAACGCCAAGACCGGCGAGATCCGGACACTGGACGCCGAAGGCGGCGAATACTTCGCGCTCCGCGACCAGCTCTTCTCCAGTATCCCCGACGGGTGGAAGGCGATCAGCATTGGAGTCGAGTGGCCCGAGGTTATCCGCTGAGCCGTCCCTAATGCTGAGTTCGAGCATTGCGGTAGACCGCACGGCAAGCATATGCATGCGGTTCGGGCGAGCAAATGAGGCGGTTCTAGAAGAAGTTTGCCGTGATCGCAACGATCTATGCGGCGAGCAGATCCTAGCCACCTAAGCAAGCATCGGCTATTGTTGAGTCCGCAAGCACGACCACCTTGCGGACTGGAGACCTGATGGCGACCAAGAAAACTGACGATGAGACGTTTCTTCTCGACCCGAGTGAAGGAGGTAGGGCGCGAGCCCGTAGCCTCTCACCAGAGCGACGAGCCGAGATAGCCACGCGTGCAGCCGAGGCACGCTGGGCCAAAGACGTCAAGGAGGCGCGGTATGCCGGCGCCCTGATCATCGGCGACAAGAGGATCGACTGCGCTGTTGTGGAAGACGGGACGCGAATCCTGTCGCAAGGAACTGTTCTCGAGGCTCTCGACCGCGCTAAGAGCATGGGCCGACGGCAATCATCAGGAGAGGCTGCCAAGCGGGCACCGTTCCTCAGCGCAAACAACTTGGAGCCGTTCATCAGCGACGAGCTCTCGGAACTGCTCGAACCAGTTCATTACAAGCTTCCCGGGAGCAGGTTCGTCAGCGTCGGTTATCGCGCTGAGGCGCTCCCGCTCATCTGCGATGTCTATCTCGCCGCCCGTGTTGCCGGAAGGCTGCAGCCGAGCCAAGACGCAGCCGCGGCTGCGTCCGAGATCCTGATGCGTAGTCTCGCGCGAGTCGGCATTGTCGCGCTCGTCGATGAGGCCACCGGATATCAGGAGGTGCGCGCTCGTGATGAACTGCAGGTCATCCTGAATGCGTACGTCGCGGAATCGTTCCGACCGTGGGTAGCGGTCTTCCCCCAGGAGTTCTTCCGGGAGATTTATCGTCTCTACGGGTGGGACTACAAGCCTGGGAAGTCGAAGCGGCCCGGGTACGTCGGCAAGATCATCAACCAGTACGTCTACGACCAACTGCCGGACGGTGTGCTCGATGAACTCCAAAAGGTCAACCCGCGCCTCCCCTCGGGCAACCGGTCTCGAAAGCACCACCAGCACCTCACGGTTGACACCGGCAACGTTCATCTCGACCGGCAGATCCTTACGGTCACGACGCTGATGCAGGTGAGCGACGACCTCGATCAGTTCAAGGGACTATTCGATCGCCGATTCCCCGCGGCGACGCAACAGAAGGCACTACGCGTGAATGTCAACGAGTACAACCAGGTCGAGACCCTGTTCGAGATCGACGCCGCGGGGCAGATGACGCTGCCCAACTAAGAGGTACGACCAAAAGGCCCCCGAGCCCCACTTTGAAGTGAGACGCCGCGACTGAGGCGATCGCGAAGCTCTGTCTGGCGGCTATCAGGAAGCTCGTGATCGGCACGGCGTTCGCCACCTCGTCGAACTGCAACACACCATTGACGTAGATCTTGAGTTGGAACGTGAAGCGGGCTGGCTGAAGAGGGGGGAGGAGGGTGGAGGGCCCCATGGTTGGTTGGTCACTAGAAGCTGGCGAGTAAACGAATCTTCGGGGGAATCACTCATGGCAACAACAGTCTGTGCGTACTGAAAAGCAGAGCACCCATATGACAGTGCGTCGGGGTCATCAGGCATACGACGTCCAAGACGGGCCCGTACTGCAATCTACGAAGGCGCTTTTGTGTGGGACGCGTGTGGGCGCGTCAGCTTAGCTATCTTGCCGGGCTCTACGAACAGTGGAAATTTTACTGCCGCGACCGTTGACGTGGCGGTCAGTGGGAGAAGCGAGACGGTTAGATGGGTGCCGGCCACAGGCGCATTCCGAACCTTCTTGGATGTACCCGAACCAATTCGAAGCACGGCTTCCGAAGCCTTCGCCTGTGCCAGCATTGGCGCACATCGTGCGGCAATCCTTCTAGCCAGAACAACCATCGAAGCGACGGCGAAAGCGGAGGCGATAACGTCGGGAAGTTTGGTGGCCAAGATTGATGCACTAAAAGCCGCGAACCACATCCGCCCAGACGTGGCCGATGCGGCTCACGAAGTTCGTTTGCTGGGCAACGACATGGCCCACGGCGACAACCTGGTCACGGTCGCATCCGAGGAGTCAGAGTAAATACTCAAGTTGATGGCGGACGTCCTCGAGGAGGTTTTCCAGGCACCAGCACGACTAGCTGCCCGCCGTGCGAAGCGACTGGCTGCTGTCTCATCCTCCTAGCGCGTAAGGTACGGGGCGGCCATGCCCAAGTGCCCCGTCCGTCTCCCTCGGGGCGAGACGTGACCCAGTAGGTGTCATCCCCATCGAGGAAGACCTGACCGTTCATGTGGTCACCGGGGTGCACGCGGACAACGAGCAGCGGGTACGCCTGGCCTGCGCGCGCGTCGTTGCCCCTGCAGTGGGGGTGAGCTGTGCGCGCCTCGTTGATGGCGTCTGCGTCGGCTTCGTTGAGGGCGTAGTAGACGATGCGTCCGGTGCTGGTGCGGTCATGGTGTGCTCCTGGTCGATAGGGGGTGCGCGAGGGGGAACGGTGTGGGATTGGCTTGAGTGGCCCGGCTGGGCGGGTATTGGTGGCATCGCTGCTGCTTTAGCGCTCGTCGCCGTCGCTGTAGCGGTGATCGACTTCATGCTTCGGCAGCAGGGCGAAGCGCCGAGAGCAGTGGCGACGACTCTGAAGAGGTCGGCTGGCGTGACGAACGGCTACGTCGACATCACAGTGGACATCCGTCCGATGGGCCCGAAGATCTTGTACGAGGCCGAGATGCGGAGCTGGGGCATGGATTATTGGAGCTCACCCGGTGTCGAGCCGGTTCTGGATTCGAAGAGCGAACCTGTCTCGGTCGATCTTCACGTGAGGGCTGACGCACTCGAGGACGCCTGGATCGGGCTCGCCTGGGTTGAGCCACGACGAACGAGGTCGCAAGCGGGGGCGGCGCGAGTGAACCTCGGCCTCGGTCAGGCGTACGAGTTCTGGAAGCCATACGCATGGCCGCGGTGGCCCCGGAGGGTATCGGGACGTTGGGTTCGTCCGAAGGAGCACCGAGACGGAACGCCGAACCTGCTTCTCATCCCCTAGAAGGGCGGCGACTGCAGGCGATCCGCGCGGGGCGGCACGTCGAGAAGTCCGGGGCGCACCGGCTTCGCTGCGGCTGCCTTCTTCTCTCTCGCGATACCGAGGCGAGTCCGCTTCGGTCGCGTCGGCCACACCGTCGCCAAACGCTCGGCGCTCGCGGCGGTTCAGCCGGGGAGGCATTGGCACGACGATGGTGATCTCAGCGAAGCGACGCCCGACGACTGCATCGTTCAAGATTTTGATCGTCACGGGGTTGGCCACGAGCGCTCTTCTCTTACCGACGGGGTTCTTTCCCTGTCGGGCGCTGGGCGGTAGCCGAACAGGTCCTCGAACCATGCGGAGACGACCTGGTCGATATAGGTCGCGGGCACCTTGCCGCGGAGGTGACGTTTCAGCGAGGTCCACGGGTGCGGGCTCGTCGCCCACTTCGCGACGCCGGGGCCCTTCGTCCAGTACCACTTCAAGTAGCCGCGGCTGCCCGGGCGCCGGTCAGCGACGGCCTCGGGCTTGATCGTGGCCACGTTCGCCTCCGGGGAATGACGAAGGCCCCGAATCTCTGCGAGGTATTGTGGTGAGCTAGTGTCCGCTACAGCGGTATCGGAGTGGGCGTCGAATCTTCGGCGGCGATGACGCCGAGGACGATCCATCCGAGGGTGACGATGACGGTGACGCTGATCGCGAAGAAGCCGAGGATGATCCCGGTGAGCGCTGCTCCCCCGACCGGCGCCCATGCGCTTGGCTTTTGATAGGCCAGGGAAGCAGAGCGCGACGGCGACGATGCCGACGGGGACGGCAACGATCGCGGATGCGATACCGAGGAACGGGATCGGGGCGTCCCCCCCCCCCCCCCCCCCGGGGGGGGGGGG
>Ga0247732_10000963_pt1 | contig 12094 bp, 13 predicted proteins | sample UWRJL163409C2_FD_180940 | JGI IMG/M metagenome (GOLD analysis project Ga0247732, IMG submission 180940) | Plant litter microbial communities from Arlington Agricultural Research Station in Wisconsin, United States - UWRJ-L163-409C-2 | ecosystem: Environmental > Terrestrial > Plant litter >...
CACGAGAACCTGGGCTGCGACGCCCTCGCCCTCGCGGATGAGCCCGAGCAGGATGTGCTCGGTGCCGATGTAGTTGTGGCCGAGCTGCAGGGCCTCGCGCAGCGAGAGCTCGAGCACCTTCTTGGCGCGCGGCGTGAACGGGATGTGACCGGTGGGCTGCTGCTGGCCCTGGCCGATGATGTCTTGAACCTGCTCGCGAACCGCATCGAGCGAGATGTTGAGCGACTCGAGTGCCTTAGCGGCGACGCCCTCTCCCTCGTGGATGAGTCCGAGCAGGATGTGCTCGGTGCCGATGTAGTTGTGGTTGAGCATCTTGGCCTCTTCTTGGGCCAAAACGACGACGCGGCGAGCTCGGTCGGTAAATCTCTCAAACATGTCTGTCTCCTTGAACGCCAGGGCAGGGATGGCGCTCGATGTACTGATGCTAATCAGCGTCGGGCGCGAATACTGCTCTGTTCGCCCTAGGCGTGACTGCGCTCCGCCCCGAGCGCGGTCGGGCCGAAGACCGTCACGGGCGGGAGTGAAACACGCTCGCCGCGACTGCGCAACCGCCCCCGGCCGACTCGCACGCCCGACCTAGCCTTGAGACATGACTGATCAGTACACACTCCAGGACCCCACGAAGATGTTCGCCGACATCGACACGAAAGCGCAGTACCAGGAGGGCGCCGGTCTCGACGCGAACCTCGACGACACGGCCGACCGCGGTGAGAAGAGCTACCGGGGCACCGGTCGCCTCACCGGCCGCAAGGCCCTCATCACGGGAGGCGACTCGGGCATCGGAGCCGCCGTCGCGATCGCCTATGCGCGGGAGGGCGCCGACGTGGCGATCTCCTACCTGCCCGAAGAGGAGAAGGACGCGAAGCGCGTCGTCGAGCTGATCGAGGCCGAGGGCCGCACTGCCGTGGCCATCCCCGGCGACATCGTCGACTCCGCGTTCTGTCGCGACCTCGTGGCTCAGGCCGTCGATGGCCTGGGCGGTCTCGACATCCTCGTGAACAACGCGGGCAAGCAGCAGTTCCGCGAGTCCCTCGACGAGATCTCCGACGAGCAGTTCGACGAGACGTTCAAGACCAACGTCTACGCGATGTTCTGGATCACGAAGGCCGCCCTCCCCCACCTCGGTGCGGGATCGACGATCATCAACACCTCGTCGATCCAGGCGTACTCGCCCAGCGAGATGCTGGTCGACTACGCCACGACCAAGGCGTCGATCAACGCGTTCTCGAAGGCCCTGGCGCAGCAGCTCGCACCGAAGGGCATCCGTGTCAACGTCGTGGCGCCCGGGCCGATCTGGACTCCCCTCCAGACCGCAGGAGGCCAGCCGCCCGAGAAGCTGCCGAGCGTCGGCGAGCAGACCCCGCTCGGCCGCTGGGGACAGCCCGCCGAGCTCGCCCCGGCCTACGTCTTCCTGGCATCGCCCGAATCGAGCTACGTCATCGGCGAGACCCTCAACGTGAACGGCGGATCGCCCACCCCGTAGCGATCACGAGACGTTGACACCTCGGCCCTGCGTAGGATCTGAGTCGTGAGCAACCTCGAGAAACACCCTGACGAGCTCCTCATCGGCGACGATGAGGAGCTCGTCGGCGTTTCGACGCAGACCGTCACCATCCTGGCTCCCCGCGAGGTCCCCCTCGGTGGCCCTCGCGCGATGACCGTGCACCGGACGCTGCCGAGCAAGGAGCGCAGCATGATCGGCGCCTGGTGCTTCGTCGACCACTACGGGCCCACCGATGTGCGCACGGGCGCGGGCATGGTCGTGCCTCCGCATCCGCACACCGGCCTGCAGACCGTGAGCTGGCTCTTCGACGGCGAGATCGAGCACCGCGACAGCGTGGGCAGCCACGCCTTCATCCGGCCTTCGGAACTCCACCTGATGACGGCCGGGCGCGGCATCAGCCATTCCGAGGTGTCGACCGAGAACACCACTCTTCTGCACGGTGTGCAGCTCTGGCTCGCGCTCCCCGACGCCTCCCGCCACGTCGCCCCCTTCTTCGAGAGCCACGACGCCGTCGTCACCGACCTCGAGGGAGCCCGCATCGTCGTGTTCTTCGGCACCGTGGCCGGCGTCACCGCTCGCGCCACGACCTTCTCCCGCATCGTCGCGGCGCAGCTCGACATTCCACGGCGCACCCGCATCACGCTCCCGGTCGGTCCGCTCGACGAGCACGGAGTCCTCGTCGACACCGGCTCCGTCACCATCGACGGCACGCCCGTCGCCCGCACCGAGCTCGCCTTCGTCGAGGCCGGCGCATCCGGCCTGACCATCGAGACGGGCGACGACGATGCGCGACTCGTTCTGATCGGGGGCGAGCCGTTCGGCGAGCAGATCGTCATGTGGTGGAACTTCGTCGGGCGCACCCACGAGGAGATCGTGGCGTACCGGACGGCCTGGCAGGCCGAGGCGATCGGCGACGGCGAACCGGATGCGCAGAGCCCGCGGTTCACCAGCACGCACGGCGACCCCGGCGCTCGTGATGGTCACCGCTACACCGGCTCGCCCCTTCCGGCGCCCGAGCTGCCGACGGTGCGGCTGCTGCCCCGACGCCGCTGAGCTGCTGCAGTGCGCTCTACTGCAGGGCGCTCGTGAGCCTGGCCAGATTATCGAGGATCGTCGATCGCAGCGGCTGCGTGAGCCAGTCGTCGAGGGTGAGCTCGCGGCTGAGCTTGCGGTAGCCGTCCTCGATGGCGCGCATCTCCGTCACGAACGACCGGCCGCGCACCATCAGCGAGACCTCCATGTTGAGACTGAACGAGCGCATGTCCATGTTGCTCGAGCCGATCACGGCCACGTCGTCGTCGATCGTGAAGTGCTTGGCGTGCAGGATGTACGGCGCGCGGTACATGTAGATGCGCACGCCCGCCCGCAACAGGGCCTCGTAGTACGAGCGCTGGGCGTGGTAGACCAGACCCTGGTCACCGATCTCCGACACGAACAGCTCGACCTCGACGCCGCGCTGCGTGGCGGTGGTGATGGCGTAGAGCATCGCCTCGTCGGGCACGAAGTACGGGCTGGTCACGATGATGCGGGTCTGCGCGTAGTAGAGAAGCGCGAGGAAGAGCCTGAGGTTGTTCTCGCCCTCGAACCCCGGGCCCGAGGGCACCACCTGGCAGTCGAGCGAGTCGGGCGCCTCCTCGATGACGTCGGGGGTGATCGGGTCGGTCTCGCGCATCAGCAGCTCGTTGGTCTCGCTGTACCAGTCCGTGATGAAGATGGCGTTGAGGCCGGCGACGATCGGTCCGTCGAGACGGGTCATCAGGTCTTGCCACTGCAGGCCGCGACGGATGTTGCCGCGCTTGTTGTAGCTGCGGTCGATCATGTTCTGCGACCCCATGTACCCGATCTTGCCGTCGATGATGAGCAGCTTGCGGTGGTTGCGCAGGTCGGGACGCTGATACTTGCCGCGCAGGGGCTGCACGGGCAGCATGAACGACCACTGCACGCCGAGGTCGGTGAGTTTTCTCGTCGTCCTGCGGTGGTGCGGCGATCTGATGGATGCGATGTGGTCGAGCAGCACGCGCACCGTCACGCCGCGCTTGACCGCGGCACCCAGGGCGTCGAAGAACGCCTCGGAAGCCGTGTCGTACGACATGATGTAGAACTCGACGTGCACGTAGCGACGGGCCTTGCCCACGTCGGCCGCCATGGCCTGTATCGACGCGGCGTAGTCGCCGATGAGACTGGCGTTGTTGCCGCCGACGAGGGGCATCGCGCCGAGGTTGCGGTTGAGCTCGACCACCGACTCGAGCCACGGCGGCCATGCATGGTTCTTGGTGACCAGGTCGATGCCCTCGGTGGTCTCGAGGATGAACTGGTTGATCGCCTGCTGCTTGTCACGCCTCTTCTTGGGCAGTTTGTAGCTGCCGATGAGCAGAAAGGTGAGAACGCCGATGTAGGGCAGGAAGAAGATGGCCATGAGCCAGGCCACCGCAGTGGCCGGGCGCCGGTTGCGGGGAACGACGATGATGGCCGTGACGCGAACGAGGAAATCGATGAGCACGCCGAAGATCAGAACCCAGCCCACCGCACTGATTCCGAACACTCGGGCTCCCCTCGACTACTGCCCCGACGACAACCGTAGCGTGTCGGAGAGACGGTGAGGGTTCGTCAGAACCGTCGGTCGGGATCGTCGCTCAGGAGCGTTGCGAAGGGGCGGCCGCGGGGGCGTGCTGCGCCGCCGCGAGCTTGGCCCGCTCTTCGGCCTCGATCTTCGAGAAGGCACGGCGCTCGTGTTTGTCTGCGCGCAGGATCACGAACATCACGAGCCAGAAGACGAGACCGACGAGCACTGTGGGGGCGAGGGCGCCCAGCCCGGCGAGAATGTCATCCATGGTCGCCGAGTTTAGCAGCCGTGGCAATGCGGGGGCCCGGGCACTGACCCGTCAGCCGCCTCAGCCGCCCTTGGTGATGATGCCGTAGACCCCGGTGCCGATCAGGTAGAGCGCGACGCCGCCGACCACGATCCACACCAGAAGGCGGGAGTTGCTGACCTCGCCCGGCTTTTTCTTCTTGTCGTCGTCGAGGGGATTCTTGTTGCCGCCGAAGAAGCTCATGGTGCCGACCCTACTTGACCAACGGAAAGAGGATGGTCTCGCGGATGCCGAGACCGGTGAGAGCCATGAGCAGCCGGTCGATGCCCATGCCCAGGCCGCCGGAGGGCGGCATGCCGAACTCGAGGGCGCGCAGGAACTCCTCGTCGAGGCGCATGGCCTCGACGTCGCCGGCGGCCCCCTGCTTCGCCTGCTCGATGAAGCGCTCGCGCTGGATGACGGGGTCGACGAGCTCGGAGTAGGCCGTGGCCAGCTCGAAGCCCCGGATGTAGAGGTCCCACTTCTCGACGACGCCCGGAATGGACCGGTGGGCACGCGTGAGCGGGCTGGTCTCGAGCGGGAAGTCCATGACGAACGTGGGGCTCGTGAGCCCGCCCTTCACGAAGTGCTCCCACAGCTCTTCGACGAGCTTGCCGTGGTTGGGCAGGTGCACCTCGACGCCCTCGCGGTCAGCGAGCGCCTGCAGCTCGGAGACCGGGGTCTCCGGGGTGATGACGATTCCGGCCGCATCGGAGAGCGAGCCGTACATGCTGATGCGATCCCATTCGCCGCCCAGGTCGTACTCCGTGCCATCGGCCCAGGTCACGACGTGCGAGCCCGCCACCGCGAGCGCCGCGTTCTGAATCAACGTCTGCGTGAGTTCGGCCATCGAGTTGTAGTCGCCGTACGCCTCGTACGACTCGAGCATGGCGAACTCGGGCGAGTGCGTGGAGTCCGCGCCTTCGTTGCGGAAGTTGCGGTTGATCTCGAAGACCCGGTCGATGCCGCCGACGACGGCGCGCTTGAGAAACAGTTCGGGCGCGATGCGCAGGAACAGTTCGGTGTCGAATGCGTTGCTGTGGGTGGCGAAGGGCCTGGCCGATGCGCCGCCGTGCATGGTCTGCAGCATCGGGGTCTCGACCTCGATGTAGTCGCGCTCGGCGAAGGTCTGGCGCAGTGAGGCCACCGCCTTGGCCCGGGTGCGCACGACCTGGCGCGCCTGGTCGCGCACGATCAGGTCGAGGTAACGGCTGCGCACCCTGGTCTCTTCGCTGAGCTCGGAGTGCAGGTTGGGCAGAGGCAGCAGGGCCTTCGACGCGATCTGCCAGTCGGCGACCATGATCGACAGCTCTCCGCGCCGCGACGAGATGACCTCGCCCGACACGAAGACGTGGTCGCCGAGGTCGACGAGTTCCTTCCACTCGGCGAGCGACTCCTCGCCCACCTGGGCGAGCGACACCATGGCCTGGATGCGACTGCCGTCGCCCGCCTGGAGCGAGGCGAAGCAGAGCTTGCCGGTGTTGCGGGCGAACACGACGCGGCCCGCGACGCCCACGATGTCGCCGGTCGTGTCGTCGGCCACGAGCTCACCGTACTTCTCGCGCAGGACCGGGATCGTCGTCGTGACGGGAACGGAGACGGGATACGCGCCCGCCCCGGAGTCGATCAGTCTCTCGCGCTTGGCGAGACGCACGAGCTTCTGTTCCGCGACCTCGGCCCGCTGTTCGTCATCGGTCAGCTGGCTGTGGGTGGGTGCATCACTCATGCGGGCGAATCTCTCCTCGGGTCGCCTCAGAGTTTACCCGGGAGCGGATAGCCCGGCGCTCAGCCCAGGTAGATGGTCTCGTTGTCGATCAGGCGTGTGCTGCCCACGCGGGCCGCCACGAGCACGATCGACCGGCCGCGGAAGTCGTCGTCGACGGGAAGGAACGTGGCCGGGTCGACGACGGCCAGGTAGTCGACCTGCACGAGAGGCTCGCCCATCGCCACGGACTGCGCCGCAGCGATGACCGTGTCGATGCCCCGGTCTGCGGCGGATTCGGCGGCCTCGAGCATGTGCGAGAGAACGAGGGATGCGCGCCGCTCCTTCTCGTCGAGGAAGCGGTTGCGGCTCGACAGCGCGAGGCCGTCGTCTTCGCGGACCGTCTCGACGACCTCGATCGCCGTGGCGAAGTCGAGGTCGGCGATCATGCGGCCCACGAGGAACGCCTGCTGCGCGTCCTTGCGACCGAAGAACACGGTGTCGGGCGACACGATGTTGAGCAGCTTCGCCACCACGGTGAGCACACCGTCGAAGTGACCGGCACGGCTTCTGCCCTCGAACGTGGCTCCGGAACGGCCGGCCGTGACGGTGGTCTGCGTCGGGCCGTTCGGGTACATCTCGTCGACCGACGGGGCGAAGACGATGGTGGCGCTGTCGCCCGGACGTGCGACCGAGTCGAGGATGGCGATGTCGGAGTCGAGGTCGCGCGGGTAACGCTGCAGGTCCTCCGAGGCCGAGAACTGGGTGGGGTTCACGAAGACGGAGACCACGACGATGTGCCCGAGTTCGCGAGCGCTCGCCACGAGGGCCAGATGCCCGTCGTGCAGCGCGCCCATCGTGGGAACGAGCGAGACCTTCGGATCGGTGATTCCCGTGGCGACAAGGGCGGCCCTCGACTCGCTGATCAGGGCTCGAACGCCCGCGATCGAATCGGCTACATCGGTCACCGGGACTCCTCACTCGCGACGACGGGCGCAGGTTCCGCTCGCCGCCACCCTCGATGCTAGTGCCTCACCGCGGGCTCGATGCCCGCGCTCAGCCGCCGATGGAGTCGAACGGCGTCGCCGCGTCGTCGCCGCGGGCGCGGTGAAGAGCATTCTCGACCGCCGACCTCACGAGGGGTCCGAGCACGAGCCCGGGAGAGGGTACCCCGATCGACGACAGGAGACCCGTGGCCTGGTCGACAATGGCGCTCGAGAACGTCGTGGCCGTCTCGATGGCCTCGGCGTAGGCCGCGCGATCCTTCTCGGCGACGACGACCGGTTCGCCGCCCATCTCGACGACCAGCGCCTGCCCGATCGGAAGCACGGGTGCAGGTGCGGTGACCGCGAACCAGGTGCCGACGAGCCGGGCGATGTCGACGCTCGAACCGGTGAACTGCATCGCCGGGTGCACGGCAAGCGGGATCGCCCCCTGGGCCAGAGCGGGGGCCAGCACGCTCACTCCGACTCCGGGAGCCGTGTGCATGACGAGCTGCCCGGCCTGCCAGGTGCGTGTGGTCGCGAGGCCCTCGACGAGGCCGGCGAGCTCGGATTCGGGAACGGCGAGGATGACGAGTTCGCTGCGTTCGATGAGCTGCGGGATCTCGAGGATCGGCACCCCGGGAAGCATCGCGTCGGCGCGTTCGCGGCTCTCGTCGGAGATCGCGGCGACTGCCACGAGTGCGTGCCCGGCCCCGGCCAGCGCCGCGCCGAGCACCGGCCCGACGCGTCCGGCACCGATGATGCCGATTCCGAGGCGTCCACTTCGTTCTGCGGGGTTCATCGATCGTTCTCCGGTCGTGGTGGCTGGGGTTCGGCGGGCAGCGCGACGCGCTGCGAGCCGTCTTCGAGGGCGCCCGCGGCGGTCGCGGCGCGGCTGATGGCGTCGAACGCGGCGAGGGAGCCTGTCCGGTCGAGCACCGACAGCGACGCCGACACCGGTCCCGCGACGGTGTCGAGCGTCAGCGTGCAGAGATCGAGGGCGCGAGAGAGAGGGCCCTGGTCGAGATGCAGGCTCTGGATGCGTGCCGCCGGCACGGCGACGAGTTGTCGCCACACGAGACCCTTGCGCAGCAAAACGGCGTCGCCCGCGAGGGCGTAGCCGGTGCGACGCCAGGAGAACGGACGCAGCCATCGAGCGCGCCGGGGCGCAGGAACGAAGTCGACCGCGAACCCGGGCGTCTGGCCGGAGGAGACCATTCCGGCCAGGATCAGGTGCCGGGTGTCGGCGCTCGCCAGCCCGGGCAGCAGCAGGCCGAGCACCTTGTCGACATCGCCGCGCGTGCCCACCGGCAGCATGGTCGTGGCGGGCTGGCTACCCGAGCCGCTCGACGCGTGCCCGGCCCTGTTGATGCGGATGGCCCACCAGTCGAACGGGCGCCAGAGCAACGGCTGGTAGACCTCGATCGCGTGGATGCGACCGGGCGGAAGAGTGTCGTTCGATGTGGTGAGCAGGCCGTAGCCGACGCGCACCCCGTCGGGTGTCGCCGCGATCGAGAACCGCAGCGATCGCGTGACCTTGCGCACGTAGTATCCGGCGCCGCCGATGAAGGCGGGAACGAAGAGGAAGAGGAACCCGAGCTCCCGGCCGGTCGCCGTCACGACGATCAGGACCACCGCGACGACCAGCACGAACAGCGTCGCGCCGCTGGCCAGAAGCGAACCGGCGAGCCTCAGCGGCGAGATGCGCACCACCGATTCCGGCGGAGCCTCCTGGGGGTCGAGCTCGGGAGCCAGCAGTTCCGTGACCCGGCGGCCGATGAGTGAATCCGGCCCCGTGGCATCCGGCGACCCGGCGGCACCGCCCGCCGTCGCACCCGGCGCGACGCCCTCTTCGGCCCTGCGAGCCGACGCGAGCATCAGGATGTCGTGGCGCAACCGGTCGACGTCGCTGCCCTTCAGGTAGGCGAGCTGCACCTTGGCATCCTGACCGGCGACGCTCAGCTCGAGCCGGGCGGCGCCGAAGAGTCGCGCGATGAACGGCCGCGTGATGGCGATGCCCTGGATGCGGTCGAGGCGGGCCTGGCGGTGGGTTCGGAACAGGATGCCGCTGCGCACCTCGACCGCCTCGTCGTTGATGCGGTACGTGTGCATGCGCCACGACAGGAAGAACGCCACGACGCCGAGCAGGAGGGCGCCGAGCACGATCGCGATCGCCCAGCCGAGGTGCCCGCGCTGGTACAGCTCCTCGATCAGGTCGCCTCCGTCAGGACCGCCCACGAACGCCTCGATGAGACGCTCCCGCACGTTGGCGAGGATGAAGCCGATCACCGCGATGAGGGCGATTCCGCCTTTGAGCAGGGGCGTCGCAGGGTGGAGCCGCAGCCACTCGCCGCCGCCGGGCAGCGGCGGAGCGACGGGCTCGGTCACAGCCCGGCCCGCCGCGTTTCGGCGAGGGAGACGAGCGTGTCGCGAAGCGCGTCGGCATCGCTGTCGACGAGCCCGGGGATCGTGACGCCGGTGGCCGCCGCCGCGGTGACGAACCGCAGCTCGGCGAGTCCGAGGAAGCGGGCGACCGGGCCGCGGTTGATGTCGATCAGCTGCATGCGTCCGTAGGGAACCGAGACGACGCGGTGGAACATGATGCCGCGCCGGAACAGGAGATCGTCGTCGCGGAGCTGGTAGCCGATCGAGCGCACGCGGCGCGGGGCGACGGCGAACATCACGAGGGTGGTCACGACGGCCGCGCCGACGAGGATCCAGCCGAAGGGCTGGGCGAACCACCGCGTCAGCGAGAAGACGAGCGTCGCTCCGATCGCGACGAGCCCGAACAGGGCCACGCCGACGAGTTCGACGCCGATGTACTTGCGGCTCACCCGCTTCCAGTCGCCTCCGACCTCGACCCGTTTCGAGCGCACCCGGGCGGGGTCGACGGGAACGGCGTCGTTCGAGTGGTCGGTCATGTCAGGCCTCCGGTGTGAAGTCGTCCGGCGGAAGGGCGCAGAGCTGCTCGGCGACCAGGCCGGCCACCAGCAGCACGACGCCGCCGGCCGCGCTCGCGATCGACAGCCAGAGCGAAGAGACCTCCGGAACGATCGTGCGGGAGAGCACGTAGATCGTGCATCCCAGGCCGAAACCCGCGACCAGGCCGCCGACAAGGCTCGAGGCCTTGGCGAGCACCACCACGCGCATCGCGCGGAACGGGTTGACCTCGCGCCGCACGGGGCCCCGGATGGCCCGGTGCACCGGGATGGCGAACGCCAGCACGAGCGCCGCGGCCGCCACCAGCGTGATCGGCAGCGTCACGGGCGGAACGAGGATGGGGCGCCCGCCGGAGGCGAGCCCGATCTGCAGCAGGAATCCCACGATGGCGCCGGCCAGCGCCAGCGAGATCAGGGAGAACGGTCGGGTGCGCTTCACATCGTCTCCGAGGGTGTTCGGCGGGCCGTGTCGTCGGTCGACGCGAGCAGCTCGTCGACGCGACCACGACCGGGAATCGTCGCATCCGGGTCGAGTTCGAGCCACGGCGCCAGCACGAAGTCGCGCTGCCAGGCGCGGGGATGAGGCAGGGTGAGCGTCTCGTCGGACTGCTCGAGCGTGCCGTAGGTGATCAGGTCGATGTCGAGGGTGCGGTCGCCCCAGCGCTCTTCTCGCACGCGCCCGTGGCGCAGTTCGATCTCGTTGAGGGCGGCGAGCAGCTCGTGCGGCTCAAGTGTGGTGAGCACGATCGATGCGGCGTTGAGGTAGGCCGGCGCGTCGGGATCGATGCCGTGCAGCTTCACCGCGACCGTCTCGTAGAGGCTGGATTCGCCGATGGTCTCGACTCCGGGAAGCAGCGCGATCTCGGCCATGGCATCGACGATGGTCTCGCCTCGATTGCCCAGGTTGCTGCCGAAGGCGAGCACCGCACGCGCACCCTCGAGCCGTCGCGCGTTCACAGCGCCGCCTGCACGCGGGGACCGCGGGGCCGCACGATCGTGATGGAGACGTCGCCGAAGGGCACGGGAATGGGGGCGTCGGGCTTGTGCACGGTGACGCGAACGCGCTGCGCGACCGGATGCGCGAGCACGAGCGAGGCGATGCGCTCGGCGAGCGTCTCGATGAGGTCGACCGGCTCGGCCGCGGCCGCCTCGGCCACCTCCACCGCCAGCTCGCCGTAGTGCAGGGTCTGCGCGAGGTCGTCGCCGGCCGCGGCCCCGACGGTGTCGAGCCAGACCGTGAGGTCGAGAAGGAAGGTCTGGCCGTCTCGGCGCTCGAAGTCGAAGACGCCGTGGTGGGCGAACACCTCGAGGCCCGTGAGGGTGAGGGTGTCGAGCTCGTCGATCGGGGTGTCTCGCGTCATGACTGCGCTCCCCTTCTCCAGGCGTCGGCCACATCGAGGGCCGCCCGCGTCTCTGCGACATTGTGCACCCGGACGGCCCAAGCGCCCTGCGACGCCGCGATCGCCGCGACGATCGCCGATGGCGCGTCCCGGGCATCCGGTGCCGCGCCGTCGGCGACGAGCGGCGCGAGGAAACCCTTGCGCGACGCGGCGACCAGCACCGGCAGCCCGAGGGAGGCGAGGTCGCCGTAGTGGCCCAGCAGCGCCCAGTTGTGCTCGGCGTTCTTCGAGAAGCCGATGCCGGGGTCGACGATGATCTTGGCGGGATCGACACCGCGCACGATCAGCTCGGCGACCCGGTACTCGAGTTCGCGGCGAACGTCGGAGACCACGTCTGCGTAGTTCGCCTTCGCCGCCATCTCGGCGCTGTGGCCCCGCCAGTGCATGACGACGAAGGGCAGTCCGGTCTCGATGGCGACGCGCGTCATGTCGGGGTCGGAGAGCCCGCCCGACACGTCGTTGATCACGGCCGCGCCCGCGTGGGCCGCCGCCAGTGCCGTCGACGCGTTCATCGTGTCGACGCTCACGGCTATTCCGCCACGGGCGAGCTCGCGCACGAGGGGAAGCACGCGACGCTGCTCCTCTGCCACGGGAACCCGCTGCGCTCCCGGGCGGGTGGACTCGCCGCCGATGTCGATGAGATCGGCGCCCTGGGCCATGAGCTCTGCGGCGTGCTCCAGCGCCTGCTCGAGTGTGTTCCACCGTCCGCCGTCACTG
>Ga0247732_10000965_pt1 | contig 12084 bp, 13 predicted proteins | sample UWRJL163409C2_FD_180940 | JGI IMG/M metagenome (GOLD analysis project Ga0247732, IMG submission 180940) | Plant litter microbial communities from Arlington Agricultural Research Station in Wisconsin, United States - UWRJ-L163-409C-2 | ecosystem: Environmental > Terrestrial > Plant litter >...
CCGACGTCAGCATCGCCGACGTCGCACGCACCCTCGGCGTCACACGGCAGACCGTGTACCGGTACTTCGCCAGCACCGAAGCGCTTCTGGTGGCGGCCGCCGTCCACGCCGCCGACGACTTCCTCGATCGGCTGGCCGAACATCTTCGCGGCCTCACCGACCCTGTCGACGCCGTCACCGAGGCCATCGCCACCGCCTTGGAGTGGCTGCCGAAGGACAAGCACATCGGTCTGCTGATCGCACCTGGTCGCGTCGACGAGCACACGGCATCCGTCACCTCCGACGTCGCGCTGCAATTTGCGAACGCCATGCTGCGGCGGTTCGACGTCGACTGGGCTGCGCTGGGGTTCACCGATGACGGACTAGACGAACTCGCCGAGCATCTGCTGCGGATCATCCAGTCGTTCATCCTCGATCCAGGCCGCCCGCCACGGACCGGTGAGGCCCTTCGCGAGTACCTGCGGCGCTGGGTGGGTTCGGCAGTTACGGCGAGGTCCAGCCGTCCGGTCTGACCGGCTGGGTGTGCTCGGGCCGGATTTCGTCGCCGTCGGACGTCTCGTATCGCAGCCGCGGCAGCGGTCCACCGGTCCGCGCGTCGACGTAGGTGCTTCGCGGAGCATCGGCGTCGGCGAAGCCGTTGTCCGCGCCCCATTCCCGTAGCGCGACCATCAGGTGAAAGAGCGACTCGCCCTTCGAGGTGAGCACGTATCCGTTGTAGGCCGACCCGCCCGCGTCGGGGCGCACCGACAGCACGCCCGCCTCGACCAACTGGTGCAACCGTCCCGACAAGATGTTCTTCGCGACGCCGAGACTGCGCTGGAACTGCGTGAATCGGGTCAACCCCTCGAACGCGTCTCGCAGGATCATGAGCGTCCACTTGTCGCCGACGACGTCGACGGTGCGCGCAACGGGGCACGTGGATCGACCAAGCGGAGTGCTCACGACGACACCTCCCATCCTGGTTGCATTTCGCAACCACTACACCTAGGGTCTGGTTTCAATCTAGTACCACTAGAACGCCGCGCCCACGAAAAGAGCCGAAACACATGACGAGCACGGCCGAGACCGCCAGCCGAACGTCACAGACGATCGGTTCACGGATGGCGCTGCTCCTGGCGTTCGTCAGCGGCGCCGCGGTGGCCAACGTCTACTACGCCCAACCGCTGCTCGACGATCTCGGCTCGCAGCTGGTCATGTCGCCCGCAGCCCTTGGGTGGGTGACCACGGCGACGCAGGGCGGCTACCTCGTCGGCCTGGTCTTGGTGGTGCCACTCGGCGACCGCTTCGACCGGCGTCGCATCATCCTCGTCCAGCTTGCCGTCACCGCCGTTGGACTGCTCGGCGCCGCTCTCGCGCCGTCGGCATGGACGTTCCTGGCCTTCTCCGCCGTCTTCGGGGCGGCGTCGACGGTGGTTCAGGTCATCACCGCGTTCGCCGCGGCGGCCAGCCCTCCCGGCAGGCGCGGACGCAGCGTCGGCGTGGTGACCACCGGCGTCGTACTCGGGATCCTGCTGGCGCGCACCATCTCCGGATTCATCGCCGACCTCTGGGGCTGGCGTGCCGTCTTCGCCGTCGCCGCGGTGGTCATGCTCTGCGTCGGGGCATGGTTGGCCTTCGTACTGCCGCGCGACACTCTTCCCAAGGAGGTGGTGCCGTACCGCCAGGCCATCACGTCGGTCGTCACGCTGACCATGCGCGACAGGACGTTTCGCGTGCGCAGCCTCATCGGTGGACTGATGTTTGCGAGCTTCGGCGCGGCGTGGGGTTCGATGGCGCTCCCGCTGGCCGCGACCCCGTGGCACCTGACGGCGGCGCAGATCGGACTGTTCGGCATCGTCGGGGCCGCAGGGGCGCTCGGCGCGTCGGGCGCAGGCCGGTGGGCCGACCGCGGCCGCGCCGAGGTCGCCACCGGCGCGATGCTGATCGCCTTCCTCGCGTCGTGGGTGGCGATCGCCCAAACCCCAAGTTCCCTGCTACTTCTCGCAGTGGGCCTCGTCGTCCTGGACTTCGCGGGCGAGGCAATCCACGTCGTCAACCAACACCTCATCGTGGAGTCCGACCCCGCGGCGACCACCCGCCTCATCGGCGGCTACATGGTCTACTACTCGATCGGCACGGGCGCAGGGGCACTCGCGGCCACCGTCGCCTACGCACACGGCGGCTGGACCGAGGCGAGCATCGTCGGCGCGGCGTTCGCCGTCGCCGCCCTCGTCGTCTGGGCCGCCGATCGGGTGACTATACGACGGTCAGCGGCAACGACTTTCGCTCCTGGAACACCCAGTTCGCGCCCCCGCTGAACCTGGTCACGGCCACCTCACCGAGTTCCTTGGTCGGCGTGTCGGTTTCGATCACGCGCACGGTCCAATCCGCTTCGGTGCCGGAGACCTCCGCCCGCAGGTGCGGGTCGACGGCCTGCACGATGGCCTGCAGCGGCAGGTCGGCCACCGGTGACACCAGCGAAATCCAGGAGCCGTCTTCGTATGCCGGCGAGCGGCGGACGTGGACGAACTCCGGGTCGACGTCGGCCGACACGTAGGCCGCGGGATTCAGCAGCGGGTGCAGTTCGAGGACGCGCAGCGCACCCTTGACGTCGCGCGACAGGCCCAGCGCGCGGTGGATGCGCTCGGCTGCCACCCCGGCAATCCCGATCAGCTGCTTGGTGCGAACCGACCGGGACAGTGCCGCATCATCTTTGGCGCGCTTCTCCACGGCGATGGTGAAGGACTTCACCAGCAGGTGCATCTGGATGCACACCTCGTCGGCGATTCGTACCAACGCCGAGTGGGAGAACGCGCCGAAGTCGACGTCGGCAAGCAGATCCCCCGAATAGTCGCCCATCCCTTCGTCGTTCGGATCGATCGGATCGAGTTCGATCGAGTGGGCATGGGTGGCACCCACGACGTCCATTGCCGGGATGAACGGCACCTCCGGGTAGGACTCGTCGATGATGACCGTCCAGCGGCAGTGCGGATGTTGATCCGATGAGGCCCTGGGCGGGCGGTGGACCGGCCGAACCTGCGCCTTGCGGTTGGTGGCCAACGCGGTGGCATCGAAGGTGGGGTCCTCGATGTCATGGCACATGCCCTGGACGTAGTCCTCGCCCATCGGCTCCACGTCGAGCAACGCACCGCAGTGGTCGAGGTGGAACTCTCCGTGCCAGCGGTCGTGCACGGTGTAACGGAAGTCCATGAACTGCGGCGGCGCACCGATGTCCAGCTGCAGACCCTTGAACAACGTGAAGATGTCCGTGCCCTCGTACTTGAGCGCCTTCTGCATCCGCCTCGTGTAGAGCGGACTGGACGCCGCCCACTCCTCGATGGCGATCTGCAACATCTCGTCGCGCCCCCACGCGCTGATGCAATGCGCCATTCCCGAACGGTCGATGAGCTGACCGATCAACAACAGCTCGGGCACCAGGGTGGCGAGCTCCTCGCGCGACAGCGCGGCGTATCTACTCATCATCGAGCGTCTTTCCCGTGCTCATCTTGACCGCGGCGTTCACGTTCTCGCGTTTGTCTTCGGCCGCACCCTTCTCGGCCGCCTTCTTCCGCTTGCCTGCGACCTTGCCGACCACCCCGTTCAGACCGGCGCCCCTCGGGAACCCGACGTACTGGGTGAGGAAGATGGCCATCTCCTTGAGCTCTTCCTCGGTCAGCTCGCCGTTGGCCAGCGCGGCGTTGACCTGGATCTCCGCCAGACCCTGCTCGCCGAGCGCGGTCACGACCGCGAGCGTCATCAACCGCTTGTCCCGCATCGACAAGCCGGGCCGCGTCCAGATGCTGCCGAACAGATGGTCGACGGTGAGGTCGAAGAAGGCGTCGCCCTCGATGTTCGGCATCTCCCACGAATACACCTCGTTCATCTTCTCGAGGCCCTTGCGGCGCAATTCGTCCATCTTCTAGCTCCTCTCGTGCGGCACGCCGAGGCCGTCGGCCAGGTCTCGCAACGCAATCTCGGCCAGTGGCAGGTCTACCCCTGAAGCTTCACCAAGTCCCATGGCCAACCGCAGATCCTTCTCGGCCAGCCCGCGGGTGTGCACGAACATGTCGTACAGGAAGTGGTCGGCGGGCAGTGGCAAGGTGTCGTCGCGAACCATGATGGCGCCGGGTCCGCCGCTCTGGGCGTCGCTGTGCCTCACCACCCGGCCGAGCTTCTGCAGGTCGATTCCCGAGGCCGCAGCCAGCTTCTGCGCCTCGCAAGCGGCGGCGAAGCCGATGAACGTCAACATGTTGCGCGCCAACTTCATCCGCGTTCCCGCGCCGGGCTCCCCCGCCCGGACGACCATCGACGCCCACTGCTTGAACACCGGCTTGACGCGTTCGTACGCCTCGTCGTCGGCGCCGACCATGACGGCCAGCTCACCCTTTTCGGCCGCGCCTGCACCACCGCTGACGGGGGCGTCCACGACGTGAATCCCCTTGGGCCGCAGCTCCTCGGCGAGTTCGGCCGCCGTGTCCGGCTCGATCGTGGAGTGGATTGCGATGACCGTGCCGGGCTTCGCGTGTTCTGCCAGTTCGGCGACGACGTCCCGAACCTGCGCGTCGGTGAGCACGGTGACGCTGATGACGTCGGCGGCGGCAACGTCGGCGACACTGTCCGCCAGAGACGCGCCGAGTTCGACGAGCGGCGTCATCGACTCGGTACGCACGTCGAACACCGTCAGGCCGCCCGGCCAGCCGACGAGGCGCTTGGCCATCGGGGCGCCCTGGTTGCCGAGGCCGATGTAGCCGAGCTTGAGCTCGCTCATCGGATGATCTGGCCGCCGTCGACGTTGAAGATCTGCCCGGTGACCCACTTGGCCTGGTCCGACAGCAGGAACAGACACATGCCGGTCAGGTCGTCCACCTCGCCCATGCGCGACAGCGGGATGCCCTTGACGATGTCGGCCACCATCTCCTGCGGCGTCGTGGTCCGGTTGGCCTCCGTGTCGATCGGCCCCGGCGCGATGGCGTTGACGCGGATGTTCTGGCCGCCGAGCTCGGTGGCCAGCTGCTGGGTCAGGCTGTTGACACCGGCCTTGGCCAGCCCGTAGAAATTCGAGTACAGCCAGGCCGCGGTCGACGACTGGTTGACGATCGCGCCGCCACCACGCTTGGCCATCTTGCGGTACACCGCGCGGGTACACACCAGCGCACCGTCGAGGTTGACGCTCATGAACTTCTTGTAGTAGTCCCAGTCGACGGTGATCAGGAAGTCGAGCTTCATCCCACCGAAGATCGCTGCGTTGTTGACCAGGTAGTCGATCCCACCGAACTCCGAAAGCGTCTGCGCCGCCATCTCCTTGGCCGAATCGATGTCGGATACGTCGACCCGCACCGCAAGTGCGTTGCCGCCCTCGCCCTTGATGCCATCGGCGACCTTCTGGGCACCCTCGAGATTGAGGTCCGCGACGACGACGGCCGCGCACTCTCGGGCCAAGGCCTCGGCGTACGCCTGTCCGATGCCGCCGCCGGCACCGGTGACGATGGCAACCTTCTCGCTGAACTGATCTCCGTACAGACCCATCTCAATCCTTCCTAGCCGCCGACTGTGGTGTTGTTGCACGCTGTTCGGCGATTGGCGTGTCATAAGTGCGCACTCGGCGCACTGATTTACTTGGCTGCGGTGGCAATGGCCTTCGTCTCGAGATACTCCTCGAAACCGGCGATTCCCATTTCCCGGCCGATGCCGGATTGCTTGTAGCCGCCGAAGGGGACGTCCGCCGAATACCAGACGCCGCCGTTGACGTTGACCGTGCCAACCCTCATGCGGGCGGCCACTCCCGCGGCACGCTCGTCGTCGGCCGAGAACACCGTGCCCGACAGGCCGAACGGTGAGTCGTTGGCGATCCGCACTGCGTCGTCGTCGCCGTCGTGCGCGATGACGGTCAGGACGGGCCCGAAGATCTCCTCGCGCGCCACCCGCGCGTTGTTGTCGAGGCCCGCGATCACCGTCGGCTCGATGAAGAAGCCCTTGTCGCGATCGGCGGGGCTGCCACCACCACAGGCGAACGTCCCGCCCTCGGCGATCGCCGAGTCAAGGTACTCCTGGATCCGGTCGCGCTGGCGAGCGGATATCACTGGGCCACAGACGGTTCCGGAGTTGGTCGGATCACCCGCCTTCAGCCCGGCCATGGTACCCGCGGCCGCTTCGACGGCTTCGTCGTAACGTTCCCGCGGCACGACGAGACGGGTGGTAATAGCACACCCCTGTCCGGCGTGCATCGACGCAGTGAAGGCGGCCATCGAGCACGCACCGGCGAGGTCGGCGTCGTCGAGAACCAGGAAGGCGGACTTGCCGCCCAGCTCGAGGAACACCTTCTTCAGCGTCGCGGCGCCGTCGGCCATCACCGCCCGGCCCGTGTTCGTCGAGCCGGTGAACGACACCATGTCTACGCGCGGATCCGTCGACAGCAGCGCGCCGACACCGTGGTCACTGGAGGTGACGATGTTGACGACGCCGGGCGGAAAGTCGGTGTGCTCGACGATCAGTTCACCCAATACCGCTGCGCACCATGGTGTATCGGGTGCCGGCTTGAGGACGACCGTGTTGCCGGCTGCCAGGGCTGGCCCGAGCTTGGCGAGGTTGATTTGATGCGGGAAGTTCCACGGCGTGATGGCACCTACGACGCCGACGGCCTCCCGTACGACCGTGCGATGCGTCTTGATGCCCATCGGCTTTGCGATGCCGAGATCGGTTGTCCACTGGTAGGACTCGGCCGTGTCGGCGCAGAAGCTGAGATCCTCGATCGGGCCCTCGAGTTGAGCCATCGACGTCAGCATCACCGGCGCGCCCACCTCGGCGATCGTCAGCTCGCGCAACTCCTCGACGTGGTCGCGCATCGCCTGCTGCAGCTGCCGGATGCACCGCACGCGAAGCTCGACGTTCGTCGACCAGTCGGTCTCGTCGAACGCGCGCCGAGCCGCACCGATCGCCGAGCTCATGTCGTCGGTCGTCGCGTCCGCGGCGACACCGAGCACTTCCTCGGTAGCCGGGTTGACGGTCGGAAAGGTCCCTCCACTACCGGCGACCAGCTTGCCGTCGATCAGCAGCCGGCTCTCGCGATCACCGAGCAGCGTCATTCCATCTCCCGTTCCGGTCCTGGACACCTGTCCGGCCATGTTGAGTCGAACCATAACGGCACGTGCGCGACCGTGGCAAGGCCAGCCGGGCGTCGCGTCGCGAAAGTCGGCCTCCAAGTGCGCCTTCGCTTCGACTTGCCCACCGCGCTTGCCGATTGACGACCTCGTCCGATAACTTGGACATGTGTCCAGTGATGCCGTGGCTCCAATTGTCGAGTCACCCGGGTCGTCGTCCGACGAGACGCCGCGCAACAAGCGGCAGGAAGAGACCTTCCGCAAGGTCCTCACCGCGGGCATGGAGATGCTGCGGGAATCCTCGTACGCCGACCTGACGGTGCGCGCCGTCGCGGCCCGGGCCAAGGTGGCGCCGGCCACCGCCTACACGTACTTCTCGTCAAAGAATCACCTGATTGCCGAGATCTATCTCGACTTGATGAGCAAGGTGCCGTACTACACCGACGTCAACGAGCCGATGCCGATCCGCGTCGAGAAGGCGCTGCGCAACCTCGCGCTGGTGGTCGCCGACGAACCCGAGGTCGCGGCCGCGTGCACGACGGCCCTGCTGACGGGCAACGATCCGACGGTGCGCCGGGTCCGCGACCGCATCGGCCTCGAGATCCACCGCAGGATCAAGTCCGCAGCCGGCCCCGACACCGACCCACGGGTGGTGTCGGCCCTGGAGATGACGTATTTCGGCGCGCTGGTCAACGCCGGCAGCGGCGCATTCACCTACCACCAGATCGCCGACCGGCTCAGCTACGTCGTCGGCCTCATCTTGGGAGAACACACATGACCGCCAGCACGTCGGACGTCCTCTTGGACCCCTACGACTACGACTTCCACGAAGACCCATACCCCTACTACCGACGGCTGCGTGACGAGGCGCCGCTGTACCGAAACGAGGACCAGAAGTTCTGGGCCCTGTCTCGGCACGCCGACGTCGTCCAGGGGTTTCGCAACAGCACCTCGCTGTCGAACAAGCACGGCGTCTCATTGGACCCGATCTCGCGCAACGAACACGCCCACCGCGTGATGTCGTTCCTGGCGCTCGACGATCCCGGACATCTGCGGTTGCGCACGTTGGTGTCGAAGGGATTCACCCCCAGGCGAATTCGTGAGTTGGAGGCCCGGGTCACCGAGATCGCCGTCCAGCATTTGGACGCCGCCGTGCAGTCCGATCAGTTCGACTTCGTCGACGACTTCGCAGGCAAGCTCCCGATGGACGTCATCTCCGAACTCATGGGCGTCCCCGAGTCGGACCGGGTCCGCATTCGCGCCCTCGCCGACGGCGTGATGCACCGCGAGGACGGCGTGAAGGACGTCCCCGCCGAAGCCATGCATGCATCCGCCGACCTGATGGTCTACTACGCCGACATGGTCTCCTCGCGGCGCGCGAAGCTCACCGACGACCTGACCTCGGCGCTCGTCGAGGCCGAGATCGACGGCGACAAGCTGACCGACGAGGAGATCATCGCGTTCCTGTTCCTCATGGTCGTCGCCGGCAACGAGACCACCACGAAACTCCTTGCCAACGCCGCATATTGGGGCTTCAAGAACCCCGATCAGCTGGCCCCGGTGTTCGACGACCACTCGCTGGTCAAGCCGTGGGTCGAGGAGACGCTGCGGTACGACACGTCCAGCCAGATCCTGGCCCGCGCCGTCTCCGCCGACATCACGCTCTACGACACCACGATCCCCGAGGGAGACGTGCTCCTGCTGCTGCCGGGGTCGGCGAATCGCGACGACCGGGTGTTCGACAACCCGGACGAGTACCGCATCGATCGTGAAATCGGCTCCAAGCTGGTCAGTTTCGGAAGCGGCGCACACTTCTGCCTTGGCGCGCACCTGGCCAGGATGGAAGCCCAGGTCGCCCTGACCGAGTTCTTCAAGCGCGTCCGCGGCTACGAGGTGGACGAAGCCAACTCCGTTCGCGTGCACTCGAGCAGCGTCCGCGGCTTCGCCCACCTGCCCATCACCATCCACGCCCGCTGAAGGGACCCTCGTAATGCCCCGCTTCTCACCCCTTCCCGACCGCAGGCCCGCCATCGTCGCTGGCGCGTCCGCAGGCATCGGGGAGGCCACGGCCATCGCGCTCGCCGCACGTGGCTTTCCCGTCGCACTCGGCGCCCGTCGGGTGGAGAAGCTCGACGACCTGGTCGGCAAGATCCGCGCCGACGGTGGCGAAGCCGTCGCCTTTCACCTCGACGTCACCGACCCGAACTCGGTGAAGTCGTTCGTGGCCAATGCCGTCGACTCACTTGGGGACATCGAGATCTTGGTCGCCGGCGCCGGCGACACCTACTTCGGCAAGCTGGCCGACATCAGCACCGACGACTTCAACTCGCAGCTGCAGATCCATCTGGTTGGGGCCAACCGTCTTGCGACCGCGGTACTTCCCGGGATGATCGAACGTCAGCGGGGCGACCTGATCTTCGTCGGTTCCGAAGTCGCGTTGCGGCAGCGGCCGCACATGGGGGCCTACGGTGCCGCGAAAGCGGCGCTGGTCGCCATGGTCAACAACTTTCAAATGGAGTTCGAGGGCACCGGCGTCCGTGCGTCGATCGTGCACCCCGGCCCCACCAAGACGTCCATGGGGTGGAGCCTTCCTGCCGAGCAGATCGGCCCCGCCCTCGACGACTGGGCCAAGTGGGGCCAGGCCCGCCACGACTACTTCCTGCGCGCATCGGATTTGGCGCGCGCGATCACCTTCGTCGCGGAGACCCCGCGTGGCGGGTACATCGCGAACATGGAGCTTCAGCCCGAAGCCCCCTTGACCAGCGATCCCGCCGAGCGCCAGAAGCTCATCCTCAACGAGGAGAACCTGAAATGACCATCACCAGAGAAGTTCAACGGGTGTCCGGCGGCGAGGAGGAGTACGGCCACCTCGAGGAGTTCCGCACCGACCCCATCGGTTTGATGAACCGGATCCGCGAGGAATGCGGAGACGTCGGCTGGTTTCAGCTGGTCGACAAGCAGGTCGTCATGCTGTCCGGGTCGGAGGCCAACGAATTCTTCTTCCGCTCCAGCGACGCCGAGCTCAACCAGGCCGAGGCCTATCCCTTCATGACACCGATCTTCGGTGAAGGCGTGGTGTTCGACGCCGACCCCGAGCGTCGCGCGGAGATGTTGCACAACACCGCATTACGCGGCGAACAGATGAAGGGTCACGCCGCGACCATCGAGAATGAGGTCAAGAAGATCATCGCCGACTGGGGCGACGAGGGCGAGATCGAACTGCTCGACTTCTTCTCGGAGTTGACCATCTACACCTCGACCGCCTGCCTAATAGGTCTCAAGTTCCGCGAGCAACTGGACAGCCGCTTCGCGCACTACTACCACCAGCTGGAGCGCGGGACCGATCCCCTCTGCTACGTCGACCCCTACATGGACATCGAGAGCTTCCGCATCCGCGACGAGTCACGCGTCAAACTCGTCGAGCTGGTCCAGGAGATCATGGACGGCCGAATCGCCAACCCGCCCAAGGGAAAGCAAGATCGCGACCTGCTCGACGTGCTGGTTTCGATCAAGGACGACGACGGCAACCACCGCTTCACGGCCAACGAAGTCACCGGCATGTTCATCTCGTTGATGTTCGCGGGTCACCACACGAGTTCGGGCACCTCGTCGTGGACCCTGATCGAATTGCTGCGCCATCCCGACGTCTACGCCGACGTCCAGCAGGAGCTCGACGAGCTCTACGCCGACGGCCAGGAGGTGAGTTTCCATGCGCTGCGCCAGATTCCGAGGCTCGACAACTCCTTGAAGGAGACGCTGCGCATGCACCCGCCCCTGATCATCCTGATGCGCGTCGCGCAGGACGAGTTCGAGGTCGCGGGCCACCCGATTCACAAGGGCCAGATGGTGGCCGCCTCGCCGGCGATCTCGAACCGGATCGCCGAGGACTTCCCGAACCCCGACGACTTCAACCCCGACCGCTACGACAAGCCGCGTCAGGAAGACCTTGCCAACCGGTGGACGTGGATCCCCTTCGGCGCGGGTAAGCATCGCTGCGTCGGAGCGGCGTTCGCCCAGATGCAGATCAAGGCAATCTTCTCGGTTCTGTTGCGCGAGTACGAGTTCGAAATGTCCCAGCCTGCCGATAGCTACCAGAACGACCACTCCAAGATGGTCGTCCAGCTGGCCCAGCCAGCCAAGGTTCGCTACCGCAAACGGGCCAAGTAGGAATCCCCATGGGCTGCTATCGCGTGGAACTCGACGAGGACCTGTGCCAGGGCCACGCCATGTGCGAGCTGGAGGCTCCCGACGTCTTCGCGGTGCCCAAGCGCGGAGTCGTCGAGATCCTCGACGCCGAGCCACCCGACGACCTCCGCGAGGACGTTGAGCGGGCGATTGACATGTGTCCCACCCAAGCAATATCTCTAATAGAAAAGGACTGATGATGGCGAGTCGCGAACAGCTCGACGAGTGGGTCGAACGGTGGCTGCAGGCCAACAAGGACGCCGAAGCCGCAGGCGACTGGAAGCCCATGGCGGACTTCTACACCGAGGACGCCACCTACGGGTGGAACATCGGCCCGAAGGAAGACGTCATGTGCGTCGGACGCGACCAAATTCGCGACGTCGCACTCGGTTTGGAGATGGAAGGCCTCGAGAACTGGGTCTACGAGTATCAGAAGGTGCTGGTCGACGAGAAGCTCGGCGAAATCGTCGGCTTCTGGAAGCAGATCGCCACCAAGGGCGACGGCACCAAGGACGAGATCTACGGCATCGGCGGCAGCTGGTTCCGGCTCAACGATCAGCTGTTGATCGAGTGGCAGCGCGACTTCTTCGACTTCGGCCACGTGCAGAAGGCCTTCATCAAGCTCATCGAATCCGGTGACCTGACCCCGACCATGCAGAAGCGCATCGAGCGCAGCATGGCCGGTGAGCAGCTGCCCGGCTATTACCCACTGGGCCAGAGCCCGGTCGGCCTCTTTTAACTCCACCAAGCAGTTGCTTGGGGTGGGTGTGATCCAGTTAACTAGAGGCTCTAGTCTGTGGCCACTGACCCACATCGCAAGTCG
>Ga0247732_10000966_pt1 | contig 12083 bp, 12 predicted proteins | sample UWRJL163409C2_FD_180940 | JGI IMG/M metagenome (GOLD analysis project Ga0247732, IMG submission 180940) | Plant litter microbial communities from Arlington Agricultural Research Station in Wisconsin, United States - UWRJ-L163-409C-2 | ecosystem: Environmental > Terrestrial > Plant litter >...
GCGCGCGCGCACTCTCTCGAGCCCCCACCATGAACCCACTCTCGTTTCTCAAAAAACCCCGGGCTGCTCGTCAAGGCACCTCTACCCTCACCTGCACCGCCAATGAGCTGGACGCTGCTCTCGCCGCGCTGCGCATCACGCCCACCCTGATCACGGGCTTTATCTCCCCTCACCTCGATATCGACGCAATCGCGGGCAAGCTCAAGCGGCGTTTTGCGCAAGCCACCATCAGCCTGTGCACCACCTCCGGTGAGTTGTGCAACGCTGCCAGTTCGCTGTATTGCGCCACGGGCGAGCGTTGGGATCGGATGGTGTTGCAGCTGTTTGACGACAGTGTGATCGCCTCGGCCGAGGTGGTGATGGTGCCGCTGGAGTGTGAGGACATTCGCAGTGGCGGCAAGCGCCTGGGAATGCAGGAGCGGATTGCCAAGTTGGTGGGCAATATCAAGCGGGTGCAGGTGCGGACCTCGATTGATCATCGCGATACGCTGGCGTATGTGGTGTTCGATGGGTTGTCGGCGTCGGAGTCGTTCTTCATGGAGGCGCTGTATGAGTCGGGGCGTTTTCCGTGTTTGTTTGTGGGCGGGTCGGCCGGGGGCAAGGCGGATTTCCAGAAGACGCTGATCCATGACGGTCAGCGCAGTTATCAGAACCATGCCCAGATTGTGTTCTTGAAGACGGCGGCGCAGGTGCGGTTCGGGGTGTTCAAAAGCCAGAACTTCAAGCCGGCGGATCTGACGTTCAGTGTGCTGACCGCTTCGGTGGAGGACCGCACCATTGACCAGGTGATCGACAGCGCCGGCAATATCAAGAGCATGGTGCAGGCGCTGTGTGAGGCGTTCAATTGCGCGCCCCAGGCGCTGGAGTCGAAGCTGGCGGATTACTCGTTTGCGATCCGGGTGGGCAGTGAGTTGTTTGTACGGTCCATCGCGCGTATCGATTTCGAGCAGCAGATCGTGCAGCTGTTTTGCGACGTGGCGCCGGGCGAGGAGTTGGTGATGGTGCGGCGTACGCCGCTGCGTGAGGCCACGCGCCTGGACTACGAGCAGTTCTTGCGCGGCAAGGGCGGCCAGCCGGTGGCGGGTATCTTGAATGACTGCATTTTGCGCCGCCTGAACAACGCTGCCGAGCTGGGCAGCATGGCCGGCACCTTTGGCGATGTGCCGCTGGCCGGGTTTTCGACCTTTGGTGAAATTCTGGGGTTGAACCTGAACCAGACGCTCACGGCGATTTTCTTCTTCCGCGTGGCCAAGGGCGCAAGCTTCAGTGATGAGTACGTGGACAATTTCATCGCCCACTACGGCGAGTTCAAGGCGTTTTTCCTGCGCCGCCAAGTCAAGAAGCTCGCGGGCTTGAACCATGTAGTGGTCAAGCAGATTGCCGCGTTCAAGAACAATGACTTCAGCACCACCCTGAACACGCGTGGGCTGGATCGCAATATCCTGCCGGTGTTCGAAGGCCTGGCGGACCTGGGCCAGGTGCTGGCCCAGGCCGAGCGTCAGCAGGAGGACATCGCTGCGCAGCTCAAGCATTACTCCGGTGAGTTGCATGCGTCGATGGATGACCTGGTGGGCACCATTGACCGGCAGAACAACGTGTCTGCCCAGGCCGGGGCCACGGTGGAAGGGCTGTCGAGCCAGGCGGACGTTGCGGTGGAAGGTGCACGCACGTTGGCCGGTTCGAGTTTGCGTATCCAGTCGATTGTGCAGGTGATCCAGCAGATCGCCGGGCAGACCAACCTGCTGGCGCTCAACGCCGCCATCGAAGCGGCCCGCGCGGGCGACCTGGGCCGCGGCTTTGCGGTGGTGGCGGACGAGGTGCGTAAGCTGGCAGAGATCACGCGCAAGAATGCTGCGGAAATCGGCGTGGATATCGACTTGCTGTCCAGCGAGATCCAGCGCGTCGCCCAGCAGATCGAAGACCAGTCCACCGGCGTCGGCGCGCTGCGTGAAATGCTCGATGCGCTGGAGGCGTCAAGCCGCGCGACCGAGGGCACGGCGCAGCGCACCAAGACCATCGCGGATACGTTAACGGGGCTGACCCACGCGTAGGCGTTAACAGGGGCACGGCCGAGCAGAAGCTGGCGCGGCGCACATGGCACTGAACGGGCGATTCAGTGCATGATGCGCCACCTCTATCAAGGACGATAAAAACAATGAAGAACACCCTCGCCTGCCTGTTTCTGCTCTGCCTGACAGCACCCGCCTTTGCCGTCCAAAGCCCTATCGGCTTCCAGACCACGACCCTGCCCGACGCGAACCACCAGCGCCCGCTGGAGCTGAGCGTCTGGTACCCCGCCGCGGCCACGTCTGCCACCCCCGAGTTGATTGCCGACAACGTGGTGTTTATCGGCGCGCTCGCCGTGCCGAATGCGCCAGCGGCCCGTGGTGAACATCCCCTGGTGGTGCTCTCCCACGGTTACGGCGGCAATTGGGGCAAACAGGCGTGGCTGGCCAGTGCGTTGGCCCATCAGGGTTATATCGTGGCGGCGGTGAACCACCCCGGCACCACCACCAAAGACCGCAGCCCGCTGGCGGCCGCGCAGTTATGGCAGCGCCCGGCCGACCTGAGCCGGGCCATCGACGCGGTGCTGGCTCAGCCCGCGTCATTTGGCGCAGTTGCGCCGCAGCGGATTGCTGCAATCGGCCACTCCCTGGGCGGCTGGACCGTGCTGGAAATCGCCGGCGCGCGCTTCGACCCGGACCTGTTCGCCAAGGACTGCAGCGTCCACCCCAAGCTGGGCGGTTGCATCGGCTATCACGAGATGAACCCCGCCGGCACCCCGGAGGGCAAAGCCAAACTGGCGGCTGACCTGAGCGACACACGCGTGCGCGCCATTGTGTCGCTGGACCTGGGCCTGTCGCGCGGCTTCACCAACGCCAGCCTGGCCGCCTTGCCAGTGCCGGCGCTGGTGATTGCGGGCGGCGTGCCAAGCGAGGATATGGCGCCTGAATTGGAGTCGGCAGACATGGTCAAGCGCCTGCCCACAGCCTCCACCACCTATGTCGAGATCCGCGACGCCACCCACTTCAGCTTTATGTCGATCTGCAAACCCGGCGCGGTGGCGTTGATCGAAGAAAGCTCGCCGGGCGATGGCATGATTTGCCGGGACGGTGAAGGCGCGCGACCCCGGGCGCAGATTCAACAACAAGTGGTAGGGTTGATCACGGCGTTTTTGGGGTGGACAACCCATCCTTGAAAAAAAAGTGGCCCGGCCGCCTCACAGCGCCGGGCCTTTTTACCGCTGACTCAGAACGGCTTGGTCGGCAGGTATTTGCCATCCAGGGTAATCACCGCGCGCGAGCCTCCTTCCGGGTCCTCGACCTTCTTGATATCGAGCTTGAAGTTGATTGCGCTGATGATGCCGTCGCCGAATTTTTCGTGTACCAGCGCCTTGAGCGTGGTGCCGTAGACCTGCAGCATTTCGTAGAAACGGTAGACCGTCGGGTCGGTCGGGATGCCATTGCCGAGGCTGCCGCGCAGCGGAATGGTTTGCAGCAGCGCCACGGCGTCGGCATCCAGGCCCAGGGTGTCGGCCACCGCCTGGGCGGCGCTGGCGGGCAGTGGGTGTTGGCCGAGCAAGGCGGCGGTGACGAAGGCTTCGTGCAGGCCGGTGCCTTGGGCGATCTGGGCGAATGACAGGTCTTTGCGGGCCTTGGCCAACAGGATGATGTCGGTCAGGGCAAGGCGCGTGGTCTGGCTGATTTGCGAGTGGATCATGGGGTTATCTCCGTGGGTAAAAATAGGCGTAACACAGGTTTAAAAGCACAGACTGTGCCCTGTGGCGAGCGGGCTTGCCCGCGTTGGGCTGCGCAGCGGGCCCTCGAAAGGCACTGCGGTTTTTCCTGAAGTAACTCAGCGTGTGGTTCTGGGGCCGCTTCGCAGCCCAGCGCGGGCAAGCCCGCTCGCCACAAGAGCGCATCTGTCAGGGATTTGCATTGCTCTTCGATTCGGGCGGGTGGGTTTTATACGGCGCGTACGCTCGGGTTTGCGGCCAGGGCTACGAACTGGCCGCTGCGGCCATCGAACGCCTGGATGCAGCCACTTTCGATGTCGTAGACCCAGCCGTGCAGCGTCACGCGTTGCTCTTCGAGCGCCAGGCGCACCGAGGGGTGTGTCTGCAGGTTGGCCAATTGCGCGATGACGTTTTCGCGCACCATCGACGCCACCTTGGCCTGCGGGTTCGGGTGCTGACGGGCTTCGTTGACCACGCGGCCGGAGTCGGCATAGCGCAACCAGCCGGCCACCGCGGGCATGTGGTCCAGGCAGGCGCAGGTGGCGATGGCGGTCATGGCGCCGCAATCGGAATGCCCGCAGATCACGATGTCGCTGACCTGCAAGGCCGCCACCGCATACTCCACCGAGGCCGATACCCCGCCCGGCTCCGGCCCGTAGGAGGGCACGATATTGCCGGCGTTGCGGATCACGAACAGGTCGCCCGGCTCGCGCTGCGTGACCAGCTCAGGCACCAGCCGGCTGTCGGAGCAGGAGATGAACAGCGCCCGCGGGCTCTGCTGGTTGGCCAGGCCTTTGAACAGGCCCGCGCGTTCGGGGAAGGCAGTGCGCTGAAACTTGAGAAAACCGTCGATGATGTCTTGCATGGCGTGGCTCCTTGGAATCGCGAGGCGATGACGCCAAGGTACGCAGCCGAACACATAAGATAAAAGTCTGATATATGATCAACCGCATCAGATAATCTTATGGATACAACCATGCTGGCCCGACACATTCAGTACTTCCTGGCCGTGGCAGAGCACCAGGGTTTCACCAAAGCGGCGGCGGCCCTGCATGTCTCGCAACCGGCGCTGTCCCAGCAAGTGCGCCAACTCGAGGAGAGCCTCGGCGCGCAGCTGTTCGACCGCTCTGGGCGCACGACACGCCTGACCGACGCCGGTGAGGTGTACCTGCGCCATGCGTTGCAGGCGTCCCAGGCCCTGCAGGCAGGCCAGCGGGCGATCCATGACGTGAGCGATTTGAGCCGGGGCACATTACGCATCGCGGTCACCCCCACGTTCACCACCTACCTGGTCGGGCCGTTGGTCGAGACTTTTCACGGTCGCTATCCGAACATCCGGTTGACGGTGCGTGAAGTCGCCCAGGAACAGATGGAGAGCCAACTGCTGGCCGACGAACTGGACGTAGGCATCGCGTTCGATCAAGCGCACGCCCACGACATCGATGCCTCTGTACTGCTGGTGGAAACCCTCGCGCTGGTGGTGGGCAGGCAGCATCCGCTGGCGCAGGCGCGGGCAATCGGGCTGGAGGCGTTGAATAGCGAATCGCTGATTTTGCTCAGCAAGGAGTTCGCCACCCGCGAGCAGATTGACCGCTACTGCAATCAGCATGGCATCCGCCCGCGCGTGGTGATGGAGGCGAATGTGATCGGTGCGCTGCTTGAAGTGGTGCGCAGGACCACGCTGTCGACCCTGCTGCCCGCCGCCATCGCGCGCGCGCACCCGGCGTTGGTGGCGATCGAGCTGGGGCCGCAGCAGTTGCAACGCACCGCAGTAATGATGCAGCGCAAAGGCGCTTACCCCTCGGCGGCGGCGCGGGCGTTTATTGAGGTGGCCAGGGACGTGGTCGCAGCGTTAGCCGATGACTAGGGCAACGCATCGATAGCACTGATGATTACTATCGAACCGCTCGCCTATGGGCTCTGCTACACCGATTCCTATAATCGCCTCCCCTTTCTTCCCTGCCGCCTGGTTTCAGGCGGCATTCCTCATGGAACCCAACACCATGCCAAGCGTCAGCCAGGCCCCCAGCGGCCGCCCTGAACATAATCAACAAAGTGTCAAACAACAGTGGTTGGCGATTCTCTCGGTTGCCGTGGGCGCCTTCGCCCTGGTGACCAGCGAGTTCCTGCCGGTGGGCGTGCTCAACGACGTCGCCAGCGACCTCGGCATCAGTGCCGGCCACGCCGGGCTGATGGTGACCCTGCCCGGCATCATGGCGGCCCTCGCCGCGCCTTTGCTGTCGGTGAGCATTGGCGCCATGGACCGTCGCTACCTGCTGATCGGCCTGACGCTGATCATGATCATCGCCAACTCGGTGGTGGCATTTGCCAGTGACTTCAACCTGCTGCTGTTCGGCCGCGTACTGCTGGGCATCAGCATCGGCGGTTTCTGGGCGACGGCCATCGCCCTCAGTGGCCGCCTGGCCCCCCAGGGCGTGGGCGTAGCGAAGGCCACGTCGATCATCATGATGGGCGTCACCCTCGCCACCGTACTGGGCGTGCCGGTCGGCACCTGGTTGAGTGGGTTGATGGGCTGGCGCATGACCTTCCTGGTCACCGCGCTGGTGGGCATACCGGTGCTGCTGGCACAGGTCTTCCTGCTGCCGCGGCTGAAACCGGAAAAAGCTATTCACATCCGTGATCTGCCAGCCTTGTTTATCAACCCGCAAGCGCGGGTCGGGTTGATCGCCGTCTTGTTGATCGGCCTGGCGCACTTTGCCGCTTACACCTATGTCGCGCCGTTCTTCAAAAACAGTTCGGGCTTCGACGGCCCGACCATTGGCTCACTGTTGCTGCTGTACGGCGTGGCCGGGGTGATGGGCAATGTGTTTGCCGGTTTCGCCGCCAACCGCAGCGTGCGCCACACCTTGCTGCTGGTCGCCTTGATGATCGGCACCAGCACCGCCCTGTTCCCCCATTTCGCCACGGGCATGACCGGCGCCGCGATGCTGATCGCACTCTGGGGCTTTGCTTTCGGCGCTTTCCCGGCCTGCGCCAGTATCTGGATGTTTGTCGTCGCGCCCAAGGATGTCGAACGCGGTATGCCGCTGTTCGTCGCCCTGTTCCAAGTGATTATTGCGTTGGGTTCGTTCTTCGGCGGGCAGATCGTCGACCAACTGGGCAGCGCGGTGCTGCTGAGCCTGGCCACGGCGTTGGTGGGTTGCGGGTTTGTGACCGTGCTGGTGCTGGGCCGTAATATCAGTAACAACCTGGCAGCCCAGCCCGGTTAACCCCGGCTGAATGCGATGAGGGCAACGACGGTTCACGGGGCCTTCATCGCCAGCCGGCAGGGCCCAGAGGCGCGAGCAGGAACGCTTGTCGGGCGCTTGGCGTGGGCGCTGGAGCCCGTACGATCAGTGGCGTTTCGCTGCACGGACCGGCGCTAAAACGCGACCCAGCTGGTATCATCCGCGCCTGCACCCCCCAGGTAAAACCTCATGAACCGCCAGAAAAAACTCCAGCAGCTCTTCAAGGCCAAGGCCAAGAAGGCCAGCGCCAAATTGGCGCCCAAAAGCAAAGACAAATACATCAGCAAGGCTGACCGCGCAAAGCTTGAGGCTGAGGCCGATCAGCCCTCAACCACTGGCACGGACGCGTCCAGCTGAAGGCGTCCCCGCTTCGAATTTCCCCCAGATACGCCGCAGGTGCCGCGCCGAGCCGAAGCCCGCGCGCTCGGCCACCGTTTCGACGTCCAGGGTCGACTCCGCCAGCAGCTCACGGGCCACCGCCAAACGCAGTTGGTGCAGGTAATCCAGCGGGCTGATACCGACATGCTCGTGGAACAGTCGCGCCAGGTGGCGACTGCTGGTGCAGGCCAGGCTGGCCATGCGGGTCACGGTCCATGCCTCACACGGCGCCGCCGCGATCGCATCCTGCACCCGATGCACCGCTGGATGCAGGTGATTGCGCCCGGCTATCCACGGCGACAGCTGCGGGTCGGCGCCGCTGCGGCGCATATACACCACCATATCCCGTGCGATTGCGCAGGCCAGCCGCGGCCCGGCCAGTTCGGCGACCAGGTGCAACATCAGGTCGATACCTGCGGTGACGCCGGCGCTGCAACTGACCGGGCCATCGGTGACGTACAGCCGGTTTTCCAACACCCGCGCCTTGGGCGCGATGGCCTGCAAGGTCGCGCACAAAGCGTGATGGGTGGTGCATTGGCGCCCGTCGAGCAGCCCGGCCCTGGCGGCGCTCAATGCGCCTGCGCAGACGCACACCAAGCGCGCGCCCGAGGCGGCGAACACGCGTTGCAGCCACTCGGTCAGCCGGTCGCTGGCCGCGTCGAATGCCTGGCGCTGCGCATGGGTCACCTTCATCGTAGACCCCACCAACACCACCAGGGTGCCGGGCGCCAGGGTCGGCGGAAGCGGCGCCAGCCCGCTCAGCGGCAGTCCGATGGAGGTGTGGAGGGCGGCCACCGGGCTGACGTACTGCAAGTCGAAGTCGATGGCCGTGGCGTCCTCGATCTGGGCGGCGAGGCGCAGCACTTCGGCCGGGCCTGCCAGGTCGAGCATCAGCGCGTTGGGCAGCAACACGAACAGCACCGGCAGGCTCACGCGCTCACCCCTCCAAGGCCTGGGCGACGCTGACGATGCGCGCAAAACGGTCTTCCAACACCAGCTCCGTGCGCTCGCGAATCTCGGCCGGGGTGTAGACCCGGCCGCTGCGCGCATGCGTCATCGCGAAGGTCAACGTCGCCTCGCTGACAAAGTCCACGCTGAAGCCGCTGTCCGAGGCCTGCCGGGTGGTGGTCTCGCAGCACTGTTCGGTGCGAATGCCGCTGATGATCAGATGGGTCACGCCACGCTCCGTGAGCCGCGCAGCCAGGGGCGTGCCGGCGAAGGCGCTGTGAAAGCGCTTGTGAATGATCAGCTCCGGGTTGATCGACAATTCGCTCAAGGTTCTGACGTTGCCGGATGCCATGGAAAAATGCCCCTGGTCTTCAACATGGAAGACTTGTATCACCGCAATGCCGCGTTGAACACAGCCATCGATGAGTGCCTGTTGTTTTTCCAGGTACGCCGGCAGGTCATTTTCGGACCAGTAGGTGGAATGGCGGAATGAATGCTGGGCATCGATAACGATAAGGGCTTTGTGGCTCATGGCTGGTCCTCTGGCTTGCACCTGACTAGGTGGATGCAAGCCATGGTAGGCACGCTAGCGCATTGGCGACAGACGCGCGCCGGACCACATGAGGACGGATTCGGACATACCCTGCCTCAGCAACCGCTCAACGCTACCTGCGGCCGCTCGCCCGCGAAGAAGAATGGCCGCAGACGCACGCCCACGCTGTTGCCGATAAACGCTGCCACCAACCACATCCAGCCATGCAGGCTGCCCGAGGCGATGCCGCTGAAATACGCGCCGATGTTGCACCCGTACGCCAGGCGCGAGCCGTAACCCAGCAGTAACCCGCCGATCACCGCCGCCACCAGCGAGCGCGCCGGGATCTTGAGGCTCGGCGCGAAACGCCCGGCCAGGCCTGCGGCCAGCAGCGCACCGAGGACGATGCCGATGTCCATCACACTGGTGATGTCTTCCCACACTGGCGCCGCTAGGGCCTTGGCGTTGCCCGGCATCTGCCAGAACGCCCAGCTGGCAACATCCACGCCCAAGCCGCTCGCCACTTTGGCGCCCCACAAGGCGAACGCCGAGGTAATGCCCCATGGCCGCCCGGCCAGCGCCAGGGTCGCGTAGTTGAGCAGAGCCAGGCCAACCGCGCCCCACACCAGCGGCCACGGCCCGCGCAGGAAGCGGCGCAGCCCCTGATGCTCGCTGGTCACGCCCGCTTCGAGCTGGCCATGCCGGGCCTTTTCCAAACGCACGGTGACTGCGGCGATCACGCCGAACACCGCCAGGCTGAGGACCAGGGCCGGCACCACGCCGAAACTCTTGACGATGGACACCGCCGGGAACGCCGGCAGCGCGAACCACCAGTCAACGTGGTGAGTGGCGATCAGCGAACCGCAGATAAAAAACAACAAGGTCACCAACATGCGCGCATTGCCGCCGCCCACGGTGAACAGCGTGCCCGACGCACAGCCTCCGCCCAACTGCATGCCGATGCCGAAAATAAACGCACCGAACACCACCGACACACCCGCTGGCGCCACCAGCCCGACCACCGGCTGCCCGAACAGCGTGCCCGCCCCCAGCGCCGGGAAAAACAGCAGCACCGCCACGGCCAGCATGACCATCTGCGCACGCAGGCCGGCGCCACGCCGATCCTTGATAAACACGCGCCAGGCCGAGGTAAAACCAAACGCGGCATGGTAGAGGGTCAAGCCCAGCGCGGCGCCGACCACCAGCAACAGCACCTGGCGCGAGCCAACGCTGTTCTGCAGGAACAGGGCGCCCAGTACCAGAACAATAAAGGCCACCAGCGGCGCGACAGACTTGCGCGCCGGGGCGATAGGAAGAGAGGTGCTCATGGGGTATCTCGGTTCGTTTGAAAGGGTTGATGGCGAGGGGCGCAAGTATAAACCCTGAAGAGACGATGATTGGCGGCGCATTGGTTTTAGCTGGCCGCGCCCACTTGAGGGTACTCTTTGCGCCGGGCTCAATTTAACCAGGCTTACGGGAAGCAGCAGGCAATGTCAGAAAGGATCAAGGCAGGATTGAAGCTGGCGGGCATGTTCACTTGCCTGTGGCTGGTCACCAACGTGTTCAGCTTCGACACCACCACCGTCCTGCTTTATGTGGCGGCGTTTGGTACGAGCACGGTGTACCTGGTGTCCAACCGGGCAACGATCATCGCTTTCGTTCGGGCGTGGCCGAGTTCTTTCGCAGGCTCCGTGGTGGTCTTTTATATCTGCAAGATCCTGGTCGAAAAAATCATCAATTCGAGCATGGGCATCGAAGTCGACTACCTGAGGCACGCCTCGATCGTGGGCGGATTTCTACTCTGCGTGCCGGTTTCGCTGATGGTAGTGAGCCTTTATCTGTTCCTGCGCAGTGCCTACCAAAAGTGCCGCGAGCCCTTTACACAACCGCGCGGTGCGCGCCTTACAGCGCCGGACTCAGCGGGTAGCGCGGCAGAGTACACCGCACCCGAGCACTTCCCTGGCCTGAGGCCGATGTTCGCAGCCACCCTGCTCATGCTCGCGACGTTTATATTTTTCCACGCTGACGCGGGCATTCGCTTTGTGGTCATGCTCGATTCGATGATGTATTCCGACTGCGGGCCGCCACAGCCGGAGATAGGCTACGTGCGCAAAAACGCCAACGCCTGCTACCGCTTCGACACCCGGATATTCCACGGCTCCCTGGTGCCGACTGAAATTGCCAGCCGAAAACCCGGCTAGTCGCGCAGGTTACTCACGTGCGCCCCACCGACCCCGACACCGGAAGATTGCCCAGTAGTTTGAGCCCGGTGCTTTTCACAAACGTGTCGTAGTCCATGGGTTTCTGGATGCGGGTTTCGGCGTTGGGCAGCACGTAGGCCCAGGCGCGCTGGCTTTTGGCGTCGTACACCAGCTTGAACAGGCGCGTCGGCACCCAGACCTGGTTATCGCCGACGGTGCCGTGGCCCGCGTCGAACAGCGGCCCGGTAAACACATACACATCACCGCCGGCGCGCTTGGCAAACTTGCGCACGTCGGCCTCGACCTTGCTCCAGATCTTGCGATTGTTGGCAGGGTCTTGCGGCACCATGTTCGACAGCGCGAAGGATTGGGCCATGGCATGGGCGTTCGGCGCGTCGGCGGCCGGAGCCTGGTGGCCACGGTCCACGGCCGGGTGCTGGCTGCGGTAGTCACTCAGCTCTGCGCGACCGCCTTTGGGAATGCGCGGGTCCGCATAGAACTGGTTGGTGCGCTCCTCGCCCTTGGCGTCTTTCAATTGCGCGGCATTCAGGCGCTCGACCACCACCAGTGGCGTCTTGCTGGTTTGCGAATACAGCACCGCAAAGGTGTCGGAACACAGGGCCAGGGGCTTCATCGACGCCGCAACGGTGGCCGTCTTGATCGGGGTGGTGGCGGGAAAGAGCTGGGCGCAACCGTCAAACGAGCTGCGTTGCTGCGCGGGGGTATAGGGATTGGCCAGGCTGCGTGCGTCTACAGCGGTGGAGAGCAAAATAAGGGCCGACAGCCCGACTGCAATGTTGCGTAGGTACATGCGTTAGATCTTATGGTGAGGGTAAAACGGACGACAGGCTCCGAGGCACAGAGCCGACAGACGCACGACCACAGTCGGCCGCGCGGGGCTTATGGACCCTCATAAGTCAATTTGGTGCCGCAGGTTCAGCCTGCTAGACCGACAGCGGCAGCGTCACCACAAATTCGCTGCCCTTGCCGTGCCCTTCACTCTTGCCCGTGACCGTTCCGCCGTGGGCTTCGACCAGTTC
>Ga0247732_10000969_pt1 | contig 12073 bp, 2 predicted proteins | sample UWRJL163409C2_FD_180940 | JGI IMG/M metagenome (GOLD analysis project Ga0247732, IMG submission 180940) | Plant litter microbial communities from Arlington Agricultural Research Station in Wisconsin, United States - UWRJ-L163-409C-2 | ecosystem: Environmental > Terrestrial > Plant litter >...
TAGAGATAGTTCTGGTATCTTTTTAAATGATTAATAAAAAACACCTTTAATGAATATGCGTCGATCCTGCGGAGCAGGATTAACCCCGCTCTACGAAGGGTTCTTGGAAAGGCTGTGCGAATATCTCTGACTTCGCACCGGCAACGATGAGTTCTACAAAGCATAAATTAAACAAGAAAACCTAATACTGGATATATTTGAGTATTAGGTTTTTTTATTTATGCGTTTACATGATTTCATCTTTATCTAAAATTGTATTTTTGACCAAAACCACAACAATGAAAAAAACGAGTCCAATTATTCCTCTATTCAAGCAATTCATAAAAGAAACAGAAAGCGGAAAGCGACTCAAAAAAAATGGTGAAAAAATAAAACCAGGTTCTATACAGAACTATTATTATGTATTAAATAACCTCATCCAGTTTTCGAGCGATACCAAATTTGAATTACGCATTTGTGATGCATCAAAACTTGACAAACGCGAACTTGTATCTGAGAAAAGTTACTGGAAGAAATTCTATCAAAAGTTTACCGAGTTTTTATACAAAAAAGGCTGTCACGATAATTATGTGGGTGCCAATATTAAAGTAATTCGAGTATTTTTTAATTACCTGAAAAATGATAAAGATATTATTACCGGTGATTTTCAAAGACTCTTTTATGTTCGAAAAGAAGAAATTGAAATTTTTGTTCTTTCTCCAGAACAGCTTAAGTTTTTAATACACGATAAAGAGTTTGAACAAACACTTATACCAAGTCATAAACGAATTAAGGATATTTTTGTTTTTGGCTGTACAACCGGATTACGATATTCAGACATTTTTTTATTGACAAATAAAAACTTCGAACAAATGGAAGGAGATTGGTATCTGAAACTCAAATCTCAAAAAACTAAAACCTTTAGTTTTATCAAACTTTCGGCTTATGCTGTTACTATTTTTCAGCGTTATAAAACTACAAATGACAAGACAACACTTTTTGGAACAATCAGTTTATTCAATTTTAATAAAAGTTTAAAGCAAATTGGTGAACAGGCAGGTTTTACAATGCCTATAGAAGTCTCCCGCGAAAAACAAGGAAAAACCCAAAAGTTAACCAAGAAAACAGACACTTCAAAAAACCGTTTTTGCGATAAAATGAGTTCCCACATGATGCGCCGAACTGCTATTACAACGCTGCTTATTTTAGGAATGCCGGAACATTTGGTTCGCAAGATTAGTGGACATAGCAATGCTAGTAATTCTTTTAATCGATATGTGCATTATGCACAAGCTTATATGGATAAGGAGATTGAGAAAGTGCATAGTAAATTGGAGAGTTATTAAATATCAAAACCTAATACCAGAATCATTATCCAGTATTAGGTTTTCTTATTTTAGTTATGCTTATATATATCATCTATGTGAGTGAAAAGTTAGAAGACATTCATACTGCGAATTAAAAAGAACTCCTTTCAGAGCGGCATTTTATTAAAATAGAAACTACAACTATAAAAATTGTCGTTTTTTTACCTTGCGTTTTATTTCAGATTGAGAAAAGACAAATGATTCTGTTGAGTATATTTTGAATTTATTCTTATAAAAAATATTAATATATCTCTACATACTAAAATCTTTAAAAATCAATATCATCTATAAATAATTTGAATTCTTTAATCAATATTACGTACGCGATATCTTCACTATTATTTGCACTTATTCTTAAAATATATTCTGTCCAAAATAATGAAGTTTTTTTATCCTTACTATTCAACCACTCAGAGAAAATATTATTAATAGAAATTAAATAGATATCCTCTATACAAGTTAAATAGCCAAATAAATAAGATGATAATTCGCGATAATTCGGATTTACAAAAAACATTTTAGGTCTTAATTCTATTTCATTAATAATTCTTTTTAATATTTTTAAAATATCTTCTCTCATAGTACTCATAAATTAAATTTTAAATATTAAATCACTAGCATATTCAAATAGTTCTTTGTATCTGTCAATATGCATTCCACTAGGTCCCGTCATTCTATCATATACCATATTATTTTTAAATACTGCTTTATGGTAATACCATCCAGAAATTACTTCTTTGCCATATTGTACTGGTCCTAATTGCATTCCTCTTGGATTCGACACTGTTAAAATTTCTCCCCCTATCATTTTTTGAATTTTTAAAGCATCGGCATCACAGCTAGCAACTTCAATTTCCCTAGCAGTAAGCATTTTTTTCCAAGGCCATTTTGTTGTAAATCCTTTTGAAGCAGCTCCAAGTGATTTAGGTACCATCTTTGGACCACGCATTAATTTTAAAACTCTTCCAAGCATTAATGCATTAGCTTGTTCACCAATAAATCTACCAGTAAATGCTTCTCTTGAATTGTAAGCAGCATATCGATATGCGCCATTATCAGCATGACAAGATGCACATCCGTACCATCTTAGACCATCGGAACCTTCTGTATCTAAAGTTCCCATATCGCTTGGGTACATAAACTTAAACTCTGGATTATCTTCACCAATTGTATTAACAGTAAGTGTATTAGAAGATACCTGATTATAAATTCTTCCTTTTGATATCCATTCGTTATTATAGCCTCTTTGCACAGATGCTAAAGAAGCTTGCATATTGGCAAATTTTTTACTTGCTGAAATACTGCTCCCTTTTACCACCACCTCATTCAATTGAACAGCTGCTCCACTTGCAGCCCCAGCTTCTGCACTGGTATATGGACCGTAAACGGTTCCGCCACCTCCATTTAATTGTTGTTCTTCTAATCCTTCAAGTTCAACAGAATCTATTAATCTATTTCCACTAAATTGATATGGTGTGTACCATGGATATTTTCCTTCAAGTGGGTCAGTTGTAAAAAACCTACCAACCCTTGGATCATGCATCCTGAAGGTATAGTTTAGAGAATTCCCTTCCCCTTTCAGTTCATCATCTTTTTCCTGCCCCTGGAACCCATAGCGATACTCTTTTGCGTCTTGATGACGGTTTGGTACTAGCATTCCAAAAGGATAGTAATCTGAGAACGTAAGAACGTCTGGATTGAAGCTATAAGTTTGATCACTATAAGCGAATAAAGGACGATCTGTAATTACAGAAAGTACGTTTCCTAAATGATTAGACAACTCATAGTTTTTATCTCCAACAAAACGATATGAAGTTAATGGGTTTGAAGCCACTCCCTCGTTTCCTTCACCTTGGTCTTCTCCTTCACAGATATCTCCAATTCCGTTTGCATTTGAATCTTTTTGATCTGTATTGGCTTTCCCTCTACAATTATCACAAACATCACCAACAAGATCTCCATCAGAATCAATTTGATCAAAGTTAGGTGTTTTTATACAATTATCACATGCATCTCCGCGACCATCTCCGTCTGTATCTAATTGATTGCCCACACCAGCAACGTCTTTTTGTTCTTTTCCATTTGCTATAGCAATACAATTATCACAAACATCACCAACACCATCTTTATCTCCGTCTTCCTGTAAAGGATTAAATATAAACGGACAGTTGTCTTTGGTGTTTATAACACCATCACCATCTGTATCTTCATCAGGATTACTACAGAAGGTATTTGCAAATTTAACACCCAACAGCGCCATCGATATATTGGTATCAGATTTTGCGGCAGTATTTTCCCCACCTTCGTCAAGGTTAAATTTGTTAACTTTAATGTCTTCCGGTTCTTCACCGTTATTAATACTGTAAGTAAAGTCACAAATTTCAGATTTAAGTGCTTTATGAACAGCATTTTTATCATCATTTCCTGGTCGGTACTGTATTATTGTAGCTCCAAGTGAATTAAAAGGTACTGGTATGTTCAGGTTTTTATCTCCGTTATCCATTCCTTTGTTTTCTTCTCCATTTAAAATATTATAAGATTGAGAAGCAACGGCTGTATAAATGTTTCCATTAAGATTAATCGTTATATCATAATTTGATGTAGCCTGATTCAGTTTAATATCTGCTTTAAAATCCCATTCTTTTTCCGGTATGGAAATAATAGGCATATCAGGTCTTTCTGACGGCCTTACTGTATAATCTATCGCACTTGCATAACTTCTAAAAGAGTAGCGGGTACGTTTTTTTAGTTTTATTCTTACTTTATATTTATTATGGTTACGACGGTATTTTAATAATGAAACCGTTGGTGTATAGCCATTACCTTGTTTTTTTACTCCAATTATAATCGAACTTCTGTACGAGATTGAGTTATCACCAGGGAATCCGCCTTCAGTTGAAGATCCGTGTAATGCAACTAAAGTACTAATGTCGTCAGTAGTCGCATCAATTTTAAAATGCGAACTTACAGATACTGCTTCTGTTTTTGGCGTTTTGTTATCAAATAAGTTGATCGAATTTTTTGAGTTTACACCCCATACAGCGGTACCTACACTTGTATTAAATCCTAATCCCCATGTTCCGGATATTGTTTCTGCTACTTTTGCAACTATAGCATTTTTTTCGCTTGCTGTTACAAATTTTGAGTTTTTAAGGGCCGAGGAAACATCTGCTGTGATTTCTTTTTCTCCTCTTTCAACACCTAAACGGCTGCTTCCGTAAATATCCTGTTCAATAAGATAGTATTTTGTAGTTCCACCATTGTTAACCATTTTGTAAGTACTCAGTACATTGCCCTGAGCATCACGTTGGTAATAAGTTGTATTGGTTGTAGAAGCAGTTTTTACTGTTTTAGCAATTCTGTTTCCTAAACCATCATACTCAAAACTAATAACAACCTGTTTACTCGCGTCTCCTTTACTTTTTGTAACCGATTCTACTTTACCATCAACGCGCCATTTGATTTCGTCTAAATTTTCTTTGGCATCTTTTACTAATTGACCAATTTCGTCATATTCGTAGTTATTGGCATTTTGGTTGTCAATATCCAATGAAGTATCATCTGGTTTAGCAGGATCGTTAGTAAAAGCGTTATTAGGAACTGCATCATTAACATGTGTTAATTTATTGGTACCAGCTAAATAATTATAAGTAAGCTGATCCATTTGAGTTGTGTTTAATGCTCCATTTGCTAATGGTGCCCAACTGTTAAGATATGTAATGTTACCATTTCTGTCATATTTGTAATCGCTCTTAAATCCTTCAACAAAAGGATTGGCCACACCATTTGTATAAGAAACAGCTTTTGAGTGCATACTACTGATACGATTCAGCTGATCGTATGTGTAATAATTAAACTGTGTAGGGATTGGCTGTTGATCTGTACCTAACAATGATGTTACCATCTCTTTGATGTTACCATTGTATAAGTTAGAATCACCTTCAAAATTAGCTCCTTTGCTAAAATTAAATAGACTATTGTCTACGGTACTTTGTGGAGTTGTATTAAATCTTGATTTATAATCTCCTCTGTAATAATTTAATGCGAAACCAAATGCATCTTTGGCAACAACTAATCCATCTTTACCGGCGTCATATTGAGAGCCAAGTCCTTCTGAGTTAACTGCCTTTAACCAGCCTTGTAAAGTATAAATATAGTCTAATCCCTGAACGTTTTTATCTCCAATTTCTACACGAGCCAGAGGTCCATGTTCGTAATACAGATAATTTGCTTCTTTCTCCCAAATTACATTGTCTTTACTTGTGTAAACTTGCTTAATTCTATTATCAGCATCATACTCATAACGGTGTATAAATTTGTCCTGAGTACTATTAGGCTGATAGGTTACCTGATTTACGTTTCCACTAATTAAATCATAATCATAAACCACTTTTTTGCGGTCTAACTTCATTTCAGTTAGTTTGATATTATTATTAGTATGATGAATTAATTCTTTTACGTTTCCGTGAACATCATAATCATATAATATGGCATTATCATATTTATCAAATGCTTTAATTTCTGTTACTTCTGCAGTTAATTGATTGTAATACATTACAGCAGTTACCCTTTTATGAGTGTTATCAGCAGCATAAGAAGTAAACCAATCTGTAGTGTTCTGAACCGGAATATCATATAATGTTTTCGTAACCTGATCAAAATGTGACCCCTGGCTGTAAGGGAATTTATCTTCTACAGCATCAACAGGAACTAAATCATTTGAAGCAGCTGTTCCAAAAACTAATCTTCCGTTTTCATTGATGTTTATGGTTACACCAGATTTAACTTCAAATTGTCCCGCTTCTGTAATTCGGCCAAGACCATCATATCTTGTATAACTAAACAAAGGCGTAGTTTTTGACTGTTTTGCATTTTGTGAAGCTACAATTCTTCCTAATGCATCATATGCAAATTTAGTTTCACCGCCATCCGGTGTTTTTTGCCACACCAATTGGTTTAATGAATTGTAACGGTATTGTGTCTGCATTTTATGACCCGGAGCAACAACTACACCATTTAAAGCAGTAGTATCTATTTTTTCCGGGTTATTTTCTCTAACATCTTTTATTGCTGCATCAGAGTTAGGTTTCAATCTATCAACTCCTTCTGGTGGAACCGTCTGTATTAAATTTCCAGCCTGGTCATAATAGTATAATGTATATTGATATTCTTTGTCGAAAGAAGTCTGAGTTAAGGTTTCTGTTAATCCCTCAAAAGCAGCTTTTAGATAGTTTTGTCTAAACTCTTCTTTTTTAGTTGCATAAAAAGTATTCTCAATTTCTTGTTTATTTGCCGCTTTTACTGTGTTGGCATATATTTCACAAGGTGTTCTAGTTTCAGTATCATCTGGGATTACTGTACTAAATGTAGGAACCATTATAGCTGGCGGACAAATTTTGTTGTCAATAACGTATTTGTCAGCAAATTGATACCAAAGTAATGCTTCTTCGGTAGGGTTTGCTTTTAGTGCCTGAATATAGTTGTAGTATTCATTTATAACAGCACTTGTTGTCGTATTTCCGTATCTTAATTTAGTTGAACCAAATTCACTGATTGTTAAAAACAATGGATTCTTAATACTTGTTATTTCCAGTTTTGCTAAATATTGTAAGTAATCTGTACTGATGTAACCAAAATTAGCTTCACAGAAATAAGTAGCATTTGTGTCCATGTTCTCAGGGATTTTGTAATCCGGAACAAGACCATTTATCATTTGTCTGAAAGTTAACCATTTTGGACCGCAAACAACTGGAGCTACTGCACTAGGAATACATAGGTCTGAACAGCTAAAAGTTGAAGTTTCTGCTTCTATAGAGGTAACAACGCTGGTTTTGGCTGATTTAGCAGACAAAGCCATTTTATTTTCAGCTATGATTTGTCCATCCTCAGAAACAGAAACATATAAATCATCACCACTATTAATTGATTGTTTGCTTGTTGTTTTAGGCGGATAAACTTCTGACATAAACGGACAGAAAGGTACAGCAGGGGCTTTAGCCTCTGAGCTTGTAATTTTTGTAAACGTGTAGTGAGAAATTTTACTACCATTTTGTGTTACCGTGCGCCCTTGACTATCAACAAAGTTAATTTTGAATGTTAAGTCACTTGTAACATCAATATAGTTAATGCGTCTTGCATTTTTGATATTAATATCATAGAAATTGATGAAATTCCTGTTATAAACAGATCCTGAATTTTCATCAAAATTAATGCTTACCAAATTATTTTCTGCAACAATAGAATATTTGTCTATTACAACTGCTTTGAAATTGTTTTCAGTATATCTGGTTCTTGCTTTTTGGAAATGAGATACTAATTTAGAATCTCTGACAAAAGCACTTATCGGACTGTAGCCAGATACAGATCCTGATTTGTAGAAATCACCATCTGCATTAACTTCATGATTTCTTGAAATTAAGAAATCGTTCAATATGTTTTTTACATTGTTTTCATAAGTAAGCTCATCATTAGCTACTACAGAACAAGATGTAATAGGAGTGTAGTTGCTACTACAAGGTTTTTGATCCGGGTTTGGTGTATTTGGACAATTGTCGCACTTGTCAAAAAATCCATCACCATCAGTGTCAATTGTACCACAGATTACGCCAGGGCCACTGCATGTATCTCCTACACCATCACCATTTAAATCCCATTCTCCACAAATAGAACAACATGTAAAATAAAGCGGTGCGTTTGTATTTCCTGATGTAATTTTTGCAGATATCTGTCTGGTAGAAAATAATAACCTTCTTGTTGTTACTCTTACAAGATTATAATTTCCTTGCAGATTCCCGATCATGATATTAGAAATGCGCTCAGATCCTAAAGTATAACTTCCAAGATTTAAGTTGACACGTTTTTCATCATTTACAGAAATTGAAACACCCTCTGCAGTATTTTTCCATTTTACAACATCATTTTGTTTAATACCTAAATAAGTATAAAGATACCCATCTGTAAATACAGGATTTGCCGTAATATTTAAGTCATCATTTCTAAGCGTTCCTGCAGATTGCAGATTAAGTACTAATTTTCTAAATGATTCATCAAATCTTTCTTTTTTATCACAAGGAGCTTCTGTTAAATAACCACATTCGCCTACTCTTGCTTTCGTTGTTCCTTCAATAAGTATTTCTTCCGGAGCTGTACAATTTGATCCTGATGCTGTTTTTCTTTTTACAATTCCAATAATCTGGAATTTGTACGTTTGGTTTTCTCTGTCGTAAGATTCAGGAATGTAATAAAAGCTTTTGAAACCAACAATGTCTTCCCATTTTGGTGCAGCCGGACTATTGCCACAAGCGTCCTGATAGTAAGAACTATTGTTTACAAATCTTAATTCGATTGGTGTTGCAATATCGTTACCTAAATAAGTAAAACCAATATTTAGAGCTCCTGAAGCATCTTCAAAAGTTTTGATTTTTGGAGTCTGTGTAGCTGTTGCTAAATTAAATGTTGGATTAACCTGTGCATTAAATAAATTTTTAGTCAAGAATGGCATACTTGTGGTTTTGAAACCACTAATTAATAAACCATCAGGTTGTATTTTGGTATCTACCAATCCTTTTAAGAAAAATTCCATTTCAAAAGCCATCGGACATTTTCCTGTTTCCATATACATGCCGGATTCTGCACTGTTTTGTTTATCAGCAATAGCCTGAGCATCTTCAAGAGAGGAATCAAATCCAAAATCAGCTGGTATAAAACGTTTTTCTTTCTTTACAAATAAAGAGGAAGTCTCTTCAGAACAAGCCCATTCAATTCCTTTACTTCCTGCTGGTATAGCCGGATTGTCAGGAATTGCGTCTATTAATTTAGTAATTCTTTGGAAATTAGTTTCTCTGGCAACTTTAACATAATCGTACTTTTTAAATAACGTAACAAAAGTGTCTGTACTTTCTACATTACCAATACAATCATTATAATTGTTTTTTGTAGCAGCAAAAATATGAGAGAAAACAGTTCTTGTTTTTTGTTTAAACGCGATATAATTTGTTCTAAAGTTGGTCCAGATTCTTTGTTTTAAGATTGGATCCTGTATAGCATTGATTTTTGCCAATAGATCTGTTACAGATAAATTTACAAAATCCTGATATTCTAATTCAGGTGTAATTCCGTTTGTATAAATAGCAAAATAATAAGAAGTCTGCAACATGGTCAGTCTTTTTCCATTAGACAGCATGATACCTTCAAAATTTTCATTTAATGCTTCGTACATTAAATTGTATCTAAGATCAAAATCTGCCTGAGTTTCCAGATTGTTTTTAGATGTATAATAAGGATCTGCATTTGCATCCTGAGCAGCAATGTTTAATAATTTTATAATTATTCCGTCTGTTGTCGTTGCAAATATTTTATTATTTACATCTTTAATCACTCCTGTTTCTCCATTGGCATAATCAAGTTCTCTTAGTTTCTCATCAAAACCATCAGAGTTATCGCCGTTTGCATTAAATTTTTCGCATATTGCCGAATTATAAACATAGTATTGATATTCCGGGTGATATGGTAACAAAGCATTTGCCCAATTTGGTTTCCATAACGGAACAAAATCGGCTACATACTTGATATATTTTGGCTCTACCAAAAAGACATTTGGATCATCACTATCCGGATCATCATCATTTTCCGGAGTTAAAACTACTGTATCAACCAAAGCAGGTCTGTATTGACCTTCTCCGGTTAGTTGTACTCTAACTTTAGCTATTGATCCATCTTCGTTTTTATAAGATCCTCCAAAAGGTTTTCTCCAGTTGTAATTAGAAACTTTTATTTCTGTAAGTTCAGTAGTATCCGGAACGGTATCCATAACTGTTGTATAACCACCGTATAAAAGTTGGTTTTGGTCGTTAAAAACACTTAACGGATCTGTTATTTTACTTGATTTCGGATCGTTGATTTCATCATCTTCAGATTCTAATCCTTCTACAGAACCATATTGGCCATGAGGGCTAACATCACCCAGTAATATTTCTAAATTAAGGTTACAAACATTAATTGGCTGTTTGCACAGTTCACGACATCCTGTTAATAAACCTCTAAACTCAAGCTTGTAAGAAGTTACTTTTGGAAGAATAACCTTTTGATCAATTACTTTTTGATCAGTGTCAGTTCCAGTAAATTGTGATCCGCTGTAAGCGAATGTATTTGTTGTGAAATTCGCATTTAGGTTTTTAATCACATATTGCTTTTCTGCAGCCAAAACCTGAGTTTCCCTATCTGCAACCTTACCAAGATCAGCAGGATCGGCAGAAAGTTTTAGTTTAAAAGCGGTACATTCCTCAGGACTAAGATTATCACATATTAATGATTCTTCACAGCTTTTACAAGTTACATTACAATCTTCTTCTGTAATATCAGGTTCTAAGCCGGCATAGTCAGGCAAACATTTTTTGTCTAACTTTAATTGTGCAATATAATCATCAGTATATTTGTTTAAGACATCATAGTCTACACGAAGATCTTTGCTTAAAGGATAAGTTCCTACTTTTAGAGCTTTACCTGCGTCTAATGCTGTATAATCTTTTTTAAATTTTAAAGAAACAGGAGTAAAAGAGATTGTACTTGAGTCGCCAATTTTTAATGCTAAAGAATCTGAAGGGATAAGCAATTCATTTGCACAGTCATTTTTTAAAGCTATTGACCAGTCGTAAACAAATGGATATTGTTTTGCACTAAGACAAACATCTGTAAATGAACCAGCTGTTTTGGTTAATGTATAAGCAAATTTAATTTCTCCTTCTTTTACTACAGAAACCGGAGTATTCAATCGAATACCATCTTCCTGAATACCATTATTACCAGAAGCATATTTATCATTATTTGATAATAAATTGGTTGTTGTTTCCAGATGAAGAGTATTATCTGTTTCATCATACAAAGAAACAAGAGTTGAATTGCCTTGTGCATCTTTAAGATTATCTCCTACAAGTGCCGTTGCAACTGTTCTTCCCTGAGGATCAAGATAGCTTACGCTCACTTGTTTATTTGGGTCGATAACAATATTCTTTTTATAACGTGAAAAATCTCCCACTTTATAACCAAAAAGACGGTTTAGCTCTTCTTGTTTTGGCTGCCCGTAAAAATATTGCATTTCATGGCCGGTACCAATTTGGTGGTCTTTTCCAACACCACCTTTTCTTTTGATTCTTCCGGTATTATCAGGAGTATATTCTACCTGAGAAAATGGATACCCTGCTGCATTAGGAACTAAATCTTTATAGTTTTTGTAAGTAGCATTGTTTTCTGAATAATATTTACCGGCACCATTATCATTAGACATAATTGCAACAGGGATCGGTGTACAGTCTGTAACTGAAGGATTATCCCAATCAAAATCATTATGAGAATAGATTGAATTGCTGGCATTTTTATTTAAAGCATCGTAAAAATGAATTCCCGATGAATTTACAGGAGCTGGTAAAACTTCAATAGCCGGCCTTCCCTGAGTATCATAAATGACCTCGCCAACGATTGCTTTTCCTTGTGTAGTTATGGTTTGTGATCCTGAAATTTCCTGTCCCGGAGTATTTGTTTTTGTTACAGTTTGACGATTACGCAAACTACCATCAAAATAACTTACAACTTCTTTCTTTTTTCCGTCTTCGGCAAAAGAAGCCTGATATTGCCAGTTCTTTTTGCCTTTTTCGTGTGCCTGATCTATTTCGACCATTTGAGGCCACTGACTTACTTTAGTAAATGTATCTGTTAAACCACTTGACCAAAGG
>Ga0247732_10000973_pt1 | contig 12016 bp, 8 predicted proteins | sample UWRJL163409C2_FD_180940 | JGI IMG/M metagenome (GOLD analysis project Ga0247732, IMG submission 180940) | Plant litter microbial communities from Arlington Agricultural Research Station in Wisconsin, United States - UWRJ-L163-409C-2 | ecosystem: Environmental > Terrestrial > Plant litter >...
GGTGGAGTCGGGCGAGCCGCTCAGCGACCAGGCGGAAGAGGCACTCGAGGTGGTGCGCGCTATCGCGCAGATCCAGAAGCGCTACGGACCACGCGCAGCCGGGCGCTACATCGTCTCCTTCACCCAAACGGCGGATGATCTCGCCAACGTCTATCGCCTGGCTCGGGCCGCGATCGGACCGAACGGCACTCCACCGGTGCTCGACGTCATCCCCCTGTTCGAGACGTTCGCCGACCTGCAGGCGGCACCGGGCATCCTGGCCGAGATCGTCGAGAACCCCGAGTTCGCGGCCCGGCTCGACGCCACCGGCCGTCGCCTCGAGGTGATGCTCGGATACTCCGATTCGTCGAAGGATGTCGGGCCGGTCGGCGCCACGCTCGCGCTGTACCAGGCGCAGCGGGAGATCTCCCGGTGGGCCCGCGAGAACGACATCACTCTGACTCTGTTCCATGGCCGGGGCGGAGCGCTCGGTCGCGGCGGTGGCCCGGCCAACTCGGCGATTCTCGCCCAGCCACCGCACTCCGTCGACGGCCGCTTCAAGCTCACCGAGCAGGGCGAGGTGATCTTCGCCCGCTACGGCGACCACGACATCGCCATGCGCCACATCGACCAGGTCGCGTCTGCGGTGCTGCTGGCATCCGCCCCCTCCATCGAGAAGCGCAACGAGGATGCCGCGACCCGATTCGCCGAGGTTGCCGCGATCATGGACCAGACCTCCCGCGCCCGCTTCTTCGAGCTCGTGCACGCTCCCGGTTTCGCGCCGTGGTTCGCCACGGTCACGCCAATGGAGGAGGTGGGGCTGCTCGCCCTCGGCTCCCGCCCCGCACGCCGGGGGCTCTCAGTCGAGTCGCTGGAAGACCTGCGCGCCATCCCGTGGGTGTTCTCCTGGACCCAGGCGCGCATCAACCTGGCCGGCTGGTTCGGTCTCGGCAGCGCGTTGGAGGCCGTCGGCGACCTTCCGCTGCTCACCGATGCCTACGCGGAGTGGCCGCTCTTCCGCACCATGATCGACAACGTCGCCATGGGCCTCGCCAAGTCGGATGACCGCATCGCCCGCCACTTCCTCGCACTGGGTGACCGCGACGACCTGGCGCAGCTCGTGCTCGACGAGATGGACCTCACCCGCTCCTGGGTCATCGGCATCGCCGGCGGCGGCGACCTACTCGCCAACCGTCCCGTGCTGCAGCGCGCGGTCAAGATGCGCAGCCCCTACGTCGACGCACTGTCGCTGCTGCAGCTGCGGGCGCTGCGGGCGCTGCGTGCGGCACCCGAGGGGTCCGCCGCGGATCCGGAGCTGCAGCGCCTGTTGCTGCTCTCGGTCAGCGGGGTTGCCGCGGGGCTGCAGAACACGGGGTGAGCGCCCCGCGCTCGGCCGATCGCTCGAACGGCGCCAGCCGGTTCGGGTGCGTCAGTCGGTCGAGCCAGGCGCGTCCAACCGGATCGCCGCGTCGCCGACCAGCTCCGTGAGGTGGGCCTCGAGTTTCGCCATCTCGGCGTGACCGATCTTCTTCTCCCAGTCCCGACGCACGCGGTCGAGGATGGCCTCGCCCTGCGCCATCGCGTCGAAGCCACGTTCGGTGACCTGGAGTCGTTTGCGCCGCGCATCGCCCGGGTCGGGTGCGCTGACGACGTAGCCCCGCTCGGTGAGCACCGCGATCGTCTTCGCCGCCGCCTGCTTCGTCACGGCGGTTCGCCGGCCGAGGTCGGATGCGCTGTCGGCTCCCGCGACGATGGCACGAAGCGCGAACTCGTGGGCGGGCTTGAGGTCGGGGTAGCCGCGCGAGGCGAGTTCGGCGGTCGCGGCATCCACCATCAGTCGGAAGCCACCCAGGAGCAGCAGGGCGAGGTCGGCGCCGGATCGGGACATGGGGCCAGTTTAGGGCTTGATTTAGACAACCATATTGTCTAAATTAAAAGACAACATGGTTGTCTAACCGAGGAGCTTCTTGTGACCGTCACCATCCCCTCAGGGCGCACGATCGCCGGCGTCACCCATCATCTCGCCGACGTGAATGGCGCCGAACTGCACTACGCAGCAGCGGGAAGCAGCGGCACGCCACTGCTTCTCGTACACGGGTTTCCCGAGACCTGGTGGGCGTTCCACACGCTGATTCCACTGCTCGCCGAGACGCATCGCGTGTTCGCGGTCGACCTTCCCGGCTTCGGGGATTCGAGCACCGCGCAGGGCGACTACGACAGCGCGACGATGGCGCGCACGCTCCATGCGCTCATCGAGCACCTCGACGTCGGCCCCGTGCACATCACCGCGCAAGACATCTCTGGCTCGACCGTGTTTCGCCTCGCGTCCACGCACCCTGAGGACCTCCTCAGCGTCACCGCGATCGAAACCGGACTCCCCGGGTTCGGGTGGGAGGCGTTCGCGGATGTCGCGCACGGCGGCGCGTGGCACATCGGCGTTCTCGCCGAACCCGCCATCACCGAGATGCTGCTGACCGGCCGCGAACGCGAGTTCTTTGCGGACTACGCGTTCCCCTCGATGACCGCCGTCGCAGCTGCGATCACGAAAGCGGACATCGACGAGTTCGTTCGCACCTATTCGCGCCCACACGGGTTTCGAGGCGCGAACGGCCTCTACCGCTCGCTCCTCAGCGAAGGGGACGAGCTTCGCGCGCTGGTCGAGTCCACGCCGGTGACGGCACCCGTCTTGACGGTCGGCGCGGGTGGTGGGGACTTCACCAGGGCGACGATGGCGCAAGCGGTGCCGGGCGTCATCCGTTCGGTCCGCCTCGAAGGTGTCGGGCACTATGCCGCGCTCGAGGCTCCGGATCGCGTGGCGTCTGCGGTGCTCGACTTCGTCGCTGCGGTCGACGCCTGATATCCGGTGCCGCACGCTCGGGGTACGGTCACACCATGACTTACGAACTGCGCACCTATCGTTCGACCCCCGGTCGTATGGACTCACTGCTCGCCCGATTCCGCGACCACACCGACGCGATCTTCGCCGCGCACGGCATGGAGAGCATCGGGTATTGGGTCTCGGACTCGGATGCCGACACACTCATCTATGTGCTGCGACACGATGGTGACCCGGCGGTCAACTGGGCGGCGTTTCAGGCCGACCCGGAGTGGCACGCCGCCAAGGCGGAGTCCATCGAGGGGGGCGAGATCGTCGCCGGCATCGAATCGGTCATGATGTCGCCCACAGACTTCTCCCGAGCGACGTGAGCTGATTCAGCGGGTCAGGCACGCATCCGAATCGACGACGGCCACCGACCCTGTACCGGCGCTCATCGGCGCAATGGCGTTGGAGCGGCGGAAGCCCAGCGTGATCAGCACGATCGCCCCGATCACGGCAACGCCACCCGCGAGCCAGAAATCGGCCGCAAGCCCGAGTTGCGTGACTGCTATCCCGCCAAGCACCGACCCGGCGGCGATCGCCAGCTGGATTGTGGTGACGAACAGCGCGAGACCGCTCTCGACGCCGCTTGGTGAGGCGCCGGCCATCCAGGTCTGGGCGCCGAGCGGGAGCGCGCCCCAAACGATTCCCCACACCACCAGCAGGATGAAGACCCCCACCACCGAATGCGCGAGAAGCGGTAGCAAGACGACGGCACCGGCGAGCACGAACTTAGCGACACTGAGCGTGCCTATCACCGAACGACTCAGGGTCACGCCGGCCACGAAGTTACCGGCGATCCCGGCAATGCCGAAAACGAGGAGCGCGAGCGTCACCGTCTCGGGCCCGACCCCGACCAGTTGCTTCAGATAGGGCGCGACATAGGTGTACGCCGCGAACTGTGCCGCGAACACGAAGACGGTTGCGATGAGTCCGAGGCGGGCTCGCGGAATCGTGAGCAGAGTGCCCAAGGTGGCGAACCGCACGCGCTGAAGCGCAGGGATGCTGGGCAACAGGATCAGCTGCAGCACAAGTGCGACCAGACCCAATCCGCCGCCGATCACGAAGGCGAGGCGCCAGCTTGCAAGGGATGACACCAGCGCCCCGAGCGGGAGGCTGACGACTGTCGCGATCGAGATGCCCGCGGTGATGAACGAGGTGGCCCGGATGACGGATGCCGGCTTCACCAGCCGCCCGGCAATTCCGGCGCCGATTGCCCAGAAGCCGCCGATACCGATGCCGAGGAGCAGGCGAGCAATCAGCAGGACGGCGAAGGACGGGCTGAGTGCCGCAAGCCCGTCCGCCACGACCAGCAGAACCGACAGGGCGATGAGCACCACTCTGCGATCGACACGGGACGTGAATACCGTCACCACCGGTGCCGCAACGGCAGCAGCCAGACCGGTAGCCACCACCATGAGACCGGCCGTGCCGATGCTCACGTGAAGGTCTGATGAGATTGCGGGCAGCAGCCCGATGGGAAGGAATTCGGAGAGGACGAGCACGAACGAGCCGAGCGCTACAGAGAGCACACCCAGCCAGCCGCGACGGTCTGGTGACGAGGTCATAGCTAGCTCAAAGCGCCGAGTCGCTCATTCCATTCCTGGGTGACGACTACTTCGTGACGCCCGTCCGCGACATGTGGCGACGTGCAGAGGCGGGTGGGGATCTCCTCCCGCCCGCCTCTGTCGCTTCGGTTACTTCTTGGCGAGGATCTCGTCGGACTTCTCTTGCGCGGTCTTCAGGAACGAGGTGGTGGTCTCACCATTGAAGAACGCCTCGAACATCGGCTGGATCGTGTCGTTCAGCTCCTGGCCGTTCGCTGTCGGCTGGGTCGGGTACAGGGTGCCATCCTTCAAACCGTTGACGAAGCTGGAGATGTCGAGGCCCTGTGTCTTCTGGTAGTCGACGGTCGACTGCAGAGCCGACGCGATCGACGGCAGGAAGGTCGCCGTCTTACCCGCTTCGGTCTGGCAAGCGGCGGACGCCTTGTAGCTCACCCATTTCCACGTCTGCTCAGGGTGCTTCGTGCCGACGAAGATGTTGTCGGCGTTCGAGTTGCTGATCATCGACCGGCCCTTCGGCCCCTCGACAGTGGGAGCGATGCCGACCTTGAGCCCCGGCACCTTCGTCAGCGAGGTCGCGCTCCACGTGCCGTCCTCCGCCATCGCGACCGAACCGGCACCCATCTGTTCGGCGGCGGAGACGGTGAACTGACCGAACTTCGGCATCAGCCCACGGTCACCCAGCCCACGGATGTAGTTCAGCGTGTCGGCAAGGTTCTTGTCGTCGAGCGACAGGCTCTTCGGCCATGCCGGAACGTCGCCGCCGAGGCGCCACCCCGTGGTCGAAGCGAACGAGCTCCACGTCGTCTGGCCGTTGAGGTCGCTTGATCCGAGGGTGCCGATGCCATAGGTCTCGACGTTGTTCTTGTCGAACCCGGCCTCATCCCCTCGTACTCCGTTCTTGTCGATCGTCAGGTGGGACACGATCTTGTCGAAGGTGCCGCCGTCCGTCGGGTTCCAGGTCATGCTCTTTATCTCCGAGTCGCTGATTCCTGCGGCCTGGACCAGGTCCTGGTTGAAGTAGATGGCTGCGCCGGCCCAGTCGACGGGGAGGCCGTACTGCTTTCCGTCGGTGTACTTCCACGAGCCGACACCCACACTGAACTTCTTCATGTCGTAGTCGGACTTCTTGATGAAGTCATCGAGGGGCATGATCTGCTTCTGGCCGGCGTATTGGCCGAGATTGGGCACGCTGTTCTGGAATGCGTCGGGAGCTGTTCCTGCTACGAACCCAGCGGTCAGCTTGGTGAAGTAGTCGACCACGTTGTACTGCGTGATCTTCACGGTGATGTCAGGGTTTGCCTTTTCGAAGCCGGGCACACACAGCTTGTAAGCGGCTGCCTGCTTGTCGTCCCAGGTCCACCAGTTGACCGTTGTCTTTCCGTCGGCATCCGAGGCCGTACTCGAACAGCCGACCAGGCCTGCGGCGGCCAGTCCCATGACGGCCAGGGTGGTGATGATGCGGAGCTTTTTCATGAGTTCCTCACTGTTGTATTGGCCCTGCCGCCGTCGTTGGCGAGAGGGTGGTGGTGATGTGGTGGGTACGTGTGACTGCGGGATCGATCATTTGATCCCCGAGAATCCGATCGAATTCACGATCCGCTTGCCGAAGATCATGAACAGGATCAGCATCGGCAGAGCCGCGACGAGAGTCGCCGCCATCAGGCCGGCCCAATCTGGCTGGGACTGTGGCGACGACTGCTTGAAGATGGCGAGCCCGAGGGTGAGTGGCGCCACGCTGGAATCGCTTGTGACGAGCAGAGGCCAGAAATAGTCGTTCCAGATGCCGATGAACCCGAGGATCGTGAGGGTGACGATGGGGCCGCTAGTCATGGGCAGGGTGACCCCGAAGAGCATCCGGAACTTGCCTGCACCGTCGAGAAGCGCAGCCTCCTCGATCTCCGTCGACAGCCCGAGCATGAACTGCCGCAGGAAGAAGATGTTGAAGGCGGAGAAGAGGGCCCCCGGCAGGATTATGCCCGCGAAGGTGTTGAGCAGACCGAGATCTTTGATCAGTACGAAGTTGGGCAGCAGGGTCAGGATGCCCGGCACCATCAGCGCTGCAAGGAAGAACGCGAAAACCACCTCGCGGCCCCGCCACTGCAGCCGGGAGAAGGCGTATGCGGCAAGGGTCGAGAAGAACACGATCAGCACCGTCGAGCTGGTGGCGTAAATCACAGAATTGAGCAGATAGTGCAGGATCGGCACGGATGCTCCCGATCCACCTTCTGCAATCGCCGCCTGTGGGCTCGCCAATCCGAGCACACGGAGGAACGGGCCCCACGTGAATCCGACCGGCAGTGGCGATGACGGGTCGCTGATCATCGCGTAATTGTTCGAGAGCGCGGAGCGGAGCATCCAGTAGAAGGGGAAGACCGTGACGAGCACCACGATCACGAGGTAGGACCAGGCGATTCCGCGTCCGGCGGTGAACCTGCGGCGCCTGGCGCTGCGGACGATCGGCGCGGTCGTTGCGATACTCGCGGTCATCAGTTGGTGTCCGATTCGTTGGCGCGAAGCAGCCGCATCTGGAGAAAGGTGATCACGATCAAGATCACGAACAGCACCAGCGACATAGCCGACGCGTAGCCGAAGTTGAACTGGCCGAACGCCTTTTGATAGATGTACATCTGCAGCACGAGAGACGCGTTGGCCGGGCCACCCTTGGTGGCGACGGAGACGATGTCGAAGACCTGAAAAGCGCCGATCACGTTCAACACCCCCACGAGCGCGAGAATCGGTCGCAGTAGCGGCAGCGTGAGACGGAAGAACATCTTCGGTTCGCTCGCTCCGTCCAGGCGTCCCGCCTCGTAAATCGATGGCGGGATCGCCTGAAGTCCGGCGAACAGGATGATCGATGTGTACCCCATGTTCTTCCACACGCTGATCAGGGCGAGCGAGGGAATCGCCCACTCGCGAGAGGTGAGGAAGCGAAGGCCGTCGCCGCCGAGCTGCTGAATGATCACATTCACGATGCCGAGCTGCGTGTCGAGCATCCACGACCAGACTGTCGCCGCAACGACACCGGAGATCAGGAACGGAAGGATGATCAGGCCGCGAAGCAGCGTGGACTCCGTGACCCGGTGCAGGATCGCCGCCGTGACGACCGACGCGATGAGGGTTAGCGATACGGCGATGACGACGAAGTACACGGTGACCAGCAACGACGACCAGAACGTCGAATCGCGCACGAGGTCGATGAAGTTCTGAAACCCGATCCATACAGGTGCGCTCAAGAGCCGGTAGTCGGTGAAGCTGAGGTAGATACCGCGAAGGGTCGGGTACACGGCGAACACGAGAAACCCGATGGCCGCCGGCGCGATCAACAACCACGCCATCTTCGCGTCGCCACGATGCGAGGGTGCGAGAGCGTTCAGGGGACGTCTGCTGCGTAGACGACGAGGAGGGCGCACCGGCGCGATGGGTATCGCGTCTGGTTCAGTGGAGAGCGTCATCGATCTTCTTTCTCACCTGCGACACCGCTGTCGCGCTCGCTTCCTGCCGCTACGGAACGGGCGTTCTCGGGTCGGCGGTCGCACGGCCACAATAAACGCGGTTTATTGACGACGTCAAGTAATTCAGGCGACGAGATATCGGCAGCGCAGAGAGTGCGGTGGCGAACCCCCATCCGCTCAGAGAATGCCGACCATGCGGGTGCCGGAAACGAAAAAGCGCCCGGCCGCAGGCCGAGCGCTTCGAATGGTAGCGAGGGCGGGACTCGAACCCGCGACACCACGATTATGAGCCGTGTGCTCTAACCACCTGAGCTACCCCGCCGGGACGCATCCGGCGAACCGGGATACGAGAGCCCCCTGTGGGAATCGGACCCACTACCTCTTCCTTACCAAGGAAGTGCTCTACCAATGAGCTAAGGGGGCAAAATCAGCACACAGGTTTCCCTGCAGCCGTTTTGGCACCGTTAGAGAATAGCATCCGTCGAGGGGTCCTTCTGACGCCCGGCTTCACACAACTCACGCAATCGACGAGCGACCGGGGGGTCACGCGGGGAGGTCGAGCGCGAGGATCGTTCCGGGGTCGGCGAAGTCGGGCAGCGAGACGCCCGGCAGCGCGAAGGCCCCGAACGCCGGGCCTGTGGTCGACAGGTGCAGACGGCCGGCGGATGTCGAGGCCGCCACCTGCCCATAGAGACTCGACGGGCTCCCGGCCACGGCATCCGTCGCCAGGGTCACGTCGACAGCGGCACGCGCGGCCACCACCAACACCGACTCCTCCGCGGACTCGCGCACGAACACGAGCACGTCGTCGCCGACATGCAGCCAGCGGATGCCGCCGCCGTTGAGTGCCGGATGACCGGTGCGCAGGTGGATGAGCTCGGTGTACTCCGCGATGGTCTCGGCCGCAGCATCCACCGCGTCCCACGGGATCGGGGTGCGCGAGTGTTCGCCGTCGACGCCGGTGAGGCCGAACTCGTCGCCGGCGAAGACGACGGGGATTCCGGGCAGCGTCACCGCGAGCCCGAAGGCGACCGGCACGGCGCCGGGCAGAGCGTGAGTGCGGAATCGGGGGGTGTCGTGCGTGTCGAGGGCGTTCATGTTGTGCAGCCGCACCCGCCACGGGAAAGCCGCGGTGAAGCGCTCGTGCGCCTGGTAGAACTCCTGGCCGGTGTAGGTGGGCACGCGGCCGAGCGCCATGCCGATGCCGCCGGGAGCGGGGCTGCCCGGTTCGGAGAGCCAGGCCCAGAGCGGCCGGGTGAAGTTGGCATAGGTCATCGCGCCGTGCCAGGAATCGCCGTCGAAATCGGGCGCCGCGTCGTTGGTCGACTCCCCCAGCAGGATGGTGTCGGGGTTGGCGTCGACCATCGTGTCGCGGATGATCCGCCGCACCTGCTGGTTCAGGTCCTGCTCCTGGTAGCGGCCGGTCATGTTCGACACGTCGACCCGCCAGCCGTCGAGCGAGTAAGGGGGCCGCAGCCAGCGCGACACCACCGAGTCGTGGCCGTGAATGAACCGGCGGCGCAACTCGTAGGAGTTCCAGTTGAACTTGGGCAGGCTCGGCACACCGAGCCAGGAGACGTAGTGCGCCTGCTCGGTGTCGAGCCAGTAGTAGAACTCGCTCTCCGGGGCGCCGGGGCTGAGATGGGATGCCCGAAACCACTCGTGCGCGTCGCCGCTGTGGTTGGAGGTGAGGTCTCCGATCACGCGCAGGCCGCGCTCGTGGGCCGCCTCGACCAGGCTCACCAGCGCGTCGTTGCCGCCGAGCAGCGGATCGACCTCGTCGAACGAGAGCGCGTCGTAGCGGTGGTTCGACTGGGCGGGGAACACCGGCGTCAGGTAGAGCATGGTGACGCCGAGCGACACCAGGTGGTCGAGGTGCTGCTCGATGCCGAGCAGGTCGCCGCCGTAGAACTGCCGCGGGGTGTCTGCGCCCACGTAGATCACGTCGTCGGTCCACTGCGCGGGCTCCGCCCAGGCGGGCAGCTCGCGCTCGTCCGCGGCAGCCGAGCGGGCGAATCGGTCGGGGAAGATCTGGTACATCACGGTGGAGGTCGCCCACTCGGGCGGAGCGGCCCAGGTGACCAGGCGGAAGTCTTCGACGTCGACGGTCTCGATCGAGTGCAGTCCTGTCGCGTTCAGCCAGAGCGCCTTCCCGCCCTCGAGCGTGATCAGGAAGCGGTAGCGGTGCACCGGGTTCTCGATCTCGATCTCGGCCTCCCACCAGTCCCAGCCGTCGACGGTGGCCACTGTGGTGGCGACCTGGAACCGCGGCTCGTGGTCGGGGTTGGAGCGGGTGTGCACAGTTGCGACCGGTCCGAAGTCCGAGGGGATCCGCACGCGCACGCGCACACGATCACCCAGGGCCGGGGCGGCCTCGGACACGTAGAGGGGGGAACCGTCGTGATGCGGGGCGAGGGACATCCGCGTGTCTCCTAATCGTCGGGATTCGCGGACATCCGTGTCCATTGATGACGAGCGTAGCCCCGGCGCACCCGTGCAACCGCTGTCATCCCCGCGAAGGTCATGCCATAGGGTTTTCTAATGGCTACAGGCAGCGAGTGGTGGCGTTCCGCCGTCATCTACCAGATCTATCCACGCTCATTCTCCGACGCACTGAACAACGACGGCATCGGTGACCTCCCCGGGATCACGAAGCGGCTGCCGGCCCTGAAGGACCTGGGGGTGGACGCCGTCTGGCTCTCCCCCTTCTTCTCCAGCCCGCAGAAGGATGCCGGCTACGACGTCTCCGACTACTGCGACGTCGACCCGCTGTTCGGCACCCTCGCCGACTTCGACGTCTTCGAGAAGCGCGCTCACGAGCTCGATCTGCGCGTGATCGTCGACCTGGTGCCCAACCACACCTCCGACCAGCACCGCTGGTTCCAGGCCGCGCTGGCCTCGCCGGTGGGCAGCGTCGAGCGGGGGCACTACATGTTCCGCGACGGCACGGGCCCCGGGGGCGACCTGCCGCCGAACAACTGGGAGTCCGTCTTCGGCGGCCCGGCCTGGACTCGGGTGATCGAGCCCGACGGCACCCCCGGCCAGTGGTACCTGCACCTGTTCGACAGCTCGCAGCCCGACCTCGACTGGACCGACCCGTGGGTGCGCGACCAGTTCCGTGACATTCTGCGCTTCTGGCTCGACCGGGGCGTCGACGGCTTCCGAGTGGATGTCGCGCACGGCCTCATGAAGGCCCCCGGGTTGCCCGACTACACGCCGCCTGCCGACGGCGGCAGCATGGGAGGGGCGGGAGTTCCGCTCGACCTGATCGTCGACGAGAGCGATCCGGTGACCGCTCCCTACTGGGCGCAAGACAGCGTGCACGAGATCTACCGCGACTGGCACCTGGTGCTGGAGGAGTATCCGGGCGACCGCGTGCTCTGTGCCGAGGCCTGGGTGGAACCGCTGCGCAAGCTCGCCCGCTGGGTGCGCCCCGACGAGATGCAGCAGGCCTTCAACTTCTCCTACCTCGAGACACCCTGGGACGCCTCGGCGATCCGCCAGGTCATCGACACGTCGATCGACGCCTTCGCCAGCGTCGGCGCGCCCAGCACCTGGGTGCTCTCCAACCACGACGTCGTGCGGCACGCCACCCGGCTGGCGCTCACGGCCGACAACCCGCAGGGCCACGGTCTCGGGCCGCGCTCCGAGGGCATCCCCGATCGCGCCTTCGGCCTGCGCCGCGCCCGCGCCGCGACCGCGCTCATGCTCGCCCTCCCGGGCAGCGCCTACGTCTACCAGGGTGAGGAGCTCGGTCTGCCCGAGGTCATCGAGCTACCGGACGGGTCGCGCCAGGACCCGACCTGGTTCCGCACCGGGGGCGAACGCTACGGACGTGACGGATGCCGCGTGCCGATCCCGTGGGAGGCGAACGCCCCCTCCTACGGGTTCAGCACCGGCGCGAACAGCTGGCTGCCGCAGCCGGCCGACTGGGCGGAATACGCCCGCGACCAGCAGACGGATGTCCCCGGCTCGACCCTCGAGCTGTACAAGCTGGCCCTCCGCCTTCGTCGCGACCACGACCTGGGTTTCGGCACGCTCGAGTGGCTGCACGACTTCTCGGGCGATGTGGTCGCCTTCCGCAGCAAGGGCATCACCGTGATCGCGAACGCCGGCACCACTCCGGTCGCGCTGCCCGC
>Ga0247732_10000974_pt1 | contig 12013 bp, 8 predicted proteins | sample UWRJL163409C2_FD_180940 | JGI IMG/M metagenome (GOLD analysis project Ga0247732, IMG submission 180940) | Plant litter microbial communities from Arlington Agricultural Research Station in Wisconsin, United States - UWRJ-L163-409C-2 | ecosystem: Environmental > Terrestrial > Plant litter >...
TGACGAAGTCATCCTCACCGCCCGAGGGAACGCCGTCGATGATGACGTTCTGAATGGCGCCAACGATGCGGGTGACGTCATCCTCGGCGTCCGCCGCAGCCTGCTGCGCCTCCTTGACGCGAGCGGCCAGCTGCTTTGCCTCGGCCACGAGGGCGGCCTTCTGCTCTTTCGGAGCGGCGGCGACCGTCTTGCCGAAAGCGTTCTGCTCTGCGCGCAGCGTCTCGAAGGCGGTGAGGGCCGCGCGGCGCTGCAGATCGGCGGCGATCGCCTCGTCGACAAGCTCGACACGGTTGCCGCGGGCCTGCTGCGAACGACGGATGAGGTCAGGGCTGTCACGCAGAAGCTGGGGGTCAATCACAACCCCCATTCTAGGTTGAGGCCGTGGCGGTACCTTTGTGGGGTGACGACCCCCACAAAAACCGCCCAGCAGCAGGCCGCTGTCATCTTCAACCCCATCAAGGTCGACCTGCCCAAGCTGAAAAAGGCGATCACGGCGGCCGCGAAAAGCGCCGGGTGGGGCACGACCATCTGGTTCCCGACCTCCGAGGCTGACCCGGGCCAGGGCATGGCCGCGAGCGCCATTCGGCGCGGAGCGGATGTCGTGCTCGTCGCCGGCGGGGACGGCACAGTTCGCGCGGTGGCCGAGGGCCTTCGCGACTCGAAGGTCGCCATGGCCGTTCTGCCCAGCGGCACCGGCAACCTGCTTGCCCGCAACCTCGACCTTCCGCTGAACAGCGTGGATGACGCCATCGAGATCGCCTTCAACGGCAGAGACCACAAGATCGATCTCGGCATCGCGGCGATCACCCGCGAGGACGGCGACCGCGAGGAGCACACCTTCCTCGTGATGGCGGGCCTCGGCATCGACGCCAAGATGATCGCGAACACGCGATCGGATCTCAAGAAGGCTGTCGGCTGGCTCGCCTACATCGACGGCACCATTCGGTCCATTCCCTCACTCGAGCCGGTGCGCCTCACCTACAGCCGTGACAAGGGGCCGAAGAAGACCCTCGACGTGCACTCGATCATGATCGGCAACTGCGGCAGCCTCCCCGGCGGCCTGCTGCTGATTCCCGACGCCAAACCGGATGACGGACTGCTCGACATCGTCGCGCTGCGGCCCCAGGGCGCGTTCGGCTGGCTGCGGGTCTGGAACAAGGTCGCGTGGGAGAACGGCGTGCTGCGCAAGAGTGCCGTGGGCCGCAAGATCATCGACCTCTCGAAGGACGTCAAGGACGTCACCTACTGGACTGGCAAAGACCTAGTCATCGACGTCAACAAACCGCAGGAGTTTCAGCTCGATGGCGACGAGTTCGGCGAGGCCGTGCATGTGCACACCTGGGTCGACGCCGGTGCTCTTACTGTGAGGATGCCAGCAGAGAGCTGAGCCACGCCCGCGCCTCGACGAAGGCGTTGTTGTCGTACTGCGGAATGACGACCGTTTGCTCGCGGTCCGCGCGCGGGTAGCTGCCGAGAAATATCACGCTCGGGCTGAAGCGCTTGAGACCGAGCAGGGCGTCGGCGACCCGCTCGTCACGCACGTGGCCGTCGAGGTCGATGATGAAGCGGTTGCGGCCGAGGGCATCTCCGATGGGGCGTGACTCGAGCAGGCTCATGTTGACCCCGCGAGTGCTGAACTGCTCGAGCATCTCGACAAGACGACCCGCGTTGTTGTCGGGCAGTTCGGCGATGATGCTCGTCTTGTCGGCGCCGGTCGGCTCGGGCAGCTCCGTCGTGCGGCTGACGAGCACGAAGCGGGTGACAGCGTTCGGGTTGTCGCCGATGTTCTCGGCCAGCACGACCACGTCGTGGTGGGCAGTGATTCCGGGTGGGGCGACGGCGGCATCCGCGAAGTCGTTCTCGAACAGGGCGGCAGCGGCGGCCACATTCGAGGTCGCCGGGAGGTGCCCGTGGCTCGGCAGGTTGGCGTCGAGCCAGAGGTGGGTCTGGCCGTAGGCGACCGGGTGCGCGTTGATGACCTTGACGGCATCCAGCGTCGTTCCGGGCTTTGCAACCAGAACGAAGTTCACGGGCACGAGGTACTCGCCGACGATGCGGAGGTTGGGGATCACCGCGAGGGCGTCCTGCGAGGCACTCACGCCACCCTCGATGGAGTTCTCGATCGCGATCATGGCGGCAGTGCTGCGGCCGGCCACCACGTCGTCGAGCGCCTCGCCAACGTTGTTGACCGAGCGCCACGTCGCACCCTGCGCCTCAGGCACCTGCTTGAGGGCTGACTCGGTGAAAGTACCGGCCGGTCCTAGATAGCTGTAGGTCAAGGGCATGGCCTCCACTGTATGGCAGTGAAAGACTGGGCGAATGACCTCCCGTGCCGCTACCCCTGCCCAGCCTGAAGACCTCGTCGACGTACCCGCCCTCATCGCGGCGTACTACGAGCTCGTGCCCGACGTGACGGTCGCCGAGCAGAAGGTCGTGTTCGGCACGAGCGGTCACCGCGGCTCGTCGCTCGATGCCGCCTTCAACGAGACGCACATCGCGGCGATCACTCAGGCGATCTGCGAGTACCGCGCCAGTCAGGGCATCACGGGGCCGCTCTTCATCGGCCGCGACACCCACGCGCTCAGCCGGCCGGCCGAGACGACCGCCCTCGAGGTGCTCGGCGCCAACGGCGTGCGCGCCCTCGTCGACGAGTTCGACGACTTCGTGCCAACCCCGGCGCTCAGCCACGCGATCATCACCTACAACGCCAACCCCGACAACACCGACCAGGCGGACGGCATCGTCATCACGCCGTCGCACAACCCGCCTCGCGATGGCGGCTTCAAGTACAACCCGCCCCACGGTGGACCGGCCGACAGCGACGCCACCGGCTGGATCGCCAACCGTGCCAACGAGATCATCCTGGGCAACGAAGACATCCCGCGCGGCGAGCCCAGCGCCGTCGAGACCTACGACTACCGCGGCGCCTACGTTGCCGACCTCAACTCGATCATCGACTTCGACGCCATTCGCACGGCCGGCCTTCACATCGGGGCCGACCCGCTCGGTGGCGCAAGTGTGCACTACTGGCAGCTGATCGCATCCACCTATGAAATCGACCTCACCGTCGTCAACCCGAACGTTGACCCCACGTGGTCGTTCATGACGCTCGACTGGGACGGCAAGATCCGCATGGACCCGTCCTCCCCCAGCGCCATGGCCTCCGTGCTCAAGCACCAGCACGACTACGACATCGTCACCGGCAACGACGCAGATGCCGACCGCCACGGCATCATCACCCCCGACGGTGGGCTGATGAACCCGAACCACTTTCTCGCTGTCGCAATTCAGTACCTGTACACGCACCGCGAGGGGTGGAGCGCCGACGCCGCGATCGGCAAGACCCTCGTCTCGAGCTCGATGATCGACCGGGTCGCCGAGTCGCTCGGCCGCCGCCTGTGGGAGGTTCCGGTCGGCTTCAAGTGGTTCGTGCCCGGCCTCATCGACGGGTCCGTTGCCTTCGGCGGTGAAGAGAGCGCGGGCGCCAGCTTCCTCAAGAAAGACGGCACCGCGTGGACCACCGACAAAGACGGCATCATCCTCGCGCTGCTGGCCAGCGAGATCCGCGCGGTGACCGGCAAGTCGCCGTCAGAGCTCTACGCCGAGCTCGTTACGAAGTTCGGCGACCCAGCATACGAGCGAGTGGATGCCGTAGCCACCAAGGCGCAGAAGGCCCAGCTTGCGAAGCTCGATGGGGCTGCAATCACGGCCGACGAGCTGGCGGGTGACGTCATTCTCGCGCGCCTCAGCGAAGCTCCTGGAAATGGCGCCGCGGTTGGCGGGGTCAAAGTTGTCACAGCGAGAGCGTGGTTCGCGGCTCGCCCCAGCGGCACCGAGGACGTCTACAAGATCTACGCCGAGTCATTCGCCGGGCCGGAGCACCTGAAGCAGGTGCAGGCAGAGGCGAAGCTGATCGTTGACGCGGCTCTGCGCTAACCGGCGTAGGTGGGTGCCGCAGGCAACCCGAAGAACTCCTCGAGGGTGGTAGCCCCGGTGTCGTGGTACTCCTTCGCGAGCGCCGGCCCGACATAGCGGTAGTGCCACGGCTCGAACTCGTAGCCGGTGATAGCCGTGTAGCCCTCGGGGTAACGAAGGATGAAGCCGTAACTCCAGGCGTTCTCTGCGAGCCACTGCCCCTGTGGGGTGTCGGCGAAGCACTGGTCGAGGCTGCACTTCGCGGGTGAGGCGCTGATGTCGATGGCCAGCCCGGTCTGGTGCTCGCTGAATCCCGGGCGGGCCGAGGTGAGGTCCGCGCCTGCCTGACCGAGCTGGTTCACCCAGTTGTTGTAGGTCGAGACCTGCGCCGAGTAGCTGCGGTAGGCACTCTGCGACTGCATGAGCAGCCCGGTCTGGGCGGTGAAGTCGGCGAACAGCTGCACGACGGCCGCCGATGCCTCGGCCCGCAGCTTCGGCGCGTATACGTAGGGCACTGGCACGTCGACGAGGTCGGGTGCTGCGTAGTCCTGGGGGTTCAGCGGGCGCAGCTTGTTGACGACCACCCAGTAGCCTGCGGGGTCGTCGATCGACTGGGCGGTCTTGTCGAAGGTCGGCGTAGGGGTAGGTGTCTGAGCCGGGGGCTGTGTAGGTGCGCCGCTCACCGTGCCGCTCGGTGCGGGAAAGGGCTCGCGCTCGACGGCGCAGCTGACAACAGTCGACGCAACCAGCAGAGAGGCGGTGGCGAGGAGAAGGACTCTGACCGGTTTTCGCACTCGTTGAGTGTAGCCACGGGCACTTGCACCGCTCTTGCTCGGGGTGTAAGTTTGCAGTCTACGCAATATTTCTTGGCCGCTGACGGACTGCGTTCGTTGGTGGCTTTTTACGTTCTCACCTATTCCAAGAAGGATTCATGTCCAGCGCCACCTCCCGCGGCAAGCAAACCGCACAGGCAATCAAGGATGCCGGCGGCGTCATGACGCACCGCCAGATCCTCTTCATCATCTTCGGCCTCATGGCCGGAATGTTCCTCTCCTCTCTCGACCAGACGATCGTCGGAACGTCGATGCGCACCATCGCCGACGACCTCAAGGGCCTCGACGCCCAGGCCTGGGTGACCACGGCCTACCTGATCACCTCGACCATTGCGACGCCGATCTACGGCAAGCTCAGCGACATCTTCGGCCGTCGACCGCTGTTCATCATCGCGATCGTCATCTTCCTTCTCGGCTCCGTCGCGGCCGGCTTCGCGACCTCGATGTACCAGCTGGCCGGTTTCCGTGCCCTGCAGGGACTCGGGGCCGGTGGACTCATGGCGCTGCCTCTCGCGATCATGGGCGACATCCTCGCTCCCCGCGAGCGCGCAAAGTACCAGGGCTACTTCCTGGCGGTGTTCGGCGTCTCGAGCGTCATCGGCCCGCTGGTCGGCGGTCTGCTCAGCGGCACCGACTTCATCCTCGGAATCACCGGATGGCGCTGGGTCTTCCTGATCAACATCCCGATCGGCGTCGCTGCGCTCGCTATCGTGCTGCGGTTCCTGCACATCCCCCACACCCGCCACTCGGTGCGCATCGACTGGTGGGGAGCAGCGACCGTCGTGCTCGCCCTCGTTCCGCTGCTTCTCGTCGCGGAGCAGGGACGTGAGTGGGGCTGGGGTTCGCCCGGTGCGCTCGCCTGCTACATCGTCGGTGGACTCGGCGTTGTCGCCTTCATCATCAGCGAGAAGCTCATGGGCGATGACGCGCTCATTCCGCTCAAGCTGTTCAAGAACGCCACCTTCCGCATGGCCACGATCCTCGGCGTTCTCGTCGGCTTCGGCATGTTCGGCGCGATGATGACGATTCCGCTGTACCTGCAGCTCGTCAACGGCGCGACGCCGACCGAGAGCGGATTCCTCATGCTGCCGATGATCCTCGGCCTCATGATCTCGTCGATCGTCAGTGGGCAGATCATCGCCCGCACCGGCATCTACAAGTGGTTCCCGCGCGTCGGCACCGCGATGATGGCCATCGGGTTCTTCTGGTTCACCTTCGCGACCGCCGACAAGCCGGTCTGGTTCATGATGATCGGCATGTTCTTCGTCGGGCTTGGCCTCGGCCAGCTGATGCAGACACTGACCATCGCCAGCCAGAACTCGGTCGGACCCCGCGATATCGGTGTTGCGACGAGCTCGTCGACCTTCTTCCGCCAGATCGGTGGAACGCTGGGCGTCGCAATCCTGTTCTCGGTGCTGTACACGCGGATCCCCCTCGCGATTGCGGCCGCCTTCGAGAACAAGACGAACCTCGCGAACCTGGCGGCAGCGGCATCCGATCCTGATGTTGCCTCTGACCCGGCGAACAAGGGCATTCTGAGCCTGCTGCAGACCGCGCAGGGTGGCGACACCTCGGCGGTCAGCGACTCGCTCAACGGCGACAGCTCGTTCCTCAACGGGGCGGACCCGCGCCTCTCCGCGCCGTTCCTGCAGGGCTTCAACGACGCTGCCGTGTCGATCTTCTGGGTCGCGCTCGGGGTCGTGCTCGTCGCCTTCGTGCTCAGCTGGTTCCTCAAGACGAGCCCGCTGCGCGCAAAGTCTGCGCTACAGGAGAACGCCGACAACGAGGCTGCGCTCGAGGCTCAGGCCGCGGCCGATCTCACCGGTGCACTCATCGAGCCGGGCGGCGCCGCTGCAGAGACGACCGAGAAGGCCCCTCGCGGCAAGAATTCCTGATCCAGTTTTATAACGCTTTTTCGCCCCGTCTTCCCCGGTTTCACTGGGGTCGGCGGGGCGAATTGCGTTGCATCGTGACCTTTGAGCGTGAGAGCGCTCCCACGAGTGCTTGACAGCGTTTCTTCGCCGCGCCTATTCTGAACCCGATTACGTGAGAGCGCTCTCACGACTGTTGTGGGAGCGCTCCTATGGATCTCCCTCATCCACGCACACAAAGGAGTGACCGTGAGAAATTCACGACGCACGACCGCTGTCGCCGTTGCCGGCGCAGCTGTATTCGCACTCGTTGCAACCGGATGCCAGTCAACCGACGCAGGCACCGGAAGCACCGACTGGGAAAACGAGAAGATTACCCTCACCGTTGCCACGTTCAACACCTTCGGTTACACCGACGAGCTGCTTGATGGCTTCACGAAGCTTCACCCGAACGTGACGGTCGAGCAGACCGTCGCAGCGACGTCGAACGACGCTCGCACCAACTACTTCACCAAGCTCGGCGCCGGCTCCGGCCTCGCCGACGTTGAGGCCGTTGAGATCGACTGGTTCGCCGAGCTCATGCAGTACTCCGACAAGCTGACCGACCTCTCGTCGGACAACGTCAAGGACCGCTGGGTTCAGTGGAAGACCGACGCAGCCACCGACGCTGACGGCCGCCTCATCGCCTACGGCACGGACATCGGCCCGGAGGCAATCTGCTACCGCTCCGACCTGTTCGCCGCCGCCGGCCTGCCGACGGACCGCGAAGAGGTTGCAACGCTCCTCGAGGGCGACTGGGACCACTACTTCGAGGTTGGCCAGGAGTTCGTCGCGAACAGCGACGCCGCATGGTTCGACTCCGCGGGAGCCACCTACCAGGGCCAGGTCAACCAGATCAAGAACGCCTACGAGAAGAACGATGGCACCGTCATCGCGACCGAGAACCCTGAGATCGAGGAGCTCTACAACTCCACGCTCGACGCGAGTGCCGACCTGTCGGCTCACCTCGGCCAGTGGAGCGACGACTGGGCTGCTGGCATGGCCAACGGCGCATTCGCCACGATGCTCTGCCCCGGCTGGATGCTCGGCGTCATCTCGGGCAACTCGCCCGACGTCACCACCTGGGACGTTGCTAACGTCTTCCCCGGCGGCGGCGGAAACTGGGGCGGCTCGTACCTGACCGTTCCTGCTCAGGGTGCTCACACCGAGGCTGCCAAGGCTCTCGCTGACTACCTGACCACGCCCGAGTCGCAGCTGAAGGCCTTCGTTGAGGCTGGAACCTTCCCGAGCCAGGTTGCCGCCTACGGCACCCCGGAGCTGGAGGAGTACACCAACGAGTTCTTCAACAACGCTCCGGTCGGAACGATCTTCACGGATCGCGCCAACGCGGTTGACGTCGCGCCCTTCAAGGCCGCGAAGTACTTCCCGATCAACGACGCCATGATGAACGCGCTCAGCCGCGTTGACGTGGACGGCACCGACGACGCGTCCACCTCGTGGGACAAGTTCGTCGCTGACGTCGAGGCGCTCGGCTAACCAGCATCACCCTGTGAAAGGGCCGGGTCGCGCGGCTACACCCCCGCGGCCCGGCTCTTTCACTGCCATCGCACGACCTTCCACCCCCGCATCTCCCGAGGATCCTCATGACAACCCAGACCGTCGCCGACGAGCGAGCGGTACGCCTCGTCGCATTCCGGCACACGATCAGCCGCTGGGACGTCAAGGTATCGCCCTACCTCTACATCTCGCCCTTCTTCATCCTCTTCGCCATCACCGGCCTCTTTCCCCTCCTGTACACGGGCTATGTCTCGATGCACGAGTGGAGCCTCATCGGTGGCGAGGGTGACTTCGTTGGCTTCGACAACTTCGCCTTCGTGCTCGGCCAGGAGAAGTTCTGGGTGAGCCTCCGCAACACCTTCAGCATCTTCCTGTTCTCGTCATTGCCTCAGGTGCTTATCGCGCTGGTCATCGCGGCGGTGCTCGACACCAACATTCGTGCCAAGACCTTCTGGCGCATGGGTGTGCTGCTGCCCTACATCGTCACCCCGGTCGCCATCGCGATCATCTTCAGTGTCATGTTCGGTGACAAGTACGGCATCATCAACACCGTCCTCACCAACATCGGGCTGCCGGCTGTCGGATGGCACTCGGAGGTCATCCCGAGCCACATCGCGATCGCCACCATGGTCAACTTCCGCTGGACCGGCTACCAGGCCCTCATCTTCCTCGCCGCGATGCAGGCGATTCCGCGCGATTACTACGAGGCCGCGATGATCGACGGCGCAAGTCGCGCACGTCGCTTCTTCTCGATCACCATCCCGCAGCTGCGACCGACCATCATCTTCGTCGTCGTCACCTCCACCATCGGTGGACTGCAGATCTTCGACGAGCCCCGCCTGTATGACCAGTACGGCACCGGTGGCTCCGACGGCCAGTGGCGCACGCTGACGATGTACATCTACAACCTCGGCTGGGGTGAGCTGAACTTCGGTCGGGCGTCCGCCGTCGCCTGGCTGCTGTTCATCATCATCATCATCTTCGGAGCAATCAACCTGGCGATCACGCAGAGGATCTCCAGCGCCGGAAGCAAGGTAAAGAAATGACCACCCTCACCAAGGAAGCGGCCGCAGAGTCGCTCGCGAACGGTCGCGCCCCGAAGACCAAGACCCGCGGCCAGCTGGTCAACAAGCCCGGCTGGCTCGGCTACGGGTTCCTCGGACTCGTCATGGTCGCCGCGATCTACCCGATCTACTGGGCCTTCATGATCGGCTCGGGTGACCAGACAACGATCACCAAGCGTCAGGTTCTCGCCCTTCCGGGCCCGAACTTCCTCGACAACGCGCTCTCGGTTATCTCGAACCCGACGGTCAACTTCTGGGTCGCCATCACCAACAGCCTCATCGTCTCGACGATCGTCTCGGTCAGCGTCGTGTTCTTCTCGACCCTCGCCGGCTACGCCTTCTCGAAGCTGCGCTTCAAGGGCAAGGGTGGACTGTTCTACTTCGTGATCGCGACGCTCGCCGTGCCGACCCAGTTGGCCGTCGTCCCGCTGTTCATCGTCATGGTCAACCTCAAGCTCACCGGCACGCTCGCCGCGGTGATCCTGCCCGCGCTGGTGTCAGCCTTCGGCGTCTACTGGATGACGCAGTACCTCGAGCAGGCCCTGCCCTACGAGCTCATCGAGGCTGCACGCATCGACGGGGCGAGCATGTTCCGCACCTTCTGGAGCGTTGCTCTTCCCTCGGCCCGACCGGCGGCCGCGATGCTGGCGCTCTTCATCTTCATCCAGACCTGGACGAACTTCTTCTGGCCCTTCATCGTTCTCGACAAGGACAGCCAGACCCTCCCCGTTGCACTCTCTGTGCTCTCGAACAACTACTTCGATGACTACTCGCTTATTCTTGCGGGTGCCGTCGTGTCGATCCTTCCGCTGCTGCTGCTCTTCATTGTTGCCGGCCGTCAGCTCGTAAAGGGAATCATGGAAGGAGCAGTGAAGGGATGACCACGCTGTTCGATGCCTCGCAGCAGACCGCTGCGGGCAGTGCCCCCCGTTCATTCCCGCAGGACTTCCTGTTCGGCGTTGCCACCGCGGCCTACCAGATCGAGGGCGCCGCCCACGAGGATGGTCGCAAGGACTCCATCTGGGACGCCTTCGCGCGCGTGCCCGGTGCGGTCGTCGACGGCCACAACGGCGATGTCGCCTGCGATCACTACCACCGCTACGCAGACGACGTCGAGCTCATGTCGAGCCTCGGCCTGCAGACCTACCGCTTCTCGACCTCCTGGTCGCGTGTGCGACCCGACGGCGGCCCGGTCAATCAGAAGGGCCTCGACTTCTACTCGCGACTCGTCGACTCGCTGCTCGAGAAGAACATCAAGCCGTGGCTGACGCTCTACCACTGGGACCTTCCGCAGGCGCTGGAGGAGAAGGGTGGATGGGTCAACCGCGACACCTCCTACCTCTTCGCCGAATACGCCATGGACATGCACTCCGCGCTCGGCGACCGCGTCGACGCCTGGACCACGCTCAACGAGCCCTGGTGCTCGTCGTTCCTCAGCTACATCGGCGGGGAGCACGCGCCCGGCATTCAGGAGCCGGAGAAGGGCCTCGCCGCCGGGCACCACCTGCTGCTCGCCCACGGGCTCGCCATTCAGGAGCTGCGCAAGGCCGACCCCGCACTGCAGCTCGGCATCACCCTCAACCTAACCGTGCCCGACCCGGTTGACCCCACGAACCCGGCGGATGTCGACGCAGCCCGCAAGGTCGATGGCCAGTTCAACCGGTTCTTCCTCGATCCCATCTTCCGTGGCGCGTACCCGGACGACCTACGGGCCGACCTTGCGCACCTCAACTGGGAGCACAACATCCACGAGGGCGACCTCGAGATCATCTCCACGCCGATCGACGCTCTCGGCGTGAACTACTACCACGGTGAGGCACTCAGCGCGACGCCGCCGGCGGATGCCGAGATGACCACGATGGCCCCGTCGGAGCGCCCCAAGCGCTCCCCCTTTCCCGCGACCGAGGGTGTCTACTGGCACATGCGCGGCCTCCCCGTCACCGCGATGGACTGGGAGGTGCAGCCCGAGGGCCTCACCCGCCTGTTGCGCCGCGTGAAAGACGAGTACACCGGAACCGCGATCAAGCTCTACGTGACCGAGAACGGTGCCGCATACAACGACGTCGTCGAGAGCGACGGCTCGATCAACGACGTCGACCGCGCAGAGTTTCTTCGTCTGCACCTCGACGCGATCCTCGATGCCATCGACGACGGTGTCGAGGTCTCCGGCTACTTCTACTGGTCGCTCATGGACAACTACGAGTGGGCGTGGGGGTATCACAAGCGATTCGGCATCGTTCGGGTTGACTATGACACGCAGCTGCGCACTCCGAAGCTGAGCGCGCACGAGTACAAGCGCATCATCGCCGACCGGGCTTTGTAGACTTCTACAATCTCGGCTGAAAGGCACCCATGACCACCGAACAGCACACTCGGCGGCTTCCGCCGACGCTCGAGGAGGTCGCCGCAACCGCGGGGGTTTCGCGCTCGACAGTGTCGCGGGTCGTCAATGGCTCAACCCAGGTGAGTCCCGAAGTGCTCGCCAGCGTCACGGCAGCTATCGAGCAGCTGAATTACGTGCCCAACCGCGCGGCCCGATCGCTCGCCAACCGGCAGACCATGGCCATCGCCCTCGTCGTGCCCGAAGAGACCACGCGTTTCTTCGGCGACCCGTACTTCGCCGCCGTCGTGCACGGCATCGCGCACGCGATCGAGTCGTCTGACTACGTTCTCAACCTGCAGCTGGCCAGCCCGTTCGTGGCATCAAACAAGATGACGAAGTACCTGCTCGGCGGCAACGTCGACGGCGCGATCGTCATCTCCCACCATTCGG
>Ga0247732_10000975_pt1 | contig 11997 bp, 21 predicted proteins | sample UWRJL163409C2_FD_180940 | JGI IMG/M metagenome (GOLD analysis project Ga0247732, IMG submission 180940) | Plant litter microbial communities from Arlington Agricultural Research Station in Wisconsin, United States - UWRJ-L163-409C-2 | ecosystem: Environmental > Terrestrial > Plant litter >...
GGATTTATTTTTTCTCGAACTCCGGTTTACGCACTTCGAAAGGATCCGTCTCGTGTTCGAAAAAGTTGAAGAAGCTGCCAGGGTCGGTAGGATCGCCCTCCTCGTCAACTTCACGGGGGTACAACTTGGTCAGGGCCTTGCTGGGGTCCTTCCAGTTGATCTTGGTCGCCTGCGGAACGGTCAGCCCGGATATCGATGCCTCGGCTATGAAAGTCACTTACGGAGGGTGCAACATCTCGCTCCCACGAGAACTCAAGCATCGTGTCCGTGATGCCATTCTCATCGGCCTTGTCGTTGGCCGCTGTGGGGGGAGGAACATACTTGTAGGTCTTGGTGAGAACGCTGTCCGAGAAGAACTGGTTCTCCTTGAAATGCTGCAGTGCTTTTGAGCGGCCAGTCAAAGAGAACGAAACGAGTCGCGTACGAATTCGACAGAGTAGCAGCGGTGCTCCTGGGGATCGCGAGTGACCCAGATGTCTTCCAGGTAGCTCAGTGCAGTCTGATCCGCATTGTGCTGGATGAATGTAGGCAGCATCTGGTGGTTGAAGAGCGCCACGGGCCAGAAATTGGTGATGGCCTTGAGCACTGGACGACGCTTGGCATAGACTTCAGTGAGCTTTTTGATATTGTCGCGCTCTACAGATCCTGTGAGTCGGCTAGGCCGCGTGCAGGCTAGAGCACGCACCGATCGCAAGCTCGGCTCTCGCCTGGTACTTTGCTATTTCTTCGAGCTTTTTGGCATCCTCCTCGCCGAGCTCAGCGTCCTGGAGAGGATTCTTCTCGTCTTCTGCTCCTGGAGACGCGCGTTTGGTTCCTTTGGCCATTTTTACAGAGATCACAGCAAAAGCAAGAGATGTTTTCAAAACTGCTCACACGCTTCACCTGATCAATGTGAATAAGACAAAATTTTACCCACAATTCCAACTCCGCGAATAAAATCTAGTCTACACGCTTTTTACCAAGCTCAATCTCTTCCAAATGGCCCTTTTGCCGTGCGCCCGTGCTCATCCATGTGATCTTCTTTGTCCACCACGGAATCTCCTGAGCCGCGTTCAGCCCCTTGCCGTGGTTCCCAGACCGGAAGCCGGGTCCATTGTAGTACACAATGTCCGTCAATGGGTTCAGCTTTGGCCAAGAAACATACTCGATGCCGTGCACCACGATGAATGCAACAGAAAAGGCGAGCACAACGAACCACAGGAGGAAATAGTAGAGCAGCGAGTAGTCTTTACGGATGTTAGTCACGTCCGCATCATAAATATACCCCGCTCACCAGAACTCCGGGGAAGCGTCAGTCCAGCACAGATCATGAACAGCGAAAAGTAGGCTGTGGGCGGCATCTGCAAAAACTCAGCTCAAGAACAGCCAGACAGCACAGACAACTTACAGCGCGGACAATGAGCGGCCGAGCATCCGCAATCAAAAACTGGGAAGCAGCAGGACTCTTTCTTGGAATCCATGTGCCCGTAACCAAGTCGAACCCATCCTGGCGAGGTCCATCAAAGAAATTGTTGCGTAGGTACCGCAAGGTCGACTTGACGCCGTCTTCAAGTGCCCCCTTTCTCGTTCGCTGATTAGTCCTCGTGAAATCGGATTTCAAAGCACCAGAACCGCCATATGCATTGGCAATGGCGTCTGCATGGTCAGCCCACACTGCCAACTGTTAGCGAACAGCATTTGTATAAGTCGCAGCACTCACTCTCTCTAAAGTCCTTGCTAAACTCTTCAAAGTCGTCGACACCGTCAGTGGCTCCAAGAACACCAAGTTCTCTGAGTTGCTGATTCAACGTCCACTTGGCCAACGCAGCTTGGACGACGTTCGTACGATCCAGATTGTCCATGCAGTTGGTCCTCACGGTTCCGTTCTGAATTCGGACAGTTGCGTCCTGGTTGACTTGGAACCACCTAGGCGCAAATCAGGACAAAATGGTCGTATATGTCGGTACAAACTCACCCTTGACGATCAATGTCATCCTTGAGCAGGTCAATGAGCAAGCTGATTCGGTCCCAGCGCATATTGCGGCATTCATTGTGGAAGTCAAAGTACTGGTACTTGACACCAGGGAGATCGAGCTCGCGGACGTAGAGTTCGTATCCTTCCTTAACAGGCTGTTCATGACCCTTTTGATTCACCAAGTTGACGAGCACCTGGTCACCGTACTCGTTTTGTAGGTTGACCAAATGGGCTTTCATCGTATTTGCCTTAGGGATGAATTTAATAAAAGAGAACGAATGAATGACGTTACACCCACAGTGATCCCCAAGTCCATGATCTGCAAGTCGGGCTTGTACCTCAGCGTGTTGATTTCCGACCAATAGATGGGGACACTGCCACGAACTTGGACAAAGCTCATCTTTATCACGTAGTTGTCCTCGGTGATGCGAACAGAACCAGGAGCAGAAGGGGGCTCGAGGAGAAGGATTTGTTCGGTTTCGTTGAAGTTGGCAACATGGCCCTCGCTGTCGATTCCGCGTCGGAAGTATCTCGTTCCGGCGCGGAAGCGCGACCTGCGGCTGATGAGGGTCAACTGCATATGCCGTCCATGCAGGAACGTTTGCCGGGTATCAAATGCTGCAAGGCTCGGTTAGATCGCATTCAAAGAGCATTTGAGAGTGTCGTACTTCCATACATAATTGGCAGGATGAACGACCCATACTTGGACTGTTCAGCACAACGTGGAATCACGTAAGGTGATTGTACTTGCCTGGAGTGCCGGGTCGACTGCTGCTGTCTCGATAAGCTTGGATTGCAAAAACCTAGTTTATTAGCAATTATCGGAGTGCGCAAAGAAGGACCACACCTGTTCCAGAAGAACCTCTCGTCGAGCTTGGGGAAAGGTCAGCATTCAACCAAGCATGTGGAGTCGGAATACTTGCCACTTCCCACATGTATCTTCTTGCGTCTGCCTCTCGCGACGGCCATTGAACTTGGAGGCGGCGGGTGAGATCCCAGGTGTACGAAAAGAGAAAGTTGCCGCCTTCGAGATGCGAGCGGACGAGTGCCAGCAAATGGGCCTCGACGGGATGCGACGGAAGGTGGGCAGAGACAGCGCCGAGCGGAAGAATGTCGAATTCTGTGGCACGGTAGACATCGTGGCCCATGAAGCGGCCGACGAGGGTACGTCCGGTGAGAACGATTAAATATTCAGCTGGACGACTGCATGAGTGTTGACGTCGGAAGGAGAAGAGCTGGACGCACAGAGAGAAAGAGATATTGAGCCAAGAATGCCATAGAGTGTCTTTTCCGAGCGTGAAAAGCTGTGGGGTATCTTGAATCCGGGCGCTGGATAATTCTGTGAGCGTTGGCGGATGAAGCAGAGACGGACGGACGGTTGAGTGTGAATTGGCCGGTTTCACGGTGAACGACGAGCGAATGGGCCTCGCCCTCGGGGACAAAGATGTACGTGTCATTACGCTGAGAGAATCTACGGCGTTGTTAGCAGAATACTAGCAGTTTTAAAAGACTTACAGGGTATAACGTTGGTGGAGGGGCCGCATAGTGAACGAGTGACAAGACAAAGAGCCGCGTTTGGCTGAGTCTCAACTTGCAACTTGTTTTGATTACAACGTCCACGAATTATGAAGCTCACGCCAGAGCTCCTCGCCCAAGCCCAGTCGCACACAAATGCGATAAAAGAGCGTCAGCTCGACCTTCGAGGTTAGCAGCGTCGCAGTCTCTAGGATCGCTTATACACCTGCAACAGGCTACAAAATCCCCGCGATTGAAAATCTGGGCGTAACACGAGTCCGTGCACACTCTCCTCGTCGTTCACAATGCTCATTCTTGTTTTCAGGACCAACACGACGCCATAGACTTTACAGACAACTCTATCATCACCTTGGGCAATCTTCCACTACTCAAACGCCTCCAGACGTTGCTCCTGGCGAACAACCGGATACAAAATGTGTCTTCCTCGATCCATCTCTCCGTGCCGAACCTGCGCACTCTCGTTCTCACCAACAACAACATCCACGAACTCGGAGACCTCGAGCCTCTCAAGGACATCAGGCATCTCCAGTACCTCTCTCTCGTCGGGAATCCAGTCACAGAGCGAAAATGGTACCGCGAATGGCTAGCGTGGAGGTTTCCTTCGCTCAGAGTGCTCGATTACCAGAGAATTAGGGACAAGGTGCGCTCAGCTGCCTTTTTTTATCGCGTCGTGTTGAATTCAAGCCCGTATTCTAGGAGCGTGCCGCAGGAAAGGCTTTGTTCCTCACACCAGAGGGTCTCCCCACCGCTCTTGCAACGACTATCTCTTCCACAGTCACCACTCACGCGCCAAAGGTTACGTTGACCATCGACGAACCCAAGGGCGCACCGACGGGCCAGGCAGGTCGTCTCATGTCAAAGGAGGACCAAGAACGCGTCAAGGCTGCAATTGCCAAAGCAACGTCGATAGAAGAAGTCCGGCGGCTGGAGCGAAGCCTGCGCGATGGTTATCTACCCGACATCGACTCTGTAGGGGCCTAAACCTATTCTCGGGGACTACTTCGCGACTCTACTGGGTCCATGACCGGGACACAATGCCAAAATCTAGTCCACATGCTTTAATATCCTCCAACACCGGCAGTTCCAAGCCAGAGCCCGTGGAATGCGAGGGAGATAATTGCGCCGAGATTAGCAAGGGAACTAATTCCATGTAAAATGCCAAACTGTCTGTTCAATGCCTTCATCTCTGATGAAACCTGCAGCGACCGTTGTAAGACAAAATCCTTGAACCAGCGATTTCCTTACCTCTGGGTCAGTGTAGAGTTTCCCCTCGTCCTTCTCTTGCTTCTTGCGCTGGAACATCACGCTTTGCAAGTGATTTGAGTTATATCCGTCTGAACCGATGGCAGATAGTGAACACACCTGCTTGTCATAGGACCTATTACAAAGTAGTTAAAACCCTGGCTTAGCAGTACAGATGCGAGTGCGTAGGCTTGCGCGACATCCGCCACCTTGGGCTGCCGGATGTGCGTCAATACGTCTGGGTGCTTGAATACCCAGACGCTTAACAATGCTGCGGAGATGGCCATTGACTGCACAAAGTAGATTGGAAAAGTCTTGTGTTGGAGTGTACCAAATTGATGACGGGCTGTGGGACTCATAAACAACCGCTGTTCCATTCATCAACGTTACAACTTACGCAGCGTCTTGAGGGCAATGATTCCTACTCAATGATCAGTCAAAATGAAAGGCTCAAGAAACCACCCGACCTCCAAAAAAGCTAATCCAGACCGCTGCACAACATTGCATTCAGATGACAAGGTTAGACCATGGAGCAACCACCTACACATCCCAAACAGCCAGGAATACCCAAGGATATACAGGCCGTCGGTAGAAATCAAGTCTTTCAGTAAAGCGTAATCGAGCTCTTGGACCTTGGCCATGGTGGAGAGTGACAAAGGTTGATTGGCGGCGTCAGGCTAGCCCACTCTTCTCAATATCGCAGTCACGGGTGCCTGTCAAAGGCGCCACTGACTCCAATGCAGAAGACGACCGGACACGATTCCCGAGCTTATGGTATATATCTTCATGCACACAGATGTAATGGACGTTCATCCAAAGGAAATGCTCTAAATGTATCCTTATGACCTTCTACGCATAGATAACTATCCAATGACGAGTTTGCTATCACCATCGCTGAATTCGTATTGAGGGATCTCCAGGTTGAGCTGAGGGAAACGATGAGTATGGCCAGCCAGTCTGAAATTCGCCTAACTTACAGGTGCAGGTCCTTTTCGGGCACGACCGGCTGGAGAAGAGTTAGCACACAAGCGAGGAACTGCAAAACAGACGCACAAATGTCGTAGTGCGAACCGTGGCATGGGCAGAACCTAATCAAACATTTCAATAACAAAATCAACGATGTAAGAACAGCAGCGTACCATCCTCCATAGTCACCAGCCTCGCCAATCGGGACACAACCAAGATGAGTGCAAACACCAAGCATGACGAGCCACTCGGGCTTCTTCACGCGGTCTTCGTCGGCTTGAGGGTCCCTGAAGGCCTTCCAGTCGGTAGTGCGTGCCTCCTGAATCTCATCGGCAGTCCTGTGCCTAATGAACACAGGCTTGCCGCGCCATTTGATGATGACATTCTTGCCCTCTGGGATGGCACCGAGCTCAACTTCGACTTTTGCCAGGGCGAGAACGTCGGCAGAGGCGGCCATGCTCTGGAGGAACTCGGAAACGGTGGACTTGGCGGCGGACGCAGAGACGATACCGAGCGAGCCAACCATAAAGTAGGACATGGCGCGGGAGCTCTCGGGATTCGACTTGTATGCGCCCCAGTTAGGAACGTCCGATGCTGCGTCCTTGCGGGCGACCGAAGTCGAGATGAACCTCTGTTGCTTCAAAGTGGGTGCGACTGCCAAACATTCAGTTTCCTGACGCCCGCAAAGCCTAAAATTGCTCACCAGTGGTACTGGTCTTCGAAACAAGACCTGCAGAACTCTGAGAGATACCGCCAGCCCACCTGGGGACGGCGTCCGAGCGGGGGCCAGTGGATGGGCCGTGGTGGTGACCGTGTGCGTCGTGGGGCGCGGTGGCGGCGAGGTTGAGGCGAGGAGCGAAGGGAACGCCGCTGGGGAGCGCACGGACGGAAGGAGCGAGCGTGGCCGCCTTCTGGACGGCTTTGAACGAGGCCATTGGTTTTCAAGGTCAAGTCTGCGCGAAAGTCACAAAATAGAATCCAACCGGACGTTGCCGGCGCTCTCCGTTCCGTCCCGCTAGCCAATCACATCACATGTATTCTCGACTACAGACATTTGCGCACACGCTCGACAGAAACCTTGGGTGCTACTTTCTTGCCCTTTAATTCGGCAAAGCGTCTTACTTGCTCAGGATAGTCGGTAATGATACCGTCGACGCCCCATTCTATCAACTGTTCTACAACGTTAAGGTGGTTTACAGTCCAGGGCGTCACAAGCAACCCCAGGTTATGTGCAGTAGAGATCATCTCCTTGGTGGTAAACGGCACATAACCTTGACCAGTGGGATCTTCAGCCTGGGAGGAAGTCGACACAGCAATGCTAGACAGGACGTCAGCCTTGATTGCTTTGCAGCATGAGCAATCTTGGCACCAGGCGAATCACCAGGCTGCAAGGCAAGGTCAATGCCTCCAAGCCAGGGCGACGTGCTGTTCCCGGGTCCGTACATCGTTTGACTGGAAAGACAGTTTCAATACACGTTCAAACCAATTGACAACACTTACTCGACGATCAGTGCTGAAGTGGGCACCTTGGGGTCAATTTTCTGGCCCAAAGATAAGCTTCGTAACCAGTGATGGAGGCCTGCTTACCTTCATATGAATGAGCGCTCGCCAGTCAAAGCTTTGGTACTAGAAAGTGTAAGCCAAGTCACCGCATTAGCTCTGCACATACCAAGATATTTGACAAAGGATAGCCACTCTTCTTGAAAACCTGATACTGTTTCTGGACTAGAGATTCGACTTGCGCAGCGTTGGTGTTTAATGCAATGATTTTGGCCTCGACATTAAACCTCAGATTCCGTTCCGGATCCACACATCGGGCAAACGAAAACAACTCGTCCAGAGTCGTGATACTCGTCCCAGGATAAGTCAAGGCGAGTGCTAAATACCAAGTATTTCATTTAAGAAGAAAAAACGAACAACAGAGACTCACGAAAACCTGACAAACGCTTCGACCCACAATCCAAGGTTTTGATCTGCTTCAGTGTCAGATTGGCAATAGCCTTCCCGACATAAGGGAATTCGGGATCATTTGGCGTCTCCGAATGAGTCGTTAGTCTTGCGATATATGCGCATCTCGCGGGTGAATGGCGTACTCACAGCAGGACAGGTGTCTTGACAGTTGACTGAGTTGATGACATCGTCATGCCATATAATTACAACGCCATCCTGGCCAGGTGTCAGCAATGCATGAAATCAATGTGGGTCGGCTCACCTTGGTGATGACATTGTCCAATTCCAGAGTTGTTACTCCGTCCATCATTCCCCTACATAATAACTCGGAGTCAGTACGCTGCAAGATATGCCAATTCAAACACTCACCAAGAAAAAGCTGGGATTGTGCTCTCAACAGCTTCACCTCGTGTGCCACGATGGCCCTAATCAAAATGGTGATGATGAGCATTTCAATGTCGCCATTACTGCTAATGCGACCCACCTGCACGTCAAAATAGTTGACCTTTGTTCCGTGGGCTGGGACACGACCCGCATGGATGGAATAAAGCAGCTGAGCGGCCAAACCAAAGGAAAGGAGAGAGAAAGGCATTCCTTAGTTCTGGGGATATAGGAAGAACCGATATTTCGCGTGCTGGCGCATCCTCATAAATACCCAGACATGACATAAAGGGCGACCTGGGACGGCGCTGTAGAACGCGTTTCATCTCGGCCTGACTGTGCGTGATGCGTAATTCCCTAGATGCAAGCCATCCCTGAAATATTGTGTACGCTGTATAGAGGCAAGTTTTCAGACCTCTCTCGCAAAATGATGGATGTGAGTACTTACTAGTCCGGGAACATGAACACATACTGCTGCATTCAAAGTTCAACTATGCGATTCCTAGATTCGCCTCAACTTCGTCGACAAACCCTTTGTCCAGTCAGTGTGAAGAATGTCAGTCATTTAACCCGATTCCTCAAGGTGTCCTTCCCTGCTGAGAGCATCTCCGACTTGAGAGCGTAGTTCGGACGACATTTGGGAACAAGATGATGCATTGTGCCAGAGCCAGTAGACGCGCCGTTGAATACTATGTAGGTCTTCCGCACCTGATCATGAGCGCCAATGTAGGTTGTTGATAAGCCGATGCTTAGAAAACGAATAAATGTAGTCCATAACCTGCAAAGCCTATTAATAACCTTATTTCTGACCCTCCAGTTACCCACTAACCCCGTTGAGGGATTCAATGTCATGACTTTGAGCTGGAATTTGTTGTGGAACCGCTGTCGTTATCTTTTTTGACGTCGGAAGGAGCTCCTTGAACGTTTGCTAAGCCAAGATTCTTCCACTCGTCGCGTTCCATCAACCCTCTGGAAGGAGCCAACTGTCAGAGAATCCAACAAAAGATTCAGAATGCGCACTTGTTCATCCGGCAGTCGAGGTACTCCTTGCTCAGCAGTCTACACGGTGTAGACGCGCTGTCGCTTTGCTTCAGACAGGCCATGTATTCCTTCATCTTCTCTTTGCATTCACCTGGACCCGCTGTTCACCGGGAGCGTCTTCAAAGACAGCATTGCGTACCATAGTGGTCCAAAGGAAAGGAGCCGCGATCTGGCGCCGTGGTTTTGAAACCAACGCTGATTGAAGGTGGGCGACCAAAGGACATTGGTGGAACAAGTCAAGCGGGAACGTGAGAAAACCAGTTTGTTCCGTTTGCAAGTCAAGACCCTAATTAGAAAACAAAATCTATGATACAACAAGTGCAACAAACGACCAGCATCGACAAGGTTTGTAAACAACGAGTCTACTTCTTGCTCGTCGATTTTGCCTTCGCTTTGCCCTTGGACTTGGGATCGTATTCCTCGTCATCGGTCTCGGATTCCGAATCTTCTTCGTCGTCCTGCGATGTGCCAGAAGGTCCCGCCACGGCAGGTCCTGGCACGGTCCCCGAGTCCGTAATGACCTGGCCAGTCGCCAACGCTGCTGCCTGGCTCAGGGCAAGCTGGTGATTAAAGTTGTTGGCTGCAAATCGCGTGCCTTTGAGCATCACGATTTCCTTCAGCCAGCCATTTTCTCGCCTGAGGTCCGCGACCTCTCGCTCCAGTTCTTCTGCCCGGCCAGTCAATTCTGACACTGATCGCTCAAGAGTAACCGTCTTGTTCTTTTTCTTGACGCGGAATCTGGCTAGTCATGACTAAATCACTGTTTCTCTGGTGTGTATGTAAGTGACGTACCAGAAGCTGCTGTGTTCCTCCGCCGCTTCTCCTCTGCAATGGCCTGCCTTTCCGCCTCGGTCATTTCTACTTCTGGCGATGCCGAGGCTCCTCTGCCACTACTGCTACCGCTCCGACCTGCCGATGTTGACGGCCCAGCTTGGACCTCTGAACTACTCGCTATTGGATGTATGGTGCCAAAGCTCGAGGTCGAGAGGGATGGGTCGTGCTGGATCGTCTGTATGTTTGACGGCTGGCCAAAGTGCGGTCCATGGACTGGGACTGGAGGTTGGGCGTGTGTGAAGGTGTGCCAAGGAAAATCAAGAGAGGACAGGGGCGGCAGTTGTGGCGCTGGATTGTGGTGGTGGTACAGCGCCTCGAAGAACTGGCTTTGGCTTTGTGTCATGCCAAACTGTCCTGGGGGCACCATCGACGGATATCCTGGTGGGAAGCCTGCAGAGCCAGAGGCTGAGAGCTGTGCAAGCAAGGCTGCGTCCTGAGGGTCTGTCGGCACAAACGGTCAACCCTCTGCCAGTTACTGTCATGGATTGTATACGAACCTATTCCCGAAGACATTGGCGTCCGCCGTTCCTGAGTGCCATTGCCTGATTCAGAGGTCGAGCGAGGGTGCTGAGAGTTTCCGAGGTTATTCGATTGATCCATGTCGAATGCAAAGTCGAGTTTTTCCCAATGCTTTAATTCACGGGTGGCAGAAGGATTTGAGAAGGAAGAGAGATCATCAATTGCCTCGCTTTTGAGCACAACCATAGCCTTGAGGTGGGGCTTGACGAGAATACAGAGTGTGATGAAGACATTCCTGGATTGTCGCAGGCGTAAGCCAGCGGCCTTAATTCGCAATCGAGACCCAAGATGGCGACAATTCGAGCGACGAACACGCAACGGCCATTTCAATCACATCGCACATCTTCGGTGGCTCACGTTCTGTACAGTCAGAAATAAGTCGATTACAATGCCTTTTCCTTGGTTCATTCGACACATTTGCGTCTGCTCGACATTAAAGGTCGGTGCAGGGTCCATCACTGTCGCAGGCGAGCACGCAAGCCGCTACCCACCGCTTCTGCGGTCCAAGCGAGCTCTTCAAACACTTTAGCCTCGTAAATAACGCAGATTCCGCCCCGCATCCGGACCCTGTCATTATGTAGTGCGGCCAAGGACATGAATTCCGAATACTGGTCGCTTAGTCAGCAATTACGCGTCTAATCAGCCCGTCCCCTGATCTTCTTGCACAACCACTGCTATCATGGTAAGCGCGCGTCATGAATCTCGAATCGCGCCTAATGGCACCAGATCATCAGGATTCGGTCAAAGGACGGCAACTTTCGCTTTGATTTCAAGCCAGAAGATGACGTTTCACAGCTCGTGAACAAGGTGTGCATGTTCTCCTCGGTGCTCGTTGTCGACGGGGCTGACCAAGGGAGCAGATTTTAGAGACCTCTCCAGAGGCTGATCCAGCTACAATTACCATCTCTAATCAGCCGCGAGGGAATGAGGTCAAACTGAATACGCTCAAGGGAAGGACTATAAGCAATCTTGGTCTTCGGTGCGTGCCACGGAGCGGTCCTAGGTGAAACTCACAAACAACAGGCATGGTGACATGATCTTTGTGCTTTACCAGCCAAAAGGCGCGGAAGAGAAACCAACTGTTCTGACCCCGGCTGCTACTGGCAAGGAAGTCGCAAAGCGTCCATGGGAGGCGGTCAGAGAGGACCCCATCGACACTTACTGGAGGTCACAGTCAGGAAAAATTCCTCGTCAACGTGATTCCCGGTTTTGCAAGCATGCGATGAACGGCATGTGCGACTATTGCATGCCTCTCGAGCCGTACGATGCGGCCTACCACAAAGAGCACAGCGTCAAGCATCTCTCTTACCACGCCTATCTCAGGAAGATTACACCGAAGCCCACGCTCTCCGCAGCCTCTACTCTCCCGCCACTCAACCCTTTATCATACAAAGTCAAGATTCCTTGCCCAACAGAATCACATCCTTCCTGGCCAGCCGGTATCTGTACTGCATGTCAACCATCCACGATTACACTACAGTCGCAACCGTTCCGAATGGTTGATCACTTGGAAATTGCGTCGATGGAGACTGTGGACCGATTCCTTCAGGCGTGGAGAAAAACAGGTTTGCAAA
>Ga0247732_10000978_pt1 | contig 11979 bp, 17 predicted proteins | sample UWRJL163409C2_FD_180940 | JGI IMG/M metagenome (GOLD analysis project Ga0247732, IMG submission 180940) | Plant litter microbial communities from Arlington Agricultural Research Station in Wisconsin, United States - UWRJ-L163-409C-2 | ecosystem: Environmental > Terrestrial > Plant litter >...
CAACTGCAACTCAAGATTATATGGATTGGGATACATTTGACGAGGTGGCTGGCAGCGCTTCTCAACGTGTGCCAAAGCCCCCCGTGAAGACCGTGAACTCGACTGTGAGCTCAACAGCGGTTTCTTTTACACTGCCCGACGACGACGACGAGCCACCACCACCTGGCCCAGGTGGCATGATGATCCTTCCTCCTCCCGATTTCGATGATTTTGATGACATGTACTAAAGAGCAGCAGTAACTTATATAACGTTAATTAATCTATACCATATATTACATCTAGAAATCGAAAGCAAACCAAGAATACGACCGAAATTAATTGAAACATCCCGCTATATACTTAGGCAGGTGCCCAGAGAACGCAGCGACCGCTGGCATTACCACTCGCCGCACGTTCAACGATGCTGGGGTGGGAGCATGTGACAGCCTGGACTGCACTGATCCTATAAAACCATTTAGACCACAACCAGTGTAAAAGAGAAGAACAGCAAACCGTGAAGGATCGGCAAGTTGGGTGATGAGATCACCTTTGTATGAATATATATCCAGAGAGTGTCTCATGTTACCAATAGTAAAGTGAGGATAGGCATTGGGATTTGGATTCCACTGCGCTCTCAGGATAGTTAACCATTTCCCCTAACAAATTGTGATAAGAATTTTGAAGACTTCGTTCGCGTAGACTTACGGTTTGGCAATCATGTGAGATGCGGGCAAAGGGGGCGAATTCAGAGAAAGGCTTGTCCGACTTGAGATCCTTAGAGCCAACATTCCACACTAAGTGAAGCGCGTTTGAGTTGTCAGAGTGTAAAGGAGTAGCAGTGGACTCACGGCGAACAGCATTATCATAACTGGTGCTGACAATAGACCTTCCGCGAGGATCCCAGTAAGCCGAGCTAGCCGACTTGTCGTGCTTAAACTCTCCACGTAGAGTTGCTTTATGCTGGGTCTCTTCTGAGAATTCAGTGACCGTCGAAGAACTGAATTCAAGGGGTTCTGGAGGAGTCGAATCTTCAGCAGAGGCGATAGGTATAGATTTCAGTTGGCGGACATCCCAAACTCTAGAGGGAGTGTCAGAAAGGCATGGAGTGAAGCAGCAACACCATACTTGACGACTCGACTGTTACTTGCGGTGAGCAAGAAATTCGGGTCCGTTGGGTTGAGGCTTATGGCACCAATTTTATGGTCAGAGAGACCGTACCGCCTCTTTCTTGTCTTCTCTTCTCGCAGGTCCAGATGTGTGACGCCTCCATCGACGTCGGCTACCCACATCTGATTTCCTGTTGGTGGCAAGTCAATAGAGGAAATGAGCGCTCCTTTAGAGGCATAGATCTCCCGAGAGACGCCCGACACGAACGACAGGCTACGAATTGTGCAATCATAGGAGCTGGTATATACCTGGAGTAGTTTAGCACTAGTTTTGGTTATTATAATGTTGAACGCACGTTATGACTGTCAATTGGATCAACCTTGATGCAGGATATGGAAGATTTGGGAGTTGCTGGCCAGTGTAGCTGCATGCGCCAGTATTTACCTCCCTCGCGATTCTCCTCTGGTATATCATTCTCGTCGTCATCATCTGGAGTTGCCCGAGCATCCCATATGCCCAATTGGCCATGCTTGTCTGTTTTAGTTAGTAACACTTCCGGACTGAAGGAAAGATCACGTACCTCCGAAAAATAGTAAATCTTTGGTAGGCTCTGGATGATAGGCAGCGCAATAAATGCGGTTCTCCGTGACCTTGGCACGGGCAACGACCTTGAGCTCCTTGAGCTGCTTCCGGAGTGCCTCCACTTCTCTTGTATGCTTCTTCTCGTCATCGAACGCAATAGCATCAGGATCTTGAACGCGTCTCGGCTGTTTCTTCTGCTCAATTTCCTTCATTGTGTCTGTAAGTACTTGCATATCTTGCGGGTCATTATTTTCAATGAGGGAGATAAAGTTGAGCGTGTCGTGTCGAGGTCGCTTGGCTGCTCGTGCTTTTTCTTCTGCTTCCAGTTTCTCCTCTTCTAGTCGTATACGCTCCTTTTCTTCCGCTTCCTGCAGTTTGTTGGACATCAAATCAAGAATGAATGCACCGTGCCACAAACCTCGCGAGCCTGCTTCTCTTCCGGGGTCTCATCTAGCGGAATGTAGTGCTTAGACAACAAACGCCGAGATTGACGACGAGGCAGCACATCTTCGGTCATCTTTCGTTTTGTTCGTTGGGATGTCTGTACAGGCTTCGGATTGGATGGTTTGGGTGCACTCAGGCTTTGGACAGCTTGCCGAAGACCCAAATTTTCGAAGAGCTCGCGGTTCTTTGCGATATTAGCTTCACGGTCAATTTCACTGGATTTTTTATCAGCAACTAGGCCAACCAAGTCGTGTCAAACGTACTATTGAGACTTTGGAGGCATATTGTTGGCGGTGGATACGGAACAACTTGAAATGGGTTGGCGCGTCACGGAGCACAATCTGTCACGACACGTGCCGTGACAGAGCGTAAGCGTTACATAAAATGGGCCGTAGTAATAGGGGCCGTGCTCAGCACGACAGAGTAAACCTGCAGTAGACTACATGTAGCATCCCAAAAGAAGAGAAAAACTAAAAATATACAGCAAAATGTAGAGCATATTGAAAATTAAACATAATTCACTCTATGGTATCAACGAAACAACGGCAAGCACACCATTCAAGAAATGTCCAGGATGGCCGTTTCCAGTACACGGAACATCTCAGGATCTTTGGCTGTTTCGGACCAGCCTACCGTCTCCCTCCAGTTATGTTGATTAGCCTCTTTTTCTCCCGCATTTCCGAATTGACCCATTTCATCGTCTGAAACACCACGGAAAATGAGGAATAGCCGAGTGAAGACGCATGGTTCTGCAGTGACAGTGATGTCGACCGCAGCAGCAATTCTGCCAGGAGAGAGGAAGCGGTAGGCAATATTCTTGTGAGCAGAAAAGGCGGCAAGATTATTACTAAACGATGTAAATATTTCTCGAATGAAAGCGGAAGATCAACTCACTTGATGAATCCCGTCTTCGCATGAAGTGAGAGACCTAGTTGGTCCAGCACCAAGCCCAGATGCGGTATGAAGTCCCGGAATGTAAGGGCGAATGCATTTCTTGGATTCACAAACGCCACTGGATCAATCATCGCAGCCTCGGGACTAGGAAATATTAGATATGCGGGAGAAATTCTAGATCGAAACTTACATTGCTTCGTAGTAGAGCGCAGTTGAGACCACCTGGCTCTCAAAATGTTCCAGCGCTCCTCCTGGGTGTGCACGCAGGAAATACTTGACTTTGTGAGGTTCTAGTTCTTCTGGAGGCGGCCAGGCAACACCGAGCTTCCAGGCAGGCGAGAAGGTGAGGATTACGTCGCAGTAACTAGCCTTGTTGGTCAGGATGGACAAATTGAACTTGGCAACAGGAGGGCGGGATGCTCGGCCTAGTTTGCTGAGAAGACGTGCGTCGACGAGCATATCGGGGGAGATATCGTCTGTGGGGATCATCTTGGTTCCCGAAAAATCGAGCGAGTGATTGTCCCCTTCATGCACAATGTCCAATTTTCCCCAAAATGAACCCGCTACGACAGTCCCATCCTCCATTCGAGCCATGTCTAGTTCATCGGAATTGATCGTTACGTCCAAAGCAACGATTTGGCCAGGCTGGAGCTCTAGATTGAATGTACCAGGCATCTCCAGCACAGGAGGAGGTCTAGGGAACGATGAGATAGAAAAAGAGGGGTCTTGATAGAACGTACGGCGGTGGTCTGCGGGCTATCAGCATCTCGTTTCGAACAGACGATTAAACTTACGGAGGTTCGTCAATGGGCGGAGGAGCATCGCCCACGATCTCAACTCTCACTCCCTGAACATTCATGATCGCAATCTGGTACGAGTCCTCCCCGGTCAACTGGAGAACGTGTCAGAATAGTAAAGGTGTCAAAAAAGCAAGAGGTTACATAGATATACGGTCCTGACACCAGCCGCTGTTGGGGTTGAGACGATGCAACAACATTTGGGCAAAACTCACAGCAGCTTGAATTGAGGCATATTCGACCGGGATGCGTAGATTGATCATGACGTCCGGAGGCGGTTTGAGCCATTCGTGTGCTGCAGCGTGTAATTCCTGCCTCGATCGGTTAGCTGAAGATGTGGCATCCGCATATACTCACTGCGAAGGAGTTTGGGAGCTACGATAAGCGAGCGTTAGAACTCGATGTACCAGAAAAGAGGCATAAGCGCACAATGCGAAGAGTCTCGACCTCGCCAAAGGCGAGAGTGAGCAATCGGGGTCTAGCGACCGCCATCTGTTCTGGCTTCGGCGGCTCTTCCTTGGGCCTTGGCTTGAATTTATTCCAAAAGGCCTGAGCCGGAAGGCTGGCATTTGCAGGCCTGCTCAGAAGGGACAACATAGCGCAAGATGAGACGTACGGACACGGAAAAAGGACGAATCAAGCGTACGCGGGCGAATGAAGCATATATCAAGAAAGAGGAAGGCAATCTTGAGCGGTAGATGTTATCAGGACCGATGCAAGTGGCTCCGACTCCGCTGCTGTGTGAACCTAGCCACGACGAGAACACGAGGCCTGTATTTGTGACGGTTATCGATCAAGTCAGATTGAATAAAAGTGCGAAGCTGACGCTGATTCCGCCGATACTGGTGTTGGCCGCAAACAAAGGCTGGTCGTCGTTGTCTGCGCCAGTGAGGTAGAGGGTTGATTGCAAATTATGTAACATAATCACATCAATTGCCAGTTATTATTATTTCTTAACCTTCTAATGTTCCGTCTTGTGGTTCAGCGACGCACTTTTGTCTCGTCGGCCCTGCTTTCGCGTACATGGGGCAAGGGCACAGTCGTCCAGCTCAAGGAAGAGGCTCGTGCGCGTGGTCTGTCGGTGTGCGTACCAGTTGACCAGTCCGTTTTCTAGCTTACCCCGCGTTAGTTCCGGCACCAAGGTTGCATTGATTGCGCGACTTGAAGAATACGAGGCCGCTGCAGGCACTCGCCATTCCTCTTCCTCTTCTGCTAGGGCGACGGACGCGCCGGGAAACCCTCAGTCACCGCGTTTGGCCGAGCCGTTCTTTGCTGTGGACATTCCTCAAGGCATTGAGCCAAACCACGAACCCGAGGTCCAGATTGTGGGTGGCTGAACCTCAGGAAAAGAAGGCTGCTGACGTCTCGGATAGCCCTATGTTCCCGAATTCTGGGGGTCAGAGTCTGTCGCAGCTGGCGTAGAGCCCACAATGTCCTCACCGAAGCTGCTGGTCGTCGCGGGTGCAATCACACACCACGGCGGAGGCCCGTCACACAGTTTTTTGCCGGAAGAGCATACATTCGAGCCGCCCATTGCACCACCTCCAAAAGAAACCCCCAAGGCGTCCGCAGGCCTTTTGGCCGACATTGCCGACGATCTTGGGCTTTCCAAGGACTCCAAGGGGTCACTCTGGAAATGGCTTTCTTAGATTCCGTCATAGCTACATTATGTAATAGACTTGATTTCCTCCGTCCGTCACCTCGCAAAAGTTTGCCAAAATACGTTCCTTGGCTTTTACCACCAATCTCGTGCGCCGCACGTTCAGAAGCTCTGCATTTCAGTCTTCGAAGATGACGGAACAAGTTCAAGTGCCCGACGGCTTCAAACTTCATACCGAAAACACATCCAATATTTTGCTCTCGGCCAATGAAGCATTCTTGAATCCCGTCCAAGAGTTCAACAGGGACCTCAGCGTCGCTTGTATCAGGGTCTGGAGCGAAGAGACGAATCGTGTCAAGGAAGAACGGTGGCGGCGCTCACAAGAGCGCAAGGCAAATAGGCGCCAAAAGAAGAAAGGTACTGGCAGTCTCCTGTGATTGTTCCGTGTTATATGACACATATAGATAGCACCCCAGCGGACGAGACAACAACTCCACAAACCGACGCGCATGAACCCGTAGCTGTGAGCGCCATTTATTGACCTTGAATACGCTCTTATAGAATCAGTTCCAACCGCAACCGATCACCATTTTGGAAGCCTTGTCGGCGACAGGTCTGCGTTCGATCCGCTATGCGAAAGAGATTCCGCTCGTGCAGTATGTCTGGTCTTACTTAACAGTCGAGGGATTGATCCATTCCACAGAACCGTCATTGCGAATGATCTTGATCCTGCAGCCGTGGAAGCCATTCGAAGAAATGTGGCTGTAAACGACCTGGATTATATCAATTCATTGGGGGAGAAAGCGAGCAGAGTTAAGATCAACGAAGGCGATGCTTGGTAACAATCCGCCATACTCATCGTCATGTTCTGACGCCTTCCTCAGCGCGTTGATGTTCAATCATCGACAAGAAAAAGCCCGAGTCGACGTCGTCGACCTTGACCCTTATGGGACTGCAGCACCCTTTATTGACACTGCGGTTCAGGCCGTCAAAGACGAAGGACTTCTCTGTGTCACTTGCACTGATTTAGCCGTCCTCGCAACCACCAACTTTCCTGAGAAGTGGTAGGTTACGACCAAATGCTTATGCCTTGGCTCAAAGAACATTCAAGCTATTCAAACTACGGCGGTGTACCCGTAAAGGCAGAGTACTGCCACGAGAGCGTGAGTAACAACTGAGACATATTCATCTCTGCCTCCCAGGTCTAATTTGCATCTCAGGCTCTTCGACTGGTCCTGCATACCATTTCCACCTCTGCTTCGCGATACGGCCGCTTCGTTGAGCCTCTGCTCTCCCTTTCAATAGATTTCTACGTTCGCATATGGGTTCGCATCAAGACATCCCCCATAGAAGTCAAGAGGGCCCTGACGTGTGTATCATCAGTCCAGCTACTATCCATTACTAAACCTCATCCAGCAAAAACGCCACATACTACATATGCACCTCGTGCCAAGCTCATTACGAACAACCTTTGGGCAAACTAATTGAAAACAAACACGAAGCTTCCGGGACAGTCAACTATGTTCTCAAGACTCATTCAAATACCGTCCCCGAACGATGCAGAGAGTGTGAATCGTCCCTACATGCGAGTTTTCTCAGGCAGGTTTGGCACAAGCACTTACTATCTATGTAGGTCGCCGGCCCAATGTGGTCTGGTCCCCTTCACGATCCTCACTTCGTAGAGAAGGTGCTTGAACATGTCAACAACAACGCAAGCTCGTATGGAACAGCAGGACGAATGAAAGGGATGCTTACTATTGCAAAACAAGTGTGCCTCATCCCACCTTATCGTGACTGTTCTCATCAATTGTGCAGGAGCTCGCTACGCCGTTCTATTTCACCCCTAGCAAAGTTGCAAGCTTCTTTCACACTACAACACCATCTCTGGACGACGTCGCGTCGGTACTCCTTGACTGTTTAACTACTGGAACTGACCATACTCTTTTATAGATCCGCCCTACTGAATGCTGGAAATCGTGTTTCACGGTCGCATGCTTGTCCTGGTTCGCTCAAGACCGATGCGCCGCTACGGGAAGTTCACGACATCATCCGAACATGGATCAAGGATCACCCCGTACGAATGGAAAAGATTGGAGAAAAATCGCCTGCACGACGTTTGCTGTCCAAAGAACCGCTGTGCGCATTTTGAGAACGACTTTTGCAAGACAACTCACCCTTTTCCGCAGGAAATTGGCCGATTTCACTCCTCATCCCGATTCTGTCTCCGCGGCTGATCAGGTCAAGCTTGTCCGTTATCAAGATAACCCGGCCAACTGGGGACCTCGCAAAAAAGCGACTGGCCATGTCGATCTCAAACGTAAGCGCAGTGCAGACGATGTGGGAGCTGAGCAACCTGCAGCTAAGCAACGTGAAACAGATGATGCTCCCTAGGGTAATATCTATGCGATACATTATAGTGTTACAACCAGATCTAAAAGCACACAGCGCCAATGTTAGGAATGAGAAAGAAAAAGGCCCTGAGTAAGAAAAATAGGATTGAATACAAACATGAGCCATCCGATTGCGTGAGGGTATTCTCGATCATCGAGAGGATGTTCGTAAGGGATATCAAAAACCGTAGCCAACTTCGATAAGTTAGTGAAAAGCAAACCTACAGCGGCCACCGTGGTATATATAAAGTCAACAAACTGATTCTGGGGAATCAAGATGGTTTGACGGCTACCCATGAATGTTGAAGAAGTTCGGAAGCAGAGGGCCGGGCTTCATGGTTGATCTCAAATGTGCGCTGCAAAAAGTCTTGCGCTTCTGCAGATATGTCGGAAGGAATCTCTGGCTTGGCGGACGAGCCAATCTAAGGAACCGACGGTAAGGTCGGAGAGAGTGAGGACAAACGGAAGAACGGACCTTGAAAATGGCTTGCATCTGGGTGAGCTGAGCCCAGGGGTGTTGACCCGTCAACATCTCGACTACTAGACAGCCAACACTCCAAATGTCGGCCTTCCGGGTGTGCACACTCTGCTTAACGACTTCAGGTGCCATCCAGAAGACAGATCCTTGCAAAGATGGTCTATGCAATCTGTTACCAGCCAACAAGTCTGAAAAAAAAATTAGCGATTCCACAAGTAAGTACTGAAGATTCACGCACTGTCGTCGACCTTCTTCGAAATTCCAAAGTCAGAAATCTTGACACCACCCTTATTATCCACGAGGATGTTGGCCCCTTTGATGTCACGGTGGATAATGTCGCGTTCGTGAAGATAGTTGAGACCTTGAAGGATCTGCCTGACGAAGTTCTTGACAAGAGGTTCCTCAAAGGCACCATAATTGGAAAGCAAACTCGTAATGGAACCTCCAGGAACGTATTCCAAAAAAATGTTGAGGAACTCGTCATCGAGCGAGGAATCTACATGCGCCGTTATAATAGCGGTAAAGGGGTGAGCTGTGCGACGACTTACAAAGATACTGCACGATATTCTCGTGCTCTAGATTCTTGAGAAGTTCGATTTCACGCTCGAGAGCACTGAGCATGCTTTTCTTGCGCTCTTGACTCGGACCATTTCCCTTGGGAAGCTCCACTTGCTTCACTGCCATGAGGAAACCTGTAGAAGCATCCATTCCCAAGTAAACCTTTCCAAAGGAACCTGCTCCAATCAGGGCACCCTTGATCCATTTGTTCGCCACTGAAGTTAGATGTTAATATGCGAAAACGAGTCGCATAATAGTGGTGCTTACCGCGCTTCGCTCCAGCAACGCCGTCCAGATCGCCGTTTTCATCAACATCCAGGCTCAAGCCATCTTCATGAAGCGTATCTTCGTCTTCGGTATCCAGAGCATCAGTCTCAGCATCGGACTCTGAAACCTCATCCTCGGTGTCCACAGCAGTCGGAATCATGCTGTCGTCGTCGACTTTCGTCCAACCATCCACCGCAGAGCTGTCAGGACTCGGGCTGTGACGCAAGTTCTCCACGTTGGCGGTGATTTCGTCAACTGTCATCATGGAGGCGGTGTCCGACTTGTCTCGTTTGCTGCGAAGCTCGGTCATGTAGCTCATACGTCTTGAAGCAATCGACGAGGCCCTGGAACTGCGTCCAGGGCGATAGCCCGCAAAGTCGTCCATTGTTTCGGATAGTGACTCTGTCGGGAAAGGAATAGGAGGAAGAAGCTGGGGATTTTTGGAAGATGTGGCCGCGGCGCTGTCGATATGGAGGTCTACCATTCGGCCATCTTCAGTCGATATTGAGACTCTTGGAAGGTCTTCTGTCGTGTCGAAGGCATTGGGTTTTTCTGGGACGGGGGGTGGCATTGTAATGATTGATGAACGAGATGGAGAGTAAGACCGTCGACCAGAAGCGGAACCAGCGGTGCTCGTGCTGAACCGCGATGGCAATTCGCGACTAGATGCCGTACTGTTTCTCCTCGACGCGATAGTACCAGAGCGTAATAGCATGCTATTGCGTTGGGTACGCGCCAGGACTTTCTTCTCAGTGTTGGGGAAATACTCGGTGAGGTGCGTCGTGATGAGTTCGCTGGGAGGGCGGTGGCCGAAGAAGTTTCGTAGCTTCGAGCGGTGTTTAGCATTCTGTGCAGCTACCGATTCTGTTGGCGAGGGAACGCCGAGGCCGCTAAGTATGCTGACTGTGCTTGCACGTTTCACCCTCTTAGACATGGGGGGGTCCCGAACCTTTCGTAGGACGAGGCCGGTCTCTCGCGCCGGGTGATCAGGGGAGTGGCAAATCGCAAGGATATCAGCCTCGCCCAGTGGGTTAACTGAAAGGCGACATGTAAGTAAAGAAGTACACAGACATTATATGTCAACTTGCCATTATCGTCCTGAGACATGTCCAAGAAGACGCCCCAACCATCAACAACAAGCCCCCCGTCGTCCGTTTGAGTGACTTCAAGGTTGTTGTCCCCTCTGTTCTTGCCATATTTCTTGACAACTTTTTCCAAAATCTCTGCGCCGCCAACACAGGTAGTAACGTCGAGGACAAAGGAAAGCATGTCTTCGGGGACCAAGAATTTGATGAGTTTTCTGCCATCAAGATTGAAGCCAGCGGACGGCGCTACAACAACGGGGTTGAAAGGGCCACGACCGACTGCAAAAGAAGGGTTGCTGGGCGGTGTGGTGGATGATTGGTGTGTAAAAGATTCGTCAATAGGAGACAGAATGACTGGACCTGGGCCTTGGACGTTGGCGTAGGGATGACGACCACCAGTCTTGGCTGGTGATGTAGTATTGCGTTCTGAGCCCGAAGACGGATTTCGGACATGCAAACGGCCAACCGAAGGTCGAGCAGCTGAGATTGGTGAAATAGACCTGTTGACGGGGAGAACTGGTCGTTGCTGACCAGATCTTTGGGGCATCTGACCTTGCGGGGGAGGTGGAGGCGGATTTGACGGAGGTTCTGCGCTGGGTAATGGAAGAATACGCTTCGACCGAGTGGCAGGCGGCGGGGGCGGGGGCGGCTTTTCCCTAGGCTGAGGCGGCACAACCGGCAGCTTTGTATTCTGACGCGCATAACTGGACATTGGATGTGCGCTGATTGGTGTATTCAGCTGTGAGTTTGTCGACGGGGTAGGCTGCTGTGGCAATGGTCGTACGGTCGGGGGCTGCAGCTTGGCAGACTCTGGAGTTTGGTCGTTCGCAAGATCGGGAAGTTCGCCTTTGTTGACCGTTGGATGAATTGTCAATGGTGCTGGCCGGGCATCGAGACGTCGTTTTGGATAGGCATCTGGCTTCGAATCAACATCGTTGACACGAATAGTCACTGACAGCCGCCCAGTAGCGCGTTGGCGAAGCTGCTTGACTGCACGTATTATGCGAAGGCGGTCGCCGATGCTCGAGATCCCCATCTCCACAAGTGTGTCTTTGTCGAGCTCGAGGATAATGTCGCCACGAATGTCATTTGACTTGAAAGCCTCTTCGTAGCATTCGCATTTGAGGTCGGCAAGCCAGCGCGCAACATGGGCATCGGTCCAGCCGCGCAGAAACTCGGCATATGGAACGCCTGGGGGTGGCTCTACAGGCGAGTGCTGCGTTGTTGTCGTTGTCGCCGCCACGGGCGTCTGTCTTGCGTCGATATTGATGAACGAATTGTAATAGGCTGCCGCGCCGACAGCAGACATGGGGGAGGGGTGCTGAAGACGACGACGGTGGGCGACAAAGGGTCCATTCTCGTCACGTGACGACGGGCCGAGATTCCTTTAGCAGTGCAGTCTGAGGAAATAGAATGAGCCAGCGCCCATAGATTTGCTTGTTGGATATCACCCCGACGACACCGGCGCGGAATCTGCGAGATTATCAGTAAACGCGATTCTATGCGCCAAGCGTGCAAGGGCTGCATTCATCAGGGACACTAGCGTTCATTAACATTCTTGTTCGCAGCTCAAACCCGCCCCTTATTAATCTTCTTCTTCCTTCCTTTCCTCGTTCCTTCAATGCGTCTCTGCACGGCGCTCTATTCTCTCCTTTTTCTCGTAGACGTCTGTTGGGCCTCACCATGGCGCCCGGATCTCATCGACTACAATCTCAACGTCGTACGCGACACCACGAATCCGCTGCAATACGACTCTTCACGCCCGAATGCGACGTACACGCCCTCGCCGCCGAATTGG
>Ga0247732_10000980_pt1 | contig 11965 bp, 12 predicted proteins | sample UWRJL163409C2_FD_180940 | JGI IMG/M metagenome (GOLD analysis project Ga0247732, IMG submission 180940) | Plant litter microbial communities from Arlington Agricultural Research Station in Wisconsin, United States - UWRJ-L163-409C-2 | ecosystem: Environmental > Terrestrial > Plant litter >...
ACCCCAACGTCCGGCTTTGGCGTAAAGGTGCCGACTTGCGCCACCTCACTAATGTCCGCTTTTAGGTCGCGGCCGCTAACTGATCATTGGCCGAAATGGCGGCGCAAAGCGGCCGTTCGCGATGGTGTCCCGAGAAGGCCGCTCTGGATGAAACGCCGGCTTTCGCGCGCGTCCGCTTCGCGTTACGTCCGTGCGGGGCAGACTACCGTCTGCAACGATCCGGCCTTACCGGAGTGTCGCCTCGATACAGCACCCCTCTAGAATCGATACTAAGTACGCTCGGCCCCCCGAGATCGGTTTTTTGCTGCTTCCGTCGCCAAGACGTCAATCGTGGCTCTGAGCGTTGCCATTTTTTGGTCGAGCATTTCGCATTGTCGTTTAGGGTTGGAGTCGGAGTCGAGCGCGCCCTCGACGAGTGCGCGGGGCCGTGGCCGAGTTGCTTCCGGCGTCCTGGATCACGGGCAGCTCGTCGAAGCGGCCTTGGACCGCATCCCACTTCTGCGTTCGCCGAATGGGCAGAGGCAGCAGTTGCCAGCGACTGAAGCTTTTGGAGTTGTCGGTGTCCCGAACTCTCAGCCCACGGGCTTTTCGACCACCACGGCTTTATCAGCCACAGCCCTCACGAGCTGGCGCTTAATGTCACCCTCGTTAAATGGCTTGGGAATGAACGGCGCGTGTCTGAGCTCTTCGGGCACCTGTGACTTGTCGGAGGCCGAGACAAAAATGAAGGGGATGCCCATCGCCTTCAATTCAGCAGCGACGTGGAACGTCTTTCCGTTGGTGACGTCGATATCGAGAATGGCCAGGTCTACGTCACCCGACATGGTAGCAAAGGCATCGGCCCGGCTGCTCACGGCGATAATTTCACCCTCGGCATGCTCGGCAACGATGTCTTCCAGCGAGAGCGAGATGAAGGGGTCATCTTCGACAATGAGTACGATCATCTCGATAACTCCAACTTCCATGGCCTCAGCACGAGGATCGGCTGACAACACCGTGGCGTCAGAATGGTTCGAAGCCCTTCAACGATACGACAAGCGGGAACCTCGCCAACCGGCCGCCGTTGAACGGCAACGGGAGGCATCAATGGGACTGCTCACTACCATTAAAAAGGCATTCACTCAGTTGTTAGCTGAGACTGGCGCGGCCCAGCCACAGCCCACTCGCGATATCGCAGCAGTGCAAATCGAACGCACCGACCTGCCTGCGAAATTGCCAAGAGCGTCGTTGGCGCCCGCCCTACCTGAGCCGCCTGAGAGGGTTCACCAAGCGGTTCCATGCCACTCTCTGGAGGAAGCCGAATGATCGAGAACCTTGAAAAGCCCACTCCAGTTGAGACGGCCTTGGGCTCGAACATGAACAAGGCCACTGCCCGGTTGATGGCTGGCGTTGCGGTGTTCATTGGCGTCTTAGGCACAGCCGTCTGGTGGGGCTTCGCTTAGCTTCTGCGGGTCGCAGCGGACGCTGCGGCACGGGCCGACTTATCCGCCATGCCGCCACAGGCGTATACTTGGCCTATGGCAACGACATACGACACCAACGACTCACTTATTGATGACGGCTATCGGCTGAAAGCGACTTGCTCAGCTGCTGGCACGGCAAGGACCGCGATCTCCCAGCGCTCGCCGAGAAGCTAGGCCGCGGGCACGGTTCGATGCACAACGATCTGACGCCGAAGCTGCGCTGCTCTGCCTGCCAAGGAAAGAACATCGCCCTGACATTAAGTCCGCCGGGGCAGCCCGGTGCCGAGGGACGCCCGCCGCATGGCGAGGCGCCTAACGCGACAAGACCGACTTTCCGAGAAAGCCCCGGGAGATCGCGGGATGTCGAGCGCTACAGGAACCTACGGCCAAGACGAGAATTTGACCTGACCTCCTGCCTATTCGCGGCCGCGCTCTCCCCCGGCGTGGCCGCTTTTTGTCTTGGCGCTTCATATCGAATCCGCGACAAGCGCCCCATGACCAAACCCTATGAGATCATCTGCCGCCCTATCACGAAGATCAGCGACGCGTGGGCTAGCGTGCCAGATGACGGGCCGGACGACCTGCGAAGATGGTCAGGCTTTGCAGCGTTCGTGCCCGGTGACGTGATCACGATCAAGGGAGCCATCGGCAAGGTGCGGACGTCGTTCCCGGAGACAATACTGCCGGCCGAGAGCGGCGCGTGGATCTATGCCGGGTACAACGATCTGGAGAAAATCGTGAAGGCGCTGCGCGGGTTTTAGGGTTGCTATCGATGTACAATCCACGCTCCGCTGCTATCCTGGTGCTATTCAATAAATGAGGGGGGCTTTCGCCAATGTCCGCCCGGTACAGCAGTGCCGAAATTAGAGAGTGGATTAGACGCATCGATGAGAGATCGCTCTATGTCGTTTGCAACGACTGGGAGCGAGGTTTTCTGGCCATCGTGCGGGCGAAGCTCGAAGCGCGCGAGACACTGACCGCTCAGCAGGTCTATCACCTGGACCGGATCATTATTCACAACGACCGTCTCACGGACGTTCGAACCGCTGCGGGTCGCGCGCGCGATGAGATTTCGCAGGTCTAGAACGCAAAAAAAAAGCCTCGCCCTCCCAGAGGAAGGCGAGGCCATGTGGAGATGGTCAGGGGAACGCCCAAGACCAGCGCGAGCCCAACTGCTGAATGTCAGTAGCGATCGCGGAAGGATGAAAACGCCGTCCGTCGGGCCGGCCGCGTTTCCTCATTTAGCAGAATGCAGTTAGCAGGTCGTTTGACCAGCCGGGCACTTCTTGGTCGGCGTCTTGGCATTAGTGGTGTTGCCGCTATTCGCGTCACCAGCGCCGACCGGTGCGTTGGCACCGCTGTCGGCGCCCGGATTGCCGCTAGCCCCGCCGGTATTGCTGCTCCCGGCGTTATCCGTACCGGCGCTACCGGGGCTCGAGCCGCCACCAGCCCCAGAACTCGAAGACCCGCTGCCGCCAGTTCCACTGGCGCCGCTTCCTTGAGCGAATACAGGACCACTTAGGGCAAGAACCGCTGCCAGTGCAGCTGCCATCACTGATGTAGATTTAATCATTATTGGTTTCCTCCGTTATTGTGAGGTTCTAAATCGCTCGCTTGATGCTCGTTCCGGTAGCCTCCCCTCACAGAGCCGTGAGTATTGGTCCCGGCAGGCCTCCAACGGGTGCGCCAGAGGCCGTGACCACCTATGCGACCCGGGCGGCAGAGAAGATGCGGCGCCAGCACCTCGCCACGGCGCACGTCTCGGTCTTCCTGCACACCAAACAAGTTCCGGCCGCAGGACATGCAGTACTACGGCAGCCACGCCGTGCACCTCCCGGTCGCCAGCGCCGATACCGGCCGGCTGATCCTAGCCGCGCGCGATGCGCTCAAGGCGGCATGGAAGCCGGGCCACAGCTACAAGAAGGCAGGGATCATGCTGCTGGACCTCTGCCCAGCAGCGCGGGTGCAGGGCGATCTGTGGACCGCGCCGGACAGCCCGCGCTCGCAGTCACTGATGATAGCGCTCGACAGCATCAATCGAGATTTCGGGCGCGATGCCATCGGTTATGCCTCCACCGTCCGTCGGAGGGCTTGGGGACTGCGCTCCGACCAGAAGTCAACGCGTTACCCCCGCACGAAGTTCAGCGAGCGCGGTAGCAAATACCGGCTGTTGTGCCATTAGGAAACGAGCCAAATCAAATGGATGAGCGCAATTGATGGAACTCTCTAGAACTGCCTTGCTATTTCAATCCGCGCACCCATAGGTTCGCTCGTTAGTCGCAAAGAAACGCCGTCTAGTCCCCCCGGCAGCTTTTCGATGCGTTGATCAGCTGCGCTGAAACATCTACAGAACACTACCTCGAAGTTTGATCGCGACGATGGCGGACAGAAACACAAGACTGGTGGTGTTGGACACGACAATCACCCAATCGGATTGGAGCAACCCGTAGACGACCCAGAGAGCTATTCCAAAAGAAAGACAAAGCAGCATTGACAATGAAAGGTCATCCGTCTCCCCAGAGAGCCATGCCTTCTTTAGCTGCGGAATGTACGAAAGCGCGGTACAGATCGATGCCAGGACGCCGATTACGGTCGTGAACATTCTGTTGTTCCAGCCCTCCTCAAAAGTCAGATGATCGGCTGGCCGCCGGTGACCGCGATTGTGGCGCCAGACACATAACTCGACAAAGGATCGGCCAGCATCACATAGGCGGTTGCCAGTTCAGCCGGCTGACCAGGTCTCTTCATTGGAACCTGCTCTCCGAAATGCGAGACCTTTTCCGGCGGCATGGTCGAGGGAATAAGCGGGGTCCAGATCGGACCCGGCGCCACCGTATTTGCGCGAATGCCCTTGTCCGCCAGCATCTGGGCCAGCCCGGCGGTGAAGTTCTGGATCGCCCCCTTGGTGGTGGCATAGGCCAGCAGCGTCGGGTTCGGCTTGTCGGAATTGATCGAGGCGGTGTTGATGATTGACCCGCCCCGCGTCATATGCGGCACCGCCGCCTTGGTCAGATAGAACATGGCGTGGATGTTAACGCGGAAGGTCAGGTCCCATTCTTCGTCGCTGATGTCCTCGATGCTCCTAAACGTCGCCTGATGCGCGGCATTGTTGACGAGGATGTCGATACCACCCAGTTCGCTTACCGCGGTCTCGATGATGTGGCGGCAATGCGCGGCATCCTGAATGTCGCCGGGCAACAGCACGGCCTTCTGCCCGGCATCCTCGATGAGGCGGCGGGTCGCGTAGGCGTCTTCGTCCTCATTGAGATAGGACACCAGCACATCAGCGCCCTCGCGCGCATAGGCCAGCGCCACGGCGCGGCCGATGCCGCTGTCGCCGCCGGTGATGACGGCGCGCTTTCCCCGTAGCCGGCCGGAGCCGACATAGCTGTCTTCGCCATGGTCGGGGCGCGGGTCCATCACTTCGGTGAGGCCGGGCATGGCCTGCGGTTGTTCGGGGAAAGGCGGGGTCGGGTGTGCCTTGGGGTGTGCGATTTCCATGGGGCGCTCCTGCTGGAATTTCCCCCGGCAACACCGGCGTCCCCGCAAACGTTCCCTCCAAGTGATCCGCCGCCCCCTTCAGAAGGCCCAGGGAACGCCCCGCTGTTTGGAATGTTGTGAAGGTAGGTCGGCGGACGCCACCCACCCCTGCGACAGGAGACAGCATGGACGATCTAATCGGTGGGGTACTCGGCGTTCCCATCAGCCTCATCATCAACGGTACATCGCATAATTTGGCCGTCGACCCCTGGGTGACGCTGCTCGACCTGCTGCGCGAGAACCTCGACCTCACCGGCTCCAAGAAGGGCTGCGATCATGGCCAGTGCGGCGCTTGCACGGTGCTGATCGACGGCCAGCGCATCAATTCCTGCCTGGTGCTCGCCGTGTCGCGCGATGGCGCCGACATCGTCACCGTGGAGGGCCTCGCCGATCACGACCATCTGCACCCGATGCAGGAAGCCTTTGTCGAGCATGACGCCTTTCAGTGCGGCTATTGCACCCCGGGGCAGATCTGCTCGGCGGTCGGGCTTGTCAACGAGGGGCGCGCCCGTAGCCGCGCCGAAATCCGCGAGCATATGAGCGGCAATATCTGCCGCTGCGGCGCCTACACCAACATCGTCGACGCGGTCGAGGATGTGCTGGCGCAGGAAGACGCGCGCTACCAAAAGGTGGCCGCAGAATGAGACGCTTCGATTATATCCGCGCCGATTCCATCGAGCATGCCGTGCAGGCTTTGGCCGCCGTCCAAGGCGCGCGTGCGTTGGCCGGCGGCACCAATCTCGTCGACCTGATGAAGTACGATGTGGCAACCCCGACGCGCATCGTCGACATCAACCGTCTACCGCTCGATAGCATCGAGGAAACCGAGAATGGCGGGCTGAAGATCGGCGCGCTGGTCACAAATTCCGCGCTGGCGTGGGATGCGCGGATCGAGGCGCGCTACCCTCTTCTCTCGAGCGCGATTCTCGCCGGCGCCTCGCCGCAGCTGCGCAACGCCGCGACCACTGGCGGAAATCTGCTCCAGCGCACCCGCTGCTATTATTTCTATGACGCCACCATGGCCTGCAACAAGCGCGAGCCGGGGTCGGGTTGTCCGGCGATCGGCGGCGTCAACCGCACGCACGCCATCCTCGGCGCCTCGTCCTCCTGCATTGCCACCCATCCGTCCGATATGTGCGTGGCGCTCGCCGCGCTGGACGCTGTCGTCCATGTCGTCGGGCCGGACGGCGCGCGCACGATTGCCTTCGCCGACTTCCACCGCCTGCCGGGCGATGAACCGCAATTCGACAACACCATGCGCCATGGCGAGCTGATCACCGCGATCGAGCTGCCGCCGGCCGATTTCGGCCGCAACCACTCCTATCTCAAGCTGCGCGACCGGCTGTCCTATGCCTTCGCGCTGATCTCGGTTGCCGCCGCCATCAAGTTCGACGGCGGCTCGATCTCTGAGGCGCGCGTTGCACTCGGCGGCGTTGCTCACAAGCCTTGGCGCGATGTTGAGGCCGAGCAAACGCTGGTCGGCGGCCCCGCCAGCGAACAGGCTTTCGCCGCATTCGCTTCCCGCGTCCTCGCCCCCACGCAGGGCCAGGGCGACAATGATTTCAAGATCGACCTCTCCCAGCGCGCCATCGTTCGCGCGCTGACGCAGGCCGCCGCCGGCACGCCGCAGTCGCAGACCGACAAGCGCGTCGGCTAGGAGCAGATCAATGGCAGATTCAGGCATCCATATCGGCCAGCCGACCCGCCGTGTCGACGGCCGGCTCAAGGTCACTGGACAGGCAAAGTACGCCGCCGAATACAACACGCCGGATCTGCTCCACGGCTACATCGTCTCGGCCTCGATCCCGGCCGGGCGCATTGCCGCGCTGTATATTCGGGAGGCCCGCACCTTTCCCGGCGTGGTCGAGGTGTTCACCCACGACAACCGCACGCGTGCCGCGTGGCTGGACCGCAGCTGGCGGGACCAGGTAGCTCCGCCCGGCTCTCCGTTCCGCCCGCTGGATTCCGACGCGATCATGTTCGACGGCCAGCCCATCGCGCTGGTGGTCGCCGAAAGTTTCGAAGCGGCACGCGATGCCGCTTCGCTGATCCGCGTCGAATATGAGGTGGAGGCGTTCTGCACCGATCTGGAGCTCGCCCGCGCGGACTCCTACGTGTCGCCGAAGAAGCGCTCCGGTATTCCCCCGCCGCCGTCTCCGCGCGGCGACGCCGATGCGGCGTTCTCCACCGCGCCGTTCAAGGTGCGTCAGGAGTACCGGGTCGCCACCGAGCACCACAACCCGATGGAGCTGTTCGGCACGACCTGCGTGTGGGAGGACGACGACTCGCTGACCATCTACGACAAGACGCAGGGTTCGCAGAACACGCAGTCCTATGTCACCTCGGTGTTCGGCCTCAAGGACGACAAGGTCCGCGTAATCAACCATTACGTCGGCGGCGCCTTCGGTGCGGGCCTGCGCCCGCAGCACCAGCTGTTCCTTGCCGTCATGGCAAGCCTGGAACTGGGCCGCTCGGTGCGGGTCTCGATGACGCGCACGCAGATGTTCCACATCGGCTACCGCCCCGACACCTTGCAGACGGTCTCGTTGGCCTGCGACGCGGAAGGCTCGCTGCAGGCCGTCATGCACAGCGCCGTCGCCGGAACCTCGCATTATGAGGACTACCAGGAATCCGTGGTGAACTGGTCGGGCCTGCTCTACCATTGCGACAACGCGTCGTTTTCCTACGAGCTGGCGAAGATCAACACGCCGACACCGTGCGACATGCGCGCGCCCGGGGCGGCCATCGGCGTCACCGCGCTGGAATGCGCGATGGACGAGCTGGCCTACGAGGTCGGGCTTGACCCGCTGGAGCTGCGCCAGCGCAACTTCTCCGCCAAGGACGAGAACGCCAACAAGCAGCTGACGTCCAAGGCACTGCATTCGTGCTATCGCGAAGGGGCCGCTGCCTTCGGCTGGGAGCAGCGCAGCTACGCGGCGCGCTCGCAGCGTGACGGCTCCGAACTGGTCGGCTGGGGCATGGCGACCGGGGTGTGGGAAGCCTTCGTCATGAAAACGGAGGTCAGCGTCAAGCTGACGGCGGACGGTCATATCCATGTCGCCACCGCCGCCACCGATATCGGCACCGGCACTTGGACCATCCTGACCCAGATCGGCGCCGACGCGTTTGGCGTGGCGATGGATCAGGTCAGCCTCAAGATCGGCGATTCCAGCCTGCCGCCCTGCCCGGTCGCCGGCGGCTCGTGGACGGCGGCGTCGGCCGGCTCGGCGGTGCAGGCCGGCTGCGAGGCGGTGAAGCAGACGCTGTTCAAGCATGCCGCCAAGATGGCGAACTCGCCGCTGGCCGAGGCAGAATTCGCGGATGTCGAGGTCAAGGCCGGCCGCATCGCCCTGCGCGACGATCCCGCGCGCGGGCTCTCGATCACTGAAGTCATGCACGCCGCCGATCTCACCGAGATTGAGGAGACCGGCAAGGCCGGGCCGGACCTGCTGCAGATGCTGTCCTATGCCAGCTACACCCATTCGGCGATCTTTGCCGAGGTGCGGGTCGACGAGCAGCTTGGCGTCATCCGCGTCACCCGCATCGTCTGCGCTACCGCCGCCGGCAAGATCCTCAACCCCAAAACGGCGCGCAGCCAGATCCTCGGCGGCGTGGTGATGGGCATCGGCATGGCGCTGCACGAAGAGGGCCTGACCGACCATCGGCTGGGCCGGATCGTGAACCACAATTACGCGGAATACCACGTTCCGGTGAACGCCGATGTCGACGACATCGAGGTCATCTTCGTCGACGAACACGACGACAAGGTGAGCCCGATCGGCGTGAAGGGCCTTGGCGAGATCGGCATCGTCGGTACCGCTGCAGCCATCGCCAACGCCATCTTCCACGCCACCGGCAAGCGCGTGCGGCATCTCCCGATCACCCTCGACAAACTGGTGGACTGATGAACATTCCCAATTCCCCGCAGCTCTATTCGCCCGAACTAGATCTGCCGGAAAAGGACGAGCGCGAAACCGCCGAGGCGATCTCGGCGAAGATGCACGAGATTTCCGACAAGACCTTTGCCGATGGCCGCCACGCCATTCGCGCGGTGCACGCCAAGAGCCACGGCCTGCTGGACGCGGAGTTCGAGGTGCTCGGCAATCTGCCCGGCCCGCTGGCGCAGGGTCTGTTCGCGACGCCCGCGCGCTACCCCGCCGTGATGCGGTTCTCGACAATTCCCGGCGACATCCTCGACGACAGCGTCTCCACCCCGCGCGGTCTCGCCATCAAGATCATGGATGTGTCGGGCGAACGGCTTGAGGGCTCGGAAGGCGCCTCGACGCAGGATTTCCTGATGGTCAACGGGCCGAATTTCAACGCGCCCAACGGCAAGGCTTTTCTGCGCAGCCTCAAGCTGGTTGCGCCGACCACCGACCGCATTGAGGGCACCAAGAAGGTGATCTCGGCCGTGATGCAGAAGGTCGAGCAACTGGTCGAGGCATTCGGCGGCGAGAGCGCGCTGGCAAAATCGCTCGGCGGCGAGCCGCCGCACCATATTCTTGGCGAGACCTTCTTCACCCAATTGCCGCTGCGCCATGGCGACTACATCGCCAAGTTCCAGCTGGCCCCGGTATCCCCGGAGCTGGTCGCGCTGGCCGGCAAGGACGTCGAGCTCGGCGACGACCCCAACGCGCTGCGCACGGCGGTGATCGAGCATTTCGCTCACCACGGCGGCAAATGGGAGTTACGCGCGCAGCTCTGCATGGACATTGAATCCATGCCGATCAACGACCCGACCAAGGACTGGGATGTCGGGCAGAGCCCGTTCATGCCGGTCGCCCGCTTGACCGCTGCACCGCAGATCGCCTGGAGCCAGGAGCGCTCTACCGCGATCGACGACGGCATGGGCTTTTCCCCATGGCATGGCATCGAAGCCCACCGCCCGCTCGGCGCCCTGATGCGGATGCGCAAGCTCGCCTATGCCCGCTCCCAGCAGTTCCGCTCTGAGCGCAACCGGGTGCCAGTGCGCGAACCGGCGAAGAACGCAGCTGAATAAGCAGACGACGGCGGGAGGAGGTGGGTATGTCGCTATCAAAGCTGCTGGAAGAAGAGCGCGCCGACACCGTCCGTTATGACGGGCCGGTTGGAGGTTGGGGCTCGGCAGAAGGAATGGCGAAGGTTGAGGAAACCGCGCTTGCCGGTCCCGGCGCCCTTCTCGCGCTTGCCGACCAGAATAAGCCAGAAGGCACCATGTGCCCCTCTTGCGCGTGGGCTAAGCCGCCGAATCCCGGGAATATCGAGTTTTGCGAGAACGGGGCCAAAGCCACTATATGGGATCTTACGAGCCTGCGTATTGGGCCAGAATTCTTCAGCCAACATAGCGTGGCGGAGTTGGCGACCTGGAGTGAATTTGACCTCGAGCGCGTCGGTCGTCTGACCCATCCAATGCGCTACGACGCAGCTTTAGATCACTACGTCGAGACGACGTGGGATGAGGCCTACGCGGCCATTGGGAGAGAGCTGTGCAAGCTCGCCCCGACAGACGTTACGTTTTACGCGTCCGGCAAAGCGGCATTAGAGGCGTCATATCTTTATGCGTTGTTCGCCCGCATGTATGGCCACAACAACCTGCCAGACAGTTCCAACATGTGTCACGAGACCACGTCGGTTGCCCTAAAGAAGGTTATCGGCTCGCCGGTTGGCACATGCACATTCGACGATTTGGAACACTGCGATGCCATATTCTATGTGGGTCAGAATCCGGGCACCAATTCCCCGCGTATCCTGCATCCGCTGAAAAAGGCCGTTGAACGCGGCTGCAAGATTGTCGTGATCAATCCACTGAAGGAAAAGGGGCTGATCGAGTTCGCCGACCCCAAGAGTCCCTGGCAGATGTCGGTAGGCGCACCGACGCCAATCGCTAGCCAATATCTTCAGATCAGGTCCGGCGGCGACATCGCGGCCCTGACAGGCATCGCGAAGCACGTGATGGCACTAACCGCCGCCGCCGATCCGCGTCTGCTCGATCGCGATTTCATCGACCAGCACACGGCCAATTTCGAAGAATGGGCGACATTCGTCGCAGCAACTTCCTGGGAGGAGATTGAGGCGCAGTCCGGGGTGAGCCGCGAAGAGATGGAGCGCGCCGGAGCGACTTATGCCAATGCAAATTCAGTCATCGGCATCTATGGCATGGGCCTCACTCAGCATGTCCATGGCTCGCAATCGATTGCTGCACTGGTCAACCTGCTACTGCTTCGCGGCAACATCGGACGCGCAGGCGCTGGCTGCCAGCCGATCCGCGGCCATTCAAATGTCCAGGGCCAGCGCACGGTCGGAATTACGGAAAAGCCCGAATTGGCGCCTTACGATAAATATCGGTCGCTGTTTGGCTTCGAGCCCCCCGCGCACAAGGGGCATACGACCGTGGACTTCATCAGCTCATTGCTGAAGGGAGAAGCCCGAGGCTATATCGGGCTGGGCGGCAATCTGGCCCGAGCGGTCCCCGACCAATACAGCGTGGCGCAGGCTTGGGGGCACATGGACCTCACCGTCCATATCGCCACGCGCCTGAACCGCACTCATCTCTTGCCGGGTCGATCGTCCTGGCTGCTTCCTTGTCTGGTTCGTGCCGAAGAGGACATTCAGGCGAGCGGGCCGCAGCAGGTCAGCGTCGAAGACAGCTTCAGCCACGTCTATGGCTCCATCGGAAAACGGGCTCCTGCAAGTCCGCATCTGAGGTCCGAGCTTGCGATCGTCTGCAACCTTGCCAAAGCGACCTTGCCCGCGAACCCGCTTTGGAAATGGGACGACTGGATCGCCGACTATCGCACTGTCCGCCAACTCATTTCGCAAACCTGGCCTGATCAGTTCGGCGAGATGGAAACACGCATGAACAAGCCTGGCGGTTTCTATCGCGGCAACCCCGCCCATGACCGAGAATGGAAAACGGAAAGCGGGAAAGCCGAGTTCACCGTGCCGACCGCGCTCAATGCCACGGGCCTTGACGATAACCCTGG
>Ga0247732_10000981_pt1 | contig 11960 bp, 23 predicted proteins | sample UWRJL163409C2_FD_180940 | JGI IMG/M metagenome (GOLD analysis project Ga0247732, IMG submission 180940) | Plant litter microbial communities from Arlington Agricultural Research Station in Wisconsin, United States - UWRJ-L163-409C-2 | ecosystem: Environmental > Terrestrial > Plant litter >...
CACCAGAAGCTCGCCGGGCGCGTGCGTGCTGATGCCCCACACGATGAGTTCGGCGAAGAGGCGGGTCTTGCCCGTACCGTTCGCGCTCTTGGTCGCGATGCGGGGGTGATGCAGGAAGTTCTCGACGATCTCGTGCTGCTTCGAGTGCCACCGCAGCTTCTGGATGTCCCACAGCCACGCCGCCGGGTCGGTCTGGTAGATCGCGGCCTTGGACTTCTCGCGCCAGTGCTCGATGAGTCCGGTCTCGATCCCTGCCAGGTACGACGCCAGTTCGGCGCGGCTCTCAGCCATTCTTGACTCGCTGCTCTCGGGGGTCGACGTTGCTCTGGAGATCCTGGAAACCGAGGGGCAGCACCTCACCCATCAGGGTCATCAGCGATGCACGAGACGCCTTGAACGTGACGCCCGAGAACTCGTCCCGGTCGGCCTCCTCCAGGCGCGCGACGAAGCGGTCGAACATGACCGTGATCGCCTGAAACATGATCTGGGCGTGTGCCTCGCGGATGCTCTGGCGGTCGCCGTCGAGGTCGGTCTGCATGCTCTCGATGGTCGAGCGCCACTCCTTCAGGAGGCGCACCATCGCGCTCGCCCAGGCGGGGGCAACCTCCTTGCCGACCAGTTCGCCCGAGTCGTTGACGTGGAGGCCGTCGTTCTCCAGCTGGTCGAAGATGATGTCGCGCAGGCGCACGAGGTCGCGCAGGAGGAGAGCCTTCTGCTCTACGGCATCCAGGGTGAACGCGGCCAGGAGCTTGCGCACGCGAGTGCCCAGTGCTGCCGCATTGGTCCCCGGGGGCTCGCCGAGTTCCTCGTACATCTTCTCGAAGCTGTAGCGCTTGGCCGCCATCTCCAGGAGCCGGTCGTCCATGATCGACAGGCGCTGGAGGTCGAGCTTGTTCTCGTCTTCGTCGGGCTCGTTCTCCCGGATCACGACCACGGTCCTCCGTGCGGCGGCGCGCAGCTGGGCTGCCTCGTCGATGTCCGCGAAGTCCGGGTCCGGCTCGCCGTGGTCGCGCTCGTAGTCGGTCGGCTCACGCCGTGACATCGTGGACCTTGATTTCGACCAGGAACTGCTGGTCGCCTTCGAGTGGGTTGTACGTGTAGGTGCCATCATCGTTCGGATTCAGGCTCGCGCGTGCGGCGACGGTCTTGCGGATGCTCTCAGCTGTATGGGTCATGGCGTGATCCTACAGCCAGTGCCCACCAGGCCCAAGATGTGTTCTATTGGTGCGGGTCAGACGGACCGCGCGAGCGCCGCATCGAACAGGATGGCTTGCTGCTCCATACCCTCGGCGTCGGGGTGTCGGATGTCGCTCATCCAACCCTCGGCGTCTGCCGTCTCCCAGTCCACGAAGTGCATGTTCAGGTCAATGAACGGCAGGCTGCTCGCGTAGCGCGAACGGATCGCGTACTGGCGCTGCAAAGCCGCCTCGCTGAGAATCTCGCAAGGGATCGAAGAGACGACGATGAAGGGTGCGGTCGGCTTCGCGGATGCGATGCCCGCCAGGTTGTCCACGACGGTCGTTGCGTCGTACCCGCTCACAGCGTCGTTCGCGCCGAGAAGACACAGGATCACGTCGGGGTCGTAGGCGACGATGGTCGACTTGCTGTAGATCCCCGACCCGCCGTTCCAAGTGGGCGTGTTCGTCGAAGGGACGCCCGCGTTCGCAACCCGGATGCGCTTCACCGTTGAGAGCCACGGTTCCACGAATACGATCGCGCCAGAACCTACGGCGCTGATCTTGAGAACGTGGCTCGTGGACGCACCCGGTGACGTGCTCGTGATGGACAGTTTGCCGATCCCGGTAGCGCCCGTACCGTCGAACACCTGGGGGGTCTCCGAGTCGATCTGGAGTGTGATCGACGTAGCGCCGCCACCTCGCACGAAATAGACATCGAACGAGTCGTAGGTGTACGCGGGGTCCGCATAGGTCAGCGTCCCGGCGGGGTTGTTGTACTGCCATCCCTGAGAGCCGAAGCCGTAGTTTCGGCTGCTCGGCCATCCTGCGCCCGCGGTGTACCGGGGGTTCGACCCGGCGTTGAGCCGCGGATGCGTGCCCCCCAGCGCTGCCGCCAATCCGCGCCCGACCAGCTTCGGAACGAGGCGCTCCATGGGGCCATCGAGAAGGTAGCCCGCCATCGTAGAGTCACCAATGCCGAGTAGCTTCGCATCCCGTGTCGCTCCCGCGACTGCCGCCTTCGCGGTTTCCCACGCGGCGAGAGAAGTCGAATTGAGGCGCACATACAGGCCCGTGTCGGGCGTGACCGGTGCGGGCACCGACAGAACCTCCACGTACATCGGACCCCAAGTCGCGCCCGTATCCGCCGACAGCGAAACAATCGCTGCCGTTCCATCAGGGTTGCGCATTGCCAACCCGTATCCGTAAGTCGCGCCAGCGATGAGCCCAGAGATTCGCACGCGATAGGTCAACGTCGCTTGCTTCGAGTTCGCATTCGACACGATGCGCTCAATGCGACGACGAGTGTTCGCGATTTCGGTGTTGCCAGGGTTACTCCGAAGGATCAGTTCGAGGGATGCGGTGCCGGTCGGCATCGTGTACCCACACTGAATCGAGATGTCCACGATGCCCGACAGCGGCGCGACGAACGAGAAGGTCGCACCCACGATCGCCTGAAAGGTCGTCAGGTTGGTCGAACCCGTGATCGCCGTAATCTCTCGCGAGAGGAGCACCTGAGAAGCAGAGGACGCGATCTGAGCGCCCTGCCGCACCGCGAAAGCGGAACTCGGGTCGGCCGCTGTGTCGAACATGATCGAGGGAGTTTCGACCGCGACAACCTCGGGAACGGCCTCATCCACAACCACCGCAATAGTGTCGTTCAGGGTGATCTTCGTCGGACCATCGGCAACGATGGCATCGGCGATGGCCTGGTTCGTTGGGATTGTGTTCGGGCCAGGAGGGCCTTCGATACCCTGTGGCCCACGGGCTCCGGCCGGTCCGGCGGGGTGAGCGGCGAAGTAGGCCGTGAGCGCCGCCTGAACGCCAGCGACGAAAGCGGGCGCCTGCTCCTCGCTGGGTCCGGGCACTCCGATGAGCGCGAGGTCGCGCGTCTGGCCGTCGTCGGCGAACGAGAAGCTGAACAGCCAGGTGCCCCAGACCCGCGGCACCTCGTAGGGGCCATCGGTGGGGTCGTCGCTGTCGTTCAGGATCGCCGTATCGTCCTGGATGAGCGTGAGCGTCCAGTCCTGGCCGGTGGCCGGGGTGTTGACGGGCTCGAAGTCTCCGTCGACATCGGGAGCCCAGAGGACCACGGGGAGGTCAACGCCCGCAGTGCCGTCAGGACCGAGCAGTTCGCCGGTCACGGGGTCGAAGCTCAGCACGAGGTCGGAGCCCGGCTCGAACACGACGCGCGGGGCTCCGGCGCCCTGGGGGTCCGGGAGCGAGACGCTGAACGCGGAGGTGGGCGTCAGGTGCGCGCGCCACGTCCCGGGAGTCGCGAGGTCCGGCGCAGCGGCCAGGACCATCTGCTCCAGGCGCGCGATCAGGGTCACGGTGCCGATCTGAGCGGGGAGGGCCATGCTCGCATCCTAGTGGACCCTCCCCGCAGATCAGATCATTCCGCTGGGCCAACCGCTCCGGCGATGTACCCCTCGATCCAGATGTTGCCCGCCGCCTGGTGCTTCCGATAGTGCTCGGGCATCAGCCTCAGGGCGTCCTGCATGGCCAGAACCGTGGCGCGGTCGCGCTCGGAGAGGTTCGCCAAGTCAGCCACGGCGCGTCCAGTGGCCTCGGGAGTCGGGAATCCAGGTCGGCTCCTCGGGGTCGTCGTATCCGGCGTGGCGACCGTCCCTGGTGGCGTCGAACTCCGAGCGGGAAGTCACCCAGTGCGCGTCGTTGCCGTCCAGCAGCACCTGGAGGTTGACGTGAGGCGTGATGCCAGCCGCCTCGCCCGCCTTGGTACTCCAGACGCGAACGATGACGGCGGGGAAGACATCTCCCGGACGCGGATCGTTGCCGGAGAGCGTCCCGATGCCAGCCGCGCGGCGCCGCTGGACGATCTGGTCTCGATCCTGCTCGCTCAGCGTGTAGAGCACTCGCAGGCCGAGGAGGGGGTGGATGTCGGTCATGATGTTGGCTCCAGAGGGAAGTTGAAGATGGTGGTAGCCAGGATGCGAGGCCCGGCGAAGGATGATTCCGCGTCGACCTGGATGGCGACACCCTGGGCGAAGCCCATCTCGCGTAGGGCCTCGTTGAACGCCGTCGCGGCGGCGTGGATGTTCTCCGGCGTCGGGTCGGTCACGGGACCATCTCCGGGTCGACCTTCTCCTCGCCGTCGTCGTACTCGACGCTCTCCCAGTTCGGGTCACTCCGGAGGCGCGCCATGACGCGCAGGGCCAGCGTTCGAGTATCCGTGGTCTCGTCGACATGGCTCAGCGAGTTCACGAGATCGGAGCGCATCTCGATCCAATCGGACAGCTGCTCGCTGAGCCCGCGGACGGCCGACTGCTCACCGGCGAGGAATGCACGCCTGGCTACCGCGTGGATCGACTGGTTGAGATCCTGCCAGCGGATGTTCTCCGGATACTGGGCGTAGAGCGCCGTCTCCTCGTCGGCGACCATCATGGCCGACGCCTGCCGTTCGGCCGCGAGGGTCGGGAAGAGGCCCGGCAGGTTGCGCTGGAGGAACGCTGCCAGGGTCGGCAGGCTGTCGAAGGGGACCGGAATCGACTGGTCCTCGTCTCGTGGGTCGGTGACCCAGAAGGCATTCCCCTCAGCGCCATCGAAGTTGAACAGGCCCATCTGGTCGCTGGGCTCGGGGATTGAATCGGTCATGTGACGGTTACCTCCACGGTTTCGCCGGACTGGGTGGTGAAGCTGCCCGTTCCGGCTCGGTTGATAGTGATGATGCGGGTCTCGGGGTCGTAGTCGACGACCGGCTTCTCCTGCGGGTGATCGGCCGCCCAGGCGATCTCCTCGGGGTGCCGCTTGGCCATCTCCTGGTCGATGATGATGGCGGTGCCGTTGACCCCGAGGGTGCTGCCGTGAAGCTCATTCGTGAGTAGCTCGACGATCTCGCGCGTGCGTTGAACGCGCGCCTCAACGAGCATGCGCTCGACGAAGACCGATGTCTGACTGGGCTCGATCATGTCAACGAGCCGGATCAGGTTGCCCGGGCTCGTGGGATCACTGGGCACCGGCGGTTCGGTCTCGCGCCAGGTGAACCCCAGGACTGGCACCGCGAAGGCCCAGCGGCCGGGAGACCACTGGCGCCAGAGGCCGAAGATCGCTCCGGCCTGCCCGCGGTAAACGATCATGCTCGGATCGGTGGGCATCACTCGCCCCCGGCCTTGTGGGCGGAGGCCAGAACGGCGAGCACCGCGTCCACGGCGGCCTGCATGCGCCAGACCTCTGCGGGTGCAAAGGGGCCGCCCTTTCCCTCGGGATCCCACCTGCCGAGAGCATCGAGCGCGAGATTGTCGCGGTCGAGGGGCTCGGGCTGTGTGTCCGAGAACCGCATGGTGGGCTCGGGTCGCCACGTCGCATTCCATTCGCCCACAATCCGCTCGGGGTGCGCATCAGTGGTGGGAGCCGATCGCCCCTCCAGACTGATCGCGACGGCGCGGGCAAAGGCGATGTGACCGCCAGCTTCGTCGAGAGCGGAGTCGTCGTGAGCCCAGAACGTGATCGTCCGGCGGTCCTTCGTCCAGTGGGACGCGACCGAATGAATCCCGCCGTCGCAGACGGCGCAGACCGTGAACACCTTCGCGTGTGCCGCGTCGACCATAAGCCGCAGGCGCTCGTTCTCGGCCAGCGTCTCGCGCAGATACCCCGCGAGCGCCCTCCGCACGTAGGTGGGGTCGGGGATCCGGTCGTCACCGGGGCGTGGATTCACCCGCATGATCGACTTGTCCTCGATCTCGTCGTGGAGCCGCAGCACCTTCTCGGCGCTCACCGCGCTCATCGCTGCTCCTGCGCAACCGTGGGGTACACGAACCAGTCGATGGAGCGGAACGTCTCCAGCGCGGCGTCGGCCAGGCGCACGAGGTCGGGCAGGGTCTCGTCGGTGAAGATCCGAGCCGCAATCGGCCCCGAGTTGTGGCCGCGAGGAGCGCCCGTGGGATTGGCGTAGATCCCGTCCTGCTCGATCCACTCGCGCAGGTGCTCGATGTCGACCGTACGGTCGCCGGTGCGGGTCTTCAGGCCGCCCTTCGTGGTCCGCTCCAGGTTGAGCCGGACGAAGGGCCGGTGCGCGCGCTCGCCGAACCACGGCTCGGTGCCTTCGCTGAGCGCAGCGAAGCGCTCGACGACCTTGACCATCTTCGGGAATGCGAGGGTCTGGCCGGGGCGCACGCGAAGAACCATCTCATCGCGGTGCATCGGGATGTCGAGCATGCGGGTCTCAACCTGGACTCGGGAGACCACGCCGACGCCGAGGCGGGGCAGTTCGGGCGGGGTGTTGCTGATATGGGTCACGAGGACTCCTTTCACGAGGGCCGTGTTTCTGGTGGCCTTGCTGTTCTGATGTGGGGTGTTGCTGTATTGCGCTGGCTCGCCTGGATTCGAACCAGGGGCCGTCCGATTAACAGTCGGATGCTCTGCCGCTGAGCTACGGGCCAATGATCTTGCGGGGGTGACGGCGGGGCCTGGCTGGAACGGGTGTAGGGCTCCAGGTGTCCAGTCCCCGCCGCCGGTGCCCTCTGGGGAGGGGGCGTAACGGTTTGGGGACGCGTTGGTCCGAGAGTATCCGCTACGGGCACCCCTCGCAAGGCGCGCGCTCGGTGAGTTGGACGGCGTTGGGCACGCTGCTGGCGCGACCCGAAGGGGCGCTCGATGCAGCCGCTGCGCTGGCGTGCGGATCGCGATGGGTCTTCGCCTTCGGGGCCTTGGCCGGGTCGGGGAGGTCGGCTTCTGTCTGGCGTGGGAGTTGTGGGTGCATGGTGCGAATGTATCACTCGGGGGTGAGTGAGCCGCAAGCCCCACAGCGCATTCTGCCGGAGTGGTCGAAGACGGCGACGTGCGGTAGGTGGCCCGGGCGGGTGTGCCAGAGTGCCCACAACCAGAGCCTGAAGCGCTGCATCAGTCATCCAATCGTCGGGGGTGCTGGTCGAGCACGATGTAGACCGGCTGGCCTATCAGGGCAGCATCGTACGCGCCGAAGCGGGTATCCGCTCGAACGATCACCTCGTACGGCGCATCTTCGGGGTGCTTCGCGTTGGCGAGCATCACGCTCCACCGCGGCATCTGCGCTTCGAGGTGATCCAGGAGCGAGTGCTGGAACTGGACGGGGATCTTCTTCACGACTGCCACCGCCTCATCTGCTCGGCGACGTCCACGATCTGCTGGCGCTCCTCGGGGGTCATGCTCTCTGGCCAGGGCACCGACTTCGGGGGCGGGGTGGCGGTGCTCATCGTGGTCGGGAACACCGGCAGGAGCCTGTAGCCCTCTTCGGTGAGGCCCTCGATCAGCACCTCCTTGGGGTTCACGCCGTGGGGTAGGAGGACGTCACGCGCTCGGGCGCGGAGTTCGGCATAGCTGGCAGCTGGTTCGCTCATGGTGCGAATGTATCAGGTCCAATGAGGCGTTTTTCTGAATGGAAAAAATTGTTATATGGGCGTATTTCTGCCAGGGAGCGGGGATTTATTTGGGGAGTGGGAATTGTTGGGCGTTTGTGCATTCTTAGGGGTCGGAAAGTAGCGCGGGTGCAAGATAGGACGATCTCCTCCATTCTCACAATGTCAATTGATTCTTTCGGAGCTTCGCCCGATTGTTCCCGCATATCCATGTGCCCTCGCGTGCATACGGGGCCACCCCACCCCGCCATCCAATTGATAACCATAATCACTGAATAAATGTGTTGAATTACTAGACTCATGTGCGTATGTGTACTAAGGTGGGTATTACCGGAGAGGGGATGAGCCCCCTCCACTAGATCGGAGCCAATCATGAGCACGACGACATACGGCACCTTGGATGAGGCCCTGGCAGACATCGCTGGGCGCTCCTTCTACGAGAGCGCGCGAGTGTCCAAGGTGGCCGAGGGCTACACGGTTGAGGATTGGCCCACGGACGTAGACGAGTACGTCGCGTGGGCCTATGAGACGGGCGCCCAGGTGGGCGACGTGCTCGACCACTCGCGTACCCATGAGGCGTATGAGCGCTATGAGACCGCGGGGCACATCCGCTACAACCTGCCCGTTGCGGTCGAGACCATCGAAGAGGGTATCCCCGTGGGATTCACCTATGCGGTCGCAGAGGCCGAGTGCCTCGATGAGGTCGAAGAGGGTGACCAGTGTGGTGAGGATCACACCGCCGGATGGGTACTGATCGCCACTACCGAGGGGGAGGCCCTCTGATGGCTACCGAACGTCGATCCGACCCGAAGCGCTCCCAGGGTGCACGAGTGGCCACCGTGGCCCGTCGTCAAGCCCAGGCGGCTAAGCGTCCCCTACCCCTGAATCTCGAAAGCCTGGCCCGTAGCATCGGGGCCACGTACAACACGGGGGTTCAGCTGTGAGCGCCCGTCACCCGCAAACGGGTCAGTTCGTGGCCGATGGCACAGAGTTGAGTGTCTGGTTGCTATTCGATGAGCCGCCGAGATCCGCTCCCGATGATGACTACGCATCGCATGAGGCGAACATCTATGCCGATGGCGACGGCTATCGCGTCGATTGGTGTCACACGGGGGTGGGCCTCATTACGTCGGTTCAGTTCGACACGTACCGCGCCGCCGCCGCATGGCTAGAAGCGGGCGGATATCAAGATTTCAGTTCGTAGGCCCACCGTTGGGGAACGGTGAGCACCGCCGCCTAACTGGCGTGTGCGGCTCTCTCCCGGATGTAGACGTGCCGGGGGAGGGTCGGACATTCTCAGTCCGCCATATTCACATTCTCTGATTGGAATAGCTAATGACTCGCACCGAACGTCACATCGGCTTGGGTTGGACCGCCGACGGTCTCCGCGTCGTCGCCACGGTCACACTGGAGACCCCCAAGCCCGGGGCATCCCCGATCACATTCACGGACCACGTTGTTGCCCCCGTGCCCGAGCGCGTCTCGGTCTCATTTGAGGCCCTGAAATACCGCAACACGCGGCGCGAGGAGGGTTCGGCCGGTCAGGTGCCCGCTGAGGATCGCGTCATCGTGCGCCGTGCCGTCGCTGGTCAGAACGGCTACAACTACAGCGATGCGAGCCCCGAGCTTGCCGCTTTCATCGAGGAACTGTGGACCGCGCATCACCTCAACGACATGAACGCCGCGTGCGACCACATGACGCCCGAGATGCTCAACCCCGACGCCGAGACCCTGGCCGCGTACGTCGCTGAGAACCCCCGCGCGAGCCGCTACGGGCAGGAACTCCAGACGTACCGCATGGAAGTCGTCACCTGCCCCGAGACAGGCTACCGCTACGGCCACTCTTGGCTCGCCCGCGCCGTTCCCGCCGACGTCATCGAGCGCGTCCGCATTCTGATCGAGACCGGCGCATGAGCACCCGAGAGACCCACCAGCCCGGCCCGAACCCCGTTCAGCAGACCATTTCGATGCTCACGCTCATGACCGCCCTGACCGCCGGTATCGGCATCAATCTGGCGCTCGCCGTCGCCCTGGTCAGCGTCCGATGACGTTCTACTGCCCCGATTGCCAAGCTCCGATGGATCGTCACACCGGATGTTCCTGCCAATCCCAGCCCCCAGAGCCCGAACCCCGCCAGAAATGGCCGGATCTGGTCGTCTACCTGGCCGCATCGCTGATGTTCGTCGGCTTCGTCGGATGGATGTTCGAAAGTCTCTAGCCCTCCATCTTCGAACATGAGAACCGTTCTCGCTCTCCGACCCTTATAGACAATATGGCTTTCCTACTTATAGCATCTAGCTTAATTAATTATCCCTAATGGATGGATTAATTAACCTATATACTGTTTCTATAAAAGCCTAATAGAGTCTTAGGAGATTTAGTGAGAACGTTTCTCAGTAAGATCCCCTCCCCTAGGAAACACTGGGCAAGGTGCCCCATGAGCACGCAAAGAGCCCCAGCAAACCCCGGGGAACAAACGCCCGAGCCTTGGTAGACATCCATCTACTCTCCCGAGTGCCGAACTTTATAAACTACATAGTCAATATGGCAAAACGCTTGACACCCCCCAACAAAGCCATATAGGGTTTGTAGTATAAGAAGTGGCCCGCTCGGAAGAGTAGGCACATGTGTACCAGCACCGGGGCGTATGTCCCAGCCCCAGGCCCCCCACAATCCACACCCCCAGCCCCACCGATGTTCGAAAGGACACCCCATGACCAACCACGCAGAGCACCCCGAGCACACCGCCCCGCACGTTGCAGCAGACGGAGAGACGTTCACACCCACCCCGGCCAGCCCCCTGCGCCTGGAGGTCGTGATCGACAACCAGGACGCACAAGAGGAGGGGGCGCAGGAATGGCCCTACACCATGAGTGCCTACCTGACCGAGCCGAACGGCGCACCGCTACCCGTGGCCACCGGCCTGATTATCGGAAACGGTGACGCGACCGTTGGGAAGAGCATTCCCGAGATGCTCCGCAACCTGGCCGACCTGATCGAGGCCGGGGAGGTCTTCGCATGACGCTCCCCGCACGCACGTACGCGATCACCTACTCCACCGGCACGAGCCGCAACGACGAACGCCGGTACGTCGTGAAGGGCATCCCTGAGGCCCGCTTGGCCGCTCGCATCGCGGCGATGCAGAGCAAGGGCAAGTCGATTTTCAGCGTCGAGGTGACCGCATGAGCGTCAACCCGCTCCGGTTCACCGCCGGGACCACACGCAAGGGCCAGGATGCGATCCTGGACACAGAGACGGGCATCAGCTATCTCTGCGTGAGCAATGAGGCCCGCGCCATTGCCGCCGAGGCGAACCGCGACACCGCGAACGCGCTCGAACTGCGCGACGAGATCGACCGATGGAACGGCACGCACGACCCCGAGGGGTTCACCCCCTACGATGGCCAGCCGTCGCCGCTCACGCCCGGACAGGACGCCCTGCGCCGGTTCCTGTTCGGTGAGCCGAGCAGCGAACCCAGCCGAGTCGTGTTGATCGGCAGCCCGGACAGCATCTCGGCGCCGTTCCGGGACATCTTCCAGAAGCAGCCCCGACAGGATCTCGTGGGGCTCAGCGTCTACGAGGAGAGCGACGAGGAACGCCGCGCCGCGGAAGACGCCACGATGTGCCCCACGTGCTGGGGGATCATCCCGCCCGAGGGCGTGACGATGGTTCCCGAGGATGGCGAACTGTGCCACTGCAACGACGCGACCGAGCCCAAGACCCTCACGCTAACCATCACACGCGAGGTGCAGGTCTCCGAGGTCGAAGACATGCTTGCCGGAACCGGGATGCTCAGCTACCCGTGGTGGATGAATGTCGAAGACGTGAAGGATGCCGCCGGACGCCTGGCGGGGTTCAAGATCAAGCATTGGAACCCGGAGTTCGAGGACGACGACGAGGCCCTGACGACTACCGTCACGCTTCAGCAGGTCGTGGACGCCGCCGCGCGCGTGATCCGGGGAGATGGCGCCAAGATCGACGACACGAGCGCGCACGACATGGCCCAGGACACCCTGGGGTACGCCGACGCGAACGCCGCCGACGTCACTTTTCAGCTGGCCGTGTACGGCAAGGTCGTGTACGGATGACCCGCGGATGGGCCGCGTTCGTGGCCATCATGCTCGCAGCCGCCCTCGCGTTCGGTCTTCTGGTCGGTCTCGCCCTGGGTCACCGTGAGGCGCAGCTGAACCCCTCCCCTGAGCTTGCACCAGCCGTCACGGTCGTGCGTGAGCCGTGGCCCGCCGACCTGCAAGCGGCGTTCGATGAGGGATTCGGCGCCGGTCAGGAGTACCAGGAGTGGTTCAACTGCAACACCGTGATCCCCATGACCGAGATGCCGCCGGAATGATGTCCGATAGGCAGATCATCGCCGAGATGCGCGAGGATCGAATGCTCGCCCGAGATGACCAGCCCACTACACAGAAGGAGGCAG